>Ga0207657_10001420_pt1 | contig 25553 bp, 19 predicted proteins | sample KBSC33metaG_FD_184316 | JGI IMG/M metagenome (GOLD analysis project Ga0207657, IMG submission 184316) | Corn rhizosphere microbial communities from Kellogg Biological Station, Michigan, USA - KBS C3-3 metaG (SPAdes) (version 2) | ecosystem: Host-associated > Plants > Roots > Rhizosphere > Soil ... | reverse complement strand
AGGTCACGAAGTCAAATCGGGTACAACCAATTTCGGCTCTTCGTGCCTTCGTGGTGAAAGCATCCATCAACCACGAAGAACATGAAGATCACGAAGTCACATCGGGTACAACAATCGGCTCTTCGTGGCTTCGTGCCTTCGTGGTGAGAGCATCCATCAACCACGAAGAACACGAAGGTCACGAAGTCACATCGGGTACAACAAATCGGCTCTTCGTGGCTTCGTGGTGAGAGCATCCATCAACCACGAAGAACACGAAGGTCACGAAGTCACATCGGGGTACAACAAATCGGCTCTTCGTGGCTTCGTGCCTTCGTGGTGAGAGCATCCATCACCCACGAAGAACACGAAGGTCACGAGTCACATCGGGTACAACAGATTTCGGCTCTTCGTGGCTTCGTGCCTTCGTGGTTAGAGCAGCGATGAAGAAATCAGCTCTTGAACAGGTCGTCGAACGCCTGACGCGCGCTCGGCGGACCATTCGTGCCGGTCTCCCGCTCGACCGTTGTGCGCGGCGCGAACAGGGTGCACGCATTGCGCACATCCTTCGGCGCGACGCGCGCCGTCAGCGCGTCCTGCGAGCACTCGAACCGCGCGCTCGTATCGAACGAGACACAGTGAATGCACGCGTGCAGATCGACGCCGCATCTTGAACAGCGTGCATCCACGGCGACCTCCGCGCCGAGCCGATTGCCGCAGCGGGCGCAGCGGAAGACCTCGTGCGACGCCATCAGATTCGGCGTCTTCGGACCCGCCGCGTCCTGCAGCTGCCGCCCGGGGGCGCGCGGCTGGGGCGCCGGGCGCGCCGACGGCTTCGGCCCACGCGGTTTTTGTTCGTCCTGATAGCCGCGCTGACGATACTTCCGCTCGCTCATGACCTCACCGCGCCCCGTCTACTTGATGATCTCCGGGATGATGTACGGCGACGACCGCATCGATTCGTTGATCGCGGAGATTTCGCCGCCGACGATCCGATTCAGCGCGGCGATGTCTTTATCGAGCTCGACCGTCAGCTCTTTGATGCGTCCGGTTTCCGGATCGGTCGGCTTCGCCTGCGCGCGCGACACCGACCCGCTGAGCGACCGGATCTCCTCGCTCACCCGCGGATACTGCCGATAGCCCATCGATGGGTACGGCCGCGTCAGCTCATCATCGCGCAGCTTCGTCACCGCGTCGAGCGCCGCCTTGACCTGCTCAGCGAGGGCCGCCGGCCCCTTCTGCTTTTTCAGACGATCGGAGAGAGCCTTCAGCTGCTCGATCAGGCTGTTGGCATGCTCGACCGCCAGATTCGCCTTCGACATCATGTCGCGCAGCGTCAGCGCGGCATCGAGCTGCGTCTGCAGGTCGGCCATGCTCACCGGCACGCGCGGATCCATCCCGACCTTCACGGTTTTCGTCAGGTCGCGGCCCGCCGCGTGCACCTTCACGGTGTAGTCGCCAGGCACCACATACGGTCCGCCGGCGAACCGATACGGATTCTCTTCGTCGTCGGCGGCGCCGGCGATCTGGTGCGGACCGTCGTACCGCAGATCCCACGTCGCACGGTTCACGCCCGCCTTTTTCGGCGCGTTGCGCAGCGTGCGAATCGTCTTCCCCGCCTTGTCGGCGATGGTGATGATGACGTCGTCTTTCTGATCGGCTTTCAAGTAGTAGTCGATGATCGCGCCTTCCGGCGGATTCGGCGCCTTCCACACGCCCTGACCGAGGTTGCCGTCCTTCCCCCACAGGTTCCAGCGTGTTGCCGGACGGATGTCGAAGAGGTCCGCTTCCGATTGCATCGCCTCGCCGATGTGTTGGAGCGGTGTGATGTCGTCCATCACGTACAGCCCGCGGCCGTGCGTCGCCACCAGCAGATCGTTTTCGCGCGGATGAATCTGGATGTCGCGGACAGGCACCGGCGGCATGTTCTGCCGCAGCGACGCCCAGTTCGCCCCGTCGTCGAACGACACCCACAGCCCGAGCTCGGTGCCGGCATACAGCAGCGTCTTCACTTTCGGATCCTCGCGGATCACGTGCGGCCAACCGGTCGTCTTGGGATCACCGACGGTCAACCGCGTCCACGTCTTCCCGTAGTCGGTCGTCTTGAAGAAGTACGCGGTGTAGTCGTTGTCCTGATGATGATCGGCGGCGATGAACGCCGTCCCCGCGTCGAAGTGCGACGCCTCGACCGTGGGAATCCAGGCATTCGGCGCGAGCCCCTGGACGTTCTTGATCACATTGGTCCAGCTCTTTCCGCCGTCGCGCGTCACCTGCACGTTGCCGTCGTCGGTGCCGACCCAGATGACGTTCGGGTCGAGCGGCGAGGGCGCGATGGTGATGATGGTGCAGTAGAACTCCGCCGCCGTGTTGTCGGTGACGATCGGTCCGCCGGAGGACTTCTGCTTGCTCTTGTCGTTGGTCGTCAGGTCCTGGCTGATCTGCGTCCACGACTGACCGTGGTTGGTGGACTTGAAGAGCACGTTGCCGCCGAAATACACCGTCTGGCCGTCCTGGGGCGAGATGGCAATCGGCGAGTTCCAGTTGTAGCGGAATTTGTGGGACTCCATCGCGTCGCCGACCGAGCCGATCCGGTTCGGGTACGGCGAGATCGCCTTGGCCGCGCCGCTGCGCGTGTCGATCACGCTGATGACGCCGCCCTGCAGGTCCGTGTAGACGCGCCACGGCTCCTTCAAATCCGGCACGGCGAAGAAGCCGTCGCCGCCGCCGACCGTGAACCAATCGTTCTTGCGGATGCCCTCGGTCAACAGCGAATTGCTCGGTCCGCACCACGTGCCGTTGTCCTGCAGGCCGCCGCACACCATGTACGGGCTCTGCATGTCGTAGTTGATGTGATAGAACTGCGTGAACGCCACGTTGTTCAAGACGGCGAAGTTCTTCCCGCCGTCATAGGACACCTGGAACCCGCCGTCGCTGCCGCTCAGCACCCGCTTCGAGTTCGTGGGATCGATCCAGAGCGCCTGATGATCGCCGTGCACGTCGCGTCCGATCGTGTGGAACGTGCGCCCCGCATCCTCTGACATGTACAGCGACCCCGAGAGCGAGTACACGCGGTTCGGATCGTTCGGATCGACGCGGATATCCGCGTAATAGAACGGACGGAAATTGATGTTGGGATCCTTGTTGACCACGCGCCACGACGCGCCCGCGTCCTCCGATCGCCACAGCTCGCCCTGCTCGTCTGGCGTCTCGCTCACCATGTAGACGATGGTGGGCTCGCTGCGGGAGACGGAGACACCGATGCGATCGAGCATCGCCGGGATGCCGTTGGTCAGCTTCTTCCACGTGGCGCCGCCGTCCACCGACTTGTAGAGCGCGGTTTCCTTGCCGCCGCTGTCGAGGGCCCAGGCGTACCGGCGGTACGTCCACATGCCGGCGTAAATCACGTTCGAGTTGTTCGGATCGATGTCGATGTCCGAGCACGCCGTCTGTTGATCGACGAACAGCATCCGGTTCCAGTTCTTGCCGCCGTCGGTGGTCTTGTAGACGCCGCGCTCGTCATTGGGCCCCCACTCGTGCCCCATCGCACAGACATAGGCGATGTCGGGATTGTGGCTGTCGATGCGAATGCGCGCGATGCGATCGGAATCGGCCAGCCCCAGATGCGTCCACGTGGCGCCGGCGTCGTTGCTGCGGTAGACGCCGTTGCCGAACGACGCGTTGTTGCGGGGATTTTCCTCGCCGGTGCCCGCGTACAGAATCTCCGGATTCGACGGCGCCACTTCGATCGCGCCAATCGACAGCACCGCCTGGTGATCGAACAGGCCGGTCCACGTCGTGCCGGCGTTCGTCGTCTTGAAAATGCCTCCGTTGGCGCCGGCGACGTAGAACGTGCTCGGGTCGCCAGGCACGCCGACGATCACTGAAACGCGCCCCGCCTGATTCGTCGGACCGATGTTGCGGAAGGTGAGCCGCTGCAGCGCGTCGAGTTCACGCGCGTGGCGCGGCGGCGCCTGTGCGGCGGTGCCGAGTTGAAAGAGAACGGCTACCGAGCCGAGAACGATGAGTGCGCGCGTCATATTCGGTTGAACTCCTTGTCTGAGTGTTCGAGATCGTCGGTGCGGAGGCCGCCTGATCCGAATCGACGGAGCAGCACAGCCATATGACAAAATGTTGCAAAGTCTGCTGTCGAGAAACCCACCACGCCGTCTAGGATTTTGCGCATGAATTTGAAGCCGCTTTCGCTGGTTGCGATCCTCTGCCCGTTGCTCATGCTATTGCCGCTCACCGCGCTCGCCCAAGGCGGCGGCGCGAGCCAGACGGGGTCCATCAACGGCAAAGTCACCGATGCGCAAGGCGGCGTCCTGCCGGGCGTCACGGTCACAATCAAAAGCCCGGCACTGATCGTCGCGCAGACGTCGGTCACGAACGAAACGGGGTTGTACCGCTTCCCCGCCGTGCCGCCGGGACGCTACGCGGTGACCTACGAGCTCACCGGCTTCAACACGCTCACGCGCGAGAACATCGACGTCTCGATCGGCTTCACGGCGACGCTGAACGTCGAACTGAAGATCGCGTCGCTGAATGAAAGCGTCACGGTGACCGGCGACTCGCCCGTCATCGACACCTCCGCCACGCGCGTGCAGCAGAATTTCAAGCTCGAAGCCTTGAAGTCGATCCCCAACGCGCGCGATATGTGGGCGCTGCTGGCCGTGACGCCGGCCGTGCAAATGGGACGGATCGACGTCGGCGGCAACCGCGCCGGCACTCAGACAGCGTACACCGCCTTCGGGTACGGCCACCAGGATCAGCAGGTGCAGGTGCTCGTCGAAGGCATCAACACGACCGAGGGCACCGGCGGCGCCGGCATTTACGGCGACTACGGCGCTTACGAAGAGGTGTTCGTCGGCACCGCGGGTCAGGGCGCCGAAATGCCAACGCCCGGCGTGCAGAGCCAGTTCCTCTCGAAATCGGGCGGCAATCAGTTCCAGGGCAACGTGTACTTCGACTACGAGAACCACAATCTCGAAGGTTCGAACATCCCGGCGGCGTTCACAGCGCCCACCGCGTTCGGCGGAAGCCCGCTGCTCGCGGGAAGCAACCGGATCGATCGCTACAACGACTTCAATCTCGATGGCGGCGGCCCGGTGATGAAGGATCGCATGTGGTTCTACACCTCCTACCGGCGGCAGTTCAACGCGGTCGGACGGCCGAACTTCCTGTTCCCCGAAACATTCGACACGACCAATTGGAATCTGTCCGGCAAAGGCACGTATCAGCTGAACCAGAACAACAAGCTGATCGCGTACTACCAGTGGAACGACAAGGTGCAGCCCTTCCGGCCGTGGAGCGACTCCTACACCTATCGCACCGCGCAGGACACGGCCAATGAAGACTCACCGACCTGGATCTGGAAGGGCGAGTGGAACGGCACGCTGTCGAACAACGTGTACGCCGAAGCGCGTTACGGCGTGTTCGGCTATGCGTTCCCGCTGGTAGGCTACAGCGACGCGCCGTTCATCCAGGACCGCGCCGCGCTCACGAGCCAGGGCGGCGATACGCGCAATCAGCAGGACCGCGATCGCAAGCAGGTCAACGGCGCCGTGACGTACTTCAAGGACAACTTCCTCGGCGGCACACACAACATCAAGGTCGGCGGCGAGCTGCAGCTCGAGACGCAGTGGAACGGGTATCAGCGAACGCGCGCCGACAACGTCGAGCAGATCCTGAACAACCGCGTGCCATTCCAGGTGATCCTCGGCTTTCCGACCGCGAGCGGTGAAGTGGGCCATAAGAGCGACCGCGACAACCTGCTGTCGATCGGCAAACTGGACACGACCAGCGCGTTCGTCAGCGATCAGTGGGCGATCGGCCGCGTCACACTCAACCTCGGCGCGCGCTACGATCATTACCGCTCGTTCGTCCCGGTGCAGCGGCAGCTCGCGTTCACCAACGGACCGATCACGCTGAACGCGCAGACCTTCCCCGAGCAGACCTTCTTCGTCTGGAATTCCATCGTGCCGCGCGTCGGTCTCGTCTACAACGTGGCCGGCGACGGGAAGACGGTCGTGAAGTTGAATTACGGCTATTTCAAGCACAATCCGGGACCGGCGATCGCCCAGTCGGCCAATCCGAATCAACCGAAAAAGACGGCCACGTACACCTGGGCCGACAAAAACGGCGACGGTCTCTACGAGTCGGGCGAAGAGGGCACGCTCGTGTCCACGGCGCTGGCGGGCACCGTTTCCGTGGATCCGAACATCACGCAGCCGTATACGAACGAGGTCTCCGCCTTCGTCGAGCGGCAATTGAGCCGTGAGATTGGCATCCAGGGCGGCTTCGTCTACAAGACCAACGACAACCTCTGGCAAAGCTACGTGCCGGGGCGCGCGCCGTCGGCGTACACGACGCCGTTCGTCCTCAGCGATCGCGGTCCGGACGGCGTCCTCGGCACGGGCGACGATCGGGCGCTGACGTTCTACGGCATTCCGAACGCGCAGCTCGGGTCGGCGAACACGGTGATCGAGAACACGCCGGGCATCGGCCGCTACAAGTCGGCAGAAGTGTCACTGAACAAGCGGCTGGGCCACCATTGGTCCGCCGGTTTCGGCGGCAGCTACTCGTGGATTCGCGAGAACGCGAGCTCACTCGCCTCGAACACGTTCGCCTCGGGTCTGTATCCGAATTCGCGCAACGACGCGCTATACACGGGAGACCCGGTGAACGGCACGTTGAGCTACACGGCGTGGGGCTTCAACGCGTACGGGAGTTATGAGGCGCCCTACGGCATCAAGATCAGCCCGGTGTTCCGCAGCCAGGCGGGACAGGCATTCGGCCGCACGCTCAGCATCAGCGCACCGGCCAGCTGCGCCTGCTTCGCGAGCGGCACGGTACTCGTCGAGCCTCTCGATTCGCGGCGGATGGACAACGTGAACGTGTTCGATATCCGCGGCGAGAAGGCCTTCTCGCTCACGTCGGTGGCCAAGCTCCGCGTGTTTCTGGATGCGTTCAACCTGCTGAACAACGCCGCCGCCGAAGTGAACAAATGGGCGACCGGGGCGACGTTCCTGCAGCCGACCGCGATCGTGGCGCCGCGCGTGGCGCGCGTCGGCGTGCGCTTCGAGTGGTAGGGCGAGCGCGCTCCCGCTCGTCGACTTCTTCTAGCGAGGATAGTTACCGATCTTCTCTGTGCCTCCGTGCCTCTGTGGCAAGGTGCCTCTGTGCCTCTGTGCCTCTGTGGCAAGTATCTCCGTGCCTCCGTGGCATAACCCGGAGTTACTGCGCCGGCAGGCCGTCCAGGAATTCGCGCAGGTACTTGCCCCACACCGCCGGCAGTGAATGCGTCCCGTGGCCGCGGGTCTGGTCGCTCGTCGGGATCAGCACGTAGCGTCCGTGCTTCACGCGCGGCATCAGCTGTTCCATCAGCCCCAGCTCCGGGGGGTTCACCACATCGTCGGCGGAGTTGATCGCCAGCAGCGGCGCCGTGATCTTGGCGAGGTTGGCCGACGGATCGTAGTCGCGCGACGCGTCGAACTGATACAGCATGTCGTTCGCGTCGGTGGCGGCGAGGCGCGTGCGAATTTGATCGGCGTACCATCGATCGGCCGCGTCGCGCGTCGGCGCCTGTTTCTGCCATTGCAGCGGGCTGCTCGTCATCATCATCAGGAGATTGATGGCGCCCACCAGCCCCTCGTGCGGCTGCTGCGTGTACTCGCCGTGATTCCAGGCCGGATCCTGCGTGATGCTGTCCATGATCATCTTCCGCATCACGCGGTTGCGTCCGGCGATCTGCGTCGGTGCGCTGGCCAGCGGCACGAGCCCGTCCACGAAGTCGGGATACGTCTCGCCCCAGACCCAGCACTGCATCGCGCCCATCGAGGTGCCGAGCACGAGACGGAGGTGATTCACGTGCAGGCCGTCGGTCAGCAGCAGATGCTGCGCGCGCACCATGTCGTCGTAGTTGTAGTGTGGAAAGCGGGCATGCAGGCCATCGCTTGGCTTCGTCGATTTGCCGTGTCCGATGCCGTCGGGCAGCACGATGAAATACCGCGTCGCGTCGAGTATCTGTCCTGCGCCAAACAGCTCGCCGGCGAACGTGCGCGACAGAAAACCCTGTCCTGTCCCCCCGGTGCCGTGCAGGATCAGCACCGCGTTCTCGACGATGCCCGCCGCGTTGCGACGCGGGATGCCGATCGTCCGGTAGTGCAGGGTCATCTCATCGAGTGTGCCGCCGGCGGCGAACGTGAACCCGTGCGCGACGAAATCGCCCTCGACCGGCGCAGGATAGTCCGCCGCGAACGCCGCACCGGTGCCGAGGAGGCACACGGAGACGAGGCAGATGGCGAGGCATTTCGGAGCCGTTGTTCTCATGGATAATATCCTCCTCCCTTCCAGCCGAAACGCAAGGAGTGGCGCCGCGCGGCCACGACCGTCGAGCGCGTGATTGTCGCCTGAAATTCATGAAACGCATTTACTCCCTGCGCACAACTGCACTCGGCATCGCTGCCACCGCCCTCGCGTTGACGGCGGCCCCGATTGCCGGCCGCGCCCAGACCCGCCGGCCGATGACCCTCGTGGACCTCGCCAATCTGCCCAGAGCCCTGGATCCGCAACTCTCCCCGGACGGCCGGTTCGTCAGCTACATGCTTCAGCGCCCCGACTGGACGACCGGTCGTCTCGTTCCGCACATCTGGCGGCAGGCCACCAGCGGCGGCGAACCGGAGCAGCTGACGTTCGGTGATGGCGGCGAAGCCCTCGCGCGGTGGTCGCCAGACGGCCGCACCATCTCGTTCCTGCGCGGCGGCCAGCTCTGGCTCCTGACGGTGGCCGGCGGCGAGCCGCGCCAGTTATCGCATCATGCGACCGGCATCGGATCGCCGGAGTGGTCGCCCGACAGCTCGTCGATCTACTTCATCGCGTCGGACGCGCGAACCGCCGAGGAGCGCGAGCGCGAGCGGGTGAAAGACGATGTGATCGAGATCGATGAAGGATACAAGCAGCGGCACTTGTGGAAGATCGTCGTCTCCACCGGCGCCGAGCAGGCGATCACCAGCGGACCGTCGACGGTGCTCTCGTTCCGGCTGTCGCATGACGGCAGCCGCATCGCACTCGAGCGCGCGCCGACGCCTCTCGCGGGAGACAATTTCCGCGGTGAAGTGTGGGTGATGGACGCCACAGGCGAGCACGCGCAGGTCCTCACGCACAACACGAATTGGGAAGACAGCCCCGAGCTGTCGCCCGACAACTCGCAGGTGTTGTTTCTCGCCGACATGAACGCGCAGTTCGAGCCGTACTACAACACGACGCTGTTCGTGGTGCCGGCCGCCGGCGGAACACCAAGGCGCGTATTGCCCGACAGCTACTCGTTCGACCGCGCCACCTGGTCGCCCGACGGAAAAGCGATCATCGCCGTCCTCAACCTCGGCGTGCACAACGAAGTGTTCCGGATCGACCTCGCGTCCGGCCGCGCGACGCCGTTGACCGACGGCGAGCACTCGATTCCCGCGCCCCCCGCGCCGGGATGGGGCGGCGTCGAGCCGCACACGGGCCGGGCGGTGTTTCTCCTCGAGGAACCGACACGGTTCGGCGAAGTCTGGACGCTGCCGGTCTCAGGCGAACAGCCGGCGACGCGCGTCACGCACGTCTACGATGCGCTCGCGCGCGACTTCGCGCTGCCGCGGCAGGAGCGCGTCACCTGGAAGAGCACGGATGGCACGACGATCGAAGGATTGCTCTTCTATCCGCTCGACTACGAGGCCGGCAAGCGCTATCCACTCGTGGTGCAGCTCCACGGCGGACCGAACGAGGCGGATCGGTTCGGCGCCGGCGGCGGTTTGCTCGCCGGATATTTCCCGGTGCTCGCGGCGAAAGGGTACGCGGTGCTGCGGCCCAATTATCGCGGGAGCATCGGCTACGGCAACGCCGCCTACCGCGACATCGTCGGTCAATATTTCAGGCACATGCACGTCGACGTGTTGACCGGCGTCGATCATCTGATTGCGATTGGCGTCGCCGATCCCGATCGCCTCGTCGTGACGGGGTGGAGCGCGGGCGGCCATCTCGTGAACAAGCTGATCACGTTCACCGATCGGTTCAAGGCCGCTTCGTCTGGCGCCGGCGCCGCGAACTGGATCTCGCTGTACGGCCAGACCGATTCGCGATCGAATCGCACGGTGTACTTCGGCGGGACGCCGTGGGAGGCGCACGCGCCGATCGAGGCCTATTGGAACAGCTCGCCGATCAAGGACGTCGCGCGGGTGAAGACGCCGACGATCTTCTTTGCGGGCGAGAACGATGCGCGTGTGCCGGTGGCGCAGGCGCTGGAGATGTTCCACGCGCTCCGATCCAACGGCGTGCCGTCGCATTTGTACGTGGCGCCGCGTGAAGGGCACGGCTGGGGCGAGCTGCGGCACAATTTTTTCAAGGCGAATGCTGAGCTCGCGTGGTTCGAGCAGTATGCGAGGGGCCGCGCCTACGTGTGGGAGCGCGCGCCAGGCGAGGCGACGCCGGACGGCCGGGGGCGATCGCAGCCGTAAGGATCACGAAAACTCCTGTAATCCAGCCCAGCCACGCTTGGCAAGTGAAACATTTCACAAAATAACTATTTCGGTTCCCGCCGAAAAAAGGTAAGCTGCGAAAGTTCGTCGTCGCGATTCGTTCCTCGTTCGGCACCCTCCCTGGACGTCATGCGAGTCGCCACCGGACCGATCCGATGTCGCAGATCTTCCACCGCAGCGCCAATACCATCGCCCGCGTCACGATCTTCGGGGCTATCTTCTTCATCGCCGCGTTGCTCGGACTGGCCGATCGCGTGAACCGCTCGCCGTGGGTCACCGAGGCCCACGTCGCGCGCGAACAGCCGATCCAGTTCAGTCACGAGCGGCACGTCGCCGGCAACGGCATCGACTGCCGCTATTGCCACACGTCGGTGGAGGACTCGTCGTTCGCCGGCATCCCGCCGACGAAGACGTGCATGAACTGCCACTCGCAGATTTTCTCGAACAGCCCGTTCCTCGAACCGGTGCGCGAGAGCTTCCGGTCGGGCAAGTCGATTCAGTGGACCCGCGTCCACGACCTGCCCGACTTCGTCTATTTCAATCACAGCATCCACATCAACAAAGGCGTCGGCTGCACGACGTGCCACGGGCAGGTCGATCGCATGCCGCTGATGTGGCAGGAGAACTCGCTCCAAATGGAGTGGTGCCTCGGCTGTCACCGTAATCCGGAGCTCTACGTGCGTCCGCGCAAAGACGTCTTCAGCGTGACGTACGTGCCGCCGGCGAATCAGCTGGAGCTCGGCAAGCAGCTCGTTGCGGAATATCAGATTAGGAAACTCACCAGTTGTTCGACGTGCCACCGATGAGCGACAAGGACACCCGGGATTCGGGATTCGGAATTCGGGATTTGGCCGCGACCGATCCGATCGAGTCCCAAATCCCAAATCCCCAATCCCGCCGAAAGGCATGGTGGAGAGCTCTCGAGGAACAGACGGGCGATCCCTCATTCCACGAATTCCTGCAGAAGGAATTTCCGTCGCAGGTCGAGGCCATCATCGATCCGTTCGAGCGGCGCACGTTTTTGAAGTTGATGGGTGCGTCGATGGCGCTCGCTGGCTTCAGCGCCTGCACCCGTCAGCCGCCCGAGCACATCGTCCCGTATGTCCGCCAGCCGGAAGAGCTGATCCCCGGCCGCCCGCTGTTCTACGCGACGGCGATGTCGCTCGGAGGCGTCGCCACCGGACTGCTGGTCGAGAGCCATGAGGGTCGCCCGACGAAGGTCGAGGGCAACCCGCTGCACCCCGGCAGCCTCGGCGCCAGCGACGTCTTCGCGCAGGCGTCGGTGCTCGGCCTCTACGATCCCGATCGCTCGCAGACCTTGACGAACCTCGGCGAAATCCGGCCGTGGTCGGCGTTCCTCGGCGCGATGCGCGCGGCGCTGAACGCGCAGACGCCGCTCAAGGGCGCGGGCGTCCGTCTGCTCACGGAATCGATCGCCTCACCGAGTCTGGCCGCGCAGATTCGCGATTTCCTGTCGCGCTATCCCTCCGCCAAGTGGCACCAATGGGATCCGGCGAGCCGCGACAACGCACGTCGCGGCGCGAAGCTCGCGTTCGGCGACGATGTGGCGACGCAGTATCGGTTCGAGGGCGCCGACGTCATCGTGTCGCTCGACGCTGATTTCCTCGCCGACGGGCCTGGCAGCCTCCGCTACGCGCGCGAATTCGCCGCACGCCGGAAGCCCGCCGACGCCGAGCGGATGAACCGGCTGTACGCGATCGAAAGCATGCCGACGGCAACCGGCGCGCGTGCCGATCACCGTCTGCCGCTCAAGCCGAGCCAGTGCGAGGCTGCGGCCCGGCGGATTGCCGCGGCCCTCGGTGTCGCCCAGGCCGGCGGTGCCCAGTCAGCCCTTGGGCAGGACTTCAATCCTGCCGCTCAGAAATTTCTCGACGCCGTCGCCCGGGATCTCCAGGCGCACCGCGGAGCGAGCCTGGTGATCGCCGGCGATTCGCAGCCGCCGATCGTCCACGCGCTCGCGCACGCGATGAACCACGCGCTCGGCAACGTCGGCAAGACGATCGTCTACACCGACCCGGTCGAGGCCGAGCCGGTCGATCAGCTCGACTCGCTGCGCACGCTCGTCGCCGACATGAACGCCGGCGCCGTCGACGTACTCGTCATCCTCGGCGGCAATCCCGTCTACACCGCGCCGCCCGATCTCGCCTTCGGCACCGCGCTCGGCAAAGTGGCGTTTCGCGCGCATCTCAGCCTGTACGACGATGAGACGTCGGAGCTGTGCCAGTGGCAAATTCCTGAAACGCACTTCCTCGAGGGATGGAGCGACGCGCGCGGCTTCGATGGCACGGTGTCGATCGTGCAGCCGCTCATCGCACCGCTCTACGGCAGCAAGTCGGCGCACGAAGTGCTCGCGGCGATGAGCGATCATCCCGAGCGCACGGCGTACGACATCGTGCGCGAATACTGGGCGGCCGCCGGTGGAACCCAGAAGGGCGCGGCCAAACGCGAGAAGAACGCGATCGACACGGCGCCCGTGCAGCCGCCGGTCACACCGGAATTCGAGATCGCGTGGCGCCGCTGGGTGCACGACGGCGTCATGCCTGACACCGCGTACGCCCCGAAGTCGGTTTCGCTCAAAGGTGATTTCGGGCGGACCGAGCCGGGCCCCACGGCGTCTGCCTCGGCCGGCACACTCGAGGTGTCGTTCAGACACGATCCGTCGATTCTCGACGGCCGTTTCGCGAACAACGGCTGGCTGCAGGAGCTGCCGAAGCCGATTACGCGCCTTACCTGGGACAACGCGGTGCTGGTCAGCCCGGCGACCGCGGCAAAGCTGAACGCGTCCGGCAGGCCGGCGCTCCAGGGCGGCGAGCACGGGCAGATCATCAGCGACGTCGTCGAGCTGCGATATCGGGGCAAAACGATCCGGGGCGCGATGTTCGTGGTCGTCGGTCACGCCGACGATTGCGCGACCGTCCACCTCGGCTACGGACGGACGCGGGCCGGACAGGTCGGCACGCAGACCGGCTTCGACGCCAACGCGCTCCGGACATCGGACGCGATGATGTTCGGCGGCGGTCTCGAGATTCGGCGAACCGGCGACACCTATCCGCTCGCGTGCACGCAGTTTCACCACTTGATGGAAGGCCGCCAGCAGGTGCGCGCGGTCACGCGCGAGGAATTCATCCGCAACCCGGCGGCGGCGAACGAGGGCGACGAGACGCCGCCGCGGACGCTCACGCTGTATCCCGACTACAAGTACGAGGGATACAAGTGGGGCATGTCGATCGACATCAACGCGTGCATCGGCTGCAACGCGTGCGTCGTCGGCTGCCAGTCGGAGAACAACATCCCGGTGGTCGGCAAAGCGCAGGTGATGGCCGGCCGAGAGATGCACTGGATTCGCATCGACACGTACTATCGCGGGCCCGCGGACAATCCGGAGACGTACTTCCAGCCGGTGCCCTGCATGCAGTGCGAGAACGCGCCGTGCGAGGTCGTCTGCCCGGTGGGCGCGACGGTCCACAGCGACGAAGGCCTGAACGACATGGTCTACAACCGCTGCGTCGGCACGCGCTACTGTTCGAACAACTGTCCGTACAAGGTGCGCCGGTTCAACTTCCTGCTCTATCAGGACTGGAACACGCCGAGCCTGAAGCTGGGCCGCAATCCCGACGTGACGATCCGCAGCCGCGGCGTCATGGAGAAGTGCACGTACTGCGTGCAGCGCATCAACGAGAAGAAGATCGACACGGAGAAGCAGGACCGCCGGATCGAGGACGGGGAGATCAAGACCGCCTGCCAGCAGGCGTGCCCCGCCGACGCGATCGTGTTCGGCGATCTGAACGACCCGAAGAGCCGCGTCGCGCAGCTGCAGAAGGAGCAGCGGAACTACGCGCTGCTCGGCGAGCTCAACACGCGGCCGCGGACGACGTATCTCGCCGCCGTGAGAAACGTCAACCCCGAGCTGGGGGAATGAACCATCTGGTTATTTGGTCATTTGGATATTTGGTATCTGGTTATTTGGTTATTTGTGACGCCCCATAACCCGATAACCAGATGCCTCGATAGCCAGATGAATTGATCGCTATGCCCGACAGCTTGCAACCCATCGAAGATCCGAACCGCGCCGTCGTCGCCAGTGCGACCGTCGACGTCATCGCGCCGGGTCACACATTCGGCACCGTCACGGACAAGATCAGCTCGATCGTCCTGGCGCGCAAGACGCCGATCGGCTGGTGGATCGGATTCCTGATCGCGTTCGGCCTCGCGAACCTGCTGCTGATGTCGGTGACGTACCTGTTTCTGAAGGGCGTCGGTATCTGGGGCGTCAACATTCCGGTCGGCTGGGGCTTCGCGATCGTCAACTTCGTCTGGTGGATCGGCATCGGCCACGCCGGCACGCTGATCTCGGCGATTCTGCTGCTGCTCAAGCAGACGTGGCGCACGTCGATCAACCGCTTCGCCGAGGCGATGACGCTGTTCGCGGTCGCCTGCGCGGGACTGTTCCCGATTCTCCACCTCGGACGTCCGTGGCTCGCGTACTGGCTGTTCCCGTACCCGAACACGATGACCGTGTGGCCGCAGTTCCGCAGCCCGCTGATGTGGGACGTGTTCGCGGTGTCCACCTACGCGACGGTCTCGCTGCTCTTCTGGTTCATCGGCCTGATTCCCGATCTGGCGACGCTGCGCGATCGATCGCAGTCGCGCGTCGGCCGCGTCATCTACGGCATGCTGGCGATGGGCTGGCGCGGCTCGGCGCAGCACTGGCATCGCTACGAGACGGCGTACCTGCTGCTGGCGGGTCTGGCGACGCCGCTGGTCGTCTCGGTCCACACGGTCGTCAGCTTCGACTTCGCGATTGCGATCGTGCCGGGCTGGCACACGACGATTTTTCCACCGTACTTCGTGGCGGGCGCGATCTACTCGGGGTTCGCGATGGTGCTGACGCTCGCGATTCCGATTCGCGCCGTCTACGGCCTCGAAGACTTCATCACGCTGCGCCACCTGCAGAACATGGCGAAGGTCATGCTGCTGACGGGACTCATCGTGGCGTACGGGTACCTCACCGAGGGCTTCATCGCCTGGTACAGCGCCGACAAGTTCGAGTTCTACGTGCCGTTCAACCGGATGACCGGCACCTACGCGCCGGCGTACTGGGCGCTGATCCTCTGCAACATCGTGATCCCGCAGCTGCTGTGGTTCAAGCGCGTGCGGATCAACGTGCCGCTGCTGTTCGTGATCTCGCTGATCGTCAACGTCGGGATGTGGCTCGAGCGTTTCGTGATCGTCGTCACGAGCCTCCACCGCGACTTCGACAGCTCGTCGTGGGGCAACTACGCGCCGACCATCTGGGACTGGTCGACGTTCGTCGGCACGATCGGTCTGTTTCTGTCGCTCTTGTTTCTGTTCCTCCGCTTCCTGCCGATGATCTCGATCGCCGAGATGCGCGCGATTCTGCCGGAAGCGAAAGTGGATGAGAACCTCAATATTTGAGGATTTGAGAAATTGAGGATTTGAGAACTTGATGAGGTGAGGACGCATATCCTCAAATTCCCGGATCCTCACGTTCTCAAATTTTGATGATGTCATTGACCAAGCCTCCGGCGATTTACGGCGTGATGGCGGAGTTCGACGATCCGAACGCCCTCGTTGCGGCGGCGCACCGTGCGACGTACCAGGGCTACGAGTGCATGGACGCCTACTCGCCGTTTCCGATCGAGGAACTGCACGAGGCGCTCGGCTCTCATCAGAAGTCGCGGCTGCCCCTCATTGTGCTCATCGGCGGTCTCTTCGGCTGCGTCGGCGGCTTTTCGCTGCAGTACTGGATCGCCGCGATTGCGTATCCCGTGAACATCGGCGGACGGCCGTTCAACAGCTGGCCGGCGTTCATCCCGGTGACCTTCGAGTGCACGATTCTCGCGGCATCGCTCGCCGCGGTCCTCGGCATGCTCGCGCTCAACGGCCTGCCGCAGCCGTATCACCCGGTGTTCAACGTGCCGCGCTTCGCGCTGGCGAGCCGGAACCGGTTCTTCCTGCTGATCGAATCCAGGGACAAGAAATTCGATCTCGAGCAGACGCGAAAGTTTCTCGAGACGCTGAACCCGCGCGAGGTGACGACCGTTGCGGACTGAGATCGCCACAGAGGCACCGACGGAATTGGCCACAGAGCCACTGCGTCACGGAGGGTTCATATCCAAAGCCCAAAAGGGTCTCCGTGCCTCTGTGACGCTGTGGCCGGTCCTTGTCCTCGGTGTGCTCAGTGGCTCTGTGGCGGGATGCCGCCAGGACATGCACGATCAACCGAAGTACATCCCGCTGCGCGAATCCACGTTCTTCAACGACGCGCGATCCGCGCGGCCGTTCGTCCCTGGCACGATCGCCCGCGGGCAGCTGCGCGAGGACACGCTGCTCTATACCGGGAAGGTGAACGGCGCGGACGCGACGGTGTTTCCGTTTCCGGTGGATGACAAAGTGATGGCGCGGGGCCAGGAGCGGTTCAACATCTACTGCTCGCCCTGCCACGGACGCACGGGCCTGGGCGACGGCATGGTCGTCCGCCGCGGCTATCGGCGTCCGCCGTCCTATCTCGATGACCGGCTGCTCAACGCGCCGGTCGGACATTTCTTCGACGTCGTCAGCAACGGCTTTGGCGCGATGCCGGATTACGCGGCGCAGATCCGCGTCGAGGACCGGTGGGCCATCGCCGCGTATGTCCGCGCGCTGCAGATGAGCGGTCACGCGACGCTCGCCGACGTGCCGGCCGATCAGCGCGGGAAGATCAAGTAATGCCGCTTAGACAAACCGCCGACGAGCTCATTCCGGAACTGCGACGCTATCAGCGGCCGCTGCTGATTGCCGGCGGCGCCGGCCTCGCCGTGTCCGCGCTCGGATGGATCATCGAGCCGACACAGTTCTTCCAGTCGTACCTGATGGCCTACATGCTGTGGCTGGGCGTGACGCTCGGCTGCTTCGCGCTCGGCATGGTCCACCAGCTGTCCGGCGGCGCGTGGGGCGTGGTCATCCGCCGCCCGATCGGCGCGGCGGCGCGCACGCTGCCGCTCATGACGCTGCTGTTCATTCCCATCGTGGTGGGGATGGGACATCTCTACGGCTGGACGCACGCCGACGTCGTCGCCCGGGACGAGGCGCTGCAGGCGAAGCACGGTTACCTGAACGTGCCCTTCTTCCTGATCCGCGCGGCGATCTACTTCTTCGCGTGGAACGTCATCTCGTACTTCCTCAACGCCTGGTCGCTGGAGCAGGATCGCACCGCCGACCCGCGCATCGCCGTGAGGATGCAGCGCCTGAGCGCCGGCGGTCTCGTGGTGTACGGCCTGACGATCACGTTCGCGTCGTTCGACTGGCTCATGTCGCTCGAGCCGCACTGGTATTCGACGATCTACGGCGCCATCGTGCTCGCCGGCCAGGCGCTCTCGGGCATGGCGTTCCTGATCATCGTGCTGGTGTGGCTCAGCAACCGCTCGCCGCTCGATCGCATCGTCGTCAAAGCGCATTTTCACGACCTCGGCAACCTGACGCTCGCGTTCGTGATGCTGTGGGCGTACTTCGCCTTCTCGCAGTACCTGATCATCTGGTCGGGGAATCTGCCGAACGAGATTTTGTGGTACGCGAGCCGGTTCCAGGCCGGGTGGCGGACGATTGGCGTCCTGCTCGTCGTGTTCCACTTCGCCGTGCCGTTCGTCTTCCTGCTGTCGCGCACGGTCAAGCGCGAAGGCCGGCTGCTCGTGCGCCTGGCGATCGCGATTCTGGTGGTGCGGCTGGTCGATCTGTACTGGCTGATCGCGCCTGAGTTCCACACGCACGGCATCGTCGTCAGCTGGCTCGACCTGCTGCTGCCGATCTCGCTCGGGGCGCTCTGGCTCGGGTGGTTCGTCGCGCAGCTGCGCGGGCGCGCGATTCTTCCGGTCCACGATCCGCAGTTCGACGAAGCGCTCGGGCGGATCATTCAACGCGGCGGCGAGCGGCCGTCGACGGCCCATTGAGCATGGCGGACACGCATTCGTCCCACGCCCCGGCGGACAACCCGACGGTCCATCACGAGACCAGCGATGTCAACATCCGCGCGATCCTCGGCTTCGGCGCCGCGCTGGTCGCCGTCGCGGTGGTGGTGCATTTCATCATCTGGCTGATGTTCCTGTACTTCGGCGCGCGCGAAGGCCGCGGCGAGGCGCGGCACTTTCCGCTCGCGGCGACCGAGCAGAACCGTCTGCCGCCGGAGCCGCGCCTGCAGACGAATCCGCGGCAGGATCTGATCGACCTGCGGGCGGGCGAGGACGCGCTGCTCAACGGCTACAGCTGGGTGGACAAGAACCAGGGCATCGTCCGCATCCCAATCGACGAGGCCATGAAGCTGACCGTGCAGCGTGGGCTGCCGGCGCGGCAGGAGACGGGTCAGGAGAAGAAATGACGATCCCTGCAACGCAGAGGACGCGAAGGACACAGATCCGATCTGTACTCGGTTTCGCCTTTGTGTCCGTGCTGTCCTTCGTGGTGAGCGCGCAGCCCGCGTTCGCCCAGTTGGGTGGCAACGAGCCGGGATACAAGAAGGAGCCGGGACAGTCCTCGTCCGCGCTGCCCGCGCCGCTGCGCGAGATAGGCTTCGATCAGAATCTCGATCGGCAGGTGCCGCTCGACACCGTCTTCAAGGACGAATCGGGACGCTCGGTGAAGCTGGGCGACTACTTCGGCAAACGGCCGGTCGTCATGGTGTTCGCCTACTACGACTGCCCGATGCTGTGCACGATGGTCATCAACGGCCTCGCGAGCGCGCTCGATGTGCTGTCGCTCGAGCCGGGCAAGGACTTCGAGATCGTCACGGTCAGTTTCGACCCGCGGGATACACCGGCAACCGCATCGGCGAAGAAGGCCGCGTACATCAGCCGGTACAAGAATCCGCACGCGCCCGCCGCGTGGCACTTCCTCACCGGCGAGCAGCCGTCGATCGATCGCCTGACGAAGGCCGCGGGATTCCGCTACGCGTGGGACAAGGAGACGAAACAGTTCGCGCACCCGACGGGCGTGATCGTCCTCACCCCGGATGGACGGCTGGCGCGGTACCTGTTTGGCGTCGAATACGGTCCGCGCGATCTGCGGTATGCGATCGTCGAGGCCTCCAACGGTAAGGTGGGATCGCCTGTCGACACGCTGCTGCTCTACTGCTATCACTACGATCCGTTGACGGGCCGCTACGCGCTGGGCATCATGCGCGCGATCCGGATTGCGGGCGCTGGCACCGTGCTCGCCCTCGGCGCCTTCATCGTCGTCATGGTGCGGCGGGAGAAACGCGGGCCGAATTCCGATTCCCAGCTCCGGAATCCCAGCCAAACCCCGAACCCCAACTCCCGAATCCCGAGGCTGTAGCCCGCAATGTGGTCCGGTACTCCGCTCTTCCCCGAACAGGCGTCCACGATGGCGGCGCGCGTGGACAACCTGTATTTCTTTCTGCTCGCGGTCGCGGCGTTCTTTACCGTGCTGATCGCCGGGCTCATCGTGTACTACGCCTTTCGGTATCGCCGCCGGGCGCCCGATGAAATCGGCGTGCACATCCACGGCGGTCTGGCGCTCGAGCTCACGTGGACGATCGTTCCCGCGCTGATCACCGTCGTCATGTTCGTCTGGGGATCGAGCGTGTTCTTCGCGCAGCAGCGTCCTCCCGACGAAACGGTCAACATCTACGTCGTCGGCAAACAGTGGATGTGGAAGTTCCAGCACCTCGACGGCCAGCGCGAGATCGACGAGCTCCACGTGCCGGTGGGCCGCGCCGTGAAGCTGATCATGACGTCCGAAGACGTCATCCACGACGTGTTCGTGCCGGCGTTCCGCGTGAAAGCCGACGTGCTGCCCGGGCGCTACACGACGATCTGGTTTCAGGCGACCAAGCCAGGACGTTATCACCTGTTCTGCGCGGAATACTGCGGCACGCGCCACTCGGGCATGACGGGTGAAGTCATCGTCATGGAACCGGCCGAATACCAGGCGTGGCTGAGCGGCGGCACGGGCGAAGGCTCGCTCGCGTCGGCCGGCGAGAAGCTGTTCGCCGACCTCGCCTGCAACACCTGTCACCGCCCTGATTCACAGGGGCGCGGGCCGGTGCTCGACGGCCTCTTCGGCAAGACCGTGACGATGCAGAACGGCGAGAACGTCGTATTCGACGAGGCGTACATCCGCGAGTCGATCCTGACCCCGACGGCGAAGGTCGTCGCCGGCTTCCAGCCGATCATGCCGACGTTCCAGGGTCTCGTCAGCGAAGAGCAGCTGCTGCAGCTGATCGAGTACGTGAAGTCGCTCCGGTCGCAGACGGAAGTTCCGACCGCCCGTCCGGCCACGCCTGGTCCCGCAACCGGCGAAAACACCCCGGTGAAGAAGTAATCATGTCCAGCACTGTCCTGCTACCGCCGCGCCATTACCTGAACGACGGGTACGGCATCCGTTCGTGGCTGCTGACGCGCGATCACAAGCGCATCGCGCTGCTGTACCTCGCCGCGATCACGTTCTTCTTCTTCGTCGGCGGCGCCTTCGCCGTGATGATCCGCCTCGAGCTGACGACGCCCATCGGGGACTTCGTATCGGACGAGACGTACAACAAGCTGTTCACGATGCACGGCGTGATGATGGTGTTCTTCTTCCTGGTGCCGTCGATCCCGGCAACGCTGGGGAACTTCCTCATCCCGCTGATGATCGGCGCGAAGGATCTGGCGTTTCCCAAACTGAACCTCCTGAGCTGGTACATTTACATACTCGGCGGCTTCTTCACGCTGTACGCCTTGATCTCCGGCGGCGTCGACACTGGCTGGACGTTCTATACGCCCTTCAGCACCGTCTCGTCGACAACCAACGTGATCCCGACGGCGCTCGGCATCTTCATCACCGGCTTCTCCTCGATCCTCACCGGACTGAATTTCATCGTCACGATCCATCGCATGCGCGCGCCTGGGCTCACGTGGTTCCGGATGCCGCTGTTCTTGTGGTCGCTCTACGCGACGAGCCTGATTTTCGTCCTCGGCACGCCGGTCATCGCCATCACGATGCTGCTGGTCGCCGTCGAGCGAATCTTCCACTTCGGCTTCTTCGATCCGAGGCTCGGCGGCGATCCGGTGCTCTTCCAGCACCTCTTCTGGTTCTACTCGCATCCGGCGGTGTACATCATGGTGCTGCCGGCCATGGGCGTGGTCAGCGAGATCGTTCCGGCCTACTGCCGCAAGCGGATCTTCGGCTATCCGTTCGTGGCCTTCGCGAGCGTCGCGATCGCGGTGCTCGGCTTCCTGGTGTGGGGTCACCACCTCTTCGTCGCCGGCGAGTCGCCGTACGCGGCGATGATCTTCTCCGCGCTCAGCTTCATGGTCGCGATTCCCTCCGCCGTCAAGGTCTTCAACTGGACGGCGACGATGTACAAGGGCTCGATCTCGTGGGACACGCCGATGCTCTACGCGATCGGCTTCATCGGCCTTTTCACGATCGGCGGCCTCACCGGGCTCTTTCTCGCGACGCTGCCGATCGACGTGCACGTGACCGACACGTACTTCGTCATCGCACACTTCCACTACATCATGGTGGGCGGCGCGATCATGGGCTACATGGGCGGGCTGCACTACTGGTGGCCGAAGATCAGCGGGCGCCTGTATAACGAGTTCCTCGCGAAGATCAGCGCCGGGATCATTTTCCTCGGCTTCAACCTGACGTTCTTCCCCCAGTTCGTGCTCGGCTATCTTGGGATGCCGCGGCGCTACCACGCGTACCCGCCGGAATTTCAGGTGCTCAACGTGCTGTCGTCGGCGGGCGCCTCGATTCTCGGCGTCGGGTACCTCATCCCGCTCTGCTATCTGCTCTGGTCGCTGCGCTACGGTCTCGTCGCTGGCTCGAATCCCATCGGCGCCGTCGGCCTCGAATGGATGACGACGTCGCCGCCGCCAACCGAGAATTTCCTCGAGACACCGATCGTGACCTGGGAGGCGTACCAGTACGACCAGCCTATGGAGACCCATGTCGCCTGAAGCCGTTCACACCTACTCGCCCGCGCTCGCGCATCAGTTCGACGACGCCGGTCAACAGAAAGAAGCCGCCACACTCGGAATGTGGGTGTTCCTCGTCACCGAGGTCCTCTTCTTCGGCGGGCTCTTCGTCACGTATCTCGTGTACCGCAACTGGTACCCCGGCGCGTTCACGGCCGCCAGCCACGAGATGATCGTCTGGGCCGGCACGACCAACACGTTCGTGCTCATCACCAGCAGCTTGACCATGGCGCTCGCGGTCCATGCGGCGCAACTGGGCAACCGCCGGCTGCTGATGACGTTCCTGATCATCACGATGGCGCTCGGCTGCGTGTTTCTCGGCATCAAGGCGTTCGAGTACTACAGCGAGTACGTCGAGCACCACGTGCCCGGAATGGGATTCCAGTTCGAGGCGGAGCACTTCCAGCACGCGCAGCTGTTCTTCTCGCTCTACTTCATGATGACCGGCCTCCATGCCCTCCACATGATCATCGGGCTCGGGATCATGAGCGTGATGCTCTGGTGGTCGTACCGCGGCGTGATCACGCCCGAGTACACCAACCCGATCGAGATCAGCGGTTTGTACTGGCACTTCGTCGACATCGTCTGGATCTTCCTGTTCCCGCTCCTGTATCTCATCGGACGGCACGTGCATGGCTGAGCACATTCTCCCGAAGCGGACGTACTACACGATCTTCCTGATCCTGGCGTTCTGCACGTATCTCACGTGGCAGGTCGCGTACTTCGATCTCGGACCGTTCAACACGATCGCGGCGCTGGCGATTGCGGTGTTCAAGGCGACGCTGGTGGTGCTCTTCTTCATGCACGTCCGCTACAGCACGCGTCTCACGTGGGCCGTCGTGATCGGCAGCGTCTTCTGGCTCGGCATTCTCCTCGTGCTCACGATGAGCGACTACCTCTCGCGGGGCTGGATTCCCCAGAGCTGATGCGCGGGCGGCTGACGATCGCCGCCGCCCTTCTCTCGCTCGCGTTCGTGTCCGCAGCCTCGATTCCCTGGGGCCTCGATCGGATCGACCAACGCACGCTTCCGCTCGACGGACAGTTCCATCGTCCGAATGACGGCGCCGGCGTTCACGCGTACGTCATCGACACCGGCATCAGAACATCGCATCACGACTTCGGCGGCCGCGCCGACTGGATCGGCGACTTCGTGTCCGGCAATCCCGCGAGCGCCGTCGCCTCCGACTGCGACGTGCCTGACTCGAAGGGCCACGGCACCCACGTCGCGAGCATTCTCGGCGGCCGCCGCTTCGGCGTGGCGCCCGCCGTTCGGCTGCACGCGCTGCGGATCCTGCCCTGCACCGGCACCACGCGCACCGATTTCGACGCGGCCGTTCGCGCGGTCAACTGGATCACCGCGCACGGTGTGAAGCCGGCCGTCGTCAACATCAGCCCCGCGCGCTGGCAGACGGCGGATACCGCGTTGGACGATGCGATCAGGCGATCGATCGCGGCGGGATTCGTCTACGTCCTGTCGGCGGGCGGCATCGACGAGGTGACGAACTACACGCCGCAGCGGGTCGGCGAGGCGATTACGGCAGCGTCCACGCGCCAGAACGACCGCGCGATCAGCCACCGCTATGGCCCGGCGCTGACGCTGTTCGCGCCGGGCGGCGCTATCGAAGCGGCTGGCAGCGCAAGCGACGATGCGACGTTCACCGGCGACGGAGATTCCTACGCTGCGCCGTTCGTGTCGGGCGCCATCGCGCTGTACCTGGCGTCGCACCCGCGGGCGACGCCGGCGCAGATCAAGGCGGCGCTGATCGCGAGCGCCACGCGAGGCGTCGTCGTAGACGCCGGCGCTTCGCCGAATCTGCTGCTGCATCTGATCTCGTAGGGCGGGGCGGGCGGGAGGGCCTCGAGGGGCGGGACAGGCTCGATCGGGAAATTACGGCAGCCAGCTCATTTTTACCCCTCTCCCGCCCTGCCCATCCCGCCCAGGTGTTCAGCCCCGTCGCAACAACGCATCGACCTCCGCGCGTGTCGGGACGCCGTTCAGCGCGCCCAGACGCGTGCAGCTGATCGCGGCCGCGGCGTTCGCCGTCCGCAGCGCGCGATCGATCGGCTGACCCTCGATCAACCCGGCGATGAAGCCGCCTCGAAAGACGTCGCCTGCGCCGGTGGTGTCGACGACGTCCACGGCGAACGCGGGCTGACGATGGAAGGTGTCGCCGTCGAGCGCGATCGCTCCCTGTGCGCCGAGCGTCACGCAGATCACGCCGCCGTATGTCTGACCCAGGCGCCGCAATGACTCCTCGATCTCGCCGACGCCGTTGAGCTGCGCCGGCACGTGCTGCGCGACGATCGCGTGCGTGGCGAGCCCGATCAGCTCCGGTGTGCGCGGCGTCACGCGATCGATGTCGGTCGTGACCATGGCGCCCGCGCGCCGCGCGATCGCCGCCGAACGAATCGCCGCCTCCTCGTCGACATCGTCCACGTGCACGACGCGTGCGCTGGCGAGGGCGGCTTCGGGCAGCTCGCCTGCGCGCAGCCGGAGACGATCGTCACGGTCCCACAGCACGATCCGCTCGCCGCTGGTATCGTCCAGCAGAATCACCGCCGACTGATTCTCGGCGTCGCGAATGATCAGATCGGTGACGTCGACGCGGGAGCGCGACAGCGCCAGTCGGATGCGGCTGCCGTGGTCATCGGTGCCGCACACGCCGACGTATTTGCTCCGCAGCCCCAGGCTCGCGCACGTGCCGAGCGCCGTGGCCATCTGTCCGCCGCAAAGCGTGTAGCGGCGGCGAATCCGCATCTTCGCGAAAGCGCCCGACGGCTGCGGACACGCCGGCAGGAGATAGACCTCGTCGACGGAATTCGCGCCGACGCCGACGACGTCCCAGCGTTCGTCCGATGGTGACATTCGTCCGAGTATAGCGATCCCGGTGTAGTGCGGGTCTTAACGACCCGCCCCACAAACTCGAGACCCGGCTACATCCTCAGTACTCAGCGAACGAATCGTCGGGATAGCAATACAGCCACCGCTCTCCGGGCTCGGCGGAGATGATCACCGGGTGGTGGATGGCCCGCGCGTGATGGCTGGCGTGGCGGTTGGGCGACGAGT
>Ga0207657_10001418_pt1 | contig 25590 bp, 29 predicted proteins | sample KBSC33metaG_FD_184316 | JGI IMG/M metagenome (GOLD analysis project Ga0207657, IMG submission 184316) | Corn rhizosphere microbial communities from Kellogg Biological Station, Michigan, USA - KBS C3-3 metaG (SPAdes) (version 2) | ecosystem: Host-associated > Plants > Roots > Rhizosphere > Soil ... | reverse complement strand
CTCGCAGTCGATGCCGCGACTCCATTGGGAAACCACCAGTGCGCGTGAAGAACGTCGGGCTTCCACCTTGACGTCTCGGACAGGATCGCTCGGGTTTCCGATACGATAAACGAGCCGAGCGCCATCTTTGCGATGACCGATTGCGCGACGTCCTCGGCCATCGTGCCACGGTATGCGAGTGTCTCACGCGCGCGTGGCGCGTAACGGAAGCGCCTTAGGCGGATTCCCCGAATCACGCTCGTTCCGTCGAGTCCGGCCGCTGACGGCGCGATGACGCGCACATCGACGCCGTGTTGTACGAGCGCTGTCGCGAGGCCGAGGATGAACGATCCAGCGGCGTCACCTTCGAACCGTGGAAATGAATGCGCTACAAAAAGTGCTTTCACGCCTCAGCGCAGCGAGTCCGTGTCGCGACCGACCAGCTCTTCGACCCGTCTCCGCAATTCGGCGATCTCGGCGCGCTGCGCGGCCATGAGCTCCGCCAGCAGACCGGTCGCGAAAAATACACTTCCAAGCAGCAGACAGACTTCCACGAGCGTGAGCAGTGGGCGGAATCCAACGCCCGCGATGATGCGATACAGCACTGCGGCGACGCCGGTGAGCACGCCGATGAAGAACAGCGCCGCGCCAAGTATGCCGAAGAACAACAACGGCTTGCGCGCGAAACGCAGCTCGAACCAGACCGCCAGCATGTCCAGCACGCCCACGGGAATCCGGCTGAGACCGAATTTGGATTTGCCCGCCATTCGCGGATACAGCGGAATCGGTGTCTCGCCAACAGTGAAGCCGCGGTGTGCCGCGACAACGATCATGTAACGATGCCAGTCCGGACGGACCGGAAGCGCCGCCATCACTTCGCGCCGGTACGCCTTGACCGAATTGAGATCACGAACCGGCACGTCGAACAACTTGCGACTCAGTCCGTTGTATATGCCCGAGACGAACGCCTTCTCGTACTCTCCTTCCTTTCTGCCCGTCATCATGTCGAACTCGCCAGCGAGAATGGGTTCGACGAGCTTGGGGATGTCTTCAGGCTTGAATTGCAGATCCGCGGGATAGAATACGAGCACGTCTCCGCGCGAGTGGACGTAGCCCGTGCGCAATGCATCTGCGATCCCGCGGCGAGTGCGATGTCTCACGGAGCGCAGGAACGGGTATTGTGCTTCCAGATCCGCGAGGACCGTGGCCGTTGCATCCGTCGAACCGTCGTCGATGACGACGACTTCGTACTTGCCAGGCTCTGCGGCAAACACTTCCGCCGCCTGACGCATGAACTCCGGTAAATTCTCGGCTTCGTCCTTTGCCGGGACGAGCACGCTCACCCGCGGAAGTTTCGCCGCCGGCAGAGAGGTCATACGCGTTTGCGCATGCGCGCCGGCAGCACGCCGAGCTGATCGCGATACTTGGCAACAGTGCGACGAGCGATCTGCACGCCGCTCTCTCGCAGGATGTTGACTATCGCCTGATCGGTCAGCGGGTGCTTGGGATCCTCGTCCTCGACGAGCTTCTGGAGTTGTGCCTTGATGCCCCGGGCTGAAACGTCCTCGCCGTCGGCGGTTGCGAGGCCGGACGAGAAGAAGAACTTCAACGGCAGCACGCCACGCGGCGTCTGCACGTACTTCTCGTTAGTCACGCGACTCACCGTCGATTCGTGCATGTTGATCACCTCGGCGACCTCGCGAAGCGTGAGCGGCTTGAGGAACTGCACGCCCTTCTCGAAGAACTCGCGCTGGCGTTCGACGATGTAGTTCATCACCTTGAGCATCGTCTGACGACGCTGCTCGATGGCCTGGATCATCCAGTTGGCGGAGTTGAGCTTGCTGGAGATGAACTCCTTGTTCTCTCCGTCGAACTTCTTCTTGTCGCGTGCGATGTCCTGATACGCCTTGCTCAGCTTGAGGCGCGGAAGGTTGGCGTCGTTCAGAAATACGTGATACTGCTCATCGATCTTGTCGACGACCAGATCCGGAATTATGTAGTTGTCCGAGCGCGCGCTGTAGCGAAGGCCCGGTTTCGGATCCAGCTTGGCGATCTCATCCGCTGCGGCCTGCACGTCGGTCGCACTGATCCCGAAGCGCTTGGAGATCTCGCTCCAGCGGTGATTGATCAGTTCGTCGAAGCAATCGCGCACGAGACGGTACGGTACAGACTGTTGGAGGCCAGCCTCGCGAAGCTGGAGCAGCAGGCATTCCTTGAGATCGCGTGCGGCAATTCCCGGTGGATCCAGCGTCTGCACGATTGCGAGCATCTCTTCGCCCTCGGCCTGCGTGTACAACATGCTTTCGGCGATCTCACGACCGGCCGCCTCAGCGGCGCTCCGAGCCATGTCGTTCAACGCCACCACGATCTCCGAGACCGACGCGGCGAGATAGCCGTCATCGTTCACGTTGCCGATGAACTCGTCTGCAATGAGCGCCTGCCGTGGCGTGAGCTCGAGCAGGGCGACCTGATCGCGCAGATGGTCGCCGAGGTCGCGCGTGCCTACGGTAATCGGCTCGAAGTGCTCGCGCTCCTCACGCTCCTCACGATGGCCACCGGTGTCGAAGCCGTCGAGGAGAATCTCTTCCCAGTCGATCTCGTCCTTCTCGGGAGTCTGCGGCTCCTCGACGGCGGTTTCCGCAGCGTCTTCGGTCTCGTCTTCTTCTTCCTCGTCGTCTTCGACCAGATCGAGGAACGGGTTGTTGAGCAGCTCCTGCTTGAGATGCTGCTGAAGGTCCAGCAAGGGCATGTACAGAAGATCCATCGCCTGATACAAGCGCGGATTGATCTTCAGGTCCTGCCGCATCTGGGTAGACTGGCTGAGGCTTGATCTCATACGTGTGCTCCGGTGCCGCCGCCTGCAAATCGTTCGCGTAGGCGAGCGGTTAGCGTGGGGCCCAAGTAAATCTTCGCGACTGTGTCGTCGAAGACCAAGTCACGAACCGTGCCGGAAACCTTGACCTGTCCGTCGAACATGATGTAGGCCCGGTCCACGATATCGAGTGTCTGCTCTACGTTGTGATCGCTTATCAGAACTCCAATGTTGCGCTGCCTGAGGCCCGAGACGATCGTCTGAATGTCGTGGACCGCGATCGGGTCCACGCCAGCGAACGGCTCATCCAGCATCATGAACTTGGGGTCGGTGACGAGGGCACGGGTGATCTCGAGCCGGCGCCGTTCGCCTCCCGAAAGTGCGTACGCCTTGCTCTTGCGCAGGCGCTTGATACTGAGCTCGTCGAGCAGCCGCTCCAGTCGTTCTTCCCGCTGAGACTGCGACAGTGGCAGCGTTTCGAGAATGGCGAGGATGTTGTCCTCGACCGACAGCTTGCGGAAGATCGACGGCTCCTGCGAGAGATATCCGATGCCCTTGCGGGCGCGCTTGTACATCGGCATCTCGGTAATATCCTGACCGTCCAGCTTGATAGTACCCTCGAGAGGCTGGATCAGTCCGACGATCATGTAGAAAGTCGTGGTCTTGCCGGCGCCATTCGGACCCAGGAGGCCAACGATCTCACCCTGCCGTAGATGTATCGCGACGTCGTTCACTACCTTGCGCCGCCGGTAGACCTTCACGAGCCCTTCCGCCTCGAGCGTACTCCTCCCGGGGCTGCGATCCTCGGGCGCGATCTGTCCCGTTGCCGGCCGCGGAAACTCTCCCGTCTGGCGCAACATGTCGGCGACCTGCGCACGTAGCGGCGCGATGTCGCTCCAGAGACTATCGGAAAGTCTGATCTTGGTGTAATCGCCGACGTCGCCCGGCGGGATTATGACGACTTTCTCCGTGGCGAGCCGCGGGAGCACCCACGTCGTGAGGTACGATCGCACTTCGTCCAGGCTGAGACGCCCGGCTTCATGCTGTGCGTCCTTGCCTTCGTCGCGCAACGTCCGGAGATACTCGTCGCGGTATCCTATCGCGATGTCGTTGAGCGTCGCCGAGCCCGTTTCGTCGGCGCACCGGACAAGCGCTTCGAGCGCAAGCACTGACGAGCGCTCGTCGCCCGCGGCGTGCGCGAGCAGCGACGCGATGACGTCGGAATAGATCGGGGCCGTCAATGGATTATTCCCCGGCGTGGTGCGGGCGGCCTGATCGTTCTGGGCGCGGCAGGCTTCTTCACCAGTGTCGTATCGACCGCTTCGACGTAGACACCGCTCGCCTTGTCGCGAACCTTGACCGTGTCGATGCCGCCGTTGCGGAAGTTGATGTCGATGTCCCTACCCGTGACGTAATTGACTCCGGGCCGATCCTTGAACTTGTCGTTCTTGACGTGATAGTACGCGCGCGCATTGGTGCGCGACACAATCGTCTTGACCGGCGGCGTGCGTCCGCTGTCAGCCCTCGCGACGGTGTCGAATGTCGCGATCAGCGTGTCGCCTCGCATCCAGTCGCGCTCGTCGGTCTTCATCGTCGCCGTATCCGGAACGCTCGTCGCGTACGCATTGCCAACCGAGATGATCTCGTGGATCCGCTGGTTCGGAAGCAGGGCGTCGATTGAATCAGCGACGATGTCGCGATCCGGAGATGTCGCGTGCGCGCGCGTCTTGCCCCACGCCATCGCCCGCTCCAGCTCGTTGTTGCGCACCCGGAGGTCGACCGAGTCGGCGTACAGCTGAAGGTCCTGACTCGTTGCATGACCATTCGGTGTTGCAACCACGCGATTCACCAGGCGATTCTTCGAGAAGACGTCGATGACGCCGCCCGTAAGCGTAAAGGGGCGGGTGCGACGAGCTTCCACGGTCGGCTTCTTCATGAGTCGCGCCGTTCCGGATCCCTGATCCATGAACGCCGAATCTCCGGTCGCGAACAGCTGTGGACGCGTGATGCGGACGTCACCGCCGGCATAGACCAGACTGTCGGCGACGCTCGTGATGCGATCCGCAACGACGTCCACCGTATCACTCGGCTTGTGCGTCAGCGTGTCGATCTGAACTACCTTCAGCCTGGGCCGGCCAGTCGAAACGAGAATCGCCTCCGTGCGGATCGGCGCCACCGCGCGGTAGTAATCCGCGACGGGGCCACGCATCGTGCTCCCACTAGCCATCACGGCGAACACATTTCCTTCGGCTCGAATGTGTTCCTCTTCCATCCAGTACGTCATGTGATCGGCGTCGACCTTCGCGCGTGGGTCGCTGTAGTGAACGTTGCCGATGAGATACATGAGCCGCTGATCGCCGTAGTACTCGGTGCTGTCGGAAATGAGCGTGACATCCTGCCCCTGACAGCGAGCGATCGAACCGCCTCCGACATACGTGTTGCGCTCACCGCTTGGCAGCTTGATGCTGTTGAATCGGGTGGTACCCGCCGTCGAGCCTTCGATCTCGATGACACACTTGCTGCCCGGTGCCGGACCGACGCGCTGCGCGAGCGCGGCCGGTGCAATGCACACGATACCGAGCGCGAAGAGCAGCGCGACAGTCGATTCCAGGCGTCGGTTCATCAGTGAGTCGGGATGATCACGGCGCCGCCCGTTCCGGACAGCACCTTGAGCACGTGAACGTTCTGAAGATTCGGATCGGACCGGAACCCGATTCCTGCCAGGCGCCTGTCGGGCTCGGTAATCACGAACGCACTATCGCTCGAAATCTCGTTCCTGCTCTGGTCGTACTTCAATTCCTCTGACGTCAGGTGACGGCCGTCTTCGGAATTCACCACGACATTCCCGCGCGCCACCATCTGGCCCGTGTTGGTGTGATAGGTCCCGCGTCGCGAGGTCAGCACAGCGCTCTTGACGCCAGTGGTCGTGTAGAAGGTCGAGTTCACATGCATCAGTTCGACGCGCGTGTTGTCGTCAAAGAAGTACGCAGTATCAGCAACGAGTTGAGCGTGCATCACGCCCTGATCCGTGAGATTGAACTTCGCTCCATACATCACCTGACCCGCAGAATCCGCGAGCGCCGAGCGTCCGGAAACCGGTGGCGTGGTCTTGTCGCCCTTGCAGCCGGACGCGACAAGTGTCGCCGCCAGAATGGTGGTCGTCACCATCTTTCCCGGACCAAAGGTCATGCCACCCCCGCGCGCATGAGATCATGCAGGTGCACCACACCGACCAGCGACCCATCCTGCGCTATGACCGGCATCGCCATGATGCCGTGCTCCTCCATGCGATGCACCGCGGCACTCCCGAGCTCATCGGGATCGGCAACCCTTGGAGACCGGTTCATCACGTCGGACACGCCAACGCGCAGAACGTCCATTTCGCGCTCCATCAGACGCGTCAGATCGCCAGCGGTCATTATCCCGCTCACGTGCCGCAGCTCGTCGATGATCATCACGATGCCGCGCCTCTCGGCAAGCTCAACTATCGCCTCACGCACTGTTGCCGTCGGAGGTAGCGTCGGCAGCGAGTCGGTCAGCATCACGTCGCGAACGCGCGTGAGAAGCTTGCGACCCAGCGCGCCGCCAGGATGAAAGCGCGCGAAGTCGTCCGCACCGAATCCCTTCTCCTCGAGCAACGCAACCGCGAGCGCGTCGCCGAGTGCGAGGGCAACAGTGGTGCTCGTCGTCGGGACGAGTCCATGCAGGCAGGCTTCCTCGCGCACCCACGCGTCGAGTGTCTCGTCTGCGTGCGACGCCAGCGTCGATTCCCGCTCACCCGTGATCGCGATCGTCTGCACACCGAGCCGCTTGAGATGATCCAGCAACGGCAGCAACTCATCCGATTCGCCACTCTTGGAGATGAGAATCGCGACGTCCGCCTCTCCCACGATTCCGAGATCGCCGTGGATGCTGTCTGCAGCGTGCAGAAAAACCGCGGGCGTTCCTGTGGATGTGAGGGTCGCCGCGATCTTTCGTCCGATCAATCCCGACTTGCCGACGCCACACACGATCACGCGACCGCGCGCAGTGGCGATCATCTCGACGGCGCGCACGAACTCATCGCCCAGCCGCGACTCGGCCTCGGAGATCGCCTCGGCTTCGAGGCGCAGAACGCGGCGACCGCGCGCCGCAACACCGGGATTCAACGACGTACTCGTGCCCATAGATCCACCATGCGATCCACCAGGTCAGGCAGATCTGTGAGCGGCAACATGTTCGGCCCGTCGCTCGGCGCGCTGTCGGGCGTCGGATGCGTTTCTATGAAGACGCCGTCCGCCCCCGCTGCGACAGCGGCGAGGGCGAGCGTCGGAATGAATTCACGTGCTCCACCGCTGGAACCACCAACGCCCTGACCCGGACGCTGCACGCTATGCGTGGCGTCGAAGATAACCGGCGCGTCGCACGCTGATTTGAGGCGTGGAAATGCGCGCATGTCGACTACCAGATCGCCGTAGCCGAAGAACGTTCCGCGCTCCGTAACCGCGACCTCGTCACCGCCAGCCTCGCGGACCTTGTCCAGCGCACCGCGCATGCCTTCCGGGTGCATCCACTGGCCCTTCTTCACATTTACCGGACGACCAGTCGCGCCGGCCGCATGCAGCAGGTCCGTCTGGCGACAGAGAAAGGCCGGAATCTGCAACACGTCCACCTGACGCGCGACTGCCGCGCACTGCTCCGGCAGATGGACGTCGGTGAGAACCGGAAGCCCAGTCGATGCCCGCACGCGCCCGAGTGCGGCAATGCCCTCGTCCAGCCCCGGTCCACGTGCGGCTCCCGCGTTGGAGCGGTTAGCCTTGTCGAAGCTGGCCTTGTATATCACTCCGCCCGGAACGCGATCCTCGATCCGGAGAAGCGCCTCGGCGACTTCCAGATTCAACGCGTCGTCCTGGAGTACGCACGGCCCCGCGATAAGAAAGAACCTGTCGCGCGGAAAGAGCGAGCTCACGATAGAGATTCGGTTCCGATGCGTGATTCGGCGCTCTGCAATTCCGCCACGCTCGCATGCTCTGCCGCGGCTGCGATGAAGCCGGCGAACAATGGATGCGGGCGAGTCGGGCGCGACTTGAGCTCCGGGTGGAACTGACAGCCGAGATACCAGGGATGCGTCTGCAGCTCGACGATTTCGACCAGCGAGCCATCGGGCGACAGACCGGATAGCGTGAGGCCATGCTCGATGAAGCCATCACGGAACGCATTCGATACCTCGTAGCGATGCCGGTGCCGCTCGCTTACCTGCTGCGTCCCGTACATGGCTGCCGCACGCGTTCCCTCGCCGAGCCTGCACGGATACTGGCCCAGTCGCATCGTGCCACCCATGTCGGTTACGTGCTGCTGCGACTCCATGAGCGAGATGACCGCGTTTCCGCAGTCCGGCGCGAACTCGCTGGAGTTGCTGTCATCGAGTCCCATGACATTGCGTGCGAACTCGACAATTGCCACCTGCATGCCGAGGCAGATACCGAAGAACGGCAGTCCGGCTTCGCGCGCGTACCGGATCGCCTCGACCATTCCCTCCACGCCGCGCACGCCGAATCCACCCGGCACGAGCAACCCGTCGTACTCCGCGAGTATCTCGCGTGTGCGCTCGCGGGACGTGAACGTGTCGCTCGAGATCCATGACATGTCCACGCCGACGTTGTTCGCGATGCCGCCGTGGATCAGCGCTTCCTGCACACTCTTGTAGCTGTCGATGAACTCGGTGTACTTCCCGACCACCGCAATCTTCACTCTCCGCGATGGAGAGATGATGCGCTGCACCAGGCGGCGCCATTGCGTGAGATCCGGCGCGCGCTTGCCGAGCAGGCCGAGCCTGTGCATTACGCGCTCGTCCGCTCCCTGTTCGTGGAACACGAGTGGGATCTGGTAGATCGTCGGAACATCGCGACTCTCGACCACTGCGCCGAACTCGACGTTGCAGAAGAGCGCGATCTTTCGCTTTACGTCTTCGGAAAGGGCGCGCTCAGTTCGGCAGATGAGAATGTCGGGTTGTATTCCGAGCTGCATGAGCTCGCGGACGGAATGTTGCGTCGGTTTCGTCTTTACTTCGCCGGCGGCCGCGATGAATGGAACCAGTGTGAGATGGATGAATATCCCGTTCTCGCGCCCGATCTCCTGCCGGAACTGGCGCACGGCTTCGAGGAACGGCTGCGATTCGATGTCGCCGACCGTTCCGCCGATCTCGACTATCACAACGTCGTTGTCCGGCGCGAGCCGCTTCATCGCGGACTTGATCTCGTCCGTGATATGGGGAATCACCTGGACAGTGGAACCGAGGTATTCGCCCCGCCGTTCCTTCGTGATGACGTTGAGGTAGATGCGTCCCGTCGTCACGTTGTTCATCTGTGACAGCGACCGGTCTATGAAACGCTCGTAGTGACCGAGATCGAGATCCGTCTCCGCACCGTCGTCGGTAACGAACACCTCGCCGTGCTGGAACGGCGACATGGTTCCGGGATCGACGTTCAGGTACGGATCGAATTTCATGATCGTGACGCGCATGCCGCGCTCGACCAGCAGTCGTCCGATCGACGCCGCCGCAATCCCCTTCCCCAGTGACGATACGACACCACCGGTGACGAAGATGTAGCGCGTCTGCTGCGAGGACTCAGTTCTCATTGCCATCATTGCTCTCCCGCCGCGAACGAGCGCCATCGCTCATTCGCAGCTCGTAGGTCCTCTTCAGTGTCTATTCCGCATTCGGCGGGCTCGTTGATTACGGCAACGCCGATGTTCATCCCATGTGCAAGCGGCCGCAACTGCTCCAGCCGCTCGATGTCTTCGAGTGGATGCGGCGGAAGCGCCATCCACTGCGCGAGCGCGTCCCGCGTGTAGGAGTAGACGCCTATGTGTTGCAAGGTAAGCGGGTGTCTGAGCGGTGCGTCAGCGCCTTCGCGTAGAAACGGGATCGGCGCACGAGAGAAGTACAACGCTCGGCCATCGGTCCCGACCACCACCTTCACTATCGAAGGACGGTCGAATATATCAGCCGAAGCGACCGCGGCGACGGTTCCGAGGGTGAACTTCCCGCTCCTGACGACGTCAGCGGCTGCGGCGATGAAGCCGGCCGAGATGAATGGCTCGTCGCCCTGGACGTTGACGAACGCGTCGTAGGAGGCGAATTCGGGGTTGCGGGATACTTCCGCGACGCGCGCTGTGCCCGAGGCGCAATCGCTGCTCGTCATCACGACGTCGGCACCGGCGGCTCGCACTGCTCTGGCGACCTCGTCGTGGTCGGTCGCGACGACCACACGGTCGGCCACGCCCATCCTTTCGACCCGTCGCCAGACACGTAGGACCAGCGGCTCTCCTGCGAGGTCGCGAAGCGGCTTCCGGGGGAGCCTGGTGGCCCCGAGGCGGGCCGGGATCACGACCACGGTCTTCATCGCGATCGAAAAAATGGGGTGCTGGACGCAACTTTCACGCCACCAAAGTTACCATTTGCGGAGTGGCGGCGCAAAGGGGAATTAAGCGCGAATGGTGTCCCGAACGCTCGTTCGACAGCCGTGGGCAGGCCTCACGGCCCCAGCGAGATTCCAGCGCCGAAGTCGGACTTGTGTGTCCTGGGATTGACGACGTAGTCGAGCGTAAAGATCGAAACGCCAAGCCGCACTCCGACGTTCTGGACCGGCCGCCCAAATCTGCCGACCGCCGCGGCGCCCATCGCAAAGTGCGGAGCGAAGTAGGGGCTGCCCAGAATCGGGACCTCGATGCTGTTGATCGGAACGACGTACAGCGCATCGAGAAAGTACAGGTGGTCGCCGCCCATGTTCAGCAGGTCGACTGTCGCAAGCGACCCCGATCCGCCGACATAGGCGTACCGCTGGCGCGGCGTGAAGGAGCTCGTTGCGGTAGCGACGATATGACCCCGAACATCGAGGTGTTGCCCCGCGACCGTCCTGACACTCGCGCCCTCGTCGAACGTGACCTGCTGGAAATTGCCGCCGAGCGGCGTTTTCCCCGCAGCCTCGATCAGCACATTCGCCATGATGGAGGCAGGCAGCCCTGCGTACTCCAGATGCCCGCCGCCGATGACCGACGTGATGTGGCCTGCGTCGATCTCAGGGTTCGGCCGCTGAATCCCGTTGGCCGTATCGCTGCGGTTGAGGAAGCTGAACGGACCGTTGCCTGTCCCGCTTCGCCATCCCGTGGACCAGTCGCGCTCGGCGCGCGCTCCGACAAAGATTGTCGCGGCCTCGACGTCGCCCGGCAGATGCAACGACGACGTGAGACGGGCTTCGCCGCGATCGCCGCGGAAATAGTTTCGTGAATCGCTGCCAAGGCCAAGCGAGGTCAGCGAGTTGACGATATTCGCGCGAATCCAGCTGTCGTTGGTAAACGTGCCGCGCGCCCCCGTCAACGTGAAGCCAATGCTCGAATCAGCGGTGAACTGTCCGACTATCGAGAGCGACGGATCGATCTTGCCGAGGTGGGAGCGGTACGTAATCGCCGGACTCACGACCAGCCTCTCGTCACCGACCGTGAGCGTTGGGGTGAACGGTACGGACACCCCGTTCACACGATTGTACGTAGGCAGGTTGTCGAGCGTCAGCGGGAACTCGACGGAAACCTGCGCGCGTGCAGCAGGTGCAGCAATAAAGACCGCCGCAAGTGCAGTCAGTACTCGCGTCTGCAGCGATCGGGTCATCGGGTAAGGTCCAGGAAGTTGCGCAGCAGCTGCTTGCCTCCGTCCGTGAGGACGGACTCGGGATGAAACTGCACTCCGTAGACAGGATGCTCACGATGCTGCATCGCATGAACCTCGGTGCGGTCGTCGTCGCTCCAGGCGGTAATCTCCAGATCGGACGGAAGCGACTCCCGATCCACCGTCAGCGAATGATATCGCATCACACGCAATGGATCGGGAAGGCCGGCAAAAAGCCCCGCTCCGTTGTGCCTGACATCCGATGTCTTGCCGTGCATCAACCTGGTCGCGCGAACCACGCGGCCGCCATACGCGGCGCCGATTGCCTGCTGCCCGAGACATACTCCAAGTATCGGAATCGACGATCCGTAAGCGCGAATCACGTCCAGCGTGATTCCGGCCTCGGCGGGTGTCCTGGGACCAGGGGACAATACTATCGCACTCGGCGCGAGCACCCCGACCTCGGAGGCCGGAATCTCGTCGTTGCGCCGCACCATTACCTCGGCGCCGAGTTCGCCGAGGTACTGAACGAGATTGTAGGTGAAGGAGTCGTAATTGTCGATTACGAGGATCATTTCTGGGTCACATCTGAAAGCCGCTCGCGCGGATGGAACTGCTTGTGAACGGAGCGCAGATACTCACGATCGACGTGCGTGTAGATCTGCGTCGTCGAGATGTCGGCGTGGCCAAGCATTTCCTGTACCGCACGCAGATCCGCGCCGCCTTCGAGGAGATGCGTCGCGAACGAATGACGTAAGGTATGCGGTGTCACGTGCTTGGTGATACCACTCGCCTCGACGTGCTTGCGAAGGATCTTCCACGCACCCATTCGCGTCATGGGCTCGCCACGCGCGTTGAGAAACAGGATTCCCTCGCCCGATCCCTTCTCCAGCTTTGGCCGCAGCTCGCGCAGGTAGATCGCGACAGCACCCACTGCCTTCCGCCCGATCGGCACCAGTCGCTCCTTGGCCCCCTTGCCGAAGACGCGCACCAGCGACTCGTCGAGCATGAGGTCGCGCACGCCCAGCGTGATCCATTCACCCACCCGGAGTCCGGCGCCGTATGCGAGCTCGAGCATTGCGCGGTCGCGGAACGCCATGGGCTCGTCCAGTGTCGGAGTCTCGATCAGCTTCGCGACCTCGTCGGCACTCAATACGTCCGGCAGTTCACGCCAGCGCTTGGGTGTCTCGAGCCGTTCGCTCGGATCGCGCACAACGTGGCCTTCGTTGAGAAGGAACTTGTAGTATGTGCGTAGCGCCGAGATGTTACGCCGTATCGACGATGGTGCGAGGCCGAGGTCCTTCAGGTGATAGATGTACGAGCGGAGGGTCGTCGAGCCCACCTCTTCCGGCGCGTGTGCGCCTTTCGTGAGCGAGTAGTCCGCGAATCGCGCGAGATCGCGGCCGTAGGCCTCGACTGTGCGCGGTGACGCACCGTCTTCCAGAGTCAGGAAGTCCGCGAACGGAGCCAGCCAGAAGGCACGCGCGAGGGTCTCTCGCGCCGGTTCAACGCTCACTTGTGAGCGTGGCGACGGCGATGCACGCGATTCCCTCACCGCGGCCAATCCATCCCATTCCTTCGTTCGTCTTTCCCTTCACACTCACCGCTGGCACAGACACGCCCACTGCATCCGCAAGCCGCGCGCGAATGGCCGGTGCGTGCGGCCCGATGCGCGGATATTCAGCGACGACAGTAACGTCGATGTTCGAGACTACAAATCCGAGCGCGTGCACGGACGCGACGGCACTGCGCAGCATCTCGATCGAATCACGACCGCTGTTCGCGTCGTCACTATCCGGAAAGAGCGAGCCGATGTCGCCGGCTGCGGCTGCACCAAGAACCGCGTCGGTAACGGCATGCGAGATCGCATCCGCGTCGGAGTGGCCGATCAGCGATACGTCGGCCGGAATGCTCACGCCGCCGAGTATCAGTGGACCACCGGGTGCGAAGCGGTGCGAGTCGTAGCCGATGCCGATGCGCGTGCTCGCACCCATGGTCACGCCGCGGATGTCAGAAGCGAGTAGTCCTGCCGCCTGCGAGACGCGACGAAGCCGGCGTCGCGGATAAGTCGCTCCATCTCGGCCGTGCTCGTGCGGTGCGTCGTGTTGGCGGCAGAGACGACGTTTTCCTCGATCATGAGCGAGCCGAAGTCGTTGCAGCCGAAGCGGAGCGCCAGCTGTCCGATCTTCATCCCCATCGTGACCCAGCTGGCCTGGAGGTTGGGAACGTTGTCGAGCACGATGCGCGAGATCGCGACGGTGCGCAGATACTCGGTGGAATCGGTCTTGGGCTGATTCGACATGCGCGGAGTGTTCTCCGGCTGAAGGGGCCAGCAGATGAAGGCCGTGAAGCCGCCCGTCCGCGCCTGCACTTCGCGCACGCGCTCGAGATGCTCGATGCGCTCTTCCAGTGTCTCGCCGATGCCGTACATCATCGTGACCGAGGTCTTCATTCCCTCGCCGTGTGCGATCTCCATGATCTCGAGCCAGCGATCCGCACCTGCCTTCTTCTTCGCCACGAGATCGCGCACCCGCTGCACGAGGATCTCGCCACCGCCGCCGGGAATCGAATCGAGCCCCGCCGACTGCAGCTCGCGGATCACATCGCGTGCATCCATGCGAAACACCGTCGAGAAGAAGTCGACTTCGCTGGGGCTGAACCCGTGAATGTGGATCGGATGGTTGCGCTTGATGTAGCGCATCAGCTCCAGATACCACTCGAACGGGATGTAAGGGTTGTGACCGCCCTGGATCAGGATCTGAACGGCGCCGAGCGCCTTTGCCTCCTCGATCTTGGCACCGATCTGCTCGAACGAAAGCGTGTAGCCCTCGTTGTCCTTGGGCCGGCGGTAGAACGCGCAGAATCCGCAATCGGCGACGCAGACGTTGGTGTAGTTGATGTTCCGGTCGACGATGTATGTCACGACGTTGCCGGGGTGCAGCTGTCGCCGGACCTTATCTGCTTCCGCGCCGAGCTCGAGCAGCGAAGCGTTGCGGTAGAAATCGACTATGTCGCGCATTGATCAGGCTGCGGTCAGGAATGAGAGAGTGCCGTTGGGAACGCGTCCCTGCTTGACGAGCCGGCGGAAGAATTCAGTCAGGCCGGCGAGGTGCGGGTAGGAAAGTCTGTAGTCGAGACCCGAGAGGTACTGATCGCAGACTTCGGTCGCGACTCCAGTAGCGTCGTGCGCCTGGCGGGCGAGGATCGCGCGATGCGCCACGCCCCAGTCGCGCGACTCGATCAGTCGTGCGTGCACCGCCAGAGCGCGGGACACGTTCACACCGCGCCGCGCCACCCAGACGGCAAAGACGAACGGCAGGTCGGTCCAGTTCTTCCACACCTCGCCGAGATCGTACACGTACGGATAACGCCCGCTATCGCCGAGGACGAGCGCGGCGTCGCCAATGACGAGGCGCGCGTCGTGCGAATCATCGGCGCGGATGTCGCGGATCTCGGCGTCGCCCGGGACGAAATCGGGCAGCGTGTGCCACACATTCTCGAACAGCAGTTGAAGCAGCGCGACGCTCGTCATCGAGCTGCGGGAGACGACGACGCTACGCGAGCCCAGCCGCTCCGCGGGCAGCCGCGAGAACAGCATCACGCTGCGCACCGGTCCGTCACAGGAAATCGCGAGATCCGGCAGCAGCAGATAGCGCTCGGAGTCGCGCGCGTACTCGACGGCGGAGACGACGCTGATGTCGAGCGCACCGCTCGACATCATGCCATTCAGAGCAGTCGGGATGCCGTCGACCAGCTCGCCATCGAGCGGGACGATGCCGCGATCGATTGCCCCGTAGACGGGATAGCAGTTGATGTACGGGATGCGTCCGATCTTCATGCGCTCTTCATGCGGCTACGCCGCGCGCTGCGATGAATCGTCGCCGAACGTGCGGACGACGTTGTACAGCGAGTCGCGCTCGACCGGTACGCGTCGCGCACCGCGTATCAGCTTGATCAGGTCATCCAGCGACATTCCCTGCGCGGTGTGCGCACCCGCTTCGTGGTAGATCTTCTCCTTCACCACGGTGCCTTCGAGGTCGTTCACGCCGAACGACAGCGAAGCCTGCGACAGGCCTGGCGTCACCATTATCCAGTGACTCTTGATGTGATCGAAATTGTCGAGAAAGAGCCGGCCGACCGCGAGGTTGCGAAGATCGTCGAAGCCCGACGTGGCGGTTCCCTGGCGTCCGAGCTCGATCCCGAGCTCGTTGTTGTCCGGGTGATACGCAAGCGGAACGTACGCGAGAAAGCCGGCGGTCTCATCCTGCAGATCGCGCAGCATCATGAGGTGGTCGACGCGGTCCTGCATCGTTTCCACGTGACCGTACAGCATCGTGCAGTTGCTGCGGATGCCAAGACGGTGCGCGACGCGATGCACTTCGATCCAGTCCTCCGCCGCGAGCTTCTTTTCCGCGATGTTAGCGCGCACGGCCTTGCTGAAGACCTCGGCGCCGCCGCCCGGCAACGTATCGAGTCCCGCGTCCCGCAGTGTTGTCAGCACCGCCTCGACCGACATCTTGTCGATGCGTGCGATGTGCGCGATCTCGACCGCGGTCAGCGCCTTGATGTGGATGTTGGGATGGCGCTGCTTGAGGCCGCGGAACATGTCGGCGTAGTACTGCAGGCCGGCCTTCATGTCGAGCCCGCCCACGATGTGGAATTCCCGGGTCAGGCCACCGGTCGAATTCGACTCTTCGAACACCTGTTCGAGACTGTAGTGGTACGCTCCGTCTTCCTTGGGGAGTCTGGCGAAGGAGCAGAAGACGCAGGTTGTCCGCAGGTAGCAGACGTTGGTCGGATTTATGTGCTGGTTGGAGGCGAACGTCACACGATCGCCGTTCTTCGCGCGATTCACCTGGTCTGCAAGGGAACCGAGTCCGATGATGTCTGGACTCTCGAACAGCGCCAGGCCGTCAGAGGAGTCGAGTCTCGTCCCTGAGGACAGCTTTTCGCCTGCAGCGCGCAGTGCGGGATCGGTGACGAGCGACAGGTCCAGCGTCATTCCCGCGAGCATGCAGTGTTACCCCTCGAAGCGCCGGACAGCCAGGCTGACGTTGTGGCCGCCGAAGCCGAAGCTGTTGCTCAGCGCAGCGGTTACAGCCCGAGTGACCGCGACATTAGGCGTGAAGTTGAGATCGAGCTCCGGATCCGGATGCTCGTAGTTGATAGTCGGTGGAATCACACCTTCGCGGACAACCAGTGCAGAGATGACGAATTCAACGGCACCAGCGGCGCCCAGCATGTGGCCGGTCGCAGACTTGGTGGAGCTGACGTTGAGACCCTTCGCATACTCGCCGAACACAGCCTTGATGGCGCGCGTTTCGTTGAGATCGTTGGCCGGCGTGGAGGTGCCGTGTGCGTTGATGTACTGAATGTCGCCCGGCTCGAGCTTGGCATCGCGCATCGCGCGCTTCATTGCGCGCTGAGCACCTTCGCCATCCGGTGCGGGTGCGGTGAGGTGATACGCATCACCGGTCGCGCCATAGCCGACGATCTCGGCGAAGATGGTCGCACCGCGCGCACGCGCATGCTCGAGTTCTTCGAGAATGACGACGCCGGCGCCCTCACCCATGACGAAGCCGTCGCGTGTCGCGTCGAATGGACGGGACGCGGTGGACGGTGAATCGTTGCGCTCCGAAAGCGCCTTCATGTTGGCAAAGCCGCCAATCGCCATCGGTGTAACGGTGGCTTCGGCGCCGCCCGTGATCATCACGTCGGCATCGCCGTACTGGATCGTTCTGTACGCGTCGCCGATCGCGTGCGCGGACGTCGCGCATGCGGAAACGGTCGCGTAGTTCGGTCCCTTTGCATTGAACTGCATCGAGACTATACCGGCGGCGATGTCCGCGATGAACATCGGGATGAAGAAAGGGCTGATCTTGCTCGGGCCCAACTCCCGATATACGTCGTGCTGCTCTTCGAAGCTCTTCAGGCCGCCGATCCCGGATCCGATGATGACGCCGATCCGGTCCGGATCGATTCCGGCTGCCGCAGGATCGCTGAGCCCGGCATCCGCCATCGCCATTTTAGCGGCGGCGACGGCATACTGCGTGTACACATCGGAGCGTTTGACTTCCTTGCGCTCCATGTACTCGCCAGGGTTGAAATCCTTGACCTCGGCTGCAAACCGCACGGGGAACTTGCTCGCGTCGAATTTGGTGATCGGCGCGACGCCGGACGTGCCAGCCTTGAGAGCTTCCCAAGTCGCCGCCACGGAGTTTCCGACGGGCGTGACAACGCCCATGCCGGTGACGACGACCCTACGCGCCATTACGCAGCGACCTTTCCGTTCAGATACGCGAGCGCATCACCAACTGTGCGCAGTTTCTCTGCGTCTTCGTCGGGAATTTCGATGTTGAATTCCTTCTCGAATTCCATCACCAGCTCTACGATGTCGAGGCTGTCAGCACCGAGATCGTCGATGAATGACGCGCCGTCGGTCAGCTTCTCGCGCTCCACGCCAAGCTCGTTGGCGATAATGTCCTTTACCTTCTCCGAATTGTCGGCCATGCGGATCCTCGTACAGTTTGGGGGTAACGTTACAATTTAACCCTGGCCCGGTAGGCCAGGTAGAGAGTGTGACACAGGGGTCAGATCATCCCGCCGTCCACGACCAGGACCTGTCCTGTGATGTACGATGCCAGGTCGGACGCGAGAAAAGCGACCGCTCCGGCGACATCCATGGGAGCCCCTAGGCGTTCCAGCGGGATCTGGCCGGCCATCGCCGACCGCGCTTCCGGCGTCATCGCGGCGGTCATTTCCGTGTCGATGAAGCCGGGTGCTACAGCGTTCGCCAGGATGTTACGCGAGCCAAGCTCCCTGGCGACCGATTTAGTGAGGCCGATCAGGCCGGCCTTGCTGGCAGCGTAGTTCGCCTGCCCCTTGTTGCCGTTGATTCCGACGATGCTCGTGATGTTGATCACCCGGCCCCAGCGACGCTTCATCATGCCGCGCGTCGCTGCGCGGATCGCTACAAAAGCGCCGCGAAGATTTGCGTCGAGGACCGTGTCCCAGTCGTCGTCCTTGATGCGCATCAGGAGGTTGTCGCGCGTGAGTCCGGCGTTGTTGACGAGAATGTCGATCCCGCCGAACGCCGCCTCCACATCTGCGACGAGCCTTGTAACCGCTGCAATGTCGCCGACGTCCGCGGCGAAGCCGAGCGCACCGCGGCCGATCTCCGCGGCGACCGACTGACTGCGCTCCAGGTCACGGCCCACGACCGCGACACGCGCTCCGCACTCGGCGAGCGTATTCGCGATCGCACGGCCGATGCCGCGCGTGCTGCCAGTGACGAGCGCATTTCGCCCGGTAAGATCGATCTGAATGCTCATCCGAGAGCCTCCGCAAGCTTGTCGACGTCTGCGGGCGCGCCGACCGCGATGGTGCGTGCGCCCGGCACGAGATGCGATACGAGCCCGCCGAGAACCCTGCCCGGCCCCAGCTCGACATACAGCGAATCAGGATGTGCAGCGGCCATGGCGCGAACCTCGGCCGACCACCGCACGGGAGAGGTCAACTGCCGAAGCAGCAGCGCGCGGGCTTCAACGCCGCTCGTGCACGCGTCGGCTGTCACGTTGGTGTAGACGGGGAATTCCGGATCGGTGAGTTCGGTAGCGCGAAGTGCGCCGCTGAATGCGATCTCGGTCGGCTCCATCAACGGCGAGTGAAATGCGCCGCTCACCGCGAGTCGCAGCGATCGTTTGGCGCCAGCAGCCTTCGCCAGCTCCATCACGCGCTCAACGCCGGCGACCTCGCCCGAAACGACCACTTGCTCGTCGTTGTTGTAATTGGCTGGGACGACGAGGCCGGCCTCGCGCGACGCCTGCTTGCACAGTTCGTCTATCGGCGTGTTCAGGTGGCCGAGTATGGCCGCCATGGTGCCTGGACGCTCCGATCCGATGTCGAACATGATCTCGCCGCGCTTCCGGACGAGGGTCGCTCCGGATTCCAGATCCAGCGATCCGGCGGCATGGTAGGCTGTGAACTCGCCGAGCGAATGGCCTGCGGCCGCAACCACCCGGTTGGCGAGCATGTCTCGCACGGCGGCCCATGCAGCAGCACCATGCGCGTACAGCGCAGGCTGCGCGTTCTTGGTGAGCGTCAGCTCATCCTGCGGTCCGTCGAAGCAGAGCGAGCTGAGTGCGAAGCCGAGTGCATCGTCGACGCGCTGGAACGCCTCGCGCGCGGCGGGGAACGCGGCGGCGAGATCCTTTCCCATTCCTTGCTTCTGTGAACCCTGTCCGGGAAAAAGCAGGATGACGTTCATTGGTCGCTTGCGGTTCTTGCGGGACTACAGGCGAACGATCGCGGAAGCCCACGTGAAGCCGGCACCGAATGCAACCATCATCACGGTCGAGCCGGGTCCGACGATCTTCTTCTCGATCACCTCGTCGAGCGCAATTGGAATCGACGCGGACGAAGTATTGCCGAAGCGATCCACGTTCACGTACACCTTGTCCATCGAGATGTTTGCGTGCTTCGCTGTCGCTTCGATGATGCGCGTGTTGGCCTGGTGCGGAATGAGAAGGTCGATGTCGGCAGCGCGGAGTTTTGCGGAGTCGAGCGCGCGGTCAGCGGCTTCACTCATCTCGCGCACTGCGTGCTTGAACACTTCGCGGCCGGCCATCTTGACGAGATGCGTGCGGTTCTCGAGAATCTCGGGCGTCATCGGATGCGCGGCGCCGCCGTCGGGACGGTACAGCAGGTTCGCGAGGCAACCATCGCTGCGCATGAACGTCGACAGAATGCCGGCGCGCTCGCCCGACTTGTTACGCTGCAGCACGACTGCGCCGGATCCATCGCCGAACAGCACGCACGTGGAGCGGTCCTTCCAGTCGATGATCGCGCTCATCTTCTCAGCGCCTACCACCAGCGCCGTATCGATCGCACCGGACGCAATCATGCCTTCTGCGACGGTGAGTCCGTACAACCAACCCGAGCACGCCGCCGAGATGTCGAATGCGGCCGCGCGCGTGGCTCCCAGCTCGGCCTGAAGATCGACAGCAGTGGCTGGCAGCAGGCGATCGGGGGTCGCGGTGCTCAGAATTATCGCGTCGATCTCACCGGCTGTGACTCCTGCGCGAGCCATCGCCTGTCGGGAGGCCGTGGCGGCCATCCAGCATGTCGTCTCGGTGTCGGAAGCGATGCGACGCTCATGGATTCCGGTGCGCTCCATGATCCATTCATCGGACGTCTCGATGCCGATCGACGCGAAGTCGTCGTTGGTGAATATTCTGGAGGGAAGTCCGCGCCCGGTTCCGGTAATACGTGCGACCGTTGGGATCATGACACGATCGCGGCTGAATGTTTCTGGTCGGATGCGGTGAGACGCTGGCCCATCAGATCGTTCATCTTGCTCTCCACTGCCCGCACGCCGACCTTGACGGCGTTCTTGATGGCGCGCGGTGATGACTTGCCATGTGAGATGATGCTGACACCGCGCACGCCGAGTAGCGGGGCGCCGCCGTGTTCCGAATAGTCCAGCTGGCTGAGCGAGCGCGCGAGTGTTTCGGGCTCGATGCCGGCTGACTTCCTGATGAGGCCGACGATCATCGGGGTGACGGCCTCGTAGAACTTGAGTACGACGTTGCCCACGAATCCGTCGCACACCACAACGTCGATCAGTCCTGCGTCGGTCCTGCCGGCCGGCAGGTCGCGCCCTTCGACATTGCCCACGAAATTGAAATCTGCGGCGGCGAAGAGCGCATTGGCTTCCTTGACGACCGCGTTGCCCTTCTCCGGCTCCTCGCCGATGCTCAACAATCCGATCGCCGGGTTCTCGCGGCCCAGGATGCATTCGGCGTAAACGCCGCCCAACCAGGCGAACTGGAGCAGCTCGCGGGCGGAGCAATCGACGTTGGCGCCGGAATCGAGCACCACTACCGGTCGCTGGGCGGTCGGAAAGAGGGTCGCGATGGCCGGACGGTGAAGGCCGGGCAGGAGCTTGAGGATCAGCGCGGAGGCCGCCATCTGGGCCCCGGTGCTACCCGCCGAGACGAAAGCATCGGACTCACCTTTTACTTGAAGTGTGAGGCCTATCGTCATGGAGTTATTGGGCTTAGCGCGCAGCGCGGCTACCGGCTTATCGGACATGTCGATGATGTCTGGCGCATCGACGATGGATATGCGGCTGCGGTGCGGCGCAAGCGAGGCGTGCTCACCGGCGAGCAACGAGTCGAGCGTGCTCTGGATGAGGTCAGCGCGCCCGACGAGTTGAATGCTGTGTGACTGGTCCAGCTCGGCCAGGGCGAGGAGCGCGCCTGCGACTGGAGCGGCGGGGGCAAAGTCGCCCCCCATCGCGTCCAACGCGATGCGGGCCAACTAGGCGCCCTTAGCGGCTACTCTCTGTTTGCCGCCGTAGTAGCCACATTCCTCGCACACGTGGTGCGGGCGTTTGATGGCTTGACACTGCGGACACTTCTGGAGCGCAATTGCAGGAGCTCCCTTCGCGGTGTTGCGGAGGCGCTTGCGCTGCTTGGATATACGGCGTTTGGGGACGGCCATGGGACGGCTTCGAGGTCAGGTTTTCAGGCTTGGAAGTCGTCGCGCGGGACGTTACTCTGGCGCAGCGAATCCCATCGGGCATCGGTGGTGACAGGCTCGCAGTCGCAAGCCCCTTCGTTCAGGTTGGCGCCGCACTTGAGGCAAAGCCCCTTGCAGTCCTCCCTGCAATCGACGAAGGCTGGCACCGAGAGGAGCCATCCTTCGCGTACAGCTGGTCTAACGTCGAGCTGGTGAGCGCCGGGATCGTACGTGAATACGTCCGGATCGTCTTCGGTCGTCGGATCGCCGGCGGGAGCGAAGATGAAATGTGCATCCTCACTCACTTCCCGCGTAACCTCGACCAGGCACTTCCGGCACTCCAGGGTCACCTGTCCGGACAGCTTGCCGCTGAAGTAGAAACGGCCAGCACCGGCACTTGAAAGCCGTCCCTCGACGTGAACGGCGTCATTTGGACGCGTATCGGCCGCACTCCAGATGGGATCGTCAGCCGGAAGGTCTCCAACGACCTGTGCGGCAGTCGACTCCAGCGCGCGGATGTCGAAGGACAGCATAGCCACGTAAGATAGCCAGATGGGGGGCGGGGTGCAACGGGACGAGCGTAGCCAGCGTGGAAGCCGGCGCCGAGCCGTCGTCGCTTTGAATTATGACCGCGACTGCATGAATGCCCGCAGGACGGCGTTCATTCTTCCCTGATATCCTGGTCCGTGGCGCTTAAAAAACTCAAGTACATCAGGATCGACACGAAATGCGATGGGTTTCTTTGCACCGACCGGCGGCATGAGAATGGCCGCGCGGGCAAGAAATCCACGATCGAAGGCGGGTGCGGAGTCTGGATCGGACGCTATGGCCGCGTCGATCTCTTCGTCCGTCAGCGCATCGACCCGCGCCCAGTCGGTACGTCCGCGCATGAGACGCGCTTCCTCGCTCGTCACAGAGGTGACTCGCTCGGAGCGGCGCGCCTGGTTACGCTTCCGGGTTGATGCTTTGGTTGTAGCTTTTTTCTTCATCGGTACGAGCCATTCGCTGAGATGATCCGTCTCGCGTCGCCTCGGTCGTGGTATATCACCGTTACGACCCGACCGTGGACAAGACCGACAGCGCCAAACCGCTTCTCACCCTCACGATCTGATCGAAATACGGAGTACTGACCGTCGAAAAGACGGATTGCGTCCACAAAATCGATTCCATGCTTTTCGATATTGGAGCGGCGTTTGGTTTCCGTCCATTCGAAACGCATCAGGCAATATACGTTTGTATACTACCGCAATCAAGCTCCAGCAATTAACTGGCCCTGCCTCGCCTCCCCCAAATCGCGGTTGTACTGCATGGCGAACCAGCCTATCGGAGAGCGGCCGATTGTGCATGGTCATGCGGATAATCCTACCGACGAATTGCAAAGGTGCGATGCACGAACCCCGGATGTCCACGCGCATCCTGGACATCGAACAGCATCACGTATGAGCCCGGCGTGAAGTTGGCCGTCATGGAAGCCTTCTGGCCGGCATACATGCCGCTCACGCCGCCGATGGCAGTCGCGGCGGGCGCCACTGTTGCGCGGTTGGCGTACCACGTGAGCGCATCCTGAGATGAGCGTCCGGGCAGCAGCTTCAACAGCTGAAAATCCCGGAAATGCGGACCATCGCTCAGCACGCGAAGGGTGCGCACGCCGCTCTTGAGAGGGGTACCGGTCAGGTCAATGTTGCTGCCGCTCATGGTCGCGACTGCATCGCTCACGGGAGCCAATCCAGTATCGGCCGCCGCAACCACGTCGAAGGAGCCGGCCATTCCCTTCACCACGTGAAGCACTCCATCCGGTGATTTCACAAAACAGCCCACGGCGTATTGTCCGGGCGGAAAATACGCGGAGACAATCGCGGTATCGCCGGGACTTACAACGTCGACACCGGCCCAGCCTTTCACGTCCGGCGGTATGTGCTGATGGACGAGTGAATCCACAAACGTTGCAGGCGTATATCCGACCGGGACTGCCAGGACGCCCAGCATGTGCTGCTCACTGCCGCGATTCGCTAGACGGAGGGTAACCCAGCCGGACGGGGCGTGTACCGGGAGACCGGTATACGCGTAGTCCGTCGCAGTAACGAGATAGTCGCGCGTGGCGGACGCCACAGCTGAGTCGTGCGGTGCACCCATGGGTGGCTTCGCTCGCTCGTTGCGAGTGCACCCTGCCCAAGCAATTGCAAGAACGGCGATAGTAGCGGTCGATCCGGGGCTGCGCATGAGGTTATAACGGTGACGGTTGGCGGCGAAGATGTATCCTGCCGCCACGCGCGTCAAGCTGACTCGGTCCCGCTCTGACCCGTGCGCGTCAGCGTGGCGCGCCGAGCCGTGGCGGCTGGTGCTCGGCGTCAGACAGGAGCTTCGTAACGAACCGCTGGCCTTCGGCTATTCGCTCGATCTCCAGCGCGATTGCCTCGGTCGTCTGCTCCAGTCGTTGGAGGCGCTGTTCAACCGGCTGCAACAGCTCCGGGGAGGGGTTGGTTGCGATCGCCTTGGAGCGCCAGACGCGTGCTATCCCGACTATGGTCCAGCCAGCGATCCCCAGGCTCAGCACCACTGCGAGGCTGGAAATCGCGTTGTTGATGAGGTAGCCAGGGTCCATCGTCAGATCTCCGGTGGTGAATGAAGATCTGGCACGCTCCGTTTCCAAACGGTTTACGTGCCAGATCCATAACAATTCCTCTTGTCCGGCCTACAACCTTACCGGGCGCGGATAATTTCGCTCTCCGAAAAGAAGAACCGTGCTTCGCGCGTCGCGTTGTCATCGGAATCGGATGCATGGATCGCGTTCCGTTCCTTCGATTCCGCGAAAAGCTTGCGAACCGTTCCCGCATCTGCTTCAGCTGGATCGGTTGCGCCAATCGCCACGCGCAGTGCCGCAACCGCATCTGCCTTTTCAAGGACCATCGGCATGCATGGTCCGGACGTCATGAAGCTGCAGAGGGACGCGTAGAACGGGCGCTCGCGATGAACCGCATAGAACTCCTTCGCCTCGGCGTCGCTTAGATGCATGACTCGCGCTGCGCGAACCTTGAAGCCCTGCTGCTCGAGGTGGGCAATGATCTTGCCCGCCTTTCCCGAGTTGAATGCGTCGGGCTTGATGATCGTGAGTGTGTAGTCGCCAGCCATTTACTTCATGCGCTCCTTTAGAAGTCCAACAACGTCGATGGGCCGCTTGGCGACGCCAAGGCCGTTTTCCTCGAATGCCTGCATCTTTTCTGCTGCGGTTCCGGCTGACCCGGAGATGATCGCACCCGCGTGCCCCATGCGACGACCTGGCGGTGCAGTCTGACCGGCGATGAATCCAACTACCGGCTTGGTCATCTTCTCCTTCACGAACTTGGCTGCTTCCTGCTCGTCGGTGCCGCCAATCTCGCCGATCATGACGACAGCTGTCGTGTCCGGATCGCGCTCGAATGCTGCGAGGCAGTCGATGAAGTTGGTTCCGTTGATCGGATCGCCGCCGATGCCGACGCAGGTCGTCTGGCCCAGCCCCGCGCGCGTCATCTGGTAGACGAGCTCGTAGGTGAGCGTCCCGGACCGGCTGACGAGACCGATCGGTCCCGGGGTGCATATGCGCCCTGGAATGATTCCAACCTTCGACTTCCCGGGCGAGATGAGGCCGGGGCAGTTG
>Ga0207657_10001417_pt1 | contig 25591 bp, 25 predicted proteins | sample KBSC33metaG_FD_184316 | JGI IMG/M metagenome (GOLD analysis project Ga0207657, IMG submission 184316) | Corn rhizosphere microbial communities from Kellogg Biological Station, Michigan, USA - KBS C3-3 metaG (SPAdes) (version 2) | ecosystem: Host-associated > Plants > Roots > Rhizosphere > Soil ... | reverse complement strand
ACGGCCGAGGAAAAGGACCGCGCCGACTTCAAGCCGGAGAACGTCGCGAAGTATGAGGAGTACAAGTCGCTGCAGGACCAGCTGAAGAAGTTCGACAAGCTGCGTCCGGCGAAGGGTTCCGCGAACTACACCACCGTGTTCGAGCTGACGAACAAGGAAGTGCCGGAGACACACGTGCGCTTCACGGGCATCCACGAGAAGCCGCTGGAAGCCGTCGATCCGGGCATCCCCGCGCTGTGGGGCGGCAAGGACGTCAAGCTGGACATCCAGCCGACGGACAAATCGTCGGGCCGCCGCACGGCGCTCGCGAAGTGGGTCAGCAGCGACGCCAATCCGCTGACGGCCCGCGTGTACGCCAACCGCGTGTGGGCGCAGTACTTCGACAAGGGCATCGTCGCCACCGTCGCCGACTTCGGCCGCGCCGGCGCCAAGCCCACGCATCCGGAGCTGCTGGACCACCTCGCCACCGATTTCGTCAAGAACGGCTGGGACGTCAAGCGCCTGCACCGCGAGATCCTGCTGTCCTCGACGTACCGCCAGTCGTCCAACGAGCGCGCCGACGTGCAGAAGGTCGATCCGAAGAACGAGCTGCTGGCCGTGTATCCGCGCAAGCGCCTGGAGGCGGAAGAGATCCGCGACTCGCTGCTGTACGCATCGGGCCTCCTGGTCGACAAGGTCGGCGGCCCGTCCGTGTTCCCGCCGGTGCTGAAGAAAGGCGATGGCGGCGGCAAGTCGCGCGATTTCGCGGGCAACCGCGCCTGGACCGTCTCGGAGGACAAGGAAGACTGGTACCGCCGCAGCCTGTACGTGTTCACGCGCCGCAGCTATCCGTATCCGATCACGCAGAACTTCGATCCGGCCAACCCGAACAACCCGCACCACAAGCGCGACGTGACGACGACCCCGCTGCAGGCGCTGACGATGTTCAACAGCGACATCGTGTTCGAGTGGAGCCAGGCGCTGGCCGGCCGCGTGCTCAACGAGGCGGGCGACAACGAGGACGCCCAATTGAACCGGGTCTACGAGATCCTGTTCTCGCGCGAGCCCAACAAGGCTGAACGCGCCGCGCTGAAGGGCTTCCTGGCGCGGGAACAGATCGCCATCCGCGAGAAGGCCGCCAGCGGCCAGTTCGAGGTGGCCGTGCCGCGCGGCCTGAAGGACCCGAAGAAGATCGACCCCGTGCGCACGGCGGCCTTCGTCGACCTCGTGCATGCGGTCGCCAACTCGAACGATTTCGCATATCGCTTCTGATGACGCATCCGGAATGGTGGGCGGGGGCCGCCCACCCTACGCGCACCGATACCGATGGTGCCGCAGGGTGGGCACCCCGTGCCCACCACAACAAACTCAAACAAGGACAACATATGAGCATCCATTCACGTCGGGACTTCCTGATCAAATCCGGCCTCGGCCTCGGCGCCGGCGCGTTCTCCGGGCTGCTGCCCGGCGGCGGCCTGCTGTCCGCGGCAATGGCGGCGGACCTGATCGACCCGCTCGCGCCGAAGACGCCGCACTTCCCCGCGAAGATCAAGTCCGTCATCTGGCTGCACCAGAACGGCGCCCCCAGCACGCTGGACCTGTTCGACTACAAGCCGGACCTGCAGAAGCTCGCGGGCCAGCCGGTGCCCGCGTCGTTCCTGAAAGGGATCAAGACGTCGACGCAGGGCGGCGTGGGCAAGCTGTTCGTGTCCAAGGAACGCACGTGGAAGCAGTACGGCGACAGCGGCGCGTGGTTCTCGAACCTGCTGCCGAACCTCGCGCAGCACGCGGACAAGATCACGTTCATCAAGTCCAGCACGACGATCGGGGCCACGCACGACATCTCGATCCTGAAGCTGAACACGGGCGACCTGAATCCGGGCCGGCCGTCGCTCGGCGCGTGGATCAGCTACGCGCTCGGTGCCGCGAACCCCGACCTGCCGCCGTACGTCGTGCTGTATAACGGCGACCGCGAGCCGCAGGCCGGCTCCGTCAACTGGAGCTCGGGCTTCCTGCCGGCCGTCTACCAGGGCACGGCGTTCCGTCCGGGCGATTCGCCGATCCTGTACCTGGAACGCCCGGAACTGCGCAGCGCGGAGCAGCAGCGCGCGTCGCTCGACCTGCTCAAGCAGCTCAACAACCTCGGCGCCCAGCGCTACCCGAACGACACGGAACTGCGCGCGCGCCTGCGCTCGTACCAGCTCGCCGACCGGATGCAGGTCGCCGCACCGGCCGCCGTCGACATCAGCAAGGAGTCGGCGGCCACGAAGGAGCTCTACGGCTTGAACGACAAGGTGAGCCAGAGCTATGGCGAAGTGCTGCTGCGCGCCCGCCGCCTCGTCGAGAACGGCGTGCGCTTCATCCAGGTGGTGTCCGGTTATCCGGAAGGCGTCGAGTCCGACCGCCAGAGCTGGGACGCGCACAGCGAGCTCGATGAGAACCACGGCGTGATGGCGCGCATGGTCGACAAGCCCATCGCCGGGCTGCTGCACGACTTGAAGGAGCGCGGCCTGCTGGACACGACGCTCGTCGTGTGGGCATCGGAGTTCGGCCGTACATCGTGGGGCGAGAGCGGCACGGGACGCGACCACAATCCGTGGGGCTACACGCAATGGATGGCGGGTGGTGGCCTGAAGGCCGGCTACACGTATGGCGAGACCGACGAAGTGGGCCTGCAGGTGGCCGACAAGGACAAGGCCGTCGACACGTACGACCTGCACGCGACCGTCCTGCAACTGATGGGCCTCGACCACTTGAAGACCACGTTCCTCAACAACGGCCGGTCGGAGCGTCCGACCGTCGTGTACGGGAAGGTCATCAAGGACATCCTCGCGTAAGCGACGGGACGACCCCGGGACGGGTCCCGGGGTCTGCAAGCGGAAAGAGAAACGGAAACACATGCAGAGAACATTGATCGTCTTCGGCGCCGTGCTGGCCGCCAGCGCCGGCCTCGCGTTTGCCGCGGTGGAGTTAGATACAGACCTGATGCAAAACATCGACGACACGAACAAGAGCCTCGCGTCGAACATCGCCCTCAAGGACGGCAGGGCCGCCATCGCGGACGCGAAGTCCATGAACACCATGTTCGGCACGGTGGAAACCTATTTCGTGCAGAAGGGCGATGCCGCCAACGCCGTCGACCTGACGAAGAAAAGCCGCGAGCTGACGCTCACGATCGTCAACGCCGTCACGTCGGGCGACTACGACGCGGCGACGGATGCGGCCACGACGTTGTCGCGGACCTGCAAGACCTGCCATACGTTTTACAAGAAAGAGTAGGCGCCGCGCTTGAAGAATGTGAAGAACGTGCTGCGTGCATGCGCCTGCCTCGCACTCGCGCTGCCGCTGGCGGCGCGGGCCGGCGACGCGGCCGCGGGTCGCATCAAGTCCGAGTCCGAGCGTTGCCAGGAGTGCCACGGCGCGGACGGCAACGGGAACGGCGAGGACGGCAAATTTGCCCGGCTCGCGGGCCAATATCCGGCCTACATCGTCAAGGAGCTGCAGGATTTTCGCAGCGGCGCGCGCAAGCACGACCTCATGATGATCATGGCGCGCAGCCTGGAAGAGGCGGACCTGGCCGACATCGCCGCGTACTACGGCGGCCTGCCGGCGATGCGCGGCGGGGCGACGCGCGGCGTGGCGGCACCGGCGGACACGGAGGCGGCGCTGCGGCTGTTCGCAGCCTGCACGGCCTGTCACGGCGGGCAGGGCAAGGGCAACGGCAGCGCGGCGTTTCCCGTGATCGGCGGGCAGGACGCGACCTATCTGCGCAACCAGTTGCTCGCGTGGCGCAGCGGTGAGCGCAGGAACAGCCCGGGCGGCGCGATGAACGATGCCGCGAAGGGATTGACGGACGCCGAGATCGACCTTTTGGCGCATTACCTGTCTGATAGGTAGGGTGGGCTCCCCGAGCCCACCCTACGACCAAATTTGAAGGAGAGTGGAAATGAAACAGATGGTGACGGCCGGCCTGCTGGCCGCATCGATCGCGCTGCCCGCCGCGGCCGCGCTGAAGGAAGGGGACGACGCCCCGGCGTTCCGCGCGCAGGCGGCGCAGGCCGGCAAGGCGTTCGGCTATTCGTTGGCGGACGCGTTGAAAAAGGGACCTGTGGTCGTCTATTTCTACCCGTCGGCCTACACGGGCGGTTGCAACGTGCAGGCGCACGCATTCGCCGTCAACCAGGAAAAATTCGCCGCGCTAGGCGCGAGCATCGTCGGCGTCTCGCTCGACAGCATCGCGCGCCTGAGCGACTTTTCCAAGGATCCCGACTACTGCGCGGGCAAGATCGCCGTCGCGTCGGATGCCGACGGCGGCATCGCGAAATCGTACGACCTCGTCGTGAGGGAGGCGGCGCCGGGCCGCAAGGACACGCGCGGCGTCGACATCGACCACGGGTTCGCCGAGCGCACGACGTTCATCGTCACGCCGAACGGCAAGGTCGCGGCTGTCGTGGGCGGGCTGGCGCCCGGCGCGAACGTGGAGCAGGCGCTGCAGGCCGTGCAAAAGCTGGCCGCCGCGAAGTGAAAGGAGAACGATGATGACCCCAATCGCACGTACCACACTCTGCGCGCTGGCGCTCGCCGCCGGCTTCGCGCAAGCCCAGCAGACGATCGCGACTGCCATTCCCGGCGTCGCCGCGGCGGGCACCGCCATCGAATTGGTCAAGGAAGGCTTCGACGGGACGGAGGGCCCGCTGGCGCTGGCCGACGGCAGCCTGATTTTCACGGAGACGACGGGCAACCGCATCACGCGCATCGGTGCGGACGGCGGCACGTCGACTTATCTCGCCAACAGCAACGGCGCGAACGGCCTTGGCTTCGGGGCCGGCGGCGCATTGTACGCCGTGCAGGTGCGCGAGCCGCGCGTCGGTATCGTCGCGCCGGCGGACCAGGTGCGCACCTTGGCGGACGGGTGGGACGGCCTGCCGTTCGGACGGCCGAACGACATCGTCGTGGGCCGCAACGGCAATGTCTACTTCACGGATTCGGGCGCGCCACCGGGCGCCCGTACGGCCCCGCATGCGCACGCGGTGGCGGTGCCCGCCGTGTACCGCATCCCGCCTGGCGGCAAGCTGGAACGCGTGGCCGCCGACATCGAACGTCCGAACGGCATCCAGCTCAGTCCCGACGAAAAGACGCTGTACGTGGCCAACACGCAGGGCGAGCACGTGCTCGCGTACGACGTGGCGGCGGACGGCACGATCGGCAAGCGGCGCGATTTCGCGCGGCTCGCCGGCTGGAGCAAGGGCGACGCCGGCTGGTCCAGCGGCGCCGACGGCCTGGCCGTGGATGCCGCGGGGCGCCTGTACGTGGCATCGAATGCCGGCATCGAGGTGTTCGGCCCGCGCGGCGATGCGCTGGGCGTCATCGCGCTGCCGAAGAAGCCGCAGAACCTCGCGTTCGCGGGGCCGGGCAAACATACGCTGTACGTGGTCGGCCGCGGCGCCGCCTACAAGATCGCGCTGGTGGCCCAGGGCTACGAAGGGCGTGCGAAATGACCCGCAAGACCGCCGAGGATGTCGATGCCGCAGTGCTGCAGCCGTTCGACCTGGCACCGCGTGCCTGACGTCCCACCCATCTTCACTTTTTTACCCGCCAACAAAAGGAAAACAATGAACAAGCGTACCAAGACCCTCGTCGCCCTCGCCGTGATTGCGGCGTCGGCATCGGCACTGGCCCAGCAAGGGCCGAAGCCGGAAAACCTGATCAAGTGGCGCCAGTCGGCGTTCCAGGTCGTGGCCTGGAACTCGGGCCGCATCAAGGCCTCGCTGGACGGCCAGTACAACAAGGACGAGGTCCTGCGCGCCGCCAACACCATCGCGGCCGTCGCCAACTCGGGCCTCGGCGCACTGTTTGCGCCGGGCTCCGAGCAGGGCAAGGGCTGGCACGACACCAGTGCGAAGCCGGAAGCCTTCAAGGACACGAAGCATTTCGGCGAACTGGGCGCGAACTTCGCGAAGGAAGCCAATGAGCTGGCATCGCTGGCCGTCGGCGGCGACGCGGGCGCCATCAAGACACAGTACGGCAAGCTGACGCGCACGTGCAAGGCCTGCCACGACGACTTCAAGGCCAAAGACTGACGCCTCACTCGGAGACTCGCATGATCCACTTGAAACAAGCGGCCGTCGCCGCCGCACTCCTCGCCGGTGCCTGCGTACTGCCGGCACTGGCCCAGCAATCCACCGCGCGCTCGACCGATCCGGCCAAGCCGCTCGGCTTCTTCGTCACGAGCGAAGGCGTCGGCAAGGGCGGCAACCTGGGCGGCCTGGCCGGCGCCGACGCACATTGCCAGAAACTGGCCGCCGCGGCCGGCGCGGGCAACCGTACGTGGCACGCCTACCTCAGCACGCAGGCGGCCGACGGCCAGCCGGCCGTCAATGCGCGCGACCGTATCGGCCAGGGGCCGTGGTACAACACGCGCGGTGCCGTCGTCGCGCGCGACGTCGCGCACCTGCACGGCGACACGCTGGACGCGGCCCGCCTGGGCAACAACCTGACGCGCGCCACCGTCTTCACCGAGAAGAACGAGCCGGTCAAGGGCTTCGGCGACAAGCCGAACGAGCACGACATCATCACGGGCTCGACGCCGGACGGCCGCGCGTTCGCCGACGCGGCCGACCACACGTGCAGGAACTACACGAGCAGTGCGGCCGACGCGTCGACGCAGCTGGGGCATTTCGATCGCACGGGCGGTGGGAATACGTCGTGGAATTCGGCGCATCCGAGCCGCGGCTGCGGCCAGGAGAACCTCGTCAGCACGGGCGGGGCGGGCCTGTTGTACTGCTTCGCGGTGAACTGAGCCAGGGCGGCATGTGTCCGCGAAAAATGAACGGCGCCTCGCAAGGGGCGCCGTTTTTCATTGGCCTGCGTCGTCAGCGTGCCTTGTCCTTGGCCGCGAGCGACTCCGCCTTTTGCACGCTGGCGCCGACCGAGCGCGCCATGTCCGAGTCGCTCGGCACCATCGCGAGGATTTTCTTCCACGGCCCGATCGCCTGCGCATAGTCGCCCCGTTCGTACGCCGCGCTGCCTTTCAGGGCGAGCGCCTGCACGTGGTCCGGGTTGATGGCGAGCGCGCGGTCGATCAACCGTTCCGGCTCGCCCGACAGGTCCTGGTTCAGGGTCATCCCGAGCGCGACGGCGGCATTGGCCAGCTCGTTCGGGTTGTTCGGTTCCAGTGCGAGCAGGCGGCGGTACGCGTCGACGGCGGCGTCGAAGCGGCGCAGCGTCTCGTACGAATGGGCGAGCATGCGCCAGCCGTCGACGTCCTCCGGATCGTTCTGCAGGCGCGCAGCGAGGCGGCTCACCATCGCTTCGATCTGGGCCGGACCGATGGCGGCGGCGCCGTCCTGCACCTGCGGGGCGGCCGGTGCCAGCACGGCTTGCGGCGTGCCGACGGCCGCGTACAGTACGACGGCAGCCGTGGGGAACAGCAGGCCGATGGCAATGGCGGACCAGTCGCGGTGGCGTACCGGTGCCGTGTCGGTGCCGTGCCCGCGCAGCAGCGGCGCCAGGGCGAAGGCAAGGGCGGCGGCCACCATGGCGATCGCGCCGAGCAGGAAAGACGTCATGCGGGGAACTCCTCGTTGAAAGCGTCGTCGTCGGGTTCACGCAGGCGCGCGCGCAGGCGGGCGAACAGCAGCGCCAGGCCGGCCAGCAGCAGTGCGAAGGGACCGAACCACAGCAGCCATGTCGCCGCCTTGACCGGTGGACGGTACAGCACGAAGTCGCCGTAGCGCTGCACCATGAAGTCGACGGCTTGCCGGTCGCTCGCGCCGTGGGCGAGCATGTCGCGCACCTGACGCTTGAGCATGACGGCCAGCTCGGCGTGCGAGTCGGCGATCGTCTGGTTCTGGCACACGAGGCAGCGCAGCTCGGCCGTCACCCGTTCGACCCGGCGGTCGAGCGCAGCGTCCGCGGTCTGCGCGGCGGCCGGCGCGAGCGCCGCCCACAGCAGCAGGGTGGCGACGCGGTCACGCATGGTCCAGTTCCCGGATCAGCGGCAGCAGCGTGTTCTTGATGATCTCCGGCGTGACGGGGCCCGTGAGCTTGAGGCGGATATTGCCCCGGCGGTCGATGACGAACGTCTCCGGCACGCCGTAGACGCCGTAGTCCGTGCCCACCTTGCCGTCGCTGTCGAACACGGACAGCGCATACGGATTGCCCAACTTGTCGAGCCAGCGGCTGCCGTCTTCGCGCGCATCCATGTAGTTCAGCCCCACGATGGGGACGGTCACCTGCTTCGCGAACGCGACGAGCGCGGGGTGCTCGGCGCGGCACGACGTGCACCACGACGCCCACACGTTGAGCAGCCAGACCTTGCCGCGCAGCTCCTGCGGCGAGAAGGTCTTGTCCGCTTGTTCCAGCCGCGTGAGCGTGAACGCGGGGGCGGGCTTGCCGATGAACGGCGAGGGGACCTCCTGCGGCTTCAGGCGCAGGCCGATGCCGAGGAAGACGAGCAGGATGGCGAAGATGCCGAACGGGATGGCGTAGCGTTTCATGCGGACCTCGATGTGGTGGGAACCTGGATGGCGATTTCCGGCGCGGCGCGGACGGCATCGGACACGCCGACGCGGCGGGCGCGGTAGCGGCGGTCGACGGCGGCCAGCAGCCCGCCGGCGGCGATGACGAGGCAGCCGGCCCAGATCCAGCCCATGAACGGCTTGTGCTGGATGCGGACGGTCCACGTGCCGTCCCGCGTGGCCTCGCCCAGCGCCACGTACAGGTCGCGCGCGAAGCCGCGGTCGATCGCGGCTTCCGTCGTCGGCATCTGCTGTACCGTGTAGTAGCGTTTTTCCGGATGCAGGGTCGCGACCGGCGCACCGTCGTGCGCGACGGCGAACGTGGCGCGCGCGCCGACGTAGTTGGAGGCGCGGACTTTCTCCAGCGCCTCGAACGTGAACGTGTAGTCGCCCGCGCGGGCGCTGCCGCCCACGCGCAGGCTGACGTCGTCGGCCGTCTCCGTCCCCTTGACGAGCGTGACGCCCACGACGAAGATGCCGACGCCGGCATGCGCGACCACCATGCCCCACCATGCCGCGCCCTGCCGGCTGGCACGTGCGACGAGCGGCGTGCCGCGCGGCGCGTGCCTCAGGTGGCGGACCACCAGCTGCAACGTAGCACCGAGCGTCCAGGCACCGAGCAGCAAGCCCACGGCAACGGCGGGCGACAGGTGCGCGACGAGGAAGGCGGCCGCGCCAGATACGGCCGCGAACAGGGCCGCCGGCCGCAGGCGCAGGGCGACGTCGCGCGCGGAGCCCGACTTCCAGGCCACGAACGGGCCGACGGCGGCGAGCAGCAGCACGGGAACCATCAGCGGCACGAACACGGCCTCGAAATACGGCGGCCCGACGGAGATCTTACCCCCGCCCACCGCATCAAGGAACAGCGGATACAGGGTGCCCAGCAGCACGGTGGCCGCTGCGACGAGCAACAGCACGTTGTTCACGAGGAGCAGCGACTCGCGCGAGAACAGGGCGAAGCGGCCGCCCAGGCCGACGGCGGGCGCGCGCCAGGCGAACAGCGCCAGCGATCCGCCGATGACGATGGCGAGGAACACGAGGATGAACAGGCCGCGGCGCGGATCGGACGCGAACGCGTGCACCGAGGTCAGTACGCCGGAGCGGACGAGGAAGGTGCCCAGTAATGACAGCGAGAACGCGAGGATCGCGAGCAGCACCGTCCAGTTGCGGAAGGCGCCGCGCTTTTCCGTGACGGCCAGCGAGTGGATCAGTGCCGCGCCCACGAGCCATGGCATGAACGACGCGTTTTCCACCGCATCCCAGAACCACCAGCCGCCCCAGCCCAGTTCGTAATAGGCCCAGAAGCTGCCGAGGAAGATGCCGAGCGTGAGGAAGGTCCAGGCGACGAGCGTCCACGGCCGCGCCCAGCGCGCCCACGCGGCATCGAGCTCGCCGCCGATGAGTGCCGCGATGGCGAACGCGAACGCGACGGAAAAGCCGACGTAGCCCATGTACAGCAAGGGCGGATGCACGATCATGCCCACGTCCTGCAGCAGCGGGTTCAGGTCGCGGCCATCGGGCGGCGCGGGGAGACTGCGGTCGAACGGGTTCGACGTGAACAGCGTGAAGGCGAGGAAGCCGATGGCGACGAGGCCCATCACGGCCAGCACGCGGGCCGACGTCGCGCGCGGCAGTTGGCCACTGAACGCGACGACGGCGACCGTCCACAAGGCCAGCGTCTGCACCCACAGCAGCAGCGAGCCCTCGTGGCCGCCCCACGTGGCCGTGATGCGGTACACGAGCGGCAGCGCCGTGTTCGAGTTCGCCGCGACATAGGCGACGGAAAAATCGTTGACGGCGAAAGCGTGCACGAGGATCGCGAAGGCCAAGGTGACGAACACCGCCTGCCCGACGGCGGCCGTGCGCGCAAGGGCCAGCCAGCGCCCGTTGCCGTTCAGCGAACCGGCCAGCGGCAGCGTGGCCTGCAGGACGGCCAGGCACAGCGCCAGCACGAGCGCGAGGTTGCCCAGTTCCGGGATCATGGCGTGCCTTTCGATGCGTTGGCCGCGATTGCCGCGGCGCCCCGCTTCAATGCGTCGGCGGCGTCCGGCGGCATGTAGTTCTCGTCGTGCTTGGCCAGCACCTGGTCGGCGACGAACACGCGGTCCGCGCCCAGTCGGCCTTGCGCGACGACGCCTTTGCCTTCCTTGAACAGGTCGGGCAGGATGCCGCGATAATTGACGGTCACGGCGTGCGCCAGGTCCGTGACGACGAAGCTGACGGTGACGCCGTCCGGCTGGCGCCGCAGGGTGCCCGTTTCGACGAGGCCGCCGATGCGCAGGCTGCGCCCGTGGGGCGCCTCGCCGGACAGCACTTGCGTGGGCGTGAAGAAGAACACGAGATTCTTGCGGAATGCCGACAGCACGAGGAGCGTCGCGATGCCCAGCGCGGCCAGCGCGCCCGCCAACAGGACCAGGCGCTTGTGGCGTGGTTTCAGCCGGCCAGTCATACGCGGCCCTTCATGCGGACGATGACGTCGATGTCGTCCAGCGCGGCGCGGCGGCGCGCGCGCAACGCAGCCACCTCCAGCGCCAGCGCGGCGGCCGTCGTGCCCACGGCACCCCACACGTACAGTGCGTAGCCGCCCATTGCGATGAAGTCGGACCAGGTCTGCCAGATCATGACCGGGCTCCCGGTGCCAGCACCCACGCGGCGCCCCGTTCGCGCTCGAGGATGATGCAGCGCAGCCGCGCCAGCACGACCGCGATGGCGTAGGCCCACAGCGCAAGCGTCATCACGAGCATCCCCGTCAGCATCGTCGCCGCCATGCTGGGCGCCGCCCGCAGGCTGACGGACGCGCCCTGGTGCAAGGTATTCCACCACTGGACGGAAAAATAGATGACGGGGACGTTGATCACGCCGACGAGGGCGACCACGGCACCGGCCCTGTCGCCGCGCACCGGATCGTCGATCGCCGATTGCAGCGCCATGAAGCCCACGTACAGGAACAGCAGCAGGAGTTCCGACGTCAGGCGCGCATCCCACACCCACCACGCGCCCCACGTGGGCCGGCCCCACAGGGCGCCCGTCCACAGCGCGAGGAACGTGAACAGCGCGCCGGTCGGCGCCAGCGCACGCGCCATCATCGCGGACAGGCGCGTGTTCAGCACGAGCCCGAGCCCGGCCCAGAAGGCCATCGCCACGTAGATCAGCATCGACAGCCAGGCCGCCGGTACGTGCACGAAGATGATGCGGTAGGCGTCGCCCTGCTGGTGGTCGGTGGGCGCGAGCAGGAATCCGATCGCCAGGCCCGCGGCCGCGAGTGCGACTGCGGCACCGGCGCACCATGGAATGAGCCGGCCCGCGACGGGATAGAAGGCTTGCGGTGACGCGTAGCCCAGCCAGCGGATGCGGCCGGGCGTTCGGAACGGGGCCGCTTGGGAAGTCGGTGGAGTCATGTTCGATACGTCGTTGGCGTTCAAAAAAAAGCCCGCGTAGCGGCGCACGCGGGCCCAGGAGACTGCCCCAATCGGAAGAATGGCAGGGACGGATTCACTATATCGGCGGCCCGGAAAAAAGTAATCGAATAAGTTCGCATTTGGTTATGAGCGCGTCATTCGAGCGCGATGCGCAGCGCGCGCGCCGCGGCCCATGGCGCGAGCGCGCCGGCGCCCGCGAGCAGGGCGCCCAGCAGCGCCAGGTGCGCGCCGCCGTCCAGGCCCGCACTCTCGGCGCCGACGGCACCCGCGCCGAAGATCAGCACCGGCACGTACAGCGGCAGCACGAGCAGGGCGACGAGCACGCCGCCGCCGCGCAGGCCCAGGGTGAGCGCGCCGCCGATGGCGCCGAACAGGCTCAGGACCGGCGTGCCGATCAACAGGCTGAGGGCGAGCATGCCGATCGGTCGCGGCGCCAGGTCGAACTGCAGCGCGAGCAGCGGTGCGAGCAACACGAGCGGCAGGCCGGCGACGAGCCAGTGCGCGACGATCTTCCCCGCCACCAGCACGGTCAGCGGCTCGGGCGACAGCAGCATCTGTTCGAGCGTGCCGTCCGCATGGTCCGGCGCGAACAGGCGCGCGAGCGACAGCATGGCCGCCAGCAGCGCGGCCACCCACAGGATGCCCGGCGCGATCGTGCGCAGCAGCGCCGGTTCCGGGCCGACGCCGAGCGGGAACAGCGAGACCACGACGACATAGAAGAACAACGTCGTGAACACGTCGGCGCGGCGGCGCAGTGCGAGCGCGAGGTCGCGCCGGACGATGCAGGCGAACGTCGCGATCATCGGCGCGCGCCGTCCAGGTCGAGCCGGTGCAGGCGGGGGCCGAGCTCCAGGTCCTGGTGCGTCGTGTAGACGATGCTGCCGCCGTCGGCAAGGTGGCGCTCGAGCAGCAGACGCAGCGTGGCGACGGAGTGACTGTCCAGCGCCGCGAACGGCTCGTCGAGGATCAGCAGCGCGGGCCGCGGCGCGAGCGCGAGGCGGGCCAGCATCACGCGCTTGCGCTGGCCCTGCGACAGGATCGCGCACGGCAGGTGCAGCGCGTGTTCGAGGCCGAACAGCGCCAGAGCGCGGCGCGCGTCATCGATGCCGCCGGACGTCCCTGCGATGCGGCGCGCCACGTCGATGTTGCGCCAGGCCGGCAGGTCGTCCTTCAGGCCCGGCGCGTGGCCGCAGTAGAACAGGTCGCGATGAAAGTCGTCGCGGCTGTGCGCGATGTCGCGGCCGCGCCAGTGCACGGCGCCGGCGGCGGGCGGCGTGAGGCCGCACAGGATGCGCAGCAGGCTGCTCTTGCCGCTGCCGTTGGCGCCGGACACCCATAGCGCCTCGCCCGGCGCGACGGCCAGGTCGAGGCTGGAGAACAGGGTGCGGCCGCCGCGCACGCAGGCGATGTGATGGGCTTGCAGGGTCATGGTCGAGCCGACTATAGCGTCGCGTGCCGGAAAAGGCATCGAAGGAATTCGCATGTCCTTATGCGTCGTCCAGATGGACTGTTCATATGCGCCGGGCGGATAAGCTTCGTTGCCGATATTCGTTCACCGCGCGTGTTGCCCGACCGTATAGTGCTGGCACCAAAACGAATGGAGAAGTCATGAAACGAGAGACCATCGCCGTGCACGGCGGCTACACGCCCGACCCGACCACGCGCGCGGCCGCGGTGCCGATCTACCAGACGGTGTCGTACGCGTTCGACAGCACGCAGCACGGCGCGGACCTGTTCGACCTGAAGGTGCCGGGGAATATCTATACGCGCATCATGAACCCCACGCAGGACGTGCTGGAGCAGCGCGTGGCCGCGCTGGAAGGCGGCGTGGGCGCGCTGGCGCTGGCGTCGGGCCAGACGGCGATCACGTACGCGATCCTGACCATCGCGGAAGCGGGCGACAACATCGTCTCCGCGTCCACGCTGTACGGCGGCACCTACAACCTGTTCGCGCACACCTTGCCGCAGTTCGGCATCCAGACGCGCTTCGCGGACTACCGCGAGCCGGAGTCGTTCGCGCACCTGATCGACGACCGCACGAAGGCCGTGTACGTGGAATCGATCGGCAACCCGCTCGGCAACATCACGGACCTCGAGAAAATCGCGGAGGTCGCGCACCGCCACGGGGTGCCGCTCATCGTCGACAACACGGTCGCGACGCCGTACCTGCTGCGTCCCTTCGAGCATGGCGCCGACATCGTCGTGCACTCGCTGACGAAATACCTGGGCGGCCACGGCAACTCGATCGGCGGCATCATCGTCGATTCCGGCAAGTTTCCCTGGGCCGAGCACAAGGAACGCTTCCGCCGCCTGAACGAGCCGGACGTGTCGTACCACGGCGTCGTGTACACGGAGGCGTTGGGTCCGGCCGCGTACATCGGCCGCGCGCGCGTCGTCCCGCTGCGGAACACGGGCGGCGCGATCTCGCCGTTCAACGCCTTCCTGATCCTGCAAGGCATCGAGACGCTGGCGCTGCGCCTCGACCGGATCACGGAAAACGCGCTGAAGGTGGCGGAATACCTGGACCGCCATCCGAAGGTCCGCTGGGTCAACTACGCGGGCCTGCCCGACCATCCAAGCCACGACCTCGCCGTGAAATACCTGGGCGGACGGCCGTCCGGCGTGCTGACGTTCGGCGTGTCCGGCGGGCGCGAGGGCGGGGCGCGCTTCCACGATGCGCTCAAGCTGTTCACGCGCCTCGTCAACATCGGCGACGCGAAGTCGCTCGCGTGCCATCCGGCGTCCACGACGCACCGCCAGCTGGCACCGGACGAACTGGCGAAGGCCGGCGTGACAGAGGACACGGTGCGCCTGTCGATCGGCATCGAGCACATCGACGACCTGCTCGACGACCTCGGACAGGCACTGGACGCGGTGTGATTCAGTCCGTCGACGCGCCGGCCACGCGTCCGTGCGCGCCGACGTGGACGGTGCCTGGCGCCTCGCCGCGCGCGTTGCCGAATAAGCAAATGCTTTTATCTTCGTTCTGCGGGCCGCAACGCGCACGCTATATTGATGACCATGAGCCTGACGACCCTACACCACAAGAGCGCCGACCTGCCGCGCAGCGCCGTCCCCGCCACCGCCGTCGTGAGGCCGGCGGACGCACCGGATGTCGAACGGGCCGACGGCCCCACGCTGATCGCATTCCGCGAGTCGCAGCAACTGAGCCTCCTGATCCGCGCCACCGCGTTCGTCTTTTCCGACCCGCAGTCGCGCGCCTTGCAGGACCTGATCAAGCGCATCGCGCCGAGCGAAGCGACGGCCCTGATCATGGGCGAGACGGGCACCGGCAAGGAACTCGTCGCGCGCCACGTGCATGCGCTCTCGCGACGCAGCGCGTCGAACTTCGTCGCCATCAACTGCGGCGCGTTTTCCGAGACGCTGATCGAAAGCGAGTTGTTCGGCTACGAGCGCGGCGCGTTCACGGGTGCGCAGCAGGCCAAGGCAGGGTGGTTCGAGACGGCCAATGGCGGCACGCTGTTCCTCGACGAGATCGGCGACCTGCCGCTGGCCATGCAGGTGAAGCTGTTGCGCGTGCTGCAGGAGCGCGAAGTGGTGCGACTGGGCGGCCGCAAGCCGATCCCGATCGACGTGCGGCTGATCGCCGCCACGAACGTCGACCTGGCCGAGGCCGTGCGCGCGGGCCGCTTCCGCGAAGACCTGTTCTACCGCCTGCAAGTAGTGACCCTGCCGCTGAAGCCCCTGCGCGAGCGCGCGGGCGACATCCTGCCGCTGGCCCGCCACTTCCTGCAGATGTACGCGCAGCGGCTGCACGTGGCCGATCCCGTCGTCACGCCGGAAGCGGACCATGCGCTGCTCGCGTACCCGTGGCCCGGCAACATACGCGAGCTGGAGAACGTCATCCACCGCGCGCTGCTCGTGTGCCAGCAGGGCGTGATCACGGCTGCCGACCTGCACCTGCCGAGCTGGCATACGCAGCCGCTCGCCGCGCCCGCTGCGCCCGTCGCGGTGTCGCCGCCGGTGCCCGACGCCACGCACGATGCCGTGTCCCTATCGGCGGCCATCGCGCCGCGGCCCGCCGCGCCCGCAGCCGGGGGCACGTATGCAGAGTTGCGCGCGGCCTGGCAGCAACTGCTGCAGTCGGACCGCACGATCGAGTTCGAGAACATGGTGCTGCAGCTCGCCGAAGACGCATGGCGCCACAACCTGTGCAACCAGGTGCGGACGGCCAGGCAGCTGAATATCAGCCGCAACATCCTGCGCACGTACCTGAAAAAATCCGAGCTGTTGTGACGCGGTCTGCGTCCCTGCTGCAGGGTGCACGGCATGGCCGGCGCACCCTGTCGTCGTTTGTGCCCGCCGTTCGCGGTATATGAAGAAACCGGATAAACAAGGGCGAAAGTATTCGTTTTGTTTTCATGCCGGCGTGCTTAATCTGTGGCTTCCAGAACCCGCCCTTGAAAGAGAGAAACAATATGCTGTTAAAAAAACTGATCCAGGCCACCGTGGCCATCGCACTCGTTGCCCCGACCGTGCATGCGGCCGACGTCACCCTGCTGAACGTGTCGTACGACCCCACGCGCGAGCTGTACCAGGACGTGGGCAAGGCGTTCGCCGCGAAGTGGAAGGCGCAGACGGGCGACAACGTCACGTTCAAGGCGTCGCACGGCGGGTCGGGCAAGCAGGCGCGCTCCGTGATCGACGGCCTGCAGGCGGACGTCGTGACCTTGGCCCTCGCATGGGACATCGACGAGATCGCCGAGCGCGGCCTGGTCGCCAAGGATTGGCAGAAGCGCCTGCAGCACAACAGCTCGCCCTACAACTCCACGATCGTGTTCCTCGTCCGCAAAGGCAACCCGAAAGGCATCCATGACTGGAACGACCTGATCAAGCCGGGCGTGCAAGTCATCACGCCGAACCCGAAGACGTCAGGCGGCGCGCGCTGGAACTACCTGGCCGCGTGGGGCAATGCGTTGAAACAGCCGGGCGGCAGCGAAGCGAAGGCGCGCGACTACGTGGCGAAATTGTTCAAGAACGTGCCCGTCCTCGATTCCGGCGCCCGCGGCGCGACGACGACGTTCGTCGAGCGCGGCATCGGCGACGTGCTGATCGCATGGGAAAACGAAGCGATCCTCGCCATCAAGGAACTGGGGCCCGATAAATTCGAGATCGTCGCGCCGAAGCAGAGCATCTTGGCCGAGCCGCCCGTGGCCGTCGTCGACAAGGTCGTGGACAAGCGCGGCACGCGCAAGGTGGCGGAAGCGTACCTGCAATTCCTGTACACGGACGAGGGCCAGGACCTCATCGCCAAGAATTTCTACCGGCCGATCAATGCGCAGGTCGCACAGAAATATGCGGCGCAGTTCCCGAAAGTGAGCCTGTTCACGATCAACGACGTGTTCGGCGGCTGGACGAAGGCGCAGAAGACGCACTTCGCGGATGGCGGCACGTTCGACCAGCTGTACCAGCCGGGCAAATAAGGCGTCAGCGGGGGTGGCGCGGGGGACAGGTCCCGCGCACGCTCGTGCAGGCGGCGTAATGCTTCAACTCGCCGATGCGGTCTTCCGTCATCTCCTGCTTGCAAATCGATACCATCATCGGGTGCATGCTGCCGCCCTCGACGTCGGACGCCGCGAAGTCGCAGTCGCGATCGCGAAAGGCGATCCAGGCACGCTGGGCTGCGACGAGCTTGTCCAGGTCGCGGTCGTCGAGATTGTTCTTCAGGTCGCGATAGGCGTCGTTCAGTTCCAGGTCCTTTTCGATGAAATGGTATTCGGCACACCACGTCATCGATCTCTGCGCGCCATCGCAGCCGTTGAGGAGTTCCTGTTCCGTGATGTAGGTGACGCCCGTGCGGCGGACGAATTCCTTCATCACCCGGTCGTTGCCGGCGTGGGCGAACTGGATGCTCAGCAAGAGCAGCAGGGGAAGCGCTTTTTTCATGGATGGGGCCCCGTGTGTGATGCCCCAGTGTATGGCGGAAATTGCTTTGTGGCAAGTTTGTGCCATCACGGCAGCGGCGTGTCGACTTTCTTCAAGGTGCGCAGCACGAAGCTGGATTTGCTGTGGCGGATGCCGGGGATCGTGTACAGCCGTTCCCGCAGCAGCCGTTCGTAGTCGCGCGTGTCCTTCACGGCGAGCCGCAGGAAGTAATCGTAATCGCCCGAGATGAGGAGGGCTTCCAGCACTTCGGGGATGGATTCGAGCGCGCGGCCGAATTCGTACAGCGTCTGCTCGCTGTGGCTGTCGAGCGTGACCTGGACGATCACCGTGTCGTTGTAGCCCAGCTGCGCGAGGTCGAGCTTCACGGTGTAGCTCTCCAGCACGCCGCAGTCGGTCATCCGCTTGATCCGGTTCCAGCACGACGTCGTCGACAGATTGATCGCGCGGCTGATGTCGTGCAACGGCGTGCGCGAGTCCTTCAGCAGGATGGACAGGATGCGCAAATCGGTCGCATCGAAAGATCTTCTCGATTCTTCCATAAGGGGCTAAAAATTTTCAGGTAATCAGCTCATTCTAGCGGAAAACAGGAAGCACTTTCACCGTCCCGCCCGATAATATTCCGGGTATGAAAACACCCACCGACGACCAGCGGATGACGGGCGCCCGCCTGCTGCTCGATACCCTCGTGCGCTGCGGCGTGGACACCGTCTTCGGCTATCCGGGCGGCGCCGTGCTGCCGCTGTACGACGCGCTGGCGCTGGACGGCCGCATCCGCCACATCCTCGTCCGCCACGAGCAGGCCGCCGTCCACGCCGCCCAGGGCTATGCCCGTTCGACGGGGCGGCTGGGCGTCGTGTTCGTCACGTCCGGGCCCGGCATCGCCAACACGACGTCCGGCCTGCTCGATGCGCTGAGCGACTCGATTCCCGTGCTGTGCATCAGCGGGCAGGTCGCGACGAGCGCCATCGGCACGAACGCGTTCCAGGAATGCGACGCGCTGGGCATCTCGCGCACCGTGACGAAGTGGAATGCGCAGGTCCGCAGCGCGGACGCCATCGCCGCGACGATCCGGCAAGCCGTGCACACGGCTCTGGATGGCCGCCCGGGGCCCGTGCTCGTCGACGTGCCGAAGGACGTCCAGGCGCAGGAGGTCGACTTGGCGCCGTACGCACCGCTCCCGCCCACGCCCGCGCGCCCGCGCGTGCGGGCGGACGCGCTCGACGCAGCGGCGCACCTGATCCGCCACGCACGCCGGCCCGTGTTCTACGGCGGCGGAGGTCTCGTCAACGCGGGAGAAGAAGCCTGCGCCGCGTTCACGGCGCTCGTCCGCTGGAAGGACGCGCCGTGCACGCTCACGCTGATGGGGCTGGGCGCATTCCCCGCGTCCGACCCGCGCTGGCTGGGCATGCTGGGCATGCACGGCACGCTGGAAGCGAATCTCGCGATGCACGAGGCGGACCTCGTCGTCTGCGCGGGCGCCCGCTTCGACGACCGCGTGACGGGCAAGCTCGCGCATTTCTGTCCGCACGCGCGCATCGTGCACGTCGACGTCGATCCCGGCTCGATCGGCAAGGTGGTGCGGGCGGACGTCGCGCTCGTCGGCGATGCCGGTGCCGTCCTCGCGGAGGTGCTGCGCGCGGTCGCCGGCACACCGGCCGACCCGGCGCTGACGGCCGACTGGTGGCGCCGGATCGCGGCGTGGCGTGCCGTGCGCTGCCTCGACGTCCCGGACGCGGCACCCGCGATCCTGCCGCAGCACCTGATGCGCGCGCTCGCGACCCGCGTGTGCGGGCGCGATGCGATCGTCGCGACGGACGTCGGCCAGCACCAGATGTGGGCCGCGCAATACCTGCCGTTCGAGCGGCCGCGCAGGTGGCTGACGTCGGGCGGCGCGGGGACGATGGGCTATGGCCTGCCGGCCGCGATCGGCGCGCAGGTCGCGCATCCGGACGCGCTGGTCGTGTGCGTGTCGGGCGACGCGTCCGTCATGATGAACATCCAGGAGATGTCGACGGCGGTGCAGCACCGCTGTCCCGTCAAGCTCGTCCTGTCGAACAACGGCTGCATGGGCATGGTGCGCCAGTGGCAGGAACTGCATCACGGCGGCCGCTACAGCCACAGTTATCCGGAAGCGCTGCCGGACTTCGTCGCGCTGGCGCGCGCGTTCGGCTGGCAGGGGCGGCGCGTGTCACATGCCGCGGAACTGGACGCGGCGCTGGACGAGTGCCTCGCGGCGCCGGGGCCGTACCTGCTCGACGTCGTCGTGGCGCAGGCCGAGAACTGCTTTCCGATGATCCCGGCGGGCCGCGGCCACCACGAGATCATGCTGGCGAAGGACCGCTGGTTCGCGCATCAGGCGGGTGTCCACGCCTGAGGGACGGGCGCCAGGGCGCGCAGGCGCAGCGAGATCAGCATCGCGGCGCCGAGCAGGACACCCAGCAGCGCCACGACACCGCCCCAGCCGCCGTGCGCCCACAGGATGCCGCTGGCCCAGCCGACGACGCTGGAACCGAGGTAGTAGCAGCACAGGTACAGCGCGGACGCGAGGGCCTGCTGCGTGCGGGCGCGCCGGCCCACCCAGCTGCTGGCGATCGAGTGCGAGGCGAAGAAGCCGAACGTGTAGACGGCCATGCCCGCGACGATGAGGACGACGTTGTGGGACAGCGTCAGCAGCAGGCCCGCGACCATGGCCATCATCACGGTCCACAACACGTGGCGCCGGCCCAGGCGGTCGGCGCGGCGGCCGGCCCACGTGGCGCTGAAGATGCCCAGCAGGTAGAGCAGGGAGATGCCGCCGACGACGCTCTGGCGCAGCCCGAACGGCGCGCCGAGCAGGCGGAAGCCGATGAAGTTGTAGGCGCTGACGAAGCATCCCATCAGCAGGAACGACAGCGCGAACAGCCACGGCAGCCCATCGTCGCCGAGGTGGCGGCGCAGGCCGTGCAGCAGCGCCGCGATGCCGCCGGACGACGGACGGAAACGCCGCGACGCCGGCAGGCTGCGCCAGAATTCCGCGGCACCCAGCAGGCCCATGACGCCGAGCACGCCCACGGCGGCGCGCCACGAGAAGAAATCGGACAGGACGGCCGCCAGCATCCGCCCGGCCATCCCGCCGAACGCGTTGCCGCTGATGTACAGCCCCATCGACGCCCCGAGCGCGGCCGGCTCGATCTCCTCGCTCAGATAGGCCATGGCGACGGCGGGCATGCCGCCCATGGCAAGGCCCAGCAAGGTGCGCGCAACGAGCAGCTGCGTGTAGCTCTGCGCGAACGCCGACAGCACGCTCATCAGGCCGGACACGACGAGCGCGGCGACCATCATGGGCTTGCGTCCGACGCGGTCGGACAGCACCGACGAGAACAGCAGCGACACGGCCAGCGCCGCGGTCGACAGCGACAGCGACAGGCTGCTCTGCGCGGGTGTCAGCGCGAATTCCTGCGCCAGCAACGGCAGCAGCGGCTGTACGCTGTACAGCAGGGCGAAACAGGAAAAACCGCCGAAGAACAGGGCGCGGTTGGTACGGCGATACGAGGGCGGTGCGGCGGGAAGGCGGGACATGGCGGCGGGACCGTGAAAGCAGGCGAGATCCCATCGTAGGATTGCACGAACTATGTGTCCAATATATATTTGTGGCGTTACTTATCGCTTAAACAGATAACATGGAACTCAGACACCTGCGTTACTTCGTGGCCGTCGCGGAAGAACTGAGTTTCACGCGGGCCGCGGAACGGCTGCACATCGGCCAGCCGCCGCTGAGCCAGCAGATCCAGGCGCTGGAACACGAGATCGGCGCGCGGCTGTTCGAGCGCAACAAACGTCGCGTGCTGCTGACGGAAGCGGGCCGGCTGTTCCTCGCGGACGCGCGGCGCGTGCTGGCGCTGTCCGACCAGGCGAAAGAGACGGCCCGGCGCGCGCACCTGGGCGAGGCGGGCGAGCTGCGCGTGGGGTTCACGTTCTCGACGCCGTTCACGCCGCTGTTCGCGAAAGTCGTGCGGCGCTACCGCCAGCGCTACCCCGACGTGCTGCTGACCTTCCACGAGGTCGCCACGCAGCCGCAGCTGACGCGCATCGAGGCGCGCGAGCTGGACGTCGGCTTCGTGCGCCCCGCCTCCATGCCGCTGCCGCGGTCGGTGGCGCTGACGATGCTGCGCCGCGACCCGCTGCGGCTCGTGCTGCCGACGGGTTCGCCCCTGGCGCGCAAGAAGACGATCGCCGTGAAAGACCTGGCCGGCCAGGCGTTCGTCGTGTTCCCGAAGGATGCGGGCACGGGCATCTACCACCAGATCTTCGACCTGTGCCGCGCCGCGGGCTTCACGCCGGACATCGCGATGGAGGCGGGCGAGCCGTCGACGATCATCGGCCTCGTCGCGGCCGGGTGCGGCATCTCGCTGCTGCCGAGCTCGTTCGAAGGCATCCACATGGACGGCGTCGTCTACCGTCCGCTGGCCGACCCGGAAGCGACGACGGCGATGCTGCTCGCGCGCCACGCGGAAGGGGGCGGCCCGCTCGTGGATGCGTTCGTGGCGCTGGCGGAGGCTGCGGCGGCGGAACGGTAGCGCGTGATAATGCGTGAGTATTTCTGAGCGGCAGGAATGATATCGTGGCGTCATCTTTTCTTGAAAGTAGCCGATGGATTTCTTTAGACGGAACGCACGATTCATCCTTCCGCTGCCGTGGGCATTCCTGTCGGCAGCGAAGCTGTGGGAGGCCGTGCATGGCGGCGATGCCGCAACGTGTTACATGGCGATCGGGTTCGGTGGCCTCGCGTGCCTGTTTTACGCTGTACAACGACATGTCCACGCGGCTCGCCGGGGCGCTTGATGCGTGTGAAGTCGGAGATGATGAAATCGGCGGCTGCGCTCGTGATCGTGTCCCTTGCGCTGATGGGCACCTCCGCCCAGGCCGAGAGAGAACCCACGTCCACCCGCTGGCTGCTGGGGTACCAAGGGAAATCGACCAACGAATTCATCTGGGATAAGCGCACCGGGGAACTGGTGAACACGCGAGTTCCCCCAGCGCTGTCGGATGAAGTGTTGAATGCGCTTGGAGGTCCGCCGGATCCCGTCGTGGTCGTCGATGGGCGCTATGTCAGCATGTCCGCATGCCGCCCCCACAGCTGCACGGAAAAGGGGTTTCTTTGGGTGGATACGAAAACGGGAATCGGCCTGGGCGCCTATTACGTTTCAGACACCTTGCGCCTTGGGTCGAATGGCATGTCGGCCGATCACATCCCCGTCCAGGCAAGGCAGGCTCTGGTCTCATGGCTGACCGATCACGATTTGCAAACGGAATCCGCCGAATTCATCGGCCGTTCCGCCGGGCGCGTCAAATTGGACGCCGCTCACTTCCGCGCAAAAGAGAAGTTTCACCCGCCACCTGCGGGGCCGGCGTTCGATTGCAGGCTTGCGGCCAGCGACATTGAAAAAACCATTTGTTCGGACGCGGCGCTGTCCGCCCAAGACCTGGCATTGAACGAGCTGTACAACACGATCCGGCAGGGCAACAGCACGACAGTTGCGCGGGACCAGCTCCGGACGTTGCAGCGCGATTGGCTGAAGAACCGGGATCGGGTTTGCGCAGTTGCAGGCAGTGTCGCGGCCTGTCTTAAAGATCAGTACGCTGCGCAATATGACCGATTGAACAACTGGGTTCCCACGATGCCGCATCGACCGTAGTCATTGGTCTCAGTTGAGAAGTTCACCCCATCACAAACGCTCACGCAATCATGCGCCATACCCCACGTTTCCTTGCAATCGTACTGACCGACCTTCGCTCGCGCCTGTCGCGAGGCATGACAGGCGTCCTGCCGAGGATCCCGACCGTATCCGCGGTCGCCGCCGCCGGCCTGCTGGCGACCGCCTCTGCGCACGCCGCCCCGCCGCCTCCACCGGAGGTGTTCTTCGGCGCGCCCGACATCCGCGAAGCCGAGCTCTCGCCGTCGGGCAAACGGCTGGCCATGACGTCCGCCAAGGGCGCCAAGCGCGTCAGTCTCGTCGTGCTCGACCTGGCGCCGGGAGGAAAGGTCACGCGGCTCGTGGAAGCGAAGAAAGAGGACGTGGTCAACGTTCACTGGGTCAATGACGACCGGCTGGTCTTCGGCTACGCGGACTTCAGCGGCGAGCGATTCAACGCACCGGGCCTGTTCGCTGTCAACGCGGATGGAAGCGCCTTCAAGCAGATCGTCGAACGCGGGCTCCGCAGCGGGATCAACAAGACTGCGTCCAACTACTCCATGCTGGACTGGACCTATCGCCTGCGGCTCGTGCCGGCCATGCGGCCCGGCGCGGCGAGTCCGGAGGTGCTGCTGAGGGACTACGACCATGGCACCGAGAGGCTGACGTGGGTCGACACCCTCACGTACGCGACGCGACCCGTCACCACCAAGGCGCCGGGCGGTATTGTCCAGTGGCTGCTCGACGCGCAAGGCGAACCGCGTGCCGCGGTCACGTTCAAGGATGACCGCGTACAGGCTTACTGGCTCAAGCCGGGCGCCACCGAGTGGGAACAGCTCTTCGACACGCCGGTGCTGAAGCAGCCGTTCAGATTGGTCGGCGTCGACGGCAGCGGCGCGCTGTACGTCACCCACGTACCGAAGGGCAGCGCCCAGTCCGTCCTGACGCGTTACGACGCCGCCACCAAGGCACCTTCTACGTCCGCGCTCGTGGCAACGCCGGGCTTCGATTTCGCCGGTCAGATCCTCAAGGAAGGCGATGTGATGCTGGGCGTGCGCGTGGACCCGGACGGCGAGACGACGGTCTGGCTGGACCCGCGCATGGCCGCGTTCCAGAAAGAGGTGGACAAGCACCTGCCGGGCCGGATCAACCGCATTGCGTGCCGTCGCTGCGGGCAGGCCGACATGGTGGCCCTCGTCACGTCGTTCACCGACCATGACCCAGGCACGCTGCGGATTTTCCGGGCCCAGCCGGCTGCGGGCGAATCTCACTGGCAGACCGTCGGCCGTATCCGCGATGCCGTCGTGCCGGAACAGATGGCGACGATGGACTTTCAGACCATCAAGGCGCGCGACGGACGCGACCTGCCGGTCTGGGTCACGCGCGCCGACGATGCCAAGGGACCCCGCCCGGCCGTCGTGCTGGTGCATGGCGGCCCCTGGGTCCGCGGAAACGACTGGCGCTGGCACAACTGGGGACAGTTCCTGGCGACCCGAGGCTATGTCGTCATCGAACCCGAGTTCCGCGGCAGCACCGGTTATGGCGACGACCATTTCCGCGCGGGCCTCAAGCAGTGGGGGCAGGCGATGCAGGACGACGTGGCCGACGCGCTGCGCTGGGCCCAAAAGCAGGGCATGGCGAGCGATAAAGCGTGCATCATCGGCGCCAGCTACGGCGGCTACAGTACGCTGATGGGACTCGCGAAGGACCCCGGCCTGTACCGCTGCGGCGCCGCATGGATGGCCGTGTCGGACCTGGCGTTGATGCTGGAAGGTTCATGGTGGGTGGACGACGACGGTGACCTGGCCCGGCGCCTGACGCTGCCCGAGATGGTCGGCGACGCCAAGCACGACGCAGCCATGATTGCCGCGAACTCGCCTGTGAATCTCGCTGCCCGCATCCAGGCTCCGTTGCTGTTGGCCCATGGTACCGACGACCGCCGCGTGCCGATCGCACACGCCAGGCGCATGCGCGACGCACTGACGGCGGCCGGTCATCCGCCCGAGTGGATCGTCTACCCCGACGAGGGCCATGGCTTCAGCAAGCCGGAAGACGAACTCGACTTTGCGCGCAGGCTCGACGCCTTTCTCGCGAA
>Ga0207657_10001416_pt1 | contig 25595 bp, 19 predicted proteins | sample KBSC33metaG_FD_184316 | JGI IMG/M metagenome (GOLD analysis project Ga0207657, IMG submission 184316) | Corn rhizosphere microbial communities from Kellogg Biological Station, Michigan, USA - KBS C3-3 metaG (SPAdes) (version 2) | ecosystem: Host-associated > Plants > Roots > Rhizosphere > Soil ... | reverse complement strand
AGGCCCAGACGAGCTGACCCGTGTAGACGTTGAGGGCGACGATCGCGTCGGTGTAGAGGTTCATGCCCGGGCCACGCGAGTTCCACGGCACCGGGTTCCCTGTGCCGAAGATCGCGAGGTTGAGCTTCGGGTCGATGACGGGCGACTCCCACATCGCGCCGCCGCCGTAATGCGTGTCGGTGGCAGCCCACGTGTTGCTGCCCGGCGCACCCGGCTGCGGCACGACCGTCCAGCTCCAGAGCTGGCGGCCGTTGTTCGCGTCGTAGGCGTGCATCGCGTTCGAGACGCTGCCGCCGTCGCCGCCGGAGTCACCGGTGATGACCATGCCGTTGTAGTAGACCGGCGAGTCCGAGACCCGGCCGCCCTTCCGCCACGGAATGACCTCGGTCTTCCAGACGACACCGCCGAGGATCTGGTCGAGTGCGACGAGATAGCCGTCGCGGGTCGGCGCATAGACCTTGCCTTCGCCGATCGCGACGCCCGGCTGCCGGCCGCCCGTCCCGACGTTGAACGCCGGGTCATAGGTCGGGACCCAGTGCCAGAGCTGCTTGCCGGTGGCGGCATCGAGCGCAAAGACGTCGCTCTTCGGCGTCTGGATGTAGTAGACGCCGTCTGCGACCACCGCGTTCGCCTCGAGGGAACCGCATGCCGCGTCCTTCGTGGCGCACGTGCCGAGGTTGATGTGCCACGCCTCTTTGAGGGTGGTGACGTTCGAGGGCGTGATCTGCTTCAACGACGAGTAGCGGTTGCCGTTGAGGCTGCCCAGAACCGTCAGCCAGTTGTCACCCGCGGGGGCCGCCAACTGGTCGGCGGTGTACGCCGGCGATGGGGTGATGAGCGCCGTCGCAGGTGCTGAACGCCCTGCGGGTGAAGCCCCCACTCCAACGACGAGAATTCCAAGAGCGAGCAGTGGTACCAAGACGAGGCGACGCATGTAGAGCCCTCCCAGAGAGATTGCATCGTCAACTATCTCACCCGGCTCGGCTATTTGCAAATAGCACTTGATAGAAAATGGCGGTAGACTCCCGCCCGTGTTGCGCCCCGTCATTGCCGTCCTCGTCGCATGTGCCGCACTTGCAGCACCTTTGTCCGCCGGCGCGCGCGAAAGCGGTAGCCGCGGACCTGCAGACGTGTCGGGCACGATCACCTTGCGGGCGCATTTCCATCAGGGAGCCTGGAAGCGATCGCTCTCGATCAAGCTCGTGAAGCTCCGCCTGATCGACTTCACACTCTGCGCGATCTGGAACTGGTCGCCGACCGACGCCTTCGACTGCCGCGCCGCCTCGAAGGGCGCTCTGCCCGCCGGCACCTCCCTGCGGCTCGAGCAAAGCCCGATCGCGAAGGCGCTGCGCCGCGCCGACAGCCCCGGCTGGGGCATGCTCGGGCAATCGCCCGACGCGGGGCTCGGAGCAGTCGTGAGCAACCTTCTCACGGGCAACAAGCGTGGCACCTTCCACTACCGCGTGACGCTCCGCGACAAGACGAACAAGGTCCTCGTGACCTCGAACACGTTCACCGTCGTCTGGCGCTGAGCGGCTCAGCGTAGGCCGAACGCGACGAGCTCCGGCGGTCCGCCGCCCGGAACGCCGGCGCCGACGATGAGCAGATCGCCGACAACCGCAGGACAGGCGTTCACGCCTGCGCGCATGCGGCCGTGCCAGAGGACTGCGCCGTCGCTCGCGCCGAGCGCGTACACCGAGCCGTCGAAGGTCGCGGTGAAGACGACGTCATTCGCGACCGTCGCGCAGCCGAAGTCGGGAGATGCGAGCCGCCGCTCCCAGAGCGTGCGGCCGCTCGCCGCGTCGAGCGCGACGAGCCGCCCGCGGCCCCGCGCCGGATCGATGCTCGTCACCTCCTGCCGCGCGACCGCGCTCCCCCAGCCGCAGAGATCGACGACCGGGACGAAGAGCCGGCCTCTCGCAAAGGCCATCGGCGTTTCGACGCCGCCGAAGAGGCCTGGACAGACCGTCACGCGCCGTCGCGGCAGCGGGCCGGTGTCGTTGCGATGCACCCCGACGCTCGTGCTCCAGAGGCGTTGCCTCGTCGTGCGGTCCCACGCGATCACCCGGCCGGCCTTCCCTGCGCCGAGCACGACATCCGCGCCGCCGACCCGTGCAAGCACGGGCGTCGCCTGGAAGTCGTAGTCGCGGACGTCGTGAGGCGTCACCTGGTCGTGCCAGAGCAGGCGGCCCGTACGTGCGTCGAGCACGAGCAGCGAGTCCGTGTACGGCACTGGCCCTGGGAACGCGGCACCGTTCGGCCTGGCCGGGGTGCCGCCCCACGGCGTCGGATTCGACGTGCCCGCGTAGAGGCGGCCGTGCGCGTCGATCGAGACCGGGTACCAGAGGCCGCCTCCGCCCGACTCACGCGGATGCGGCCACGGGTCGCGGATCGTGTCGAACGTCCACCGCACGGCGCCCGTCGCCCCGTCGAGTGCGTAGATCCTCCCGCGCCCGAAGGGCGCGTAGCCGACCGTGCTCGTGAAGACGAGACCTTTCCACGCGACCGGGGCGACGTCGACGAACTGCTCGCTCTGGCTCGCCAGGTGCCTGACCCACAGCTGCTTGCCGGTGCCCGCGGCAAGCGCGAACGCGTCCGCGTCAGTGGCGCCGTAGACACGGTCGGCGTCGACCGCGAGGCCGTTCGGCCCGTCGTTCCGCGCACGGAAGCGATGCTCCCAGCGCACGGCGCCGCTCTTTCGGTTGAGCGCGAAGACGTTGCTCCGCAGATCCTGCACGTACACGGTGTCGCCGTCCGCGACCGGCGTAGACGCGAAGCTGCCGGCGAAGCTCGGCGCCGACGTGAAGCGGAAGCGCCAACGGACGCGAAGGCCGGCGACGCTGCCCGCGTCGAGCGCGGATCCGGATACCGCCCGCGTGCCCGCGAGATCGGCGTTCGGGAGCGGCCACGAGGTCGTGCTACTCCCCCCTCCGCAGCCACCGATAGCACTCGCGAATGTCGCTGCGACGACGGCCGCGGCGAGTTTTCGTGCACCGTGAATTGCCATGTAGCTTGCTACGCTACCCGGCATGAGGGGACGCTTTTTCGCGCTCGCGGCCGTCTCGGTTGCGGCGCTCGTGCAGGGCGCGTCGAGCTTTGCGCGCCCGCAGACGACGGCGCCGCCCCCGGTGGTCGACGTCAAGGTCACGATCACGGACAACGCGATCAGCATGTCCCCGAAGCGCGCATTTCGTGGCGACTACGCGCGCTTCATCCTCGTCAACGTCGGCAAGAAGCCGCACACCTTCACGTTCGGCGCGAAGACGAAAGGCGTCGGCGTCCAGACCGGATTCACGAAGCCGCTCCGGCCGAACGAGCAGAAGATCCTCCTGCTCTTCCTCGACTACCGCGGCAAGGTCACGTACTTCGGCAGCCTCGCCGCCGACCGCGCCAAGGCCGGCATGCGCGGCATCTTCACCATCAGTTAGCCGGCTGCCAGGCCGGCGGCGCGTCGCCGCTGGCGACATGCGTGCCCGTGTCGATCTTCGTCGACTTCCCGCTCGCGACGACCGACAGCGTCAGGTCGCCGTGGGCGACATAGACGACGCTCTTCGAGTCCGGTGACCAGCCCGCGGGGCCGGTGTCGTTGACGAGCTTCCGCGTCTTCCCCCTCGTCGCGTCGAAGAGATAGAGCGCGAAGGCCGGGCAGTGGGACTCGCCGCAGTCGGGAGGGCCCGTCGGGTTGCGCCGGCCGACGAACGCGAACGACTTGCTGTTCGGGGCAGCCGTGACGGCCTGCGAGATCGACGGGTCGAGCGTCACGTTGTACCGCTTCTGCACGTTGCCGGTTCGCGCGTCGACCTTCGCGATGCCCGCACCGGCGGGAATGAAGATCGACTTGCTGTCGGCGGTCCACGAGGGCCGGCCGGACGGCGGCGACTTCGGCAGCAGCTTCTCCCCTGCACCCGTCGCGGTCATCACGTAGAGGCGCCACTCGGTCTTGAAGATCCGGACGAATGCGATGCGCTTGCCGTTCGGCGACCAGACCGGGTATGTGTCGCGGGTCCCGGTCGTGAGGCGCTTCAGCCCGGTCCCATCGAGGTTCGTGACGAAGATCCCCGAGCCGAGACGCGCGAACACGACGCGCTTCCCGTCGGGCGAGAACGCGGCGTCGGTCGCCGGGCCACTGCCCTTCGTGATCTGCTCCAGGCCGGTGCCGGTCGTCTGGACGCGGTAGAGCTGCGTCGGCTGCGTGCCGTCGGGCGAGGCGGTGAACACGATCCAGAGCGGTGTCGCGGCGGCTGCCGTGTGCGCTGCGACCGCAACGGAAGCGGCGAGTGCCACCCCGAGAATCGCCTGCCGTGCCCTGCCCCCCACGCCGGTACAGATAGCACAAGACCGTCCGGAAACGATGTAAGGCACACTGGCTGCGTGGGACTCTTCGCCACCGCTGTGCTGTCGGCGTCGGCCGCCTTGGCCGCACCGCCCGCGGTGCCGGTTCCCGGGCATCCTGGGTTCCCCGCCCCGCCGCGTGGCGCGATCGTCTTCAGCCGGCAGCTCGGCTCGGACGCGCTTGCGCTCGGCGTCGTGCCGCAGGCGGGACGCGTGCTGCTGCAGGCCTCCGTGCTCGGCGGTCAGGGCACCGGTGTGCGCGGGCTCGGCGTCACGTTCACGGTCGGCCGCGCGTCGACGGAGTCGGCCCCGTGCGGCAGCGGCTGCTACCGCGCGACGGTCGAGACGCGGACGCGGCCGGCCGCGGTCACCGTCGCGGTGCGCAAGGGAAAGACGACCACGCACTGGCGCGTAACGATCCCGCGGGCGCACTCTGCGCGCGACGCGGCAGCGCTGCTCGCGCGTGCCGGGCACGTCTGGCGCTCACTCCGCTCGGTCTCGTTCACGGAAGCGCTCGCATCGTCGCCGCGGCCGCCGCTCCTGAGCAACTGGCAGCTCCAGGCGCCGGACCGTGTCGCCTATCAGGTGCACGGCGGCTGGTCGGCAGTGATCATCGGCGGGCGCCGCTGGGACCGCTCGCCGGGCGACACGAAGTGGATCGAGTCGCAGCAGACGCGGCTGACGCAGCCCGTTCCGTCGTGGGGGGCCGTCACGGATGCGTATCTGCTCGGCCGCACGACCGCGCGCGGACGGCCTGCGTGGAAGCTCTCGTTCTTCGACCCGAAAACGCCCGCGTGGTTCACGGTGACGCTCGACGCGACGACGCTGCACACACTCGACGTGTGGATGATCGCGACGGCGCACTTCATGCACGACAGCTACAGCGCGTTCGACCGCACCGCGCCGATCGTCGCGCCGACGTAATCCGGCGCGCTAGCGCACGTCGAGCGTCGCGAGGCCGGTCGGCACCGCGTCGCCGAGACCGCTCGGCCAGGACCTGAGGTCGACCGTCTTCCCGGGTGTCGCCGCAAAGCGCGAGAAGAACTGGCGGCGGTTCTCCCAGAAGTGCAGCGTCTTGCCGCGCACCGACGCCGGCAGCACCATTCTGAACGTGCCGTGCGAGTCGGGCCAGGTCTCGGACAGCGGCTTGACGACCTTCCCGCCGACTGTGACGCCGACGACGAGACCCTCGTAGACCGCGCCCGCGTAGCTCGCCGGCGTCGTGATCGGAAGCGGCTTCGTCGTCGCGTTCGGAAGCTGGATGTTGACGGACGAGCTGTGCAGGCGCTTGAAGTTGAAGTTCGTGCCGGTCGCGCCGCCGTAGGACACCGGCCCGACCGCGACCTGCACGGCGAGCGGCACCGGATCGGCGCCCTGCTCGTCGGCGGCGGAGAAGAACGACGTGTAGTGGCCCTGCGCGTCGCTCGGCGACGAGAAGGTCCAGAAGTCGCGGTCGGCAGTGCGTGTGACGACGATCGCACCCTGCACGGGCTTGCCCGCCGGATCCGTGACGACGCCGCTCAGCTGGTACGTGTAGAGGACGACCGGCGGCGGTGCACCGCCCGTGGAATCGTGGACGCGGCCCGTCACGAGCACGGTGCCGTTCGCCTGCCGCTTCGCCTTCAGCGCGTCGATCGCGTAGCCGACGTTGAACCCCGCCTGCGTGCCGATGAGCGCCGACTGCTGCGCCGCCGACAGCGCGTGACCGCCGACCGTTGCGCGCGAAGCACCGGTGACAGTCGCGACGTAGCGCCGCGCGACCGTGATGTCGACCGGGTAGACGAAGCTGCCGTCCTTCGCGGTGGCCTGCGGAATCGTGTAGCCGCCGACACGGACGATCGCACCCGCAACGGGGCGCGACCCGTAGAAGACGCGGCCGACTGCGCCGCGCGTGTTGTTCGAGCTCGCCTTCCACGGCTGCACGACGAGCCCCGTCTGCATGCTCATCCGTCCGGCGCCGCCCGCGCGCGACGCGGCGTGGGCGACCGGAGCTGCAACGGCCTTCGGCGTCGCCTGGACAACCGGTGCGGCGACGTTCGCGAGCGTACGCAGCGGCGGCTTCGACTCCGTCTTCGACCCGCCGATCGCGAAGATCTGAAGCTCGCTCGCGATCCCGCCGCTCGACGACGTCGGCGTCCCGCCGGACGTGATCGCGATGTACTGCTTGCCGTCGACCGAGTAGATCGCCGGCCCGGCCGCGATCTGATGCCCGGTCTGGAAGCTCCAGAGCACCTTTCCGTTCTTGAGGTCGAACGCGCGCAGGACGCCGTCGCCGCCGCCGGCGAACCCGAGCCCGCTGTCGGTGGTCGAGACGCCGCCACGCTCGGGCTCCGGCGTGTTGAACTTCCAGACCTGCTTGCCCGTGTTCACGTCGATCGCGCTGATCGACCCGTGGTCGTGCCAGCCGGGCAGGAACGAGCCGAAGTCGCCGTTCGAGAGGCCGAGGAAGATGTCGCCGAGCAGGCGCTTCCGCTTCTTCTCGGTCGGGCTGAGCTTCGTCTGCGTCATGAGCGCCGCCGTCTCGGAGGCCGCGTTCAGGATGTAGTTCGTGCCCGGGTCGTACGACGCCGGCGAATAGTTGAGGCCGCCGAGCGACGACGGATACACCGCGACCGGCTTGCCCGGCTGAAGCGGCGGATGCTCCGTCCGGTCGATCACCTTGACGCGCTGGTAGATCGGCTGCCCCGTCTTCGCGTCGTACGCGAACCAGACGCCTTCCATCGTGCCGACCGAGACGATGTGGCGCTTCTTGCCGCCGACCTTCGCGTCGTACACGAGCGGCGGCTGCGCGGTGTCGTACGACCACTCGTTGAAGCCCATCTGCTGCTGCCACCACTTCATCTTCCCCGTGAGGAGATTGACCGCGATGAGCGAGTCGGTGCGCGGGTTCGGGCCGGGGCGGAACGCGGGGTAGTACAGCGGCGTCGCGGAGCCCGTGCCGAAGTAGAGCGTGTTCGTCGACGTGTCGATCGACGTCGGCGTCCACACGACGCCGCCGCCCGCGAGCCGCGCGAAGCGGCGCCAGCTCGTGCCCTCCGGCGGGATCGTCCAGAACGGGTTGGGCCACGCCGGCGTGAGGTCGGTGTGGTACGCCATCACGAACCCGCGCACGCCGTACTCCGAGCCGGCCGCACCGACGACGAGACGGTGGTTCGCGCAGATCGGCGCGCTCGTCTCCGAGTAGCCGTAGTTCGACGACGCGCCGGGCACGGCCTGCGCGATGCCGACGCGCTTGATGAGATTGCCGTTCGCCGGATTCAGCGAGATGATCGTCATGTCCAGCGTGAGCACGAAGAGCTTGCCGTCGCAGAGCGCGACGCCGCGGTTCGCCACGATGCCGAAGTTCTTGAAGACGCCGCCGTTGTCGGGCTGGAAGCGCCACTTGACCTTGCCGGTCGTCGCGTCGAGCGCCCAGACGTTGTCGTCGTTCGTCGTCACGTACATGGTCCCGTTCGCGACGACGGGATACGACTGCTCGCCGCGGCGCACGCCTGCGTCGATCGCGTGGAAGTCGACCGTGACGACGCGCCCGAGGTTGCCGACGTTGCTCTTCGTGATGAGGGTCAACCCGGAGTGGCGAAGCTCGTCCGGCGTGTTGCCGAAACCGCCCCAGCCCACGTTGGGGCCGGACGCTTTCGTGCCGGCGCTCGCCGAGGTGAGCGCACCTCCCAGGAGGAGCACGAGCACCAGCGGGCCGAGCACCCTCGAGCTCCGAAGGCCGCGCATCATCGCACCGCCAATGTACGCCTTTTCGCCCCACCTGTGCGACGCCGGAGGAGAAACGCGAGCGGACCGAGTGCAGCGAGCGCGATGTACGGGGCGAGCGTCGTCTCCTGCCGCGAGCGACTGATCACGGCTGCGGTCGGGCCCCTGCCCAGCAGCTGCTGCACCTTCGTCGAGGCGGCCCGGAGATCCGACTCGCCGAACGCGCGGCCGTTCGTCGCGCCGGCAAGCGTCGCGAGCGCGGCTGCCGCGGCCGGGTCGGAGCGGTACCCGGGCTCAGGGCGACCAGACGGAAGGAAGACGGCCTCCCCGTCGCCCCGTACGCCGACGACGACCAAGCCGACGCCGGCGAACGCGCGTCCCAGCGCGCCGGGGTCGAACGGGCGACTCTCGCCGTCCGTGAAGACGACGACGACGCGATGCTTCGCCGTGGGTGCGAAGAAACCGGCCGCGGGGATCGCGGCAAGCGCGCCGCAGTCCGTCGCGCGCACCGCCACGAAACGCGGCGGCGGTTGGTCGATACCGACGGACCGCGCGAGCGTCGCGTCGAACGACGGACGGTCGGCGACAGGAAGGAGATCGGGCAGCACGCGGTCGGTGAGCGTTGCGATCCCCGCCTCGACGCTCGGAATGGAGGCTCGGAGCGCCGCTGCCGCCCTCACCGCCCGGTCGAGTCGCGTCGGGCTCGTCGGCGTGAGCGCTGCTGCCATCGAGCGCGACGTGTCGAGCACGAAGAGCACCTGAGCGTCGGTGCGCACGCGCTGCTGCGTGTCGTGCGCGAGTGCGGGCTGCGCCGCGGCAATTGCAAGGAGCGCAAACGCCCCGACGAGCGCACCGAGCGCGACGAGATCGGTTCCGTGGCGCGGCGCGTGCAGGCGAAGCACGCGCCGGACCGAGGCAGCGCGACGGATGCCCAGCGCGACCGCGAGGAGCGGGAGCGCGACGGCCAGGGCGACGAGTGCCGCGAGCGGGGTGAGGAACGTCATCAGTAGCCCTGACCCGGCGTCCCGGAGCCGGCGCCCTTGTGCCCGGTCGCGCCGGCGCCGCTCCCCGCGCCCGGTCCCGTGCGTACGCCGCGCGCAGCGAGCGAGCGCAGCAGCAGCTCGAGGTCGTACTTCGCGTTCGCATCGCTCGGGTCGGCGCGGATGGCGTTCTCGAAGTCGCCGACCGCGGTCTCCGCCTGGCTCGAGTCGCGTCCACCGCCGCGCGCGAGGTCGCCGAACGCCAGCACGCCGAGCAGCGTCGCCGCCTGCGACGCGCGCGCGCCGCGCCCACGGGCGACGGCGGCGAGCGCGGTCTCGGCGTTCGCGCGCGCCGCGGTCACCCCGAGCGCGTTGTCGAGCCTGCCGTGCACCGACGCCGTGGCCCGGAAGAGCGCGATCGCACGGCGCGCCTGCACGTCGTCCTCGACGGCAAGCGTGCGTGCGGCGATGTTCCACGGCAGCCGAGTCGAGGCCTTCGTCTGCCCGCTCTCGAACGTCTCCTGCCACGCGCGAACGTCGCCGGCAAGCAGCGCAACGACAACGGCGAGCGCGACGAGTAGAAGCGCGGGAACGAGGCGCAGTGCTCTCACTGCGCGGGCTCCCACTCGAGCCGCGACGTCCACAGCTCGTGCGCGGCGACGGCGATTGCGCCGCCGACGACGAGCAGGACGAACGTCCACGGGAACGGCGTGTGGTTGCGCGGCCGCGGTCCCGGTGTCGCTGCGCCGGCCTGCACGATCGGGGTCGACGGGCCGGCGAGACGCTGGAAGAACGCGGCGTTCTGCGAGGACGGGTTGAGCGCGACGATGCGCAGCGGAATGCCGTCACGGCGGTACGCGAGGACGATCGAGGCGAGCCGCGGCAGATCGGCCGGATCGTCGTCGAGGTCGCTGACGAGCACGACCGCCGGCCGGCGGCCGCCGCCGGCGAGAGCAATCTCGTGGCCAAGCTCGAGCCCGCTCGAGATGCGCGTCCCCGCGCTGAAGACGTCCGTCCACGGGTTGCGCGGATAGGTCGGCGCGAACCCCGCCGACTCCTTCGACGGGACGAAGAAGCGCACGAGCGGGGCGAGATCCTCCGCGGGCGTTCCCGGCGGCAGCGCCTCGTACGCCTCGCCCGAGAAGACGACGAGGCCGTAGCGGCCCCGGCTGCGCGCGAGCGACGAGAGCGTCGACCCGATGCGCGAGTACGTGTCGGAGCCGATGCTCGCCGAGAGGTCGAGCACGACGATCGTGTCGGCGCGACTCGGCAGCGTGACGATCGTCTGCGAGTGCGGGCTGCGCGCGATCAGCACGGCGGCGATCACCACGCCGGCCGTGAGCACGACGAGCGCAAGGCGCACGACAAGCGTGCGACGCGCCTGCGGTGCGAGCTCGCCCGCGTCGGCGAGCGGAATCGACGTCATGCCTGCTCCACCTTGTCGGCAAGCTCCGCCACCGCATCGGCGGCGGGCTGCGGCTCCGACCACGCGAGGTCGCCTGCGGTGCCGGCGAGCGCAGCGTCGCGCGGGCGCAGAAGCCGGGCGAGCAGCCCGACGGCAAGTCGGCGGTCGCGCGGCGTGCGACTCTGCGCCTCGCGGACGAGGGCAAGCGCGCGCTCGAGATCGGTGCGGCGGTCGACAGCGCGCCGGCGGCGCGTGCGCGAGACCACCTGCGAGGTCGCGAGCGCGATGCCCGCGACGACGAGGAGCACTGCGAGGACATCGAGCAGGACGGCGAGCGTCCCCGGCGCGATGCGGTAGGTGACGGCGGGAGCACTCGTGTCGCTGCGGAACGGCAGCGGCGACTTCGCGAGGTCGGAGGCGTCGACGCGGCCGCGCAGCTCGAGCACCGGCCACGCCGCCTTCGCGTGCTCGGTCCCGCCGCCGCGGCGTGGCGCCTCGGCACGCGCGGCCGGGAGGCGCAGGAGCATCGGCCCCTTGTCGGCGAGGCACTGCTCGTCGAGGCAGACCGTCGGGACGGCGATCGAGACAGTGAGCAGGCGGCCCTGCGTCGTGCGAGACACCTGCGGCGAGCCGAGCCGGGCGAGCGGCGCGACGTCGTCGCTCCAACGCAGCTTGCTCGTGTCGAGCACGTGCGTGTCCGCGAGGACGACGATGGTCGCGACGACCCGGTCGCCGAAGAGCGCGATCGGTGGGTCGAACGACGTGCGCACCGTGAGCGGAGCCTCGGGCGCCGCGCCGCCGACATCGGGCGCGCGGCCGAGCAGCAGGACGGCGGCGACGGCAGCCGCAGCGACCGCAGCAGCGACGAGCAGCACGCGTGTCATCGCGCCCACCGTCTCTGCCGCCGCAGCTCCGCCCAGGCGATGAACGCGCCATCGATCGCGAGCGGGTCGCTCGTGCCGACGACGACCGGGTCGAGACCGAGCGACACCTGCTCGTCGAGCAGCCGTTGCAAGCGCTCCTCGTGCGCGACGCGCAGTGCCTCGGCCCGGCCCGCCGTGAGACGGACGAGCGAGACCTTGCCGGTCCGCGGGTCGGCGATCGGCAGCCCGATGCCCGCGACGGGCGGGAAGCTCTGCTCCCAGTCCGGGTCCTGGATGACGACGGGCACAACGTCCCAGCCGTGCGCAACCGCCTCGACCCACGCGCTTGCGGGCGGCGCGACGATGAAGTCGGAGAGAACGAAGACAAACGTGCCCGGCGGCAGGTCGCTGCGCAGGCCGCCGAGAAACGTGAGGGCGCGCTCCACGTTGTCCTCAGGCGCGTCGAACGCTGCCGCACCGAGCCGCTCGCTCACGAGCCACGCCCGGTCGCGCCGCCCGGGCGGCAGCCAGTGCGGCTCGTCGCGAGCACCGAGATCCACCGCGGCGATGTCGCTTCGTGCTGCGACCGCGCTCGTCACGATCGCGATCGCGGACTCGACGAGCGCGCGCGGCTTCTCGAGCCAGGGCAGTGTCGGCGGAAACACGCCCATCGCGGGGCGGCGATCGCTCACGAGCACGACGCGCGGCGCCTCGTCGGCGGAGCGGTCGCGCACGACGAACTCGTCGCGGCCGGACGCTGCAGAGAGCCGCGCCGTCGCGAACCAGTCGATCGTCGAGACCGGGTCGCCGGCGACGTACGGCCGCGCGCCGATCACGTCGCCCCCCGCGCCGCGGCGCCGGCTCGGGAGGTCGCCGAACGGCAGCCCGACGAGGCGGCGGCGCCGCGGGACGAGCGGGAAGGTCTGCCGCTCGCTCACCGGCAACGGCTCAGCCGGCGGTCGCGGGTGCGTCGTCCCAGCCGGGCGCAGGCGGCGGCGCGAGCTCGAGGCAGCGATCCTTGATGCGCGTGAGCGCCTCGTCGCGGCCGAGCGCGCGCGTCTCCGCGAGGAATGACGCCGAGAGAAGCAAGCGGTGCCCGAGCACCGGCAGGAAGAGCGCGTCGACGTCCTCCGGCAGCACGTGGTCGCGGCCGTGGAGGAGCGCCCACGCACGCGCGGTGCGCTCGAGCGCAAGGCTGCCTCGCACCGACGCACCGACGACGACGCCGTCGACGATGCGCGTCGCACGCACGAGCTCGACGGTCCAGCGCAGAAGGAGCTCATCGATGTAGACCTTCTCGACGTCCTCCTGGAGCCGGCGGACGTCGTCGGCCGAGACGAGCGCCTCGAGCGAGGCGAGCGGATGGCCATGCCGTTGCGCGAGCACGATCTCGATCTCGCGTTCCTCGTCGGGGTACCCGAGCGATGCGCGCAGGGCGAAGCGGTCGAGCTGCGCCTCCGGGAGTGGGAACGTTCCCTCCTGTTCGATCGGGTTCTCGGTCGCGATGACGAGGAAGGGCGACGGCAGCGCGCGCGTGACGCCGTCGACGGTGACCTGGCGCTCCGCCATCGCTTCGAGGAGCGCCGACTGCGTCTTCGGCATCGCGCGGTTGATCTCGTCGACGAGCACGATGTTCGCGAAGATCGGCCCCTGCCGGAACTCGAACTCGCGCGTCTTCTGGTCGTAGACCGAGAGACCCGTGACGTCGGTGGGCTGGAGATCGGGCGTGCACTGGATCCGGTTGACCGTGGCGCCTTCGATCGTTTGCGCGATCGCGCGCGCGAGCACGGTCTTCGCCGTTCCCGGGACGTCCTCGAGCAGGACGTGCCCCTGCGCTGCGAGGGCCGCGAGGACGAGCGAGACTTCCTCCCGCTTGCCGAGCACGACCCGCTCGATGTTGCCGAGGAGGCGGTCGGAGATGGTCTGGCGTCCCTCGCCGATCACGTCCGCGCAACCGTACCGCCTGCGGATGCTCCGCCAAACGGGTGGTATCTTGGACGGCCGCGGGGCTGCCCGAGGGCGCGCCCGGCATCGACGATGGCCACGAGACTCCGCCCATTCCTGACTGCCGCCGTGCTGGCAGGCGTTCTCGTTGCTGCTGCAGGCTGCGGTGGCGGCGGCGGATCCGGCAGCGCGACGACATTGCCGCCGTCGGCGGTGGCAGTCGTCGGCGACAAGACGATCACGGCGGCCGAGCTGAACACCCTGCTCGCGGGCGTGAAGCGCCGGGACGAGGCGCGCGGCGCGACGTTCCCGAAGGAGACGACGGCCGCGTACAGGACGCTCCGCCGCAAGGCATTGCAGACGCTCGTCCAGGAGGCGCGGTTCGAGCAGAAGGCCGCCGATCTCGGCGTGAAGCCCGTGACGAAGCAGGACGTCGACGTCGAGCTGGCGAAGGTGAAGCAGCAGCTCTTCGGCGCGAAGCGGACGCAGTACAAGTACACGCACGAGCTCGCGAAGGAGGGCGTGACGGAGGCCGACCTCAGAGCCGACCTGTACGACAAGGTGCTCGAAGACAGGCTCTACGCGAAGGTGATCAGCGGCATCACGATCACGCAGAAGCAGATCCAGGACTTCTACGACAAGAACAAGACGCAGTACGGTCATCCGGCGACCCGCGAGATCCGGCACATCCTCGTCGACAGCAAGACGCTCGCGGACTCGATCGAGGAGCAGCTCAAGAACGGCGCGAGCTTCGCCGCGCTCGTGAGGAAGTACTCGAAGGACATCGGCTCGGTCTCGAGCGGCGGGAAGGTGACCGTGAGCGAGGGCCACACGCTCAAGCAGTTCGACGAGGTCGCGTTCAAGCTCAAGCTGAACGAGGTCTCGAAGCCGGTTGCGACGAGCTACGGCTGGCACATCATCGAAGCGATCGGCCCGGTCGTGCAGGCGACGTTCACGCCGCTGGCACAGAAGGAGAAGGAGATCCGGGCCCAGATCCTCAAGCTGGAGCGACAGAGCCGCTGGTCGACGTTCCTCGCGGACACGCGCAAGGAATTCGCCTCGAAGACGACGTATCGGCCCGGCTACGCCCCCAAGTCGGCTGCGACCTCGTAGCGGACCGCAGAGAGTAATAAGGACAGAAGCGCGTGAAGCAGCGCGAGATCCACTCCTGGCTGATGGACATGGACGGCGTCCTCGTGCGCGAGGAGCACCCGATCCCGGGGGCGGCGGAGTTCGTGACGCGGCTGCGGGAGCGCGGCCTGCCGTTTCTCGTCCTGACGAACAACTCGATGTACACCCGGCGCGACCTGGCCGCCCGGCTCGCCGCCAACGGCCTCGAGGTTCCCGAGGAGTCGATCTGGACGTCGGCGCTCGCAACCGCCGACTTCCTCCAGAGCCAGCGCCCGGGCGGGACGGCATTCGCGATCGGGGAAGCCGGCCTGCTGACGGCGCTGCACACGGTCGGGTACACGCTGACCGAGCGGAGCCCCGACTACGTCGTGCTCGGCGAGACGAGGACGTACAGCTTCGAGCGGATCTCGCAGGCGATCCGGCTGATCGTCGGCGGAGCGCGGTTCATCGCGACGAATCCCGATCCGACCGGCCCGACGCCCGACGGCCCGCTCCCCGCGACGGGCTCGGTGGCTGCGCTGATCAGCCGCGCAACGGGCGTCGCGCCCTATTTCGTCGGCAAGCCGAACCCGTTGATGATGCGATCCGCGCTGAACGCGATCGACGCGCACTCCGAGACGACCGCGATGGTCGGCGACCGCATGGAGACCGACGTCGTGTCGGGGCTCGAGGCGGGCATGTTCACCGTGCTCGTGCTCACCGGCTCGACGCAGCGCGAGGAGGCGGAGGCGTTTCCGTATCGGCCGTCGCGCATCGTCGAGTCGATCGCGGATCTGATCGACGATCTCGGTTAGGCCGGAACCGGGCTCAGCTCGGTCGGCGCCGGCGCGATGCCGGCTGCCGCGTACGCGTCGGCCTGGTCGAGCGTCTCGTGCTCGAGCAGCGCGTGGGCGAGGGCGTCGAGCTTCTCGCGCTGGTCGCGCAGCAGGGCGACGACTTCGTCGTGCGCCGCGGCGACGATGCGGCGGACTTCCTCGTCGATCAGCTTCTGCGTCTCGGCGGAGACCTCGGCGACACCGGGGAGAAGCGGCCCCTGCCCGTCCGACGGGAGGACGGAGATGGTGCCGATCCGCTCGCTCATCCCCCACCTGCCGACCATCTGGCGCGCGATCTGTGTCAGCTGCTGGATGTCGGACTCCGCCCCGGTCGTGAGGTCGCCGAAGACGACCTCTTCGGCTGCGCGGCCGCCGAGCGCGACCTTGATCTTCGCGCGCAGCTCCTGCTCCGAGTAGTTGAAGCGATCCGCATCGGGCGCCGAGAAGGTGACGCCGAGCGCGAGGCCGCGCGGGATGATCGAGATCTTGCGCACCGGGTCTGCGCCTTCGGTGAGCATGCCGACGATGGCGTGGCCGCCCTCGTGGTACGCGGTGCGGCGCTTGTCTTCGGCGGTCATGAGAACCTTCCGCGCCGCGCCGAGCACGATGCGCTCGAGCGCGTCGGTGAAGTCGGACTCCTGCACCTGTGCGTGCTCGCGCCGCGCGGCGAGCAACGCCGCCTCGTTGACGAGGTTCGCGAGATCGGCTCCGACCATGCCGGGTGTCGTCGACGCGATCCCGCGAAGATCGACGTCGGGCGCAAGCGGGACATCTCGCGTGTGCACGCGGAGGATCGCTTCGCGGCCGTTGCGGTCGGGCGGCTGGACGGCGACGCGGCGATCGAAGCGGCCGGGGCGTAGCAGCGCCTGGTCGAGCACGTCCGGCCGGTTCGTCGCGGCGATCACGATCACGTTCGTCGACGTGTCGAAGCCGTCCATCTCGGTGAGGATCTGGTTGAGCGTCTGCTCGCGCTCGTCGTTCCCGCCGCTGAAGCCCGCGACGCCGGAGGTGCGCGAGCGGCCGATGGCGTCGAGCTCGTCGATGAAGATGATCGCGGGCGCTGCCTTCTTCGCGTTCTCGAACAGGTCGCGCACACGCGATGCACCGACGCCGACGATCGCCTCGACGAACTCCGAGGCGGCCATCGAGAAGAAGGGCACGTTCGCCTCGCCGGCGACCGCGCGCGCGAGCAGCGTCTTGCCGGTTCCGGGCGGCCCGGAGAGCAGCACACCGTGCGGCACGCGTGCGCCGAGTCGCGAGTACTTCGACGCGTCGCGCAGGAAGTCGACGACCTCCGAGAGCTCCTGCTTCGCCTCGTCGATCCCCGCAACGTCCGCGAATGTCACCTTGTCGCCGGTCGGCTCGTAGAGTCGCGCCCTCGCACGGCCGAACTGGCCGAGCACGCCCTGCATGCCGCCGGCGCGACGCGACGCCCAGACGATGATCGCGATGAAGAGGATCGTCGGGCCGAACCCGAGCAGCAGGTTCTGCCACCACGGGCTGCCCGTGTCGAGCGGGACGGCGTTGACGACGACGTTCTTCTTCTGAAGCAGCTGGGCGAGCGCCTTCGTGTCGGCGAACGTCGGGATCTCGGTCTGGAAGCGCGTCGCGGGCTTCGACCCGGCGTAGCGCTCGGGCACGGTGAACGTCCCCTGCACCGTCGTGCCCTTCGACGTGATCGACGCGACGTGCCCGGCCGTCACCTGCCGGAGGAAGTACGGGCTGTACGGCACGCGAATCCGCGGCTGCGGGTGCATCGAGCGCGACGCGAAGACGTAGTTGATGACGAAGAGCCCGACGATCCAGGCCGCCCACCAGCCCCAGCGGAACCGCCGCGTCGGCGGCGTCGGCAGCCGCGGCCCGCGCGGGGCCTCCCCGGCTTTCGGAGCGCCGGGCGGCGGCGGCTGCGCGCTCATCCAGTGATGATGCCATCGGGCCTCTAGACGAAGAAGCCGGACCGCCGAAACAGCACGTAAACTGCGGGCTCTAGCCCTCTTAGCTCAGTTGGTAGAGCACCTCCATGGTAAGGAGGGGGTCAACGGTTCGAGTCCGTTAGAGGGCTCTATGAAAGCCCCGGGAATCGGGGCTTTTCTCCGGATGCGACCTGCAGTTCTTCCAGCGTGCTCAGCCGTGGAGCCCTTTATGGAGCCCTCAGAATCCGAGAGCCGCCGAGTCCGCGGCGACAACGCGGCGGGCAGAGGTTGATCACCGTCAACCGTTAGGTTCGCGTTCGGCCTGATCCCCGGCTTGCGCGGTAGCGGACGCTTACGCGACGATTTCGTCGCGATGCGTTGCAGCGGCGCGCTCGGCCCAAGGGGTGGCTCCGAGCCGGTCGAACGTTTCTCGTGCCTCTCCTCGCGACGCGTCGTCGCCGGTGAGCTCAGCGTGTTCGAGCAGCGTCGTCGCTGTCCAGAAGGGCGTCCCGATCTGGCGGAACTGTTGGGCGGCAGCCAGCAGGCTCTCCGGGTCGCCGGCGGTGCGGGCGCGGAGTCGCTGTACCTGGGCGGTCATGTACGGCGATGCACTGGCGAGCGGAATCGAGTCGACGAACGCGTAGAGCTCCTCGACCTTTGCGTGGTCGCCGAGGGCGAGCGCAGACTCGAGCGCCTCGACCACGGCCTGTTTCACGCCCTGGAAGCTCGGACCGAGAACAGGAGCCGCTTCGAGCGCGACGAGCCCCGCGGCGAGCGCCTCCTCGTGCCGGCCTTCGGCCCGATGCAGCGTCGCCCGCACCGCCGCGTACGTCGACTGGTCCTGGACGTCCGTGGAGTCCTCGAGGCGGTCGAAGAGGTGATACACCCGCAGCGCCTCCTGCAGTTGCCCGCGCTGGATGTAGATGTCGACGGCAGACTGCAAGAGACTGAGGACGACGCCGCCCGCGTCGAGCATCTCCCTGTCTGTGTCCGCCTCGGTTCTGATGACCTCGTCCCATCGCCCGAGCATCCAGAGCGGGTAGGTGCGCTCGGCAAGCGTGCCCATTTCGTAGGGCCTGCTTCCGAGCTTGTGTACTTGCTCGAGCGATCGATCGAGGTAGTCGAGTGCGTCCTCGTACCGGTCCGATCGGAAGCACTGGTCGGAGAGGATGAAGTAGAAGGTCGCAGCGTCCTCTGTGAGGCCGTGCTCGAGTGCGAGCTCGAGCCCGTGCTTCATGAGCGCGGCGCCCTCCTCGATGTGCCCGCGGCTGAAGACACACGCGGCCTTCGCGCGAAGCGCGTGCGAGAGCGGCCTGACGTAGCGATGCGCCTCGGCGATGTCGAGTGCAAGCTCGGCCCGCGCGAAGGAGCGCTCGAGATCACCGCCGAACCAATAGGCGCGCGAGAGCATCGCCGCGACGTCGGCGAGGTCTTCGCTCGGCCCCTCGTCCTCGAGCACATCCAAAGCATGCTCGAGCCTTGCAACCGCTCCTTCTCGGTAGCCCGAGAAGAACTGGAACCTTCCGAGCGCGAGCGACGCGCGCGCTCCCCCGTGGACGTCGCCCGCCGCGGCAAACAGCGACAGCGCCTCCTCCAGCAGCGGCGTCGCACTTTCGACACCCCCCGCGCGTCCTGCCCATTCACCCGCCTCGAGCAACAGGGTCGCCCGTTCCACACTCTCATCGACGAGTTGCGCGGCCTGCTCGAAGTAGCGTCGCGCTTCGGCGGCAGCCGAGAGTGCGGCAGCATGCTTCGCAGCGCGTACGAGTGCATCGCATGCGTGCGCTTTGATCACTGACGCATCGTCCGCGTCCGGGGCGGCTTCGTACGCGGCGACATAATGCGCGGCGGCGACCTCGATCGTCTCCTCCGACCAGCCGAGATGCTCTGCCGCCGCGAGGTGGCGCGCCCGACGGTCGTGCCTGGACAGCGTCTCGTACGCGACATGGCGGACGAGGTCCTGCAGGAACCCGTACTGCCCGCGTTCGGGCGAGCGCGGGTCAGCCTGGAAGCCCAGGATCTCCTTCCGCGCGAGCGACGCGAGCAACTGGTCGATCGATTCCGGCTCGACGTTCGAAAGCGCTGCGAGCGCACCCCGTGAGAAGGTCTTTCCGAGGACGGCCGCGTGTTGCAACAGCCGTCGCTCTTCGACAGGCAGGCCGTCGAGGCGAGCAGCAATGAGCGCGTGCAACGTCTCGGGAACCTCGAGGGACTCGACTGCGCCCGTCGGTTTGTAGCTCGGCCCGTCCTGGGCGAGAAGCCCCCGGTCGAGCAGCGTCCGAACTGTCTCGACGGCGTACAGAGGGATCCCTTCAGCACGCTCGAGTATCCGGTCTCGCAGCTCCGGAGGCAGGCCCGGCACGAGCCCGGAAAGGAGCTGCTCCATCGCCTCCCGTTTGAGCGGCTCGAGGAACATCGCGGTGAAGTTGCGCCTGCCTGCTCCCCACGTCGGTCGCCGCTCGAGCAATTCGGGCCTGGAGAGCGTGACGACGAACAGAGGATGGTCCCGCGACCAGTCGAGGAGGTACTCGACGAAGTCGAGCAGGCTCTCATCCGCCCACTGCAGATCCTCGAATGCGAGCAGCGTCGGATACGTCGACGCGAGCTTCTCGAAGAAGAGCCTCCACGCCGCGAACAGGTCGTGCTTCTCGTGCTCTGCGTCGACGAAGCCGAGCAGGTGTGCGACGCGCGGCTCGACGAACGCGCGCTCCTCCGGATCGGGCACATGCTCGTCGAGAACGATTCGCAGCTTGTCGAGCCCTTCCGCCTGAGAATCATCCTCGGAGATGCGACAGCGCATGCGCACCATGTCGGCGAGCGCCCAGTACGCGACCCCGTCACCGTACGGGAGGCAACGGCCGCGGTGCCAGTAATACGTTTCGGCGATCGCGTCGAGGTACTTGTAGAACTCCCATCCGAGCCTCGACTTCCCGATGCCGGCGATGCCGGTGACCGACAGCAAACGCGCCTTGCCCTCGTCGGCGGTTGCGTGGAAGAGGTCCTTGATCGTCTGCAGCTCGCGGTCGCGACCGACGAACGGCGCCTCGAGCCCGTGCGACTTGAGCGAGCCGCGCAGGCCGGACACGACGCGCAGTGCGCGCCACATCGGCGTCAGCCCTTCCTTGCCCTTGAGCTCGAAACTGCCGGCGTCCTCGTAGACGACCGCGTCCTCGGTGGCGCGACGGGTGGTCTCACCGACGAACACGCCGCCGGCGGGAGCTGCGGCCTGTACCCGCGCCGCAGTGTTGACGAGATCTCCCGCGACCATACCTTCGCCCTGCGCGCCGAGCGTGACCGCCGCCTCGCCGGTGAGCACACCCGCGCGTGCGCGGAGCTCCTCGGCGCCGACCTCCTCACCGAGGGCGGCGACGGCGGCCACGACGTCCAGCGCGGCCCGAACCGCGCGCTCGGCGTCGTCCTCGGTAGCTGTCGGCGTGCCCCAGACCGCCATCACGGCGTCGCCGATGAATTTTTCAACCGTGCCGCCGTAGACGCCGATGATGCCGCGACACGTCTCGAAGTAGCGTGAAAGAAACTCACGCACTTCCTCTGGATCGCGCGATTCCGACATCGACGTGAAGCCAACGAGGTCGGCGAAGAGCACGGAGACGAGCCGACGCTCTGCGGCTGGCTCGGCGCGAGGCGCAGCCGGCGCCTCCGCCTTCAACGGCGCGCCGCAGTCGCCGCAAAACGCATCACCAGGCTCGTTCGCAGCCTTGCAGGCGGGACAAGCCACCGCGAGCGGTGCCCCGCACTCAGAGCAGAACTTCCGTCCCGCCCGGTTGTCTGTCCCGCAGGAGGTGCACGTCATGACCCGAGTTTAGGAGTCCCGCGTCCTTGCTTCCATTCCGGCCGCCCACCGATGGCATCCAGGCTGACGACGCTGACGACGCCGCGGCGAGCTGAGCGCAGCGCAGATCGAGCGGCTCGACAACCCCACTCCAGCCACCGGCGAGCGCCACAACGAGGCGAACATGTCCGTCATCGATCACTAACCGCCGCCGCGGGCATGGAGCCTTTAGGGACGAATGCGGATGATCGTCTTGCCCGTGACCCTGTCGGTCGGGTTGAGGGCCGCGACCGCGTCATCGAGGGTCGCGACGTTGCCGATGTTCGTCCGCAGTCGTCCGTCGCGCACCCGCTGGACGATCTCGCTCAGTTGGGCACGGTCGGATTCGACGACGAAGTCGATCGCCAAGCCGTCGGCGGGCCGTGCCTCGGGCGGCCCCACGATGGACACCAGAGTTCCTCCGGCCCGGATCAGGGCCGCGGACCGCTTCCCGATGTCGCCGCCGATGACATCGAAGACCAGGTCGACGCCGCCGACGTCCTCCAAGGCGTCGTGCTCGAGGTCGACGAACTCCTGCGCGCCGAAGTCGAGCGCCGTCTGACGGTCGGCAGCGCGTCCGGTGCCGATGACGTAGGCGCCGGCCTCACGTGCGAGCTGCGCCACCATCGACCCGACCGCGCCGGCCGCACCGTGCGCGAGGACGTTCTGCCCCGCCTGAAGGCGGCCATGCTGGAACAGTCCCTGCCACGCAGTGAGACCCGAGATCGGCAGACTCGCGCCCACCGTGAAGTCGACGTCATCCGGCAAGGGCGCGAGGTTGCGTGCCTCGACGGCCGCGTACTGCGCCAGCGTGCCGTCGCGATACCAGTCGGTAAGGCCGAACACGCGCTGTCCCACCAAGAGTCCGGACGTGCCATAACCGAGGGTGGTGACCACTCCTGCCAGCTCGTGCCCAGGGATCACCGGTGTTCGGTCACGGTCGAGTCGATCGGTCCAGGTCGAAGGCCACGCCATCTCAGTCGGGACAAAGCCCGACGCATGAATCTCAACAACGACATCGTTTATCGCTGCCTGCGGCTCCGGCCGCTCCACCAGCTTCATCCCCGCCGTTCCCGCAGCCTCGTCCGTCGCCACGACTGCCTTCATCGTCCGCCTCCCGGTCTCGAGTTCTCGCCGAGGTCGTCCCCAGCCGCCGCGCCGTGCCCGCGTCGCGCTCCCGGACGGGTGGAGCATTTATGGAGCAGAGCGGACGCAACCGGCGGAAAGCGGGTGCAGAGCCGACCCCCTACGGTACCCGCTCAGACAAGCCTTTTCGCAACCCATCGGTTTATGGGCGGGAGTGCGCCGAATACCGCACTCCCGCCTCTCATGATCTGACTGGTCACTGCTGCTCCATGCTCAGTCCCCATTCGACCGTACGCGGTGAACGACCTCGGCAATTGCGCGGCTCGTGGCCCGCGCGAACCTCTTGTCTTCGATCAGCGCCGCGTGGCTCGCGCCCACAACAGTCCGATGGGTGCTGTTCGTCGAGAGCGCTGCGAGCTTGCCCTGGGCAGTCGCCCAACCTCGCATCTCGCCGACGGCCGCGCTCAAGACCGCGAGAGGCTTGCCGTTGAGCGTCCGAAGGGCTTTCGCCTGGTTGAAGACCGTCGGAAGTTGCAGGAACTCGATGCGGCTGGCCGTCAGCTGGCGCGGCGAGGAGTTGAAAGCGCGCGCGGCGTCGCGTGCACGCGGCGGCAGAGAGCCGAACCCGCTCCGCAGCGCCACCCGTCCCATAGCCGTGCGGGCGGCCGATGGAAGGAGCGCCGAAGCGCGCTTCCACATCGAATAAAACGAGGGGTAGTCAGGAAGGTCGAACTGATACGGCGTCGCCGAGTCGATGAGCGCGACTCCGGCAACTTGCCGCGGATACTGCGATGCGTAGACGAGCGCATAGGTGCCACCGACGGAGTGCCCGGCAAGGACATACGGCCCCGAAACGTGCGCCGCCTGCAAGAGCGCGTGAACGTCGGATGCCATCTGGTGCCCGTCCTCGCGAGTGGCCTTACCGTCGCTCCAGCCTTCTCCGGCGCGATCGAACGCACAGACACGTGTCGTTGCCGACACGTTCGGCTGCACCCACGCCCAGTTCGGCGCCCATTCGCCAAGACCGTTGAAGAGAACGACGGTTGGTGAGCCCGACCCGACGCAGTCGAGGTAGAGGCGGTGTCCGTTGGCGAGGTACGTGCGGCCGCTCGTCGGGGCAGGGTTCGATGAGGTGGCGGCCATGACGGTGCCGACGGCGCCGCCGACGGCGATCAGGGAGAGCACCACGAGCGCTGGATAGAGAAGCGCACGTCGCGACCAGTTGTCGAGCGAGCGGCGCGCGCCGCGGAACGACGAGACGACCAGGATCGCGAGCAGCACCGGCCAGACCCAGCCCGCGAAGTCGAGTAGTCGGGCACTGAACGTCAGCGCGACGCTGACTCCAGCGAGCGCTGACAACAGGCCCGGAGCGAGCGCCCATCGCTGAGGCTGGCTCGTGAAGCGGGACGAAGCGATTGCGAGCAGCGCGAACCCGGCGCCGAGCGCGAGGAGCGCACTCCCGATGATCCGCGGCTCGTCCGCGCCGGCGAAGGCACCAAGGACGAGCACGACGCCAACCGCGAGCCCCGCGGCAATCGAAGCGAGGACGACGAGCCCGATATGCCCCTTCGCAGAGACCTGCTGAGTCGAGCTGAGAGTGGGGCTAGATGAGGCGGCTGCGGTGCTCATGGAACGTTCCCCTTTCCCTTGACATTGGACAGTGCTGTCTGATTTACTAGGTCAGACAGTACAGTCCGACTTAGGAGGAGTCAAGTCATGCATCACCACAAGTCCAAGCACCCCGGCCACCACACAGCGAGCGACACCGAAGACACCGGCACGAGGACCGCCCGCTGGCTCCTCCCCGTGCTGCTCGTCGCCCAACTGATGGTCATCCTCGACATCACCGCCGTGAACATCGCTCTGCCGCATATCGCCACCGACCTGCACCTCAGTGGCTCGAACATCAGCTGGACGATCACAAGCTACTCGCTCATCTTCGGAAGTCTCCTGCTGTTCGGCGGTCGCGCGGCCGATCTCCTCGGACGCCGCCGCATGTTCCTGACCGGCCTCGGCGTCTTCACCGCGTCCTCGCTCGCCTCCGCCATGGCCGGAAGCGCCGCAACGCTGTTCGCGTCTCGCGCGGGCCAGGGCCTCGGTGCCGCGCTCCTCTCTCCGGCCGCACTCTCCATCATCACCTCTGCGTTCCACGGATCAGCTCGCGGGAAGGCGCTCGCAGCTTGGGGCGCAGTCGGAGGAGCCGGCGCGGCGATCGGCGTCCTCGTCGGCGGCGTTCTCACCGAGTTCACCGACTGGCGGACGATCTTCTACGTCAACCTCCCCGTCGCCGCAGCACTGCTCATCGCCTCCCGGAAGGTCATCCCGGCCGACACCCAGAAGCCGCGCTGGCGGGGCCTCGACCTCGCAGGCGCGGCGCTGGCGACCACCAGCCTCGCCGCAATCGTCTACGGAATCACGCAGGCGCACTCCGCCGGCTGGACTTCGATCCAGACGCACCTCTGCGGGATTGGCGGCCTCGCCGGGCTCGCAGCGTTCGCCATCTACGAGCTGCACATCGACAAGCCGCTGCTTCGCGTCGAGCGCATCGCCGACCGCGCCGTCGGCGGTGGCCTCGTGCTCATGCTTGCAACCGCGGGCTCGATCTTCGGGCTCTTCCTGCTCTGCTCGCTCTACCTCCAGAACGTGCTCGGCATGGGGCCGCTCGCAACGGGTCTCGCCTTTGTCCCGCTCGCCCTCTCAGCAGGAATCGGCGCACACGGCGCCGGCCACCTCGTCGCCAAGCACGGTGTCCGCGGCCCGCTCGCCGGATCCTTCGCAGTCGCGGCAGTCGGCATGTTCCTGCTCTCCCGCCTCGGCGATCACGGCAGCTACCTGACCGATGTCCTGCCCGGCATGCTGATCGCCGGCGTGGCGCTCGGCGTCGCGACCGTGTCCGTCTCGATGGCGATCCTCACGGGCACGCGCCACGAAGAGAGCGGCATGATCTCCGGGCTCAACTCGACCGGACACGAGATCGGCGGCACGCTCGGCATCGCGATCTTCTCGACGATCGCCGCCGGGGCTAGCGGAGCGATCCTCGGCCCGCACGCAGCATCCGGAATCGGGCACGCGTTCCAGATCGCCGCAGGTGTCGCTACGCTCGCCAGCCTGGTGGCACTGGCCGTTCTCCCACGCGCTCAGCACTTCCTCGCGAAGCTGCGGCTCAACCCGCAGGCGATGCCCGTCCACTGAACCGATGACCGAGACGAGGACAACCACCGAAGCGTCCGCCCCGAAGCGCCGGAGGGCGGACGCCGAGCGCAACATCACCGCGATCACGAACGCAGCCCTCGAAACGCTGGCAGAAAATCCCGATGCCAGCATGGCCGAGATCGCGCGTCGCGCCGGCGTCGTGCGCGCGACGATCTACATGCACTTCCCGACGCGCGAATCGCTCCTGGACGCCGTGATGGAACACGCGACCGCACTCGTCGCGGACGCGACCCGAGCAGCAGAGCCCGAACTCGGCGCGCCGCAGGAAGCGCTGGAGCGCGTGCTGCTCGCGACCTGGCGGCAACTGGGCCAGTTCCACAACATCCTCCAGATCAACATCAACCGTCTCTCGGCCAAGGAACTCCGCCGCCGACACCTA
>Ga0207657_10001413_pt1 | contig 25607 bp, 24 predicted proteins | sample KBSC33metaG_FD_184316 | JGI IMG/M metagenome (GOLD analysis project Ga0207657, IMG submission 184316) | Corn rhizosphere microbial communities from Kellogg Biological Station, Michigan, USA - KBS C3-3 metaG (SPAdes) (version 2) | ecosystem: Host-associated > Plants > Roots > Rhizosphere > Soil ... | reverse complement strand
CATCGCCCCCGAGCTGTACATGGCCATCGGCATCTCCGGCGCCATCCAGCACCTCACCGGCATCAAGGACGCCGGCACCATCGTGGCGATCAACAAGGACGGCGAGGCGCCGATCTTCGAGATTGCTGACTTCGGGCTTGTGGGCGACCTCTTCACTATTGTGCCCGCATTGGAAGCCGCGCTGAGTTGAGCAAACCGACCAGCACACCCCTCTACCAACACACAGGCTTTACACTGCCGTGTCCCTATCTGAAACATCCCACATATGTCCACTCCAAGCAGCCCTGTAGCCGAGGTGCCCGTGATTTCGGTGGTCTCGCCAGTCTACGGTTGCGTCGGCTGCCTAGAAGAGCTCGTCGATCAGCTTGACATGGCTATATCGAGCATGGGGCTCAGTTTTGAGATCATTCTCGTTGACGACGCTAGCCCAGATGGCGCATGGCTACGAATTACCGAACTGGCGCGCACCCGCCCGTGGTTACGAGGGCTTCGCCTAGCCCGAAATTTTGGCCAGCATTCTGCGATATCGGCCGGCATCGAGAATGTTCGCGGCGACTGGATTGTGGTGATGGACTGCGACCTGCAAGATCCCCCTGCCGCGATTCCCGAGCTGTACGCCAAAGCCCAGAACGAACAGCTTGACGTGGTCTTTGCGCAGCGCCGGAACCGCAAGGATCGCTGGTCGAAGCGGGTATCCTCGTGGCTGTTCTTTCATTTCCTGAGTTGGTTGACTGGAACACATCAAGATGCATCGACGGCCAACTATGGCATTTTCCACCGGCGCGTCATCGCATCCGTATGCAGAATGCCCGAACGGGATCGCTCCTTCCCGTTGATGGTCAAGTGGGCCGGCTTCAGGCGTGGGCACCTTCAAATCGAACATGCGGCTCGGGCCAGCGGTGCAAGCGGCTACACGTTGCGCAAGCTGCTACGACTGGCGACCAACATCGCACTCGGCTATTCAGAAAAGCCGCTAAAGCTGGTCGCCGGCAGCGGTATCGTCTGCGCCATGATTTCGTTCGCGATGGTTGCGGCAGCCATATGGTGGTGGCGTGAAGGTGATATTCAGGTCGCTGGTTACACGAGCCTCCTGGCCTCCATCTGGCTGGTAGGTGGGCTTCTGCTGTTGAGTGTGGGCGTTGTTGGCCTCTATGTCGGCCAAGTATTCCGGAACGTGCAAGGGCGGCCGTACTACGTCATTGCAGAGGACACCTCGCGATGAACTCCAGTTTTCAGCACCAAAGAGGCGATGGCAGCGTTGCTGCCCGCCTTACCCCGTGGGATCAACTTGCGCTTGGCTTTGTAACTGCTGAATTAACCACGCTCCGTGCGGCATCGGCCGAGGTCGCGACTGCGCTGCTCGAGCAGGCCGAATCCTGGGCACGTGCAAACAATGTCCATTACCTGTTTGGGCGCGTTCCGGCCAATGCGTACCACTTGCGTCATGCATTGTCCGAGCAGGGGCACGCCATGGTGGAATGTTCCCTGACCTTGTCGCGTGATGGATTCGCCGGACTTCCATCTGTCCCCACTCGCATGCGGCCACAGTTGCGCCCAGCTTGTCGCGATGACCTTCCCGCACTACAGGCCATCGCCAATCAGGACTTCAATCATGGTCGCTTCCTTGAAGATCCGGCGATTGCCCGCGAGCAGGCAGTGCGACGCACCGCCAACTGGGTCGGAGACCTGTTCGATCAAGGGTTGCTGCAGACCGCTGAATCCAGCGGCAGGATAGTGGGCTTCCACGCCGAACGTATTACGTCCGATGGACGTCACGCCGACTTGATCCTGACCGGCACCGCCAGCCGCTATGCCATGCTCGCAGTGCCGCTCTGGATTAGCGCCTTGGAACAACTAGCCAAACGTCGCATAGAAAGTTGTGCCACCTTGGTTTCGGCAGCCAACACCGGCATCGTGAACCTCTATGCGAAACTTGGTTTTCGCTACGACTCAACCCTGTTTGGATATAGGAAATTTCTATGAATGATTCAGTGACCGCTGACAAGGTCGTGTTTGCTTTTGCCCAGGTTTTGGGTATTCCGCCGGAGCAGATTACCGACGACCTTCGCTACGCCAGCATTCCTCAGTGGGATTCAATTGCTCACATGTCGGTAATCACCGCGCTCGAAGAGCACTTTCAGATCATGATCGACATGGATGACGTGATCGACATGAACTCGGTCGGAAAGGCTCGCGAAATTCTCAGCAAGTACGGCGCCGCCGTCTAACGATGGCGAGCGAAATCCCTGTTGTACTGATTACAGGTGCATCGCGAGGCATCGGTCTGGCGACCGCCTTGCGCTGCGCGGCAGAAGGCTGGCAAACAGTGCTGTGTGCACGGACCCTCGACTCACTGACAGAGGTCGCAACTGGCTGTCGAGCGCTTCATGCCCCAGAGCCACACTTGATCGGTCTTGACCTCGAAAGGTCTGATGGTATCCCTCCCCTGTTCCAAGACATTTTCAAACGTTACGGTCGCCTGGACGGCTTGGTCAACAATGCCGGCATCCTGCACGAAGGCCTGCTCGGGATGATCCGACCTGACGACATCGACCGGGTTCTGTCAGTCAACGTCAAAGCACCATTGATGATGACCCAGTACGCGGCTCGCCTGATGAGCCGCCGCAAGATCGGCAGTATCGTCAGTCTTGCCTCCATCATGGGCGTGCGCGGAGCATCCGGATTATCGCTTTATGCCGCCAGCAAAGCTGCTTTGGTGGGCACAACACTGTCTGCCTCGAAGGAGCTGGCCTCAAAAGGGATTCGCGTCAACGCGGTTTCCCCAGGCTTCATCTCTACCGACATGACCGGCAATCTGTCCGAAGCCGCCAACCAATCGCGCCTCGCATCGATAGGCATGGGGCGCCCTGGCACCCCTGAGGAGGTTGCAAACCTAGTCTGGTTCCTGCTTTCCGACAAGTCGACATATATCACCGGCCAAGTGATCGGCATCGACGGACAAATGGCAGTTTGACTATGGCTTTCTGGCAACTCGAACAACACCCGGCCGAAGCCGTGGCTTTGCTACATGGCTCGCACCCCATCAGCTATGGCGAATTGGCCATCCTGTCCGATGCCGCATCAGCACGCCTGCCACGTCGACGCACGCTGGGTTTTCTGTCCATGCCCAACCAAGTCGACGCCGTGGCTCTGTATCTTGGTGCGCTGCGCAGTCAACTTCACGTCCCACTGCTGCTGCAATCGGATCTCGATCCCGTATTGCTCGGCACACTGGCGACCCACTACCGACCCGATTGGGTAGCACTGTCGTTCGCACAGAAGGCCCCGTCTGGCTACTCCCCTTTACCTACAGATCCAGCAAATGCCCGCACCGGACTAGTCATCTATCTGCGCGATGGGGATATACCTCTGCCGCCTCCGAGAGACCGGCTTGCTTTGCTGCTGAACACCTCCGGCAGCACCGGCTCCTCCAAGCTAGTACGCCACAGCGCTGAAGCCATCGCCTCAAATGCAGGCTCCATTGTGGAATACCTCGGACTGAATGCACGGGATCGTGCCATCACCACTCTGCCGTTGGCCTATTCCTACGGCATGTCCATCCTGAACAGCCATCTGCATGCCGGCGCCAGCCTCGTGCTGAGCGATCATCCACTGGTGAGTCGCGAATTCTGGAACCTGGCCCGCGACAGCGGCATTACTTCATTGTCTGGTGTTCCCGCCACATTCGAAATGTTGCGTCGCCTGGATCTTGCCAAACAACGCCTTCCACTCCTTCGCACATTGACCCAAGCAGGTGGTCGGCTACGCGAAGCCTTGGTGGAGCATTTTGACCAAATTGCACGCCAATTGGATCTTTCCTTCTTCGTGATGTACGGCCAGACCGAAGCCGCGCCCCGTATCAGCTATGTGCCGCCGGACCGGTTGGCCGGGAAGATAGGCAGTATCGGCATTCCCGTACCCGGGGGAGAGCTGAATGTCGACAACGACACTGGCGAGCTACTCTATCGTGGCCCCAATGTAATGCTGGGCTACGCCGAACAACGTGCAGATCTGGCGTTGGGCGACTGCCAAGGCGGGATGTTGCGTACAGGTGATTTAGCTCGCATAGACGATGAAGGATATTTCTACCTGACCGGACGCGCCAAGCGCTTCATCAAAATTTCGGGAAATAGAATCAACCTCGATGAAGTCGAAGCCATGCTTGCGCGCGAGCTGAATGGGCTGTTCGCCTGCACCGGTAGTGATGACGACTTGGTCGTATTCACTACCCCGGCCAGCCTGGCCGAAGCTAACACGGTCAGACAATTGATCCAGCAACGTTACAAGCTGTTCCACGGCCACATCCGGGCTTTGACTCTAGAAGATCTGCCACTTATGAGCACGGGCAAGATAGATTACGCCGCTCTGCTGGCCTTGAGCCAACAACGGAGCACACCATGACCACTCACGCAGACCCGCTGGACACCGGCGTATTTGCACTGGATCGCACAAGCAAGCGGCAATGGCTATTGCAAGGATTGCGTGAACTGCACGAGCTCCACTACGCCAAGTGTCCCGAGTACCTTCGCATGATGGATGCTCTCTGGCCGGCTGCTGGTGATGCCCCGGACATTGAACACTTGCCCTGGCTGCCGGTGCGGCTGTTCAAGCACCTGGAGCTGAAGAGCATCCCGACCGAAGCGATCAGCCGCACATTGGTTTCCAGCGGCACGACCGGCGCGGCAGTGTCCCGTATCATCCTTGATGCCGAAACGGCCAGACAACAGGTCAAGGCACTGACCCGCATCTTTGGGCATTTCGCCGGCAACAAACGGATGCCGATGCTGGTAATAGACGAAAACGGATTCCTGCGTGACCGCAAACGCTTCAATGCCCGGGCTGCGGGCATCCTCGGCTTCTCCAATTTTGGACGTGACCACTTCTATTTGCTGGATCAGGATCTATGCCCGGATTGGAATGCGCTGGATAGTTGGTTGGCCGCGCACGAGGATCAACCCATCTTCCTGTTCGGATTTACCTTCATCGTATGGCAATCGCTGGTACTGGCTGCACGCGCCGATGGGCGGCACTTCCGTTTCCCCGCCGGCACTATTCTTGTCCACGGTGGGGGATGGAAGAAAATGGAAGAACGCAAGGTGGACAACCACGCCTTCAAGACGGCATTGCAGGAGACGTTCGGCATAGAAAAGGTGCACAACTACTACGGTATGGTCGAGCAGGTCGGCTCTGTGTTCTTCGAGTGCGAACACGGACACCTCCACGCGCCTACATATGCCGACGTGATCGCTCGTGATCCCATCACGCTGCTCCCGGCGCCTGTCGGTATACAGGGTGTGCTGCAGGTACTGAGCCTGCTGCCCCGCAGCTACCCCGGACACAGCTTGTTGACCGAGGATATCGGCATCATCCACGGCGAGGATGATTGCGCCTGCGGCCGCCTTGGCAAGCACTTCAGCGTCCTGGGCCGGCTCAAAAACGTTGAGGTCCGAGGTTGCAGTGACACTCGTACGGTACCTGGCACATGACGACTTTGCTGTTTACCACCTCACCCAGTCAGGACCTCGTCGGTCAGGCGGCGCGTCTTCGCGAGTTGCCAGCGCTGTCGCCGTTTGACCCATCCACGGTCGACTTCGTCAGCGAATTCTCACGGCGCATTCTGCAGCTACCCGAACTCCGCCAGTTCCCCGAACTGGCTACATTGGCGCATTGGTTCCGTCCAGCGGCTATCGAACACCTGTCCCGCCTCTTAGCAAACGGGAAGGATAGCGACGTCACCCTCGCCCGCGGCCTCGTCTTCCACCTGGCTCCGGCCAACGTCGACGTATTGTTCGCTTATGCATGGTTGATGTCGATGTTGTCCGGTAACCGCAACCTTGCCCGCCTTTCGCAAAAGCCCAGCGCGCAGCGTGAAGCGCTGATCCGGATCCTGCATGCCATGCAGGCCGACGGCGGTCATGAGCGGGCTCTCGAACGCACTGTTCTGCTTACCTATCCGCACGACGACGAGATCACAGCTCTGCTGTCGCGTCGCTGCCACGCCCGCATTATCTGGGGAGGCGACCAGACCGTAGCCCATATTCGCTCGATCCCACTGGCGCCGCTGGCTGTTGAACTGGCCTTTCCGGATCGATTCGGTATCGCTGCGTTCAATGCCCGATGCTTTGCAGACGCGCGCGAAGAAGAGCTGGCGGAACTCGCCCGCCGCTTCTGCAATGACACTCTTTGGTTCGGCCAACAAGCCTGCTCCTCGCCCAGAACCGTTTACTGGATTGGCGACGAACCCACCGTAGAACATGCTCAAGCGCGATTCTGGTCGCAGGTACACAATGCCGCTGCCAGCCATGATAACGAGCCTGCAGCCCTCATGGCACGAGTTACCGACGCACACTTGATGGCAGCACAAGGCATCCCATTGAAGTTATCCGGATCGCTTGATCAGTTCCCACTGCGCTTGTCTGCCCCTCGGGCAGACGACAAGCAACGGGAACAACAGTCTGGCCACGGCCTACTGGTGGAAGTCGCGTTGCCAGCGCTGTCCGTATTGGCCGCAGAACTCGACGATCGCGATCAGACCTTGGTACAACACGGCTTTGGTCCAGATGAATTGCGGCAACTACTTTCTGCCCTGAGCAATCGCGCAATCGACCGCATCGTTCCACTGGGTCGAGCCTTGGATTTCCACCACGTCTGGGACGGTACCGACCTACTGGGTACACTGACCCGTCGAATCGTCTGTCCAGCACGCTGACATGCCCTACTTATTCATTGCTCTGACCATCCTATTGACCGTATTTGGTCAATTAGTGCTCAAATGGCAGGTTGATCTGCACGCGCAGCTGCTGGCGTCACCAATAAAGCCGCTCAATATCGTTATTCTACTGCTGAAACCTTGGGTGATTTCGGCCTTCGTGGCGGCGTTCGGCGCTTCACTGTGCTGGATTGCAGCTATCAACAAACTACCGGTCAGCCGCGCATATCCCTACATGGCAATCAACTTCTTCTTGGTTGCATTGCTGGCCAGCGCGCTCTTCCACGAACGGATCGACAGCTACAAAATCGTCGGAACAGCCATCATCATGCTCGGCGTGGTCATACTGTCACGTTCAGCCGCCTGATGACCACGCCACCATATAGAGACTCGCCTTGATACCCTTCAACAAGCCCTACATGACCGGCCGCGAGCTTTGGAACATCGCTCAGGCGCACAGCAACGGCCACCTTTCAGGTGACGGCCCCTTTACCAAGCGCTGTCATCATTGGCTTGAGCAACATACTGGGGCCCAGCAAGCATTATTAACACACAGCTGCACAGCTGCACTGGAAATGGCAGCGATGCTGCTTGAGCTTGTCCCGGGCGACGAAGTCATCATGCCTTCGTACACGTTCGTCTCGACCGCCAATGCTTTCGTTCTACGTGGTGCAGTACCCGTGTTCGTCGACATCCGCCCAGATACACTAAACATCGACGAGAGCTTGATTGAAGCTGCAATCACTAAGCGTACAAAAGCTATCTGTGTAGTCCATTACGCCGGCGTAGCTTGTGAAATGGACACCATTCTCGATATCGCCGCACGTCACAACTTGGCCGTAGTCGAAGACGCAGCACAGGGGATCTACTCCAGCTACAAGGATCGTCCAGTTGGTGCTCTCGGTGATTACGGTGCACTCAGCTTCCACGAAACCAAGAACCTGATTTCCGGGGAAGGTGGTGCTTTACTCGTTCGCGACAAATCGAACGGACCGCACGCAGAGATACTGCGCGAAAAGGGCACCAACCGCAGTCAGTTCTTCCGCGGGCAAGTAGACAAATATTCCTGGGTGGATATTGGCTCGTCTTATCTACCCAGCGAACTCATCGCCGCATTCCTGCAAGCACAGATGGAAGAAGGCGACGCCATCAACACTCGTCGCCTCGCAATATGGGATCGCTACCATGTCTGGGCAGCTCACCATGAACAAAATGGGTATGTCCGTCGTCCTGTTGTCCCGGCCGAATGCACACACAACGCGCACATGTACTACCTACTGCTACCAGATCTGGACGCTCGTACTGAATTCATCGCGCGCATGAAGTCCAATGGCGTAGGCACTGTATTCCATTACGTCCCCCTGCATTCTTCACCAGCTGGACGACGTTATGCCCGTACCCATGGGAAACTAAAAATGACTACGACTCTTAGCGAAAGACTGGTTCGGCTTCCGCTGTGGATAGGCGTGGAAGAACACATCGACGCGATTTTCCATGCCGCTGATCAAGCATTGTCCGGCCTTTAACCACGCTACGCCATAGGGACTGTTGCAGGCTTCAAATTTGATAGATCTGAATACTTCTAACAACTACACAGAGACCTTCAACCCTCATGCAAGGCATTTGGCAACCATGCTAAATATTTCCGAGATTGCACCAAACTTGGCACTTGGAGATGATGGCATCTGGATCTCTGGTGGAAAAGAAGCGGTCTCATACCCACAAGAGGGCAATCAGGCCTGCTTTCAGATCGAGGATTCTTCGTTCTGGTTCATTCACCGCAATGCGTGCATCGCTGCGTCCGTCAAGAACTTCCCACCTCCGGGGAATGGCGCGATTTTTGATATCGGTGGGGGCAACGGCTTTGTAAGCCTTGGCTTAACGAAAGCGGGATTTGAAACGGTCCTAGTCGAGCCTGGGCTGGCAGGTGCCTCAAATGGAAAGCAACGTGGCCTTTCCACCGTGATCTGCGCTACAACCACTGATGCAGGTTTCAAGAGTTCAACGCTCGACGCAATAGGTCTTTTCGATGTCGTCGAACATATCGACAACGATCTCCAATTCCTCGAATCGATGCGTGACCTACTCAAACCAAGGGGGCGTATGTACGTCACCGTCCCGGCATTTTTTGCTCTCTGGTCAAGGGAAGATGAGCTAGCAGGGCATTTTCGCAGATACACGTGCGATTCTATAGGCGCACTGATTGAGCGTGCTGGGCTGAAATTAGAATACTCAACATACTTCTTTAGACCACTGCCCCTTCCGATATTCCTACTGCGTTCGTTGCCGCACCGTATCGGAATCAATAGAGAGTCAGGTGATGAGATACGGGACCACAAGCCAGGTAATCGTGCAGCTGCTGCCGTACTGGACGCTTTGCTCAGCGGTGAAGTGAAAAATATCGAGCGAAGAAGGAGAATGACATTCGGTGCCAGTTGTCTCCTAGTCGCGACTGTACCCTAACCAATCCCTTGCGGCTGTTGAAATTTCCCCGCGTCGCCACGTGTTCTTGATACGCTTTGTTGAAGATTGGTAGCGGTAGCCGGTCTCGCTCAGTGCGAACATCTGGCAGGCGTACCGGATACTCGTGCGCCCGCTCTCCACCACCCGTCGGGCTATCTCCTGGCGTTGAGATGGCCTCGACGTCCACCCGCTTTCGACGACGCCCCGCTTTGAGTAGCGGTCGGCTTTAGAGTCCAGATGTCATCGTAACCGCTCTCGCAGCCAGTTGTTATGCATACGACGTCTCCCCCAATCTGAGTAGCATGAAGCTTTAGAGTCCGATCCCTTGAGTCGAGGAGATCGGGCTCTCCCCCGTTAACGCGGACACTCCAAGAAGGCTGATCGGCCATCGGTCTCGCGCATTTGCTTCTCTTAATACCCATCCTATCCTTGGACAGCGGCGAAGAGTAAATGTTCGCTTACTTATGTTCTTCTTAGTAACTCAACTGTCCGCGAAAACGGGGTAGAACCCCGCGATCGTACTTGGTGACGCACCACTAATTCTGCCGGCCCTTCAAAATGCGTCGGCGTGACAGTACAGGAGGGCGCCGATAGACTGCTGAAACGGCAATGCCACGGAACGGATAGAACGATGAAGTTAAGCGTGTGGAGAGGCCTGTTCCTCGTCATTGTCGGCGCACTCTTCATACTTGCTCCGCTTCGGTCTCTATTCGTCAAGGGTATTTTCGCCTGGCACATCAAGCAACCCGAGGCTTGGCAGGGCGGTATCGAAGCGGGGTTCCTCTGGGCAGCCGTATCGCTTTCCTTTCTCTGCTTGACGGGGTGGAAGAGATGGTCAGCTGTCGGCATACTCTGTTGGCTCTACGCCAGGCATCATGGAGTCGATGGGGCGGTAGTCATTACCTATACCTATCTTGAGGGTCTGATCGCAGTCGGATGGATGGCGTTGCCGCTGGTTCGCGGATCACGACTCGGTCGAGTGGACGCGATATGCGTCGCTGCGTTCCTTGGTGTTCTTGCCTGGTCGCTTCTCACGTGGTCAGCTGCCTATCTTGGATTTGGCACACTTCGTGAGATTCATTGGGCAACATTGATTGGCCTTAGTGGCGCTTACCTGATTGCGCGGCCGCCCCAGCTCATAGTGGATCTTGCGAGAAGTGTTGGAGAACCGGGCATTCTTAAGGCTGTATCTCTTGGATTGGTCGTTACTGTTTTCTTGGCTATGTTCGCCAAGTCATCAGTTTCGACCGATTTCGACTCGATCTGGTACGGTTTGGCGGCAGACCGTGTTCTGGTAGCTTCCGGAACGCTCCTCCATAGTGAGGGGTTGGTTGCTCCAGTTCACTACTACCCAAAGCTCTTCGAGTCACTTCAGCTGCCTCTCTCCGGTTTGGGGAGCATCACGGCCGTGGTTGGCCTGAGTATCTCGGGGTGGCTTCTGCTTTTGATCTCGGCGAGCCAGTCACTCCGTTCTATAGGAGTTCGTGGCGATCTGCGCGCAGTCGTCATAGCACTCATTGCGACAGTTCCAGCCTTCGCAGGCATCGGAATCACTGCCAAGGGCGACACGTTTGGCGCATGGATCTTGGTGCTCAGTCTTCTGGCGGCGGTCAGATATCGAGAAGGTAGCGGAGCGGCTTGGTTCTGGGTTGGCCTGAGCGCCGCCGCACTGTCGATGCTAATGAGGCTGTCGACAATCCCATATGCGCTCGCGATGGGTGGGGTGCTGATCTGCTGCGCATTGCCCCGTATAAGGACCAACTGGCGCGACGAAGTGCATGACTTACTCCACTCCAGAGCTCTTTGGGTGCTCGCCGCGGCCCTCGGCTTGTTTGCCTTGGTGTCGATTAGAACGCTGCTGCTAGCGGGCGTTTTGCTCATTGGCCCTGACTTTCTGGTTGATGTCCAAGCGAGGCTTGGTTTGGAAGTCGCGTTCCCCGCTGGTCGGCTGCAAGGAGGGGATCTAGCGCTACTGCCATGGAAGAAGGCTCTAATGACCTACTTGTTCGACCCTCGAATGTACACAGCTACGTTGTTGGAGTGGACCGGGAACGTCTGGCTTTACATGACAATCGCTGCTGTGGTCATTGGAACGCGGTTCCGTTCGGCACTTCGCTTAGCTTGGCCGTTCTTGACCATAGGAATTCTTTTTTTCCCTGTGCTGTTGCTCAACAAGTACTTCCCGTCCGCGGGCGCCGATGGCAATTACTTCATTACTCCAATTGTCGCTCTCATATCGTTTGCTGCGGTGCTACTGCAAAACGCGGCACGCAACGGAAGTGCTTCAATGGGATCGCTTCGCATTGGGCTTCTTGCTTTTGCTATTGCGTCCTCGGCTATCTTCTTCGTGACGGCATCTTGGGGACCAGGTACTCGCGCATTTGACGCTAACTTTTTCCGGCCATTGAGGGACCTCAAGTCGCGGAGCTCCAAGGTGTTTGCCGATAATGGTATGACCGCCATTGCTAGGTATCTGTCGGTAATGCCGAAGGGTACGAGGGTTGTCGGCGACATCGGCGGAGTTGGGTTCTGGCTTCCAGTTCGCTACGAGCCATTGATGATCGTCGGACTTACGCGCCCAAAAGAGGTCTCCAGCACCGGGGGGACTGTCAGTTTTCTTCAGCGCGACGGCATTCAGTACATTGTACTAAAGCATGGTGAGAAATCCGTCGACGATAGAGCTGATGTCGAGCTACATAAATACTCTGACGAGATGTTGACCAGCGCTGTTACGCGCATGCGCCGCGAGGGACTCGTCGAGTTGGATCACGAAGATGATCAATTCGATGTGTGGAGGGTTCGTAAATTTTCCGACCCGTAAAAATAGGTATGGGCAAAGGGGATCGGTAATCCCTCCGCAGGTTAGCTGACGCCAGAAGTGGAATTTTCTCGTAGTCTTTCCCGAGGAGGTTCCATGAAAAAATCCTGATTCACCGACAGCCAGATCCTGGCCGTGCTCAAGCAAGCTGAAGCCGGCACACCCGTACCGCAGCTGTGCCGCGAGCACGGCATCAGCTCGGCGACATTCTACAAGTGGCGCAGCAAGTTCGGCGGCATGGATGCGTCGCTGATGTCCCAGCTCAAGGAGCTGCAGGACGAGAACCGGCGCCTGAAGAAGATGTGCGCCGCCCCGCAGCTCAGTGCCGAGCTGTTGAAGGAGGCAATGGCAAAAAAATGTTGAGGCCATCTCAACGCCGGGAGATGGCCCGATGGGCAGTGGAGAACGGGCGCACGAGTATCCGGCACGCCTGCCAGACGTTCGCACTGAGCGAGATCGGCTATCGCTACCAGGCCAAGGCGAGCGCGGAGAACGCGCGTATCGCGGATTGGCTGGTTCGCCTGACCACGGCCTATCGTGACTGGGGTTCGGACTGTGCTTTCTGCACCTGCGCAACGTCAAGGGCTACGGCTGGAATCACAAACGGGTCTACCGCATCTACCGGGAGCTGGAATTGAACCTACGCATCAAGCCTAGGAAGCGCATCGTGCGCGAGCGGCCCGAGCCGTTGGCGGTGGAAAACACCCCCCATTTTCCGCCGCAAATAAATCATATAGATCAAATGCGGTAAGTAGTGAAATCCGGTGGGAATTCGGTGCCCTTTTCCCGAACACGCGCGCGCGAGGCAAGTGCAGGCCTTCAGATGTACCGTCACAGCAAGCCACGGAGCTTCCGTACAGGTGTGGCGGCCGGACGCTTACGCTGCACCTGGATCTCGATGCGCTCGTCCAGACTCAGTTCTTGATAGCTTCTCATCAGGGCAACTTACCTACTTCGGGCAGGGTGTTGCACCTGGAGATTGAGACCGCCCACCTATAACCGATTAACGCTCGGCAATAGCAGTAGTGACATCGAGTCAATCCGGTTTCGCTGAACTCGGGCCTTGTTTGTCCGCGCTTAGCGGCAGTGGCATGGCAGGTCCCGGAGCCAATCGTGGCAGGTAGGCATGCCGCCGCTGCATCTGTGGCGAGAACACGTTGAGCTGGTTCTGACTCAGCAACTGGGTGAGTTCCCGGCGCGTTTCTGGCGACCAGCTGCATACCGGCAATTCCGGCACGCAGGTGTGGGAATGCCCGGGATCCCTGGCGAGATCGTCGGTCTGGTGAGCCATCTGTACGTAGTACGCCCACAGGTAGGGCGGCATACGCCACGCCTGGATTGACAAGGGGATCTGTGCCGCCAGCAACGCTAGACATCCGACCGCAGGCACCCACGTGCCGATGGCCCGACGTCTCAGGGAGGGTCGAGGCAACGCACCGGAAGATCCCGCCCACATAAGCAGCAGCGCGATCAGGTGCCCCGCATACAGTAAGACGTAACGCGGCTGATTCAGATAATCGTTGCCGTAAACCGGCACACGGGCAAGAATGATGCCTGCCAACCATCCGTAAGAAAGTAGCATCAGGCACACCGCAACGAAAACCGCACGGCTGTATTTGCCACGGAAAGCCACCCACCAGAACCACAGATGTGCCAAGAACAGCGCCGCGCCCATGGCCATCTGCACCACCAACCACGTTTCGGCGTGAAGGAACTGGAACGGGTTCTGATAAAACACCGGCAACGTCAGCGGCAACACCGCCCACATCCACCATCCCTTGTCGCGAAAGTGCTCGAACAGCAACCCCAGATGAGATGTCAGCGGCGTTGAAACTATTCCGCCGACAACCGGAGCATGGGTATAGCCGATCCTGACCAGCATCGTGCATACGCCCACCACGGCCAACAACCTCCACGTCGACCGCCGCCGCTGTGCCGGATCACAGAGTTGCGCCAGCAGCAGGGCTACCACAGCGGCGATGATGGCAATCAACGCACTGTCGTCACTGCTGATGCCCAACAACAGTGTAGCCAGCGTCAATACCACATAACGCTGCTTTTGATGGGCGTACCACACCCCGAGAAAGAACAACAGGATGATTAGGTTGGTGACGTTTCCAAGTGCAACCAGCGGCCATGTCCACACGGCTGCATCCGCATTCAGCGAAAGCAGTACCGCGCAGATGGCGATCCAGGCGAGATAACGGTAGACATCGCCACGATCATTGGAGCGTTCCGCCACGATGACCCGATAGAAGACAAGCGCACACGCCGCGGCGGCGAACACTCCTACCACGGCCCCGACGGCGAAATCCAGGTCGAAATAGCGCCATTCGAAAAGCATCAACAACTTGAGTAACGGCTGCGCGTGATCATCACCCGCACGCTTGACGAAAAAATCGCCCAGACTGAGGCTGCCGTTGATTGCCTTGCGCAGAAACACATCCAGGAAATACCACGCGTCATCCCGGATGACCGGGGAGGAAGCGCGCAACACAAAATAGAGCGCGTTGAGCAGGATCAGGACCGCCACCAGCCACGCCAGTGCGCGAGCGACATTCTGAGTTGATGGCAATACTGCCAAACGATAATTGCTTTTCTGCATGAAGGTCACTGGACATGCTACCTGTTGTTGCCGACGCGTTGACAGCCAAGCGATAAAAATTGACGCACGCCAAAGGGCTTTCAGGAAGTCCTCGAACCATTCCGGAAACCTCGCACCACCTGACCGATTCGCGACGGTGCTCGAGCCTGCATGCTGCAAATGCAGTGCAGCCGCACACAAACCGGCGCGGCGCGGCCTGGAACCGCAGGCCGGGGCACTTATTCGGAGCGGTCACTCCCCAACGCCGAAGCACCTACTAGCAGCCACCGTGAGCGGTTCAAGCGAGGCAACGACATTATGCCATACCACGATACGGACGAATACCCAAATGACGCCAGCCAAATCTATGCGGTCATTCAACGACAAACTTGACGTCATTAGCTCTGTACCAAGGTTTTCTCGTCACGTTTGACGACATGCAAGTCGTAACTACCTCTCTAGTTCCGCCTGACTCTCCGGCCGTCTAATGAATAGCTCTCGACGTGATCTTGGTCAAAAAAACCTTCCCGACCTGAAGTGATCTACCGTGTCTGGTTCTGGCTGTTACCGATGCGGCATGTATGCGACAGTTCGCAAGGAAGGTTTCGAAAATTCGCAATGAAGTTGGTTTGCCATGACATGGATTTCCTGCGACGATTCAGTGTACCCGTTAAGACGGGACCGGCCACAGAAAACCAAGGACAGTTATGCATTCGATTGAATCTCTGCAGGCTGCCGCGCATGATTTTTCTGGAAAGATCACAGCCCAGAAGATCAGCCGCAGCGACATCCATTGGTACCCCTATACCTCACTCTCCAATATCGAACATCTTCTCCCTATTCTTCCGGTGGAAATGATCGAGGCTCTTTCACACGGCACCTTCGATGCCCGAGTTCTCGATATAGGCGCAGCCGACGGTGATCTCGGCTATTTCTTCGAGTCGCGTGGTGCACATGTCGACTTTCTGGACTACGCGCCAACCAACTACAACGACTGCAAGGGCTTGCAGACGCAGAAGGTCATATTGGAAAGTATGGCAACCATCAATGAGCAGAATATTGACCAAGGTTTCTTGCTGGATGGCCAATATGACTTCGCGCTGGCTCTCGGCTTGCTGTATCACCTGCGCAACCCGTTTCTATTTTTGATGACGCTTGCCAGCCACGCTGAGCGCATGGTGCTTTCAACTCGCGTCGCTCGCAAAATGGGAGATCACGACGTACATGACATCTCGCTGGCGTACGTGCTTGACACTCGAGAGTCGAACAACGACCCCACCAACTACTGGACGTTCTCTCCCAAGGGATTGATGGTGACGCTCAAGCGTTCGGGCTGGATCGTCAAGGAGGCCCGTCATGTGGGTTGCACCCCGGACTCGAATCCCGTCGATGCCGACAAGGACGAACGCATGTTCGTGTACTGCGAGCGAGTGCAGAACTGGCGCGACCTCTGGCTGCACCACGACTTCTAAGATTATTCCGCTCGTCGATTACTTCTCCGGAAGATCCGCCTCTGGTGCATGAGCAGTCACAAACTGGCACCATCCGGTTCGCAGCCAGTAGGCGAACTGCAGTGACACCACATCTCCGGTTTCGCGATAGTGCGCAAGCAAGTCGTTTTCGAAGATAGGCATGCGAATGATGGCTTGCGCATCCACGATCAGCCCTGCGCTTTCGAGATGGTGAAGTATGTCCGCCCTGCTTGGCAGATCCTTGTGCGTTCGATCATCATGGAAATTCGCGGTGATGCACGCGAAGCCCACTTCCGAAAGTTCCTGGTTAGTTGGGCAGAACTGCGAATCGTGCGCCGGCCATTCAATATAGACTTGCCCACCCGGCTTGAGGCGTGAAGCGCACCAGTTTACGTATGCACTTCGATCTTTTATATGTTCAATGAAGTGAGATGAATAGATCGCATCGAACTTCTTTCCACCCAATTCCGGTAGGTGTTGATCCCAGTTCCCCAGCTCGTACCCATCATATTTGTCGAAGCCCGCTCCTTTTTCGAGCGAATATGCGAACAGCTTTACATCCAGTCGCTTCGGAGCTGGCCAATGCCTGAACACTTCAAGCCCACCATCACCCGCGCCCACATCGAGCATGGTCGCATTTGCAGGAAGGGTTTTAAGGAAAATTGCGCGCGGATGTTGCGCATGATATCGCTCCAGTACCTCCCTGACAGGATGAACCGGTTCTATCTTCTGAGTAAACCACTGCGTTACGGACTCGAATTCGTTGCTCACTGATACGGTCTCCATGGCTCAAGCGTCGCGTTTCATCATTGGATTTGCTGCTCGGCTCAGGTGCTCGATGACTCTGCCGAGCGACCCAGGCTTGCTGGAATCGACCAGAAACCCTCTTGGGACTCCCGCTCCAGATGCGGCAAGCAGATCACTTTCCTTGTCACCCACCATCAAGGAATCCCCCAATGCCAGATTAAAAAGATCCCTGGCGACCGTGAACATTCCGGGGGCTGGTTTGCGACAACCACACTCTATACGTAAAGCCCCCAGTCCAGCTTCGGGGTGGTGCGGGCAATAAATCGTGGCGAGAATCCCAGCGTCACGCACTGCAAATTCTTCATGCATCCAGCGCGTGTAATCGAGAAACTCCGACTCGTTGTAGTAGCCACGAGCTATGCCTGCCTGATTGGTGACCACGACCAGCGCATACCCTGCGTCGCGTGCGGTCGCACAGAGTTCAAAAATGCCCGGCACCCATTCGGTTTGTTCGATCGTGTGCACGTATCCGTGATTGACATTGATGACGCCATCGCGATCCAGAAACAAGGCGCGGCGTCTCGCCTCGCTCATCGCGGATTGCAATCCACCCGGAACATAGATACCTGGTTTCGGCTGAGTGCTCATGTCACCGTCCGAGCAGTTGCTGCGCGCGGGCATAGTCGTCAGGCACACCAATATCTATAAAGTCACGGGTGTCGTCCATGGCAGCCACCTTTCCCGCCAAAGCACTGGGCAACAGAACTCGGCTCTCGAAGGAATAGGCGCTCTCATCACCGGGCAGACCATCGACAGCCGCCGCGGTCAGGAAATAGCTTCCGGCATTGATAAGACCCGGGCCGTGGCCGCCTTTTTCGCGGAAAGCAATGACTCGGCCGTCGGCAACCTCAACGGCCCCGTAGCGGCCCACATCATGGACTCTGGCCAGCGCGATGCCCAGCGTGGCCCCAGTCGCAACAACTACGCGTTCAAGCGCGCTTGGGTCATAACGAAGAAATGTGTCGCCATTGGCCAAATGCACGCCGTTCCCTTGAAGCAGCGCGGCGGCAAGGCGGATCGCCCCACCCGTGCCCAACGGTTCCGGCTCTTTTGAATAGACGATGTCCATGTCGGCCCAGTGCGCACCGATCGTTTGCTCGATCTTCTCGGCCATGTAGCCGGTGGCGAGAATCACCCGGCGCAGACCACTCGCCGCCAGTTGATCGAGCAGATGGGCAAGAAAGGGACGCCCGGCCACGGATGCCAGCGGCTTGGGTACGCCGGCAACCACACTGCGCAGGCGCGTCCCCAGGCCACCGACGAGGACTATGGCCTCTTCAGCCCTTGGCATCTGTAAACATCTCGTGCTCGATCAGGCCGCAGATCAGGTGCCCCAGAAACTCGTGGCCCTCCTGAACCTTCGGTGTCTCGCCCGAAGGCATGCGGAAACAGACATCACACAGCTCGGCCATTGCGCCGCCACCCTGCCCTGTAAAGCCGATCACGCCAATGCCGGCATCGCGCGCAGCCTCGATGGCGCGCACGATATTCTTCGAATTGCCGGAAGTGGAGATGGCGAACAGCAGATCACCGCTTCGTCCCAGCGCCTCGACCTGGCGCGCGAATACGTAGTCATAACCGTAGTCATTGCCGATCGCAGTCAGAATGCTGGTATCCGTGGTCAAGGCTATCGCCGCCAAACCCGGCCGGTCGAAATTGAACCGGCTGACCAGTTCCCCTGCCCAATGCTGGGCATCGGCCGCGCTGCCACCGTTACCGGCAAACAGCAGTTTGTTGCCACGCTTGAGCGCTTCCACTGACAAGGTCACTACACGCGCCAGCAACTCGCGCAGGCCCGTATCCGTGGACATCGCATTGAGCAATTTGATGGATTTGTCGAACTCGCTGTCGATGTATCCGCTCAGGTGATTCGCCACGAAGTTGCTCCTTGTTGCGTGAAATGGAAATCCAGAACGCTGCCGCCCTGTTCGAGCAGAGCGCGGGTCAGGCCGATGCGCTGCTCGGGGCTGCACAGGAACATCATGAAGCCACCGCCGCCTGCCCCCGACACCTTGGCAGCGCGGGCGCCATTGGCGAAAGCAACCTTCTCGACCTGTTCGATCAATGGATTGCTGATGCTGGTGGCGGTTTTCTTCTTTGCCACCCAACCGGCCTGCAGAGTGGACTCCAGCCGGCGAAGATCGCCCTTGAGGATGCATTCCTTCATTTGTATGGCTTCATCCTTCAACTGATGCATGGCATCAATGGAAGCCTGGTTCTTGTCGCCCACATTGCGCGACTGCTGATCGATGATGTCGGCCGAGGCGCGCGAAACACCGGTGAAGTACAACACCAGCGAGCTCTCGAGTTCAGCCCAGACCCAATCTTTTATGCGCAACGGATTCACGATGACCCGATCGTCCGCGTAGAACTCCATGAAGTTGAAACCACCAAAGGTGGCTGCGTATTGATCCTGCTTGCCGCCGGCGAGCTTCAGATCCTTGCGCTCGATATCGTAGGCGAGCTGGGCCACTTCGTATTCGCCCAGAGGCAGCGAGAAATACTCGACGAATGCCTGCAGCAGGGCCACCACCATGGTCGAAGATGAGCCCAACCCGGAACCTGGAGGAGCATCCGAGAACGTCTTCACACTCAGCGACGGCTGTTCACCGCGAAGAAAATCACGCGACACGCGCGCGTACACACCCTTAAGCAATTGCAGGGGGCCGCCGCCTGCAACATTATTGTCGCAGGAATGTATCTCCTCATGGCGTACATCGAGTGCATGAAAGCAGGTCTCCCGCCCGTTGCCTGCCGCCACGATCGCATACGCATAACGATCAATGGTGACATTCATCACCCGGCCGCTGTAGACGTCACAATAAGGTGATACATCGGTTCCACCGCCGGCGAGCCCCAGCCGCAACGGTGCGCGTGCACGCACGATCATGGCGCTCGCTCCCCGGCAGCCACCTGCCACGGAAGCTCCTGCGCGAACTCGTCCCACTGCGCCTCTTCCGTGAAATTGGCACGCACGAAAGCCTGCCCTGCAGCGGAGTTTCGGCGCCAGGCGGCATCGTCATCGAGCAAGTGCAGGACCCGCTCTGCAAAATCCTCAGCCGTATCCGCGGCAGCAAGAAACCCGCCTGTCTGTTCGAGACCCTGGACTCCGGCCGACGTAGTCACGCAAGGCACGCCGAAGCGCATGGCTTCGATCACCTTGCCTTTCATACCTCCTCCGAAGCGCAATGGCGCGACGACAACGCGCGCGTTCGCATAGCGTGCTGCAAGCTCCTCATCCGTGACGAAACCCGTGACCGTAACGCCATCGCCATGTAATGCCTTGACCTCATCGGATGGATTGGAGCCGACCAGATCGAGATGGATCTGCGGACGGCGCCTCCGGACAAGAGGCAATACCTCACGGACAAACCACTCCGCGGCATCCACATTCGGTGGGTGGGCAAAACCCGCAACGAAGACAAGGTCGTGCCGATTGGCCAGATTCGCATCGGGATGCTCGGGAAAGTCATCGAACGCATATGCGGCGATCGTGTGGGAATGAACTTTTGGTGCGTGCTCATCCAACCATGCGCGTACGTGCAGCGTCTCGCTGACAGAAGGATAGTAGACGGCGTCCACCAGCTTCCAGACCTCATGCTCCAGCTTTCTCGCCCTGTCACACTCCGCTCGCAACAGCTTGTCTGCCGGCTGCATCCGCAACTGATCCTCGATGCGGAGGTAATGCACATCGTGGCCGTAATAAAGCAGGGGGGCGCTGCTGAACTTACGTACCACACCGATGAAATTGACCGCAATATGTGGGCGACTCAGCAGTACGACGTCGATATCCGCTACATGCTGCTGCAGCCACTGCTCGAAACCTTGGTGATATTCAGCACCGTAAACGACTTCGACACCATACTGCTGCAACAACGGCGCGTAGGCCGGATCGTTGTGCAAATTCTCCGGCCAAAACTTCACCGAAAAGCCCCTGCGTACGAACATGCGGATGAATTGCCATATCGTGCGCGAACCCGCATCACGATCCGGCTGGGGAATATAGTGGTCCACGATAAGAATGGTGTGCGTCGTACGCGTGCGGCCACGCGCGCGGAAGACGTTTTCACCATTGGGGAAATGCTCTCGCTTGAGCACCTCATGCCAACGTTCGTAGAAACGCCGCTGGTTCTCGACCTGATAGGCCTTGATGCCGGAATTGACGTCGGTGCCGTGCGATACGCCCTCATGATGCACAACCACCGAACGCGGCTGATAGTAGAGCTTCAATCCAGCCTGGCGCACCTTGAAGGCGAGATCCGAATCCTCACAATACGCGGGCACATAGCGCTCATCGAAGCGACCCAGCCGCTCGAACAATTCAGCAGGGATAAGCAGCGATGCGCCCGAGCAGTAATCCGTCTCACGTACATAGTTGTAGATACTGCGCCCGGGGTCGTCCAGGCGCCCGTAGTTCCAGGCACTGGCATCCTTCCACATGATACCGCCTGCTTCCTGGAGGCGGCCATCGGGATAGACCAGCTTGGAGCCGACCATGCCACAGTCCGGAAAGCGCCCGAACACATCCAGCATGCTGTCCAGCCACCCCTCGGTGACTTCGGTATCGTTGTTGAGGAAATAGAGATAGCGGCCACGCGCCAACCCGGCGGCACGGTTGCATGAACGCAGGAAACCCAGATTCTCCGGATTGGACTCGAAACGCAGACCGGGTACGCCGGCCAGCGCATGGATGTCGGGATCACCCGAAGCATCCTCGGCGATCAGCACCTCGTAAGGCACCTGCGGCGGGTGCGCCGCGATCGAACGCAGACATGCGATCGTGATGGCCAGATTGCCGTAGGTTGGAATGATGATGGTGACATGCGGTTCGTTGTAGAACGGGAAGGCTAGCTCAGCCACACTTTGCAGCAGCGATGCAAGCGATTCTGCCGGCTCGCCCAAAGCCACGGCTGGCAGTTTGGCCGCCGAACCCGCCAACGATTGCGCCGACTGGCCGGCTGTGTGCGCATACCTCTCCCGGATCGCACCTCGCAGTGCGCGCCAATCTCCGCGCAGCAATCGGCCTGCCGCACGCAACGGTCGCGTCAGCTTCCACGAACGTGAGCTCAGTATCAATTCATGGTCCCGGTGCAACGCCGCAAGCTCTCCGGTCAGCAACTCCGCACGCGCTTTCAGCCGCGACTGCTCCTCCTGCAACGAAGCGACGAAAGTGTTGCGATCAGCCAGTTCGCTATTCAGCGAATGCACCAACCGATTCGCCTCTTCATGTTTGTCAGCCAATGCGGCATGTTGCGATTGCAAGGTGGCCAGCTCCGCATCCAGCGATTTCGCCCATGTCGCAGCGCCATCGTGCTCGGCGGCCAGTTTGCCGTATCGCCCGCGTTCCTGTATCAGTTCCGCGTCCAGCGATTTCGCCCATGTCGCGACCGCCTCATGCTCTTTCACCAGCCGTCCGTGCACACTCTGCAACTCGTTCATCTCGGCATCGAGCCCACTGGCCCACCTCGCCACTTCACGATGATGGGTGTAAAGATCCTCGGCTTCGGAAAACAGGACAGATGGACGTAGCTTTATCTGTAGCTCGGCATTCAGCGCGCCGGCGACGGCGATGAAATAGACGGGATCGGCCAGCGACGCCGCACGCTCGACAACTTCGGATCCGGTATCCGTCAGTGCATCGACTGTCTGCGCCGTGCCCGCGCCTTGCAGCGTGAAGATGGACGAGCCGACGGCAAGCCGTTGGCCGAAGTAGCAGATATTGTCGAACTGCTCTTGCAGCACCGCGTCGAACTCTGCAAAGTCCAGCTCCTTGACGTGGAATTCGTTGTGATGCCCGGCAAGTTCCGAATAGACGACGCGATTCGGCGAGGAAATGACCAACAGCCCGTCCGGACGCAGGACGCGGCGGATCTCGCTGAGCATTTCCCGATGGCGGTCGTGATGCTCGATGGTTTCGAACGAGACAACTACATCAACGCTATTGTCGCCCAGTGGAATTTCCGCAGCATTACCCTGCATGAATTCCAGGCCGTGGATGTCTTGGTAAGTCGCACTGGCATGCGCGACAGCGTCGCTGGCGATGTCCACCCCCTTCACCGAACGGGCACGGCGCGCAAGCATCGCACTGCCATAACCCTCGCCACAGGCAATATCGAGAACATCCTTGCCTTCGACCAGACGCGCGCACCACGCATAACGGTGCAGGTGTTCGTGCCGAATCTCTCCCGCTTCGGTAGGCACGTAGCGCTCGCCGGTAAATTCCATTAGTTATGCCCCACTTGCTCAATCTCGATGACATGCATCGGGATACCAACCAACCCATGCCGCATGGTGCTCTCACTGGCCTTGAAGGTAAGCGCGTCATGGATCCAGTGCTGCTGGGTGTGGTTCTCCTGGGTTCCATTGGCAAGTGCCACGTCCACCGAATAATCGCCACTGGGCAACACCGGCATACGGAACCGGAAATGTGCACGCAGGCGGGTGCCTGCCCGTGCTTGAACTGGCTGTTCCCGATAGCTGAGGTAGGTGTTGTCGCCGAACAGCCGCTGCCCCAGCCGGTCCTTGACGTAGAACCCGAAGATCGGTGCATCCAGGGATTCGGACACCTCGGCCTCAATCATCAGGTCGGCAAGTTCGCCACCAGCCGTCAGCCGATGTACCTCGCCGTTGCCGTTCAATAACTGCACATCGCTGATACGTGCGGCACCCGTACCGAATTCGTTGTCGATCCGCGTCGGGTCGAACTCGAATATCTCGACAAGATTCCGCGTGGCTTCGCCATTCAATATGCCCTTGCGCGGGTCAACCACGTCCAACGGCATGGTGGCGCGCCCCGTGTTCGCTTCGGCCGCAACCGCCTTCGCTGCCGAAATGGATGCCCGCACTATCACCGATTCGCCAAGCGAGGCACGGTCGGCCGCATGCTGCTCGGCCAGATACCGCTCCACGACATCGCGTGCGGAGCCGTCCATCACCATTCGCCCCGAATCCAGCCAGATGGCCCGACTGCACAAACTGGTGACCGCCCCGGTGTCATGGCTGACGAACAGCAGCGTGCCGCGCTTCTGGAATTCACGCAAGTACCGCATGCATTTCTGTGTGAAACGGACGTCGCCGACGCTCAACGCCTCGTCGATCACCAGGGTATCGGCATCGACATGGGCCGCAATAGCGAACGCCAACCGCACGTACATGCCGCTTGAATACGTCTTGACAGGTTGGTTGATGAAGTCTCCGATATCGGCGAACTCCACGATCGACGGGTAGCGCTTGCGCAACTCGCCTTCCGGGATGCCGTAAAGCAGACCGCTCAGGTAGACGTTTTCCTTGCCTGTGAATTCCGGATTGAAGCCCGCTCCCAGCTCGAGCAGGGCGGCAATTCGTCCGGGCACATTCACCGCACCTTCGGTCGGATGAAGCGTCCCGCATACCATCTGCAGCAGGGTCGACTTGCCCGAACCGTTGCGCCCGATGATGCCCATGGTTTCGCCGCGCCGGACATTGAACGATACGCCACGCAGTGCCCAGAACTCCTTGAAGTAGGCAAGCCCATCCTTTCCGATCGCGCGCCCAAAGCGCGGCAGAACCATTTGCTTGAGCCGATCCGCCGGTTGCGCATAGATCTCGTAACGTTTCCCGAGTCCTTCGACGCGAATGCTGAAATCGTCAGAGGACATCGGCGAACCCTTTCCTGCTCCGCTCGAACCATGCAAAGGCAAGCCACGCAAACAGGCACGACAGCACGGTATAGAGGCACAGATGGGTCCACGACGGCGGTTTCCCCCAGATGAGGACATTCTGGGAGGCTTCCACGATGACCGTCAGCGGGTTCAAGTACATCCAGTCGCGATATGACTCCGGAATGAAATCCTTGGGATACAGGATCGGTGCAAGAAACATGAGTGCCGTGGTGATGATGCCGGTGGCCTGCTTGAGGTCACGCAGAAAAACGCCGAGGGACGCCAGCAGCCAGATGGTACCTGCCACAAATGGCAAAAAGCATGCGACCACTACCGGAAAAAGGACGATCGTCCACGGCAGGGAGCCCTTCACGAACAATGAGATGATCAGCAGGACAACCGTCGAAACCAGCAGGTGAAACAGAGCCGAACCCAACGCACTCCACGACAGTATTTCCAGCGGAAACACGACTTTCTTGACGAAATTCGTATTCTCCACAATCAATGTCGGTGCACGGTTGGCACATTCCGCAAACATGGAGTTGATGTTCAATCCCGCGAACAGAATGATTGCGAACTCGAAATGGCCCGTTACCTGGGCGTTCCAGCGCGAATTGAAGATAACCCCGAACACGAACGTGTAGATCATCAACATCAGCAACGGATTGAAGAACGACCACAGCAATCCGATGAAAGATCCGCGATAACGGCCTACGACATCGCGTCGCGCCATCTGCACGATCAGCGCGAAATGACGACGCAACGCCCGGTATGGAGAAAATGGGTCTATGAGGCGATAGGCTGAGATCATGATTTCTGATAAACCTTGCTTGCGACCGTGCGATCGACAATCCTGGAGATAAGTGGCACACCACTGCGTGTATCACTTCGCATGCGAAGTGATGAGGATCCAGTGACGACTCGTGTTCAACTCAATGCACGTTCCAGTTCGTCGCGCAGATCCCTTATGTCCTCCACCCCCACCGACAGCCGTACCAGCCCATCGCTGATACCCAGCCGCTTGCGGTTCGCCGCGGGCACCGATGCGTGGGTCATGATCGCCGGGTGTTCGATCAGGCTTTCGACACCGCCGAGCGACTCGGCCAGCGCAAAC
>Ga0207657_10001408_pt1 | contig 25660 bp, 22 predicted proteins | sample KBSC33metaG_FD_184316 | JGI IMG/M metagenome (GOLD analysis project Ga0207657, IMG submission 184316) | Corn rhizosphere microbial communities from Kellogg Biological Station, Michigan, USA - KBS C3-3 metaG (SPAdes) (version 2) | ecosystem: Host-associated > Plants > Roots > Rhizosphere > Soil ... | reverse complement strand
CTTCCGCGATGGGCGATGACGCGAGGAATAATCACGCCGCCAAGCCCTTCTCCGCGAAACCGCGCACAGTTGACCGTACCACGAGTTCAATCGGTACCGTCTCGAGGTCGTGGGTCGCGACCGGATCCTTCATCCGTCGCCGTATCGCCTCCATCACCGCGGCGGCCAGGTCAGCGACCGGCTGACGAAAGGTCGTCAGGCGGTACGCGTCCCAGGACGCCTGCGCGATATCGTCGAAGCCGATAACCGAGAGATCGTCGGGAACCCGACGCCCGTGCTCGAAGCGCGCAGCGTCCAGGAAGCCGAGCGCCAGCAGGTCGGTCACGCAGAAGACACCGTCGATGCGCTGCTTGGCGAGTAGCGCACGCGCCGCTTCGCGCCCCGTCTCGTAATCCGTCGCCTCGCGCTCCGCCCAGACCTTCACTGTGGCATGCGCAGCCCCGGCGCCGGCGCAGAAAGCGTCGATGCGTCCAATGAGGCTCGCAGTTCGCGCGGCGCTCGAGACGACCGCGAGGCGGCGACAGCCCGCCGCGAGGAGTTGCTCGGCCGCCATTCGGCCGCCCGCTGCATGATCGGCGATCACGGTGTCGACGGCGAGGTTCGGGAGCAGCTTGTTGACGAGGATGACCGGAACACCGTTACTCAGGCACTCCTCGACGATGCGGGCGGGCGGCGTGCCGGTCATCACCACGATGGCAGCGACGCGATACTCGAGCACCCGTGCGATCACCGCCCCGACGTCGCGCTCCGCGTTCGCGGCGTTAAGCAGCATGCACTGGAAGCCGTCGGCCAGCAGCGCTGCCGACATCGTCGCGAGCAGACTCGCGTGAAATGGCTGCTGCAGATCGGTCCCGACCAATCCGATCAGGTTCGAGCGCGCCTGGTTCAGACTGCTGGCGAGGCGGTTCACGCGATAGCCGAGATGCTCGGCCACCTGCAAGACCCGCTGACGGACCTCGGCCGACACGCTCGCACCGGGTGTGAACGTCCGCGACACCGCGGAGCGCGAAACGCGCGCGCGCCGCGCGACGTCGGCAGCCGTCACAAAGCCTCGCCGCACGACTGGTTGACTCATCGGGCCGCTCGCTGCTCCACGCGTGTGCAGGCGGAGATCGTACGCCGAGCTGCACACGTGTGCAAGCAGCGGGGAGGAAGTTCTGCGCTATTGAGTGAGCGCGATCACCGCGCTATGCTCCGCCGACTCATGGTTCCCGAAGCTCCGATCCTGCGACCTGCGCGAGTGCTGGCGGGCTGGCTCTCCGACAAGCAGGCGAGAGGCGTGTTGACCTCGCACCGTCCGGATGTCGAGCTGACCGACGAGCAGCGGCGGGCCATCGACGCCGCCCGCGCAGCGGTGGCCGCGCGCCCGAAATTGCAGCCGTCCTCGCCGATCGTCGCGCCCTGTCCCGAGGTCCTGCATCCGCATCGCGCAGCGCTCTATGGACACGAACGATTCAAGACCTTTCGCGACGAGCATTGGGAGATCGCCATCGTCGATCTCACGCGAGTATGCGTGGTGCAGCACACGGTCGGCACGGAATCCGATGCGAGGATCTCGCGTCTGGACGGAAGCGACGTTCAGGCGCTCGCCGACATCACGCTGCCGATCCCAACACCGCAAGCGCTTTCCTACCAGGTCGATTCGCAGCGCAACGTGGCGATGCTCTCGTCGCCCGACGGAAACCTCCGCGTCGTCGGATTCGCCGCCCAGCAGGTTCCGCGCGGCACGCTGATGGGATTCATCGTCGAAATCGCCGCGTCGTTTCTGCAGGTCGCCGAGATAGGCGGCCGCTTCGTGCTGAGGGACGGCAACAACCGCGCTGCCGCGCTGGTGAAACACGGCATCACCCGCGTACCGGCGCTGTTTCGCAGCTTCGGCCAGGGCGAAGACCTGGGGATCCCGAAGGGCGTCCTGGCACCGGCGGTGTATCTCGGTGAGCGTCCGCCGACACCCGCCGACTACTGGGATCCGGCGGTCTCCATTGCCGTTCGCGTTCAGCCGCGCCGAAAATTCATCCTGATCCAGGGCATCGAGCAGAGCCTCGCCGATTAGACAAGCGCAACCTTGCCGCTGGCGAGGTCGTACACGCCGCCGACGATATCGATCTTCTTGTCCCGGTAGAGTTTCTGGACGATCGGCGGCGAGCCCTTGAGTCGAGCTACTTGCCGTCGCACGTTCTCGGCGACGGCGTTGTCGAGCAAGCTGCCCGACTTCGTCCTGGCGGCGACGATGACGGCCGGTTTGATTCCCCTGATGAGCGCCGGCAGATGGCCCGGAAGGACGGCCTTGGCCTTGAGCACCTTGATGGCCGCGTCGACCGCGCCGCATCCGCTGTGGCCCAGCACCATGATCAGCGGCGCGCCCAGGAACTGGGCGCCGTATTCGAGCGACGCGAGAAGGTCCGGGCTCACGATATTGCCCGCGACGCGCATGACGAAAAGCTCGCCGGGCCCCTGATCGAACAGCAGCTCCGGTGACACGCGCGAATCGGAGCAGCTCAGGATCTGGGCAAAAGGATATTGGCCCTGCACCCGTGCGGCGCGGCCGGCGGAGAAGTCGCGCTCGTTCAGCGCGTTGGCCACATAGCGCGCGTTGCCGTCCAGCAGCCGCTTTAACGCGTCGGCCGGCGCAATCGCGTTCGCCGGCGGCGCCGCGCCCGGCGAGGGTGGGTCGGCCGCGAAGGCCTCGCCAATGCTCCACGGTACGAGCGCGGCGAGCGCGCCGGTCCTCAGAAAATCGCGGCGCGACACGCGAGCTTCAGGTTCGTGCTGCGCATCCCCACAAATGTCACACATGTAAATTCTCCCTGTTGTCCGCCTATCCCTGCGGAGCCGGGAGTCTATACCGCGCGACGTGCCGAACGGAGATTACCGCACGCTCTTCAGCAAAGAAATCCGGTTGGACATGGCGCCTCGCTTCTAGTCTATCGGCCAGGGCATCGATTTCGGCAACCTGATTGCCGCCGACGCCCCGGACTCGGGTAAGCGCTTGGACTGGTCGACGACACGCCACCATGGCTCGACTTCTGCCGCCTGTGCCGGTTCGACGGGCTGGCCGAGGCGAGGCATCAGGAGCTGGGCGCCCCTCTTCGGAGCGAGCTCCAGCAAAGCTTCCGCCGGCTGGTCCCACGGATGCATCGCAAGGCTGAAGGTCCCCCAGTGAATCGGGAGGAAAGGGCCGCCGCCGAGCAGCGCCAGCGCCTCCAGCGCATTTTTGGGTCCGAGGTGGATGTCGCCCCAGGCAGGATGGAACGCGCCGACCTCGAGCATCACGAGGTCGAATGGTCCGAGGCGTTCGCCAATCGTCCGGTACTCGGTCGTAAGTCCGGTGTCACCGCTGAAGAACACCGCGTGCCGCTGCGAGCGGATGACCAGCGACGACCACAGCGTCGCGTTGCGGTCTTTCAACCCGCGGCCGGAAAAGTGCTGCGACGGCGCGGCGGTGACCGTGAGGCCGGTGTTCGCCACATCATGCGATTCCCACCAGTCGAGCTCGGTAACGCGCTCCGGCCGAACGCCCCAGCTTTCGAGGTGCGCGCCGACGCCAAGCGAGGTCACGAACGGCACGTCGCGTCTGGCGAGCTCGCGTATCGTCGGGTAGTCGAGGTGATCGTAGTGATCGTGCGAGACGAGCACGAGGTCCAGCGGCGGCATGTCGCGAAGCGGAATGGGCACCGGCTGGAAGCGCTTGGGGCCCGCGAAGCGCGACGGCGACGCGCGGCGCCCCCACACCGGGTCGGTGAGCACGCGAAGGCCGTCGATTTCGATCAGTACCGTCGAGTGGCCGAGCCAGGTCGCGCGGAGCCCGCTCCCGGCAGGCGTTGCCCAGGCATCGCGCGGATTCATCGACGGCAGCGGCGCCTGCGGCACGCGCCGCTCGCCGCCGCAGAGAAAATCACTAAGCGTCGGCATCGGCACATTCGGGTCGCGCAAGCCCGGAATCACCGGGTGGACGTTGCCGAAGCGCTCCCCGGTCCACAGCGGCGACGCCTGGATGCGCTCGAGACGCGCGCCTTCCGGTTTCCTGCCTAACGATCGCATATCACGGGCTCGAAGGATGGGGATGTGCCGGCTGGCGCCGCGACGCCGGCTCGCTTCAGCGCGTGCCGTAAGGCCGGTGACGGAGCAGGATTCAACACCTACTGGACGGCATGAACGCGGACCGGTCGTTCGAAGCCTTTGAGGGAGATCTCGCCCAGATCCAGGAACGTCAGCCCCTTGCCGATGCAGAGCTCGGCAACCGCGTTCGACACCAGACTCTGCTCCGGCTCGGCGTGCGAACAGAGCCGCGCTGCAAGCTGGACCGTCGATCCGAAGAGGTCCATATGATCCTCGACCGGCTCGCCCGCGGCAGCGCCGATTCGCACCTTGACCGGCATTTGCCGGTGCACTTGCTCATGCTCGGCCAGCCCGCGCTGAATCTGCGTCGCGCAGCGGACCGCAGCGACCGTCGACACAAAGCACGCCATGATCCCGTCCCCGGTGTGCTTGACCTCGCGGCCCCCCAGCGCACCGAGCGCTTCGCGCACGATCTTGTCATGGACGCGAAGAAAAGCCATCGCGACGTCGTCGCCGAGGCGCTGGGTAAGCCCCGTCGAATCGACGATGTCGGTGAACATCACCGTTCGGATGCCGGGGTCGCGGTCGCTGCCGGTGCTGCCGGGGACCAGAGCAGCGCCTGCGGGATTGACCTCGCACCCGCCGAGGAACCCGTCCGCGATCTCGGGCGCAACCTCGATGATCTTGGAGGCGACCAGCCCGTGCGCTTCGCGATGTACCGACGCCGCCGCATCCGAGCTCGGCGCGCTGCAGAGGCAGAAAATCTTGCCGTTGCTCTCGTTGAACCAGTATTTGTGATATTCGACGCCATACTTTGCCTGCGTCTTCATGTCGGCGATGTGCGCCTTGGCCACGTCCGCCGCGGTAGCGCCAGGTACCTCGTGGATGTCCATGTACATCGGCATATCGATCTCCGGAAACGCGGGTAAACCCAGCCCGATGCGACTCCAAGCGCTCAGGCGGCTACGACGTCGTGGGACAAGGTGACCTCGGGCGACTTGCGCAGCGTTTGAAAGACGACGCAATAGCGCTCGGTCAAGCGCAGCAGAGTGCTCAACTGGTCTTCCGACGCATCGGTGTCCAGATCGAAATGGAGGCGGATGCGCTGAAATCCAACCGGGGCGTCCTTGGCGACACCCAGCGTGCCGCGAAAATCGAGATCGCCTTCGGCTTCGACCGAGCCGCTGCGAATGACGACGCCGATCGCGGTCGCCACGGCGTTGAGGGTTACACCCGCGCAAGCGACGAGCGCCTCGAGCAGCATATCGCCCGAGCACGCGCTCAGGCCGTCGCCGCCGGTCGCCGGATGCAGCCCCGCGATAGCCAGCGCCTTCCCCGTTTGCAGGCTGCAGGTAACGCCTTCGCCCAAGCGGCCCCGGGCCTTCAGCGTAATCAGCGCCGCGTCCGGCTGCGCCTTGTAGCGCTCCTTTAGCGGCGTCTGGATGGCTCTAAGCTCTTCCGTCTTCATCGCTCTTTCGTCGCTGTCCCGCTTCGAAGCCTGTTATAGAATGATCCGGGCAGGGTGATGTCAAATGGACGTGCGCAGCGGCCCCTGCATGTGCAAGTCATTGATTGTACGCCGCCGCTTGATCCGGAGCCATCATGGCCGGAGCGCTGTCGGCCCGGGGTGGGCACCCGAGTCCGTGCCCGGCATATTTTCTTTGGAAAGGAAACGCCATGTTCAAACGTCTGATTCCGATCCTTGCACTGTTGTCTTTGATGTTGCCGATGTCGCTCGCCTGGGCCGATGACGACTATCAGGAAGCGATCAATGTCTTCAAGAAAGCCGGCGAGAGCGCCAGCTTCTTCAAGACAGCCTACGGATACGCCGTCTTTCCAACGATCGGAAAAGGTGGCGTGGGTGTCGGCGGTGCCTTCGGCAAGGGGCGCGTCTACGAAAAAGGCAAGTACGTCGGCGACGCGTCGATGTCGCAGCTCACGGTGGGATTCCAGCTGGGCGGCCAGGCCTATAGCCAGATCATCTTTTTCAAGGACCAGCGCGCCTTCAAGGAATTCACCAGCGGCAACTTTGCATTCGGCGCGGAAGCTTCTGCCGTTGCCATCACCGCAGCAGCCGGAGCGAAGGCCAATACGACCGGTTCATCGGCGGGGGCGAGCGCCGGCAGACACGACGCGACGACCGTCGGCGAATACCACAACGGCATGGCGACGTTCACGGTGGCCAAGGGCGGGCTGATGTACGAAGCGACGATCGGCGGACAGAAGTTCAGCTACACGCCGCGCTGACCGGGCGACATCCGGCCGTTGTATAGGCGGCCGGCGGGCTTACGCGGCTTCGCGCGCCGACCAGAGTTCGTTCAGGCGCCGCGCGAACCGCGTTCCCAACGCCTCGTCCTCGTGCATGAAGTAGACGCAGGTCTGCGGCAGAGCGGCCGCGGCGATCCGCGCCGCCCAGGCGCCCAGGTCCCGGTCGTCGTAGTGGGTTCGCCGCAGCCGCAGATAACCCCAGTCCGAGGTCGCGACGAACGGCGTGTCTCCCTCGTCGGTATCGGTGACGCAGAGGATCGCCCCCCGCTCGCGCAGCATCGCGTAAACCTCGTCGTCCTGCCACGAATCGTTCCGAAACTCGAATGCGGCGCGCGTGCCCGGCGGCAACAGCGCCAGGAACTCCTGGAGTCGAGGAAGATCCTTCTTGAGAAACGGTGGCAGCTGGAACAGCAGGACGCCGAGCTTGCCGCCCAGCACGCCGGCGCGGCGCACGAATTCGGCCACATTCGATTCGGCTTCCCGCAAGCGCAGGTCGTGCGTAATGCGTTTCGGTGATTTCAGCGTGAACATGAAATGGTCGGGAACCTGCTCCGACCATTGCGCAAGCATCGATTCGGCCGGCATCCGGTAGAACGTGTTGTTGATCTCGACCGTCACAAAGCGCTCGGCGTAGTAGCGCAGCATTTCGCTGGCGGGCAGTTTTTCCGGATAGAACGGACCCAGCCATTCCTTGTACGAGTAGCCGCTCGTTCCCGCCAATAGCTTCATCGGTTCTTCTCCGGCTTGAAACCCACGCGCGCCATCACGGCCGGCGTCAGCGACACCGCCGCGTCGGCGATGTCGCGCCACGGATCCGCCTTCACTTTCTTCAGCCGCTTCGGCATGTTCGCGACATTGAAACGATCGAAGCGAAGGTCGGCTGACAGTTCGTCCCACGCGACCGGCGCCGACACCGGTGCGTTCGCCCGCGCGCGGGTCGAATACGCGGCGACCGCGGTCGCACCCTCGCCGTTGCGCAGGTAATCGATGAAAATCTTGCCCCGCCGCGAGATTTTCAGCAGCTTGGACGTGAAACGGTCGGGAAACGTCCGCTCGAGGAATTCGGCCACGGCCTTGGTGAATCCTTTGACGTCTTCCCATCCGACGACAGGCTCGATCGGCACGACCACGTGCAGGCCTTTGCCGCCGGTCGTCTTGAGAAACGGTGCGAGCCCGATATTTTCCAGCAGCGTCTTGACCAGCAATGCCGCCTGCCGCAGATCTTCCCACTCCACCGCATCGTCGGGATCGAGGTCGAAAATAATGCGGTCCGGCAAGCCGAGCCTCGGGGCGCGAGATCCCCATGGATGCATTTCCAGAACGCCCATCTGCAGCAAGGCGACGATCGCCGGAACCGAGTCGGCCATCATGTAAAGCGAGACGCTGCCGTCGCCGTTCTGGATCTCGACGCGCGAGATCGCCTCGTTGACGCCGCCCTCGGCCTTCTTCTGGTAGAAGCATTCCTCGTTCCAGCCGTTCGGACAGCGCAGCAGGGTCAGCGGGCGGCCGCGGACGTGCGGCAGCATCCAGTCGCCCACCGCGGCGTAGTACAAGGCGAGGTCGCGCTTGGTGACTTTGGCTTCAGGATAGAGCTTCTTGTCGGGATTGCTGACGACGATGCCCGCGACGGCGTTCTTGTCGGCGACGGCGCGATGTCCGCCTGGCGACCGAAGCCGCGGCGGCGGCTCTTCCGCCGCGTCGCCGGCGGGCGATGCCGCCGCGTGCTCGCGAACGACGTCGGTGGCGCGCTTGTCGGGGCGCAAGCCCAGGAACGACGGGTGGCGCAACGTGCCGTCATCGGTCCATTCGGCGAACGACACTTCGGCGACCAGTACCGGCTGCACCCAGTGCGCGCGGCGCGCTTCGGCGCCCTTCGGCGGATTATGGAAGGGGCTCGTCTTTTGCGCGAGCGCGGACAGTGAGCGGCTCAATGTCGCGAGCGATGCGTCGCTGAATCCGGTCCCGACCTTTCCCGAATACGCCAGCTTGCCGTCAGGCTCGTACACGCCGAGCAGCAGCGCGCCGAATCCCTGGCGCGACCCTTCGGGATCGGTAAAGCCGCCGATGACCATTTCCTGCCGCCGCATGCATTTGATCTTCTGCCACGCGGGTCCGCGGCCGCCCCGGTAAGGCAGGTCGCCGCGCTTGGAGATCATCCCTTCGAGGCCCAGCTCTCCCACATTCTGCAGGAACGCCGCCCCGGGGACGGCGAAGTGCTCGCTGTACTGGATTGCCGGAGGCGCGTTCGACAGTAGCTCGCGCAGCAGGCGCTTGCGCTCGGTCAACGGCGCGTCGCGCAAATCGAAGCCGTTCAGGTACAGCAGATCGAACGCCAGATACTTGAGGTTCCGGGAATCCGTCGCAGAAAGCGCTTTTTGCAAGGCCTGGAAACTGGTGCGCCCTTTGGCGTCGAGCGCGACGACCTCGCCGTCGAGCCACGCCTCGTCGACCGGCAGCAGAGCCAGCGTGCGGGCGAGGGCATCGAAGTCGCCGGTCCAATCGTTGGCGGTGCGCGATACCAGGCGTGCCTGGCCGTGCACGATCCGACACAACATGCGGTAACCGTCGTACTTGATCTCGTGCACCCAGGCCGGTCCCGTCGGCGGCGACTTGGCCGCGCTCGCCAGCTGCGCTTCGATCGCATCCGGCAGCGTCGCCTTGCGCGCGCCCTTGGTTTTGGCGAGACCGGCGACCGTCTTCGGACGAGGCTTGCCTACCGCGCCGCCCTGGATGTTGGCGGCGACCGACTTGTTCGAATGCCAGACCCGGTCCGCGTCCACGGCGATCTGTTCGAGGCTGCGCCCGCTGACGACGCTTTCCGGCCGATCCTCGGCGATCAGTCCTGCGGCGCCAAGGCGCGCGAATTCGTCGGCCTCCTTGAACAGCAGCCAGCTGTTCTCGCCGCCGTACTTGCCGCTGCGGCTGCGCACCAGATTCCAGCCGCCCTTGAGCTTTTCGCCGTCGAGGTAGAACTTCAGCCGTCCCTTGGCGTAGCCTTCGTCGGGATCCACCTTGGGTATCCAGGTGCCGCGGTCCCACACCATGACGGTGCCCGCCCCATACTGCTTCGGCGGAATGACGCCCTCGAAGTCACCATATTCGAGCGGATGGTCCTCGACATGCATCGCCAGACGTTTATCGTTGGGATCGAGGCTCGGTCCTTTGGGCACGGCCCAGCTCAGAAGCACGCCGTTGAGCTCCAGACGGAAGTCGTAGTGGAGCCTGCTCGCGGCATGTTTCTGAACGACGAAGGCCAGCTTGCGCGATCGGCGTTGCCCGACCTTGCCCGCCGGCTCGGGCGTTACCCGAAAGTCGCGTTTTTGCCGATAGCGCTCGAGAGCCATGGTTGGATAAACGCTTGCACCGGAATGGCTTGTCTGCAACGGCCGGGCGGCGCCGCGCTGGAAAAACATGCCGTTTAGTTGAAGATCGTCCGATATTTTGGCACGATGAGCAGTTCCGATACCGTATCCCCATCACGGAGGCCCTATGGCCGCTCGCGCATTGGCTTCGGTCACTGTCTCTTTCGGGATGGTTTCGATCCCGGTCAAGCTCTATACGGCTACCCAGGCCCAGGCGGGCGTTTCGTTCAACCTGCTGCACGCCGGCTGCGGTTCGAGGCTGAAGCAGCAATACCTGTGTGCCCGCGAAGGCGTCGTCGTCGAGCGGGCCGACATGGTCAAGGGTTACGAATTCGCCAAGGATCAGTACGTGACCTTCACGCCGGAAGAGTTGAAGGAGCTGGAGGAAAAGGGCACGCAGACGATCGAGATCAGCGAATTCGTGCCGGCCGAGAGCATCGACCCCATCTATTACGACAAGGCGTACTTCCTAGGACCCGACAAAGGCGGCGCCAAGCCATACGCGTTGCTGGCGGAAAGCATGCGCCAGACCGGCCAAACCGCGGTAGGGCGCTACGCCGCGCGCGGCAAGCAGTACATCGTTCAGTTGCGCGCGGTGCCCGGCGGCCTGGTCATGCAACAACTTCTGTATGCGCCCGAAGTTCGCTCCCTGGCCGACGTCGGCATCGAGGAGGCCCCGGTGCGCGATAACGAGCTCGCGTTGGCGAAGCAGCTGATCGCGCAGATTTCGTCCGACCAGTTCGATCCCGCCGCGTACGAAGACGATGTGAAAAAGCGGATCGAGGCCGCCGTTCAGAAAAAGGTCGAGGGCGAGGAAATCGCCATTTCGCCCAGCGCTCCCGAAACAGGCGCGCAGGTCATCGACCTGATGGAGGCGCTGCGGGCCAGCCTGGAAAAGACGGCCGGCAAGCGTGCGCCGGCGAAGGCCGCCGCGGCCGCGCCGCCGTCCGAAATCAAGGCCGCGCAGCGTAAGCCGCCGAAGAAGATCGCCACCGAGCCGGAAACGCGCCGCAAGGCCGCCAAACGCTAGGCGGCGATCGATGCCCGAGACGTCGTGACCGAAGGCTATTCGCTCCGCGAAGTCGGCAAGCTGCTCGGACTTTCCCGTTCCATCCTCGGCCGGTTGATCGACGCGGGTTTCGTCTCGCCGACGCGCGGCAGTAGGCGCGAATACCGCTTCTCGTTTCGCGACCTGGTATTGCTGCGCGCGGCGCAGGGACTGACCGAAGCTAACATTCCATCGTCGCGCATCCTGCGCTCGCTCAGGCGGTTGCGCTCGCAATTGCCGCAGCAAGTCCCTTTGGATGGCTTGCGGATCGAGGCGGTCGGCGACGCCGTCGTCGTGAGTGAAGGGCAGAAGCAATGGCGCCCCGACGATGGTCAATACGTGATGCAGTTCCAGGTCGCCGCGCCGGACGGGCGGCTCGCTTTTTTCGATGCCGCCGACGCGGCACCGCCGCCGATCGAAGAGTCCTGGTTCGAGCGGGGACTCCTGCTCGAGCGCACGAGTGCGGAGCAGGCTTGCGAAGCCTATCGCCGCGCGCTCGATGCCGATCCCGCGCATTGCGGCGCTTGCGTCAACCTGGGCAGATTGCTGCACGAGCTTGGGCGCATGCGTGAGGCCGAAGACGCGTACGCCAAGGGGCTGGCCGCGTGCGGGCCGGATGGCACTCTGTTGTTCAATCTCGGGGTGCTGCTGGAAGACATGGATCGAAGCGACGATGCGGCCGCCGCCTACCGCGCTGCACTCGCCGTCACACCCGACCTCGCGGACGCGCATTTCAACCTGGCGCGCCTGTGCGAGGCGCGGGGCTTGCGCCAGGACGCTGTGCGGCACCTGAGCGCCTTTCGCAAGCTCACGGGCGGGCGATAACGCGCGGAGCCCCCGCGATGCAAACCGTCGCGAGAGAGAAGAGCACGCGCGACCCGGCGATGGCGCCCGATCTCGACAAGCCCCTCAGCCGGATCCTCTTCATCGGCAACAGCTACACCTCGCGCAACCAGTTGCCGCGCTTGTTGGCGGATCTCGCGGCAGAGGCCGCGCACCCGGCGCGCGTCGAGTTCGACCTGGTCTTCGCCGGCGGAGCAAGTCTCAAGCGCCACTGGAATGCAGGCATCGCCCAGGAGCGTCTTGGCAGGCAGTCGTGGAACTACGTCGTACTTCAGGAACAGTCGACGCTGCCGGTAAAGAACCCGGCGCGCTACCATGAAAACGTCCGCCTTTTCGCGCCCGAGATCGCACGACGCGGCGCCAAGATGGCGCTGTACCTGACGTGGTCGAGGCAGCAGGCTCCTGACACCCAGGACCGCATCACCGCCGCCGTCGAGGCGATCGCAGCCGAGGTCGACGCATTGGTGGTTCCGGTCGGCATCGCCTGGCGGACTGTCACGGCAACGCACAGCGATATGCAGCTCTACACCGACGACGGCAGTCATCCGACCGTGGCCGGCTCCTACCTGGCAGCATGCGTGTTCCTCGCCACTTTATTCAGCGAAGCACCGCGAGGATTTCTGGTCTCCGATGCGCTGCGACTCGATCGAGGGGTCGCCGCGGTATTGCATGCGGTCGCGGCGGAGTTTGCGAGGGCGCGATAACGGTCGAGCTAATCGGTGCACTCAGGGACAAGTGCATCGCGCCGATGGCCAAGGTAGCGATGCGAGGAAGACTTCCGCTGGACTATACAATCTGAGCACTGCGACAAGTTCGCTTTGCTCGCATCGCAATGACGAAGCGAACTCCGGACTTCACGCGGAACGTTCTTGTGCTGTACGGTCGCCCGCTGGCCATGCTATCGTAAACGAGGGCCCAGGCGGGGCATCGAGGAGTTTCGGCGCGATCAAGGAATGATGTGGAGCCAGCCTTCCAGCAAATTCGCTTTCCCTCGCGCCGCTCGCGCATCCAGCGGCTTCGCTCCTTTTTCTGCAGCAGCTGTGTCGATCGCGTCATCGCACGCAGTTCCAGAGGAACGGCCGATGCACGAATTTGAGAAGATCGAGATCCTGCTTGCCGAAGATAGCGACGCCGACGCCGAGATGACGATCCGCGCATTGCGGCGCAATAACCTCGCCAACCATCTGGTGTGGGTCAAGGACGGCGCCGAAGCGCTGGACTTCATTTTCCGGCGCGGCGCGTACGCGCAGCGGCCCGAAGGCGCGCCGAAGCTCGTGCTGCTCGACCTCAAGATGCCGAAAGTGGACGGGATCGAGGTATTGCGGCAGGTCAAATCGAACGACGCCACCAAGACGATACCGGTGGTGATGTTGACGTCCAGTGCCGAAGAGCGCGACATCGTCGCCAGCTATTCGCTGGGCGTGAACAGCTACATCGTCAAGCCGGTCGACTTTGCAACTTTCGTCGACGAAGTCACGAAGGCCGGATGCTACTGGGTCCTGGTCAACCGTCTGCCCGGCGCGGCAGCGGCCGCAAGGCGCTGAGGACGGGCGATGACGGCCACGCTCAAGATGCTGATGGTGGAAGACGTCCCGTCCGACGCCGAGATCTCGCTGCGCGAGCTCAAGCGCGCCGGCATGGAGTTCGTCGTCCGGCGGGTGGAGACCGAAGCCGAGTTGCGGCGCGAATGCGCCGAATTCGAGCCCGATATCGTCGTGTCCGACTTTGCGCTGCCGCACTTCGACGGCCTCTCGGCGCTACGGATCGTGCGCCAGCTGCGGCCCGACCTTCCGTTCATCTTCGTGTCGGGCACGATCGGCGAGGAAACTGCCATCGAGAGCCTGCGCAGCGGAGCCAACGATTACGTACTCAAGACCAATCTGTCACGACTGCCGACGGCCGTGCGTCGCGCATTGCGCGACGCCGACGAGCGCATCAAGCGCCTCGAGACCGAGGAGGCGTTGCGTCTTCGCGATCGGGCGGTCGAGGCGAGCGCAAACCCGGTAGTGATTGTCAGCGCGACCGATCCGAGCATGCCGCTGGTCTACGTCAATCGGGCTTTCGAGCAGGTCACCGGCTACACCCGCGCCGAAGTCGTCGGCGGCAATTGCCGTTTTCTCCAGGGCGAGGATCACGATCAGCCCGAGCTCGACAAGATCCGCCGTGCGATCACCGAGCAGTGCGATGGGCAGGCGGTTCTGCGCAATTACCGCAAGGACGGCAGTCTTTTCTGGAACAAGCTCTACATCACGCCGGTGCGGGATCCGTCGAATCGCGTCACGCACTTCGTCGGCGTGCAATACGACATTACCGAGATCAAAGGCTACCAGGAGGAGCTCGAGCACCAGGCGAATCACGACGCGCTCACCGGGCTGGCCAATCGGAACCTGCTCAAGGACCGTCTGAAACAGGCCATCGCGCTCGCCCACCGCTACAACCGTCCGTTCAGCCTGACGTTCATCGATCTCGACAACTTCAAGCTGATCAACGACAGCCTGGGGCACGAAGTCGGCGATCGGCTGCTGAAAATCGCCGCGGAGCGGCTCGCTGCCGGCGTTCAGGAAGGCGATACCGTCGCGCGACTCGGCGGTGACGAATTCGTGCTGCTGGTTGCCGACCAGGAACGGGAGGAGGGGGCATATCGCGCCGTGCAGCGAGTGATGACGGCCCTGTCGCAGCCGTTCGTGATCGACCAGCGCGAATTCAAGATTACCTGCTCAGCCGGGATCGCGAGCTTTCCGCGCGACGGCGAGGACCCCGACACCCTGCTGCGCAACGCCGACACCGCGATGTATCGGGCGAAGGATCTGGGCCGCAACAACTTCCAGCTGTATTCGGCCGAGATGAACGCCGACCTGGGCGAGCGCCTGACGCTGGAGACCGATCTGTGGAAGGCCGTCGAGCGCAACGAGCTCGTGCTTCACTATCAGCCGAAAGTCGAACTCAAGTCCGGTCGCATCATCGGCATGGAAGCGCTGCTGCGCTGGCAACACCCGACCAAGGGGATGATTCCGCCGGGGAAGTTCATTCCGGTCGCCGAAGCGAGCAGCTTGATCACCGAAATCGGCAGCTGGGTGATCAACGAGGCTTGTGCGAACAACAAGGCCTGGCAGGACGCCAATTTGCGCTCGGTGCCGATCGCGGTGAATATTTCAGCGCGGCAGCTGCACGACAAGGATCTGGTCGAGACGATACGGACGGCGCTGCAGAAGACGAAGCTGAGGCCGGAGCTCCTCGAGATCGAGCTTACCGAAAGCGCGGTCATGATGCATCCGGACGATGCCATCAACACGATGGCAAGGCTTCGCGGCATAAATATCCAAATCGCGCTCGACGATTTCGGCACCGGCTATTCGAGCCTGAGCTATTTGAAGCGTCTGCCCGTCACCGGGCTCAAAATCGACCAATCCTTTGTCCGTGATCTTGCCTTCGATCCCGACGATGCGGCCATCGTTCGCGCCATTGTCGCGGTCGCCCACGAATTGATGCTCGAGGTGACGGCAGAAGGCGTCGAAACCGCCGAGCAGGCTGAATTCCTCAAGACGCACGGCTGCACGGAAGCGCAAGGTTATTATTTCGCCCGTCCGGTACCGGCGGCCGAGATGCGCGCGCTGCTCGAGCGCGGTACCTTGCCGGTCGTTTGACGGCAAGCAAGACCACGCGGCATGGCCCAAGAACTGACGGACCAGCGCCCGATATTCCTGTCGACGCTTCCGGCGGGGCGCCATGCGCGGCGAATCGCCCTGTTGGTCGTAGCCGTGTCGGCCGTGATCTTTGCCGCGGTCGCACCATTCGCCAAGGTCCCGCTGGCGCCGGTCTGGGCATTCATTCCGGCCTACGAGTCGGCGCTGGCGGTCAACGACCTGATCACGGCTGTCCTGCTGATCGGCCAGTTCGGCTTCCTGAGATCGCGGGCGCTGCTGGTCCTGGCAAGCGGTTACCTTTTCACTACCTTCATCACCGTGGCGCATGCGCTGACTTTTCCCGGCCTGTTCTCGCCCGGAGGACTGCTGGGAGCCGGTCCGCAGAGCACGGCATGGCTGTACATGTTCTGGCACGCGGCGTTTCCGCTGTGCGTGGTTGCCTATGCATTGCTCGATCGACACGAGCGCCAACCGATCGCGGTGCCGAACGTGGGTACCGCAGTGCTCGCCGCGATTGTCGTTCCCTTGATCGCCGTGTCGGCGATCACGTATCTGGCGACAAGCGGCCAGCAATCGCTCCCCGGCATCATGCAAGGCAACCACTACACCCCGGCAATGGTGGGCGTCGTATCGAGCGTCTGGCTCCTGAGCGTCGCTGCGCTGGTCGCCCTCTGGCGGCGGCATCCGCACACGCTGCTCGACCTGTGGCTGATGGTCGTCATGTGTGCGTGGGTCTTCGACATCGGCCTTTCGGCAGTCCTCAACGCCGGCCGCTTCGATCTGGGCTTTTACGCCGGGCGAGTCTACGGCCTGATGGCTTCGGGCCTGGTGCTGCTGATGCTGCTGCTGGAAAACGGCGCTCTGTACGGACGGCTGGTCGAGGCGCACGACAAGCATGCGCGGCGGCTGCGTATTCTGCATGAAATCGATCATGCGGTCGCGGCAGCGGAATCCCCCGAAGTCATCGCGGCCGCGGCGATACAGCCATTGCGGGAAATGCTCGGTGTCGCGCGTGCGGTGGTGAATCTGTTCGATCTCGAGGCGGGTGAGGCCGAGTGGCTGGCGGCTGCAGGACGTCGCCGCACCCATGTCGGATCGGGTGTGCGTTTTTCGATGAAGATGATGGGCGACGTCGAAGCGCTCAAGCGGGGCGAGCCGCAGATAATCGACACGCACGTACTGCCGCCAGGCCCCGAAGTCGACGCCTTGCTCGCTTCGGGAGTCCATCTGTACATGGTGATGCCGATGATCGCGGGCGGCGAGCTGATCGGAGCGATCAGCTTCGGCGGAGAGCCCGGATCGTTCCGCGACGAGCAGATGAGCATCGCGCGCGAGGTGGCCACGCAGCTCGCCATCGCCGTCACCCAGGCCCGGCTCTACGATCGAGTCAAGCGCCATGCCGACGAACTGGAGTTGCGCGTCGGCGAACGCACCGCGGAACTCCAGGTCGCGAACAAGGAGCTCGATGCGTTCTCCTATTCGGTATCGCACGACCTGCGCGCGCCGCTGCGTGCGGTTGACGGTTATGCGCGGATGCTGGAAGAGGATTATGCCGGCAAGCTGGACGCGGAGGGCAACCGTCTGCTGGGCGTCGTGCGGGCCAGCAGCCAGAAGATGGGGCACCTGATCGACGATCTGCTGGCTTTCTCGCGGCTCGGCCGCGAGCAGCTTCGCACCAGACCGCTGCAGCTCAACGATCTGGTCGCGGAGATCATCGACGAAGCGCGCCCGGGACACGATGGCCGCAACATCGATTTCGTCGTCGGCAAGCTCGGCACCGCCAACGCCGATCCAGCGCTTCTGAAGCAGGCGCTGGCGAATCTGGTCAGCAACGCGATCAAGTTCACCCGCGACAAGGATCCGGCGGTGATCGAGATAGGAACCCGGGACAAGGGCGAAGCAACCGATGCGGACGTCTACTATGTCAAAGACAACGGCGCCGGTTTCGACATGAAATACTACGACAAGCTGTTCGGCGTGTTCCAGCGCCTGCACAGCCACGCCGAGTATCCGGGCACGGGGGTCGGCCTGGCGATCGTGCAGCGGGTGATTCACCGCCACGGCGGCCGGGTCTGGGCCGATTCGACGCCCGGATCGGGCACCGCGTTCTACTTCACCTTGCGTACCGATGCGCCCGGAGCATCCTCCCAGCCCGCGGTGACGCGATCGGAGGAAGCGTAGAGAAGGGCCGACGTGTCATTCGCACCGCTGGCTGCCGTATGTTCCCTCGGCGCGGCGCCATCGAAGGCTCCAACTCGGTCGAGCCTTTGCGCAGTTGACCAAAGCGCCGGGCGATGCGCAGCGACGGGCGCCGTGATGGCGCGGCTCCGCCGGCGGAGTTTCTCGGCCACTTCGGACAAAAACGCGATCGACCCTTCTCGCGGGACTGACGCCTTGTCGGAACGACTCCGACGCCAAGCCCAGCAGCGATAATCGAAGGAACCTCGCGCGCGATCGTGTTGCCAAAAATGGTACGGCGCAGCAGTGCGCTGTTTCATTAGCCACGCGAGGAGACCATCATGTCAGCGAGACTTTTCAGGAAAACACTCATTGCCGGGGCGATGCTGTCGCTCGGCGTCGGAGCCGGAGTGGCGATCCCGGCCCAGGCAGCCGGAACGTACGACAAGCAGACGACGACCACGCCGCCGGCCATGAGCGCTCCGGCGGCCAACGCAGCCAAGTCAGCCGCACCTGTGACAGGCGCGGCATTGTCGTCCGGCGACCGCAAATTCATCACGGAGGCGGCACAAGGCGGGGTCGCGGAGGTCGAGCTCGGAAAACTGGCAGCGCAAAAGGGCTCGAGTGCCGAGGTCAAGCAATTCGGTCAGCGGATGGTAGACGACCATTCGAAAGCCAACGACAAGCTGCAGCAGCTCGCGAGCCAGAAGGGCGTTACCGTTCCGAAGGAAATGGACGCGGCGAGCAAGCGCGAATACGATAAATTGCAGAAGCTTTCCGGCGCCGGGTTTGATCAGGAATATATGAAGACAATGGTGCATGACCACCAGAAGGACGTGAAGGACTTCCAGAAGGAGCAGAAGGCGGCCAAGGATGCCGACCTGAAGACGTTCGTCACCACCACGTTACCGACGCTGGAAGAGCACCTGAAGCTGGCGGAGTCCGATCAGGCCGCGGTGAAAAGCGAGGGTAAATCGGCATCCGCCGCTTCGCCTCAGCGTCAGGCCAGTAGCGGCAACCAGAAGGCGGGAATGTAGAACGAGCTTGACGCCCGTAGTGCAGCCGGCGGGCGTCCCCTGGAGGCGGGTCGGTCGGTCGACCCGCCGCCACAGAGTAGTTAGGGCTTGCAGCGATGCGAGCTTTTTTTTGGCGCCATCAAACCGGGATCGGCCGTTTGCCCGATCGAACAAAGCCGGCAGGCGTCGCCGTTTTCACGCATCTGGATGAGTTGCCGTGCGCATTGCCATCGTCTCGCCGTTGTTCGAAAGCGTCCCGCCAAAGCTCTATGGTGGAACCGAGCGCGTGGTTTCTTATCTTACCGAGGAGCTGGTCCAGCAAGATCACGAGGTGACGTTGTTCGCCTCCGGAGACTCCCGGACACGGGCGAACTTGCGGCCAGTGACACGCCGCGGGCTTCGACTCGATCCCGATTGCCAGGACGCGCTGGCGTATCACGTCATCATGCTCGACCAAGTCATCGAGTCCGCAGCAGAGTTCGACATCATCCATTTCAACATCGACTACTGGCATTTCCCGCTGTCGAAATGGCTGCGGCTGCCGGCCGTGACGACGCTGCACGGCCGGCTCGACCTGCCGGATCTTGCGCCGCTGTACGCGCGTTTTCCCGACACTCCGCTGGTGTCGATTTCCGATGCCCAGCGCAAGCCGCTGCCCTCGGCGAACTGGGTCGCGACGGTCCAGCACGGCTTGCCGCCGGACTTGTTCACCTTCCGCGATCGCCCTGGCGCGTATCTCGCCTTCATTGGACGGATCTCTCCCGAGAAACGGCCGGACCGGGCGATCGAAATCGCGCGCCGCGCCGGAATTCCCCTTAAGATGGCAGCCAAGATCGATCGCATCGATCAGCCATATTTCGAGCAGCGCATACGACCGATGCTGGCCGGACAGGGCGTTGAATTCGTCGGCGAAATCAGCGACGCCGACAAGGATCGCTTTCTCGGGGAGGCGCTGGCCTTGTTGTTTCCGATCGACTGGCCGGAGCCGTTCGGGCTGGCGATGATCGAGGCGATGGCCTGCGGGACGCCGACGATCGCCTATCGATGCGGCTCGGTGCCGGAAGTCATGATCGACGGCGTGACCGGTTATATCGTCGACGATGAGGACGATGCAGTCGAGGCGATCGGCCACCTCGACACGATCGCCCGGGCCGACTGCCGCCGCGTTTTCGAGCAGCGCTACACCGCCGGGCATATGGCGCGCAATTACCTCGATGTCTACCAGCGCATCGCCCAATCCAGACCCAGGCTGGCCCATGTTGCCTGAGCAGCGCTCGGTTGCCGACGAGACGATCCGCGTCGCCGATCGCTGGTACGTTCTGGCGACCTCGTCGCGGACCGACGATCGCACGCGGGTCCTCAAGGACGGCGACATGTTCGCGGTTTTCGATCGCTTCGGCGACGTGCATCCGTTCGGTACCGGCGAGCTTGGGATCTACTACGAGGGAACCCGGTTCCTGTCCTACTTCGACCTGCGGCTCAATGGCCGCAGGCCGATGCTGCTCAACTCCAGCGTCAAGCAGGACAACAGCCTGCTGACGGTCGACCTGACGACGCCGGATTTCCGGGAAGCGGACACGCTGAGCGTATTGAAGGGAACCGTGCACGTGTTTCGCGCGATCCTTCTCTGGCAGGCCGTGTGCCACCAGCACCTGCGCATCGTCAATTACAACGCGCATGCGGTCGCGCTCGAGCTGTCTCTGGCCTTCGGCGCGGATTACGCCGATATCTTCGAGGTGCGCGGGTTCGTGCGCCAGCGGCGGGGAACCGATGCCCCGGCCCGGACCCACGACCACGGCGTCGTCCTCGGTTACCAGGGGCTCGACGGCGTCCGGCGGCGCACCGAAATCAGATGCACGCCGGCGCCTACGCTGGTTGCCGCCGACCGCATGGCCTTTGCGCTGACGCTGGCGCCGCGAGGACGCACCGAGATCGATATCGCGATCGGCTGCGAGCTCGACAACGTCCGCGTCGGGTCGACCGGCTATGTCACGGCGTCGACGCGTGCCGACGCCGCGCTGCGTCGCGCGCAGGCACGAATCCCGACGATATTCACTTCGAACGAACAGTTCAACGACTGGATCAATCGCTCCGGCGCCGACCTGTTGATGCTCACCACCGACATGCCCGAAGGGCCGTATCCCTACGCCGGCGTTCCGTGGTACAGCACGCCGTTCGGGCGCGACGGCATACTGACCGCGCTGCAATGCCTGTTGCTGGATCCGTCGATGGCGCGCGGCGTGCTCGGCTTTCTTGCCGATACCCAGGCAACGACAAGCAACATCGAGCGTGATGCCGAGCCCGGCAAGATCCTCCATGAAATGCGCGATGGCGAGCTCGCCGCCCTCGGCGAGATTCCTTTCGGCCGCTACTACGGCAGCGTCGACTCGACGCCTCTGTTCGTCATCCTGGCCGGCGCGTACTACCAGCGCACCGGCGATCTGGAATTCGTGCGCAGCATCTGGCCCAACGTCGACCGCGCGCTCGCCTGGATCGACGATTACGGCGACCTCGACGAGGACGGCTTCATCGAGTATCAGAGAAAAAGCTCGACCGGGCTCGCCCACCAGGGCTGGAAGGATTCCGAAAACGCCATTTTCCACGCCGACGGCGCGCCCGCCGAAGGCCCGATCGCGCTGGCCGAAGTGCAGGGCTATGTTTACCGCGCCAAAATTCAGGCGGCCGATCTTGCGCGCGCGCTTGGCGAAGACGACAGGGCCGAGGCCTTGCTGCGCGCTGCGCAGATCCTGCGTCAGCGATTCGAGCACGCGTTCTGGTGCGAGGATATCGGCACGTACGCGATGGCGCTCGATGGCGAAAAGCGGCCGTGCCGCGTGCGCTCGTCCAATGCCGGCCAGGTTCTGTGGAGCGGCATCGCCAGCGTCGAGCGGGCGGAACGCGTCGCCCAAACGCTGTTCGCGCCTGAATCGTTTTCCGGATGGGGAGTGCGCACGATCGCCGAGGGCGAGTCGCTGTACAACCCGATGTCGTACCACAACGGCTCGATCTGGCCGCACGACAATGCCCTGATAGGCAAGGGCCTCTCGCGTTACGGCATGAAGGACCGGGCGCTGGCGATCCTCGGCGCGTTGTTCGATGCGAGCCTGTACATGGATCTGCACCGGTTACCCGAGCTCTATTGCGGCTTCGTGCGCCGCCCCAGCGAGGGGCCGACGCTTTACCCCGTGGCGTGCTCGCCCCAGGCCTGGGCAAGCGCCAGTGCGTTCTACCTGCTGCAGGCGTGCCTTGGCTTATCGTTCCACCCCGACCGACCGCGCGTGCGCTTCAATCACCCGCAATTGCCCGAGTATCTCGCCCGCGTGCAGATCCGCAATCTTCGCCTCGGCGATGCGGTGGTCGATCTGTCGCTGGAGCGCCACCAGCGCGATGTCGGGGTCAACGTGCTGAACAAGGCGGGCGAAGTCGAGGTCTCCGTCGTCCTCTAGGAACGCACCAGATCGCTAGCGCGGCGGCTTGGGGCGGTGAAACAGCTCACGGAGCCGATCCTTGGCCCTCTCGAGCACGAGCCGCCTGCTGCGCGGCATCCCGGAGCCCATCCGGTTGACATAGAAATTGAGCATCGACATCGCCGACTGAAACGGCGTGGCCTTGCGCCGCTTGCTGTGCTCCGCCGAGGCTTTCAACGAGCGCGCGATCGCCCCCGGATCCTTCTTGGTAAAGACACCCTTTTCCAGGTCCAGGGCATTGCTGTGCCTGGTAACCTGCGCCGACCAGCGCTTGGTCTTTTTCCGCATTGAGTCCACCCCGTCCCCGAGCGCGGCGGCGGCAGGATCACACGCGCTCTGTTACATTCTGTCGCCATGCACGCGCGGCCCCGACAGCGCCGTCATTCGGCGCGCGATCTGGAGACGATCCTGGGCGTTACCAGCGCTCTGGCCGCCCCGTTCGACCTGATCACCATGCTGGCCGAGGTAGTCAGTGCCGCCAAGCAGGTCCTCAACGCCGATCGGGGCTCGGTCTGGCTGTATGACTCCGCGGCAGACGAACTGGTTCTGGAGGTCGCCACCGGCATCAAGCCCGTCCGCGTCCCTGCTGGCGCCGGCCTGGTCGGCGCCTGCGCCCGGGCGCGACAGATCATCAACGTGCCCGACTGTTATGCCGATCCGCGGTTCGATCCGGGCGTCGACAAGCGATCCGGCTATCGCACCCGGTGCATGCTGACCTTGCCGCTGGTCGATCACAAGGATGTCCTGGTCGGCGTGATGCAGGTGCTCAACAAGGCCGGCGGCGGGGTCTTCGACGACCACGACGAGGCGCTCGCCACGGCGCTCGCGGCGCAATGCGCGGTGGCGCTGCAGCGGGTGCGAATGACCGAGGCGGTGATCGAAGGCGAAAAAATGCGGCAGGAGCTCGAGATGGCGCGGGTCGTCCAGATGAGCACCTTGCCCGCCAGCATGCCCGCGCTGCCCGGCTACGACGTCTACGGCACGTTCAAGCCGGCCGACCTCACCGGCGGGGACACGTTCGATCTTGCCGCGCTCGACCAGGGTCTGCTGGTCGTGCTGGGCGATGCCACCGGACACGGCATTGCCCCGGCGCTTTCCGTGACCCAGATGCAGGCGATGCTGCGCATGGCTTTCCGTCTCGGCGCAGACCTCGAGACAGCATTCCGGGAGGTCAACAACCAGCTCGCCGACACGCTGGCCAGCGACCGCTTCATCACCGCCTTTGTCGGCATGCTGGACGCGGAGGCGCATCTGCTGCATTTCCACAGCGGCGGGCAGGGGCCTATCCTTCATTTCCAGGCCGCGCTCGGCAGCTGCGCGCGCTACAAGCCCACCAGCTTTCCGCTGGGCGCGATGCACCTGTCGGCCTTGAGGCCGATGGTGACTCTGCCGATGCGGCCGGGCGATATCCTGCTGGTCCTCTCGGATGGCATCTACGAATATCACGATAGCGGCGGCGACCAGTTCGGCGAAGCGCGGGTCGAGGAGATCGTCCGGTCGCACCATGGCGCGTCGATGGAGCGGCTCTCGGCGACCCTTCTGGACGCCGTACACGCGTTCGCCGCCGGCGCACCGCAGGAAGACGACATCACGGTCGTGCTGGTCAAGCGCGAGCCCGCGCCGGCCGGCACCCATCGCTCGTTCGAGCGCAGCTTCGACTCGATCGAGGCGATCTTCGCCTTCACCTCGGAGGCCTTCGCCCGCCAGGGCATCGAGCCTGAGTTCCTGCCGGTCGTGGACCTGGCAGTGGAAGAGTTGTTCACGAACATGGTCAAATACAGCACCATGAGCAGCGCCGCGGTGCGCATCGATCTGGCCCGGATCGACGGCGGGGTGGAAGTGACGCTGACCGATTATGATGTCGAGCCGTTCGACGTCACTCAGGCGCCCGACGCCGACATCGAGCTGCCGCTCGAGCAGCGCAAGCCGGGCGGCCTCGGCCTGCATCTGATCCGTCGGCTGGTGGACAGCATCGAATACGAGTATTCAAGGGAGTCCCGGCAAAGCCGGACGACGTTTCGCAAGACCCGGGCCGGGCGACCGGACGCCGGGGGCGGGGCGAACAAAGGGGAAGAGCATGCTCGCGATTGATTTCGGTCCGAATGACGTCGTCGTCATCTCGGGACGGCTGGACGCCGCCCAGTCTGCGGCCGCTCAGGCCTTTCTGGACCAGGTCCAGGGGAAGGTGACGCTGGACTGCAGTGGGCTGGAGTACATCTCCAGCGCCGGGCTGGGCGTGCTGCTGAAGACCCAGAAGCGGCTGATGGCGGCGGACGGAAAGCTCCGGTTGTCCGGGGTCAGCCGCCATCTGCGGGACATCTTCGAGTACTCGGGCTTCGACCAGATCTTCGAGATCGAACCCGCCCGCTGATCCGGTCCCAACTTTCCGGCTCCTCGCGTGTAATTGTGGACAACGACCCGGACTTGGCGTTGGTCGAGCGTTGCCGGAAGGGCGATCGGGCGGCATTCACCGAGTTGGTGATCCGCTACCAGCGGCCGATCTACAACGCCTCGTTCTGGATCCTGCGCAAGGCCGAGGACGCGAACGACATCACGCAGATCGTGTTCCTCAAGGTTGCGGAGCGGCTGGACGACTATGATCCTCGGTTCAAGTTCTTCAGCTGGATCTACCGGATTGCGGTCAACGAGTCGCTCAACCTGCTGCGCCGCAACGGCCGCGAGGAAGCCCTCGATGACGAGATCGACCTGCCGGCGCTGGATACCTCAAGCCCGGAACGGATCGTCAGCGAAGCGCAGGTTTCGCGGCGGATCCAGAGCGCGTTGATGAGCATGCCGACAAACGACCGGATGGTGCTGGCCTTGCGGCACTTTTCGGAATGCAGCTACCAGGAGATAGGTGACATCCTCGGCCTTGACGAAAAGACGGTGAAGTCCCGTCTGTTCGAAGCAAGGCACCGCCTTCGTGAATTGCTCAAAGACCTGCGATAACGACATGAACATCTCCGAACTCGACCGACTGATGCATACGGTGCTCGACGGCGAAGCCACGCCGGCCGAGGCCGCCGAGCTCGACCGCGAGCTGGCGGCCGATCTGGCGGCCCGCCAGCGGTTCGACGACCTCAAGTGGCTGTTCGACGGATTGCGCCGGGTGCCCAAGGCTTTTCCGCCGGAAGGCCTGGTCGCCGCGGTCATGGCCGCGACGCCCAGCCGCCCGGCCGGACGGCAGCGCCTGCGCCAACTTTTGTCGCCGTCGCGTGTAATTAGGCAAGTTTCTATGGGACCCCGGGGCACGATCCCGGGGGCTTCAGCAAGGGTCCACCAGGCATCCCAACCGGGACCACAACTAAGGGGCTACAAGATGAACGAGCAAAAAAGCGGCTTTATCGGCAAGCGTACGGTCTGGATCGGCGCCGGCATCACCGCCGTAGCCGTGGTTCTCGTCCTGCAGTATGTGGACTTTCCGCCGAGCGGCAAGGATGTCAGCGGTACGATCGTCCCGGCGCAGCGGTATCGGGCGACGCAGAATTCGGCCGATGATGTCAAGCTCGGAAATCCGTCGACGACGCAGTCTACGCAAGCGAATCCGCTGGGCGGGGCGAACGCCGGCGTAGGTTCGAATGGCGTAGGTTCAAGCGGCGTCGGTTCAAGCGGCGTCGGTTCAAGCGGTGTCGGCTCCAGCGGTGTCGGTTCGAGCGGTGTCGGTTCGAGCGGCGTCGGTTCGAGTGGCGTCGGTTCGAGCGGTGTCGGCTCCAGCGGTGTCGGTTCGAGTGGCGTCGGTTCGAGTGGCGTCGGTTCGAGCGGTGTCGGTTCGAGC
>Ga0207657_10001406_pt1 | contig 25663 bp, 28 predicted proteins | sample KBSC33metaG_FD_184316 | JGI IMG/M metagenome (GOLD analysis project Ga0207657, IMG submission 184316) | Corn rhizosphere microbial communities from Kellogg Biological Station, Michigan, USA - KBS C3-3 metaG (SPAdes) (version 2) | ecosystem: Host-associated > Plants > Roots > Rhizosphere > Soil ... | reverse complement strand
TTCGCTCGGCGGAAGGAGGCTTTCGATGTGCGACAGCGACAATAACCAGGGTTTCATCGTCGATACGTCGATGACCCGGCGATCGGTCGTGCTGACGCTTTCGTCAGTTGCGGCGGCTGCCGCGATTCCGAGCGTCGCTCTGGCGGCCGATGTGACGGAGACCGATGTCATGGTCCCGACGGCCGATGGGAAGGCGGACGCCGTCCTCTTTCATCCGGCTGGAGCAGGCTCCTGGCCAGCCGTTCTGATGTGGCCCGACATTCTAGGATTGAGACCGGTTTTCCGCGATATGGGGCGCCGCCTGGCCGCGGCCGGCTACACGGTCCTGGTGCCAAACCCTTTCTATCGGGTGAAGCGCGCACCGATCGTCACGGGTCAGTTCGACTTCAACAATCCGCAGGACCGGGCCAAGCTCGACGGCATTCGTGACGCGCTGACCGACGAAGCAATCAATCGCGACGCCACTGCCTTCCTTGCCTTCCTCGACAAGCAGAAGCAGACCGACCGGCGCAGGCCCGCGGGCGTGCAGGGTTATTGCTTCAGCGGTCCGCTGGCGTTCCACACCGCCGCGACGCGCTCCGATCGTATCCGCGCCGTCGCGACCTTTCATGGTGGCGGGCTTGTCACGGACAAGCCGGACAGTCCCCACCTGCTCATTCCCCAGACAAAAGCGAGCTTCGTCGTCGCGATCGCGCGCAACGACGACCAGAAGCAGCCAGAGGCCAAGGACGTCCTGAAGGCGGCTTTCGCCGCGGCCAGCCGGCCCGCAATCGTGGAAGTCTATCCGGCCGACCACGGCTGGTGCGTGCCGGGAAGCCAGACGTATGACAAGGCGTCGGCCGAACGGGCCTGGGCCGAGTTGCTAAGGCTCTATCGTTTGAACCTGTCCTGACCTAGGCCGGCTCCGCCGGAATGGGCTGTGGCGCAGCGATCCCGAGGTCGGCGATGACTTTCTCATCGATTTCGGTCGCGCGCTTATAAGCATCGCGGGATTGGAGCCGGTCGCGGTAGCGGACGAAGCTCTCCCGCTCCGGAAGCATGCCGAACTGCATCGGGAACATGATCTGCGAACCCACATATATGTCGGCCGCCGTGAAGCGGTCGCCGCAGACATGATCGCGAAGCGAAAACAGCTCGTCGAGAACCGAAACCACGCGATCGTAATTGCCATAGCCGAACATCCGTTCGCGCTCCGGCGTCACCTGGAATCCGGCGACTTGATTGGTGAAGGCCTGCTCGACCGGACCGGCCGCATAGAAGAGCCAGCGATAGTAATCGGCCCTTTCATCCTCCCGCGGGCCAAGGTTCGCCTGCGGGAAGGCGTCGGCGAGATAGGCGCAGATCGCCGCGCATTCCGTAACGACGTGGCCGCGATGCTTGATCGCGGGGACCTTGCCCATTGGGTTGACGGCAAGGTAGCGGCCGCTCTTCATCTCCTCGTAGGGGATGATGTCGGTGTCGTAGGCTTGTCCCACCTCTTCCAGCATCCAGCGGATGATCCGGCCGCGCGATTGCGGGTTGGTGTAGAAAATCAACTCACCCATCTCGTCCTCCATCGCCGTCGAGCGACTCCTCGAGCATTTCCAGCATACAGCGCAGCGCCTTGATGCGCACGGGCCCGCGGCCGTGCGGCCCGAAATGCTCGGCCCGGTGACGCGTCGGCTCGCCGCGCCGGGCGATCGCCATGTGGACGAGACCTTCCTCGCAACCTTTCCCGGCCGGGCCGGCGAAGCCGGTGACGCCGAGCGCGATCGTGGCTCTGGATCGATTCAGCGCGCCCTCTGCCATCGCCCTGGCGACAGGTTCCGACACCGCCTCGTTCTTCTCGAGAAGGTCGCGGCCGATGCCGAGAAGCTCGGCCTTGGACTCGGTCGAATAGGTTACTAACCCGCGCTCGAAGCCGTGGCTTGCACCCTCGATGTCGGTCAGGAGCGCGGCCAGCATCCCGCCGGTGCAGCTCTCCGCTGTGGCGATCGTCCAATCCCGATCGCACACCGCATGCATGAGCCGCTCGGCCCGCTCGTCCAGGTCGTCCGGAAGAGCGGGCTCGAGCGTTTCGCTCATCCCCGATCCCCCTTCGGAGCTGGAGCCGGCTCGGCAGCAGGCGTTCCGCTGCGTTCTGCGGCTGTCTTGTCGCGGGTGGCGCGGAATTCGCTGTCGGTGCTCCAGTTCGGCCACGTCCGCGAATTGGCGAGATCGCGGCCGAGATTGTGCAGTAGGTTGGCGTCCTGCGCCATTCCCCGGAAATCCCAGCTCGACTGCCACTCGTCACTCGGTTGGTGGTAGTGCTTCTCGGTATATTCCTTGCCGAGCGCCTCGCCGCGTTCCTTGCCGCCGTTGACCAGGTCGTCGCCGTCGCCGAAGCTGATCGCAGGCACTCCGACCTTGGCGAAGGAGAAGTGGTCCGACCGGTAGAAGTAACCCGCCTCCGGATGCGGGTCAGGGCTATAGTAGCGGCCCTGCTTCTTCCCTTCCGCGATCAACATGTCCAGCAGGCCGAGCTTGGCATTGCCCGAAATGGTGAAGTTCTTCGCGGGTCCGTAGATCGAGCCGCCGTCGGTGTTGATCACGCCGGCCGTCTTGGCGAGCGGGAACAGCGGGTTCTGCGCATAATATTCGGACCCGAGCAGGCCCTTCTCCTCGGCGGTCACCGCGAGGAACACGACCGAGCGCTCAGTCCGAGGTTGCTTGGCGAAGACCCGTGCCTGCTCGATCAGCTGCGCAATGCCGGTCGCGTTGTCGAGCGCGCCATTGTAAATCGTATCGCCCTTATCGTCCGGCTTGCCGACGCCGAGATGGTCCCAGTGCGCCGAGTAAATGACCGTCTCATCGGGATATTTGGTGCCCGGCAGGTAGCCGACGACATTGTGCGAGTTGATCGTGCTGACGTCGGCCTTGCCCTGCGCGCTCAGAGTCGCCTTGAGCGGGATCGGCTGGAAATCGCGCTTCTTCGCGGCAGCCTTGGCCTCGTCGAAATTCAGCCCTGAGGCGGCGAAAATCTTTTCCGCGAGCGGGCGCTGGATCCAGCTTTCGAACAACGGATGCTCGGCGGCGGGATTCTTCCGGACGATGTCGAACATCGTGTTGGTGTTGGAATTCTTGACCGTGTTCCAGCCATAGGAAGCCGGGTCCGTCTCGTGGACGATCAGGACTCCGAGTGCGCCCCTGCGCGCCGCTTCCTCATATTTGTACGTCCAGCGGCCGTAATAGGTCATCGCCTTGCCGCCGAAGTTGCCGTCGCCGCCCTCGAAATCGGGGTCGTTGATCAGCACGACGAGAAGCTTGCCCTTCACATCCTGGCCCTTGAAGTCGTCCCAGTTGCGCTCGGGCGCGGTCACTCCATAGCCGACGAACAGGAGCGGGGCGTTGGCGATGTTCACGGAAGATGCGCCGGTCATTGGCGCCCGAAGCGCGATCTGGTCGCCCTGGGTCAGCGGCATCGACTGGCCGTTGCCAAGGTTGAGGGTGAAGGTCGGCGCCGTGGCGAACTCCGATTTCAGGAGCGGCACCGCCTGGAAATAGGACCGCTGGCCATTGACCATGTCGCCGGCGGGCTGGGCTCCGGCCGCTTTGAACTGGTCGGCGATGTAGTTGATCGTCTTCGTCTCGGCGCGAGTGGCCGGACCACGGCCTTCGAACGCATCGGACGAGATCGCCTTGTCGATGTCCGAAAGCCGCGTCGGGCTGAACGGGCCCATGTCCTGCGCGGCTGCCGGGACTGCGGCGAGCGCGATTGCGGTTGCCGCGAGCAAGCGGAAGCTGGTGATCTTCATTCTCTCTCCCCGAGGGTCATGGACCGCGCGCCATCAAGCGGCCGCGGATTCGCGTTCTGTTAGCGTTACTTAGTGTGCGGCTTGGGGGGAAGACCCGGCGCCCGCCGAAGTGGTCGTGGCCGCGTCCCTGAGCCGGTACTGATCGAACCAGGCGAGGATCGCGCTCGCCTTCGCCGCCGACTGGCTCGGCCTGTCGGTCAAGCCGCCGTGGCTCGCACCCGGCACCTTCACGAACCTCGTGGGAATGCCGCGGAGCTGCAGCGCCGTATAATATTGCTCGGCCTCGCTGTCGGGCGTGCGATAATCCTCGCTTCCGACGACGACGATCGTGGGAGTCTTGACGTTGCCGACGAGGCTGAGCGGCGAGCGCTGCCAATAGCCCATCGGATCTTCCCAGGGTTTCTTCGCAAACCAGTAGGGCGAGTAAAAAGCGGCGCCGTCGGAGGTGAGTGCGAAGCTCGCCCAGTCGATCACGGGCTTCTGGCTCGCCGCGGCGCGGAAGCGATCGGTTTTGCCGACGATCCACGCGGTCAGAACCCCGCCGCCCGAGCCGCCGGTAACGAACAGGTTATTGGGATCGACATGCCCCGTGGCGATGGCCGCGTCGGTCACGCTCATCAGGTCATCGTAATCGTGGCCGGGGTAGGCTTTCTCGATCCCGTTCGCGAACTCCTCACCATAAGAGGTAGACCCGCGCGGATTGGCGTAAACGACGACATAGCCGTCCGCCGCGTAGAGCTGATCGTCGGTCGAGAATTGCGGTCCGTAGGCGGCATAGGGGCCGCCGTGGATCTCGAGGACCATCGGATATTTCTTCGCCGGGTCGTAATCGGGGGGAGTGACCATCCAGGCATCGATCGGCCGCTGGTCGAAGCTCGACGTAACCGGCAGCTTCTGAACCTGTCCGAGCACCTTCGAATCCAGCAGGCTGGAACTGAGGTGAGTGAGACGGCGGACATTATTGCCCGAAGCCACCGCGACCTGGCTCGGGTGAAGCGGGTCGCCGGAGGTCAGCGCGACGACGCCGTTCCTGGAAACACTGAAATCCCCGCCGGTGTAGGGGCGGTCGAGTTCGCCGCCGCCCATCCCGCTGGCAATCTCGCGGATCGAGCCGTCGAGGCCGACGCGCATGACCTTGCTGACCCCGCGGTCCTCCGACTGGACGTAGATCGAATTATCGCCGCTCCACGCCGGGCTTCCGACCGAGCGGTCGAGCGAGCCGGTCAGAACGCGCTTGCCCGAGCCGTCGACGTTCATCACGTAAAGCCGCGTATTTTGGTAGCCGAGTTGCTTGTCGTCGAAACCGACATAGGCGATGTGCCGACCGTCCGGCGAAACTGCCGGCGAGGCGTCCGGCCCTTTGCGGTCGGTCAGCGCGACCGGGGCGCCGCCATCGATGCCGATCCGGTAGATCTCGCTGTTGACCGGCTCGCGCTCCCAATTCTTGGACAGGTTGGCGCTGAACAGGATCGAGCGGCCATCGGGAGTCCAGGACACCGGCCCGCCCGCGTTGGTGGCTCCGAACGTCAACTGGGTCGGGGCTCCGCCGTCGGCCGGCACCCAGAAGATCTGCTCGTATCCGCTTGGAAGATAGCCCGCGCCGTCGGCGCGATAGGTGACCGCGTCTATCACGGTCAGCGGATCGGCCCATTTCGCCCCTTCCGGCTTGTCCGGCGCCTTGCCGAGCTTGGCGGCGTCATCGGGCACGAGCATCGAATAAGCGATCCGGCGTCCGTCGGGCGACCATGCGATGCTGCTCGGGCTCTGCGGGAGCTGCGTGATCCTCGCGCTTTCACCGCTCCCCATCCAGCGGACGAACAGCTGCGGGCTCGCGCCTTCGGCGGCGACGTAGGCGAGCCGGTTTCCGTCGGGCGACCAATGCGGCGAGAAATAGGAGCCGCTCCCTGCGAGGAGCGGGCGCTGCTGGCCGCTTGCGACGTCGACCAGCCAGATGGTCGAGCGCGCCTTGTCGGTCATGATGTCGTTCGACTTGCGGACATAAGCGATGGTCTTGCCGTCGGGGCTGATCTCGGGGTCGCTGGCCCATTCCAGGTTGAACAGGTCGCCGCCGGTCAGATAGCGGCTTGGTCCTGCCGCGGGCGCGGCAAGCACCGACGTGGACATTGCGGTGGCGGCGAACAGGATCGCCAGCGGCGACAGCGAGCGAATGGCTTTCACGAAATTTCCCCTCCGGATTCGGCGGCGGAGGATTCAACTTTCGAGCGCGCGCGGCAAGCGCCTCATCGACGAACGGCGGCGAGACTCGCTCGGAAAATTAAACCGGACGGTTGACAGTTGTGCGGTTGCAGATCATATTAAACCATATGGTTGAAAGTGATTCGTCGCGGCTCGACACGATTTTCCAGGCCCTGGCCGACCCGACAAGACGGGGGATGCTCGCCAGCCTCGCCCTCGGCGAGAAATCGGTCGGTGAGCTTGGAGATCCCTTCGACATCAGCTTCGCCGGCGCCGCCAAGCACGTGAAGGTGCTGGAGAATGCCGGGCTCATCGACCGCCGCAAGGCCGGCCGCAGGCAGATCTGTTCGCTTCGCGCCGAGCCTTTGGGTCAGGCCGACAAGTGGCTTCGCCAGTGGGAGAAGTTCTGGACCGCGCGCCTCGATCGGCTGCAGGCGCTGGTCGAATCCGACAAGGAGACACGCGATGACTGAAGCCGCCTCGCAAATCCGCCTTCCCGTCCAGCGTATTGCTCCGGACGCGATCCGTCTCGAACGCCTGCTCGACGCGCCGGTCGAGACGGTGTGGCGCTACCTCACCGAGGCGGAGCTTCGCCGGCAATGGTTCATGGGCGGGACCGATGCCCGGCCGGATAGCGAGTTCGAATTGCTGAACGATCATGACAATCTTTCGGATGAGCCCGCGCCCTATCCGGCAAGCTACGCCGAGTTCAAAGGCCGCACCTGGAATGAAAAGGTCATCCGCTTCGATCCGCCGCGGCTGCTCGAAACCACGTTCCAGGGCGGGAAGAACGGCACCGTCACTTATGAGCTATCCCCCGAAGCCGGGAAGACCCGGCTGATGCTGACCCACAGCGGGATCGAAAGCCCGGTCGGAGCGCAGGACTTCGGAAGCGGCTGGAACTCGCACCTCACGGTGCTCCAGAAGCGGCTGGCGGGCGAGGGCGTACCCAATTTCTGGGAGCTCCACGCGCGCTCTCGCGAGGAAGTCCGGACCGCGCTCGAATTGCAGGGTTGACGGAGAGCCGGTCTGCTGTGTTATACGTATAACACAGGAGATCTGGATGAACCGCTTCGCTCTTTTGCTTGCCGTTCCGCTTCTCGCGGGCTGCAATGTCCATTCCAAGACCCCGGCCGACGGCGACGAGAATGTCAGCATCCACGCCGATGAGAGCGGGCAGATCGCCTTCAACCTCCCGTTCGCCGAGGGCCACGTCAAAGTCCCGGCAATGATGATGCACAACGGCAATATCGACATCGACGGAGTGAAGTTGATGCCTGGCAGTTCGGTCACCGGCTTCAGCGTCCTCGCCGGCGACAAGGGCTCAAACGTCAACATGGCCTTCACTGCCCCCGCGTCTCCGGACGAGGTGCGCAGCTATTACGTCAACCAGTTCAAGAAGCAGGATGTGGAAGTCGCGCTCGCCGGCGATGCGGTCAGCGGAAAGACCAAGGACGGAAGTCCGTTCATCATCCGAGTAAGCCCCGCGGCCAAGGGCTCGCAGGGCCGGATCGAGGTCCAGGACAAGGATTGAGCGAAGATGAAAAAGGGCCGGGATCGCTCCCGGCTCTTTGTTCTTTTTGGGTTTTTGGCTACTCCGCCGCCGGAGCCTCGCCGCTGGCCTTCTTCTTGACCGGAGCCTTCTTCTTCGGCTTGGCCTTCACCTTCGGCGCCGCGGGGGCGATCTCGAAGCTCGGGGCATTGTCCTTGATCCGGACCTTGACCTCGCCGCCGCTGACCAGCTTGCCGAACAAGAGCTCCTCGGCGAGCGGCTGCTTGATCTTCTCCTGCACGAGGCGGCCCATCGGGCGGGCTCCGTAGAGCTTGTCATAGCCCTTATCGACCAACCATTTGCGGGCCTCGTCGTCGAGTTCGATGTGCACGTTGCGGTCAGCAAGCTGCAGTTCGAGCTGGAGGATGAACTTGTCGACCACCCGCGCGACCACCGCGGGAGGCAGGTAAGAGAAGGGCACGATCGCATCGAGCCGGTTGCGGAACTCGGGCGTGAACATCCTCTTGACCGCATCCTCCTGCGCATCCTCGCGCGTGATCTGGCCGAAGCCGATGCTTTCACGGGCCATGTCGGCCGCGCCGGCGTTGGTCGTCATGATCAGGATGGAGTTGCGAAAATCGACCGTCTTGCCGTGATGGTCGGTCAGCTTCCCGTGGTCCATGACCTGCAGAAGGATGTTGAACAGGTCCGGATGCGCTTTCTCGATTTCGTCGAGCAGGAGCACGCTGTGCGGATGTTGGTCGACCGCGTCGGTAAGCAAACCGCCCTGATCGTAGCCGACATAGCCCGGAGGAGCGCCGATCAGGCGGCTGACCGCGTGACGCTCCATATATTCGGACATGTCGAACCGCTGCAGCGGGATGCCCATGATCGAGGCGAGCTGGCGCGCGACCTCGGTCTTGCCGACGCCGGTCGGACCGCTGAACAAATAGTTGCCGATCGGCTTGTCCGGATCGCGAAGGCCCGCGCGCGACAGCTTGATTGCCGACGCGAGCTTCTCGATCGCCAGATCCTGCCCGAACACCACGCGCTTCAGGTCGGCCTCGAGATTCTCGAGCACGCGCTTGTCGTCGGTGGAGACCGATTTGGGCGGAATCCGAGCCATGGTCGCGACCACGGCTTCGATCTCCTTGGGAGTGATCACCTTTTTCCGGCGGCTGGGCGGTACCAGCATCTGCATCGCTCCGACCTCGTCGATCACGTCGATCGCCTTGTCCGGAAGCTTGCGATCGTGGATGTATCGCGCCGACAGTTCGACCGCGCTCTTGATCGCGTCGGGGGTGTAGCGGACCGAGTGATGCTGCTCGAATGACGAGCGAAGCCCGGCGAGGATCTTGATCGTGTCCTCGACGGTGGGCTCGTTGACGTCGATCTTCTGGAACCGGCGCAGAAGCGCGCGGTCCTTTTCGAAATGATTGCGGAATTCCTTGTAGGTCGTCGAACCGATGCAGCGGATCGCGCCCGAAGACAGCGCCGGCTTGAGCAGGTTCGAGGCGTCCATCGCGCCGCCGGATGTCGCGCCAGCGCCGATCACCGTGTGAATTTCGTCGATGAAAAGGATTGCGTCGGGAAGCTTCTCGAGTTCGTTGACGACGCTCTTCAACCGCTCCTCGAAATCGCCGCGGTAACGGGTGCCCGCTAATAGCGCGCCCATGTCGAGCGCGTAGATGGTCGCCTTTTTCAGGACCTCGGGAACGTCGCCTTCGATGATCTTGCGCGCCAGGCCTTCCGCGATGGCAGTCTTCCCGACTCCAGGGTCCCCAACGTAGAGCGGGTTGTTCTTCGACCGGCGGCACAGGATCTGAACCGTGCGGTCGACCTCCGGCATGCGGCCGATCAGCGGGTCGACCTTGCCGGCCCGCGCCTTTTCGTTGAGGTCGACGGTGAATTGCTTGAGGGCGCTTTCCTTCTTGCCCTCCTTGTCGGCTTTCTCCTCGGCGCCTTCGGGCGGCCGCGCTTCCGCCGCGGTGTCGCCCTTGCCGACGCCGTGGCTGATGTAGGTGACGGCATCGAGGCGGCTCATGTCCTGCTGCTGCAGGAAATAGACGGCGTAGCTTTCGCGTTCGGAGAAGAGAGCCACAAGGACGTTCGCGCCGGTAACTTCGTCGCGGCCGGACGACTGGACGTGCAGGATCGCGCGCTGGACGACGCGCTGGAATCCGCTGGTCGGTGTCGGGTCGGTGCTGGTGTCGGCGACGAGGGCGCCGAGCTCGTTGTCGAGATAATGCTTCACCGATGCGCGAAGCTCGTCGCGATTGACTCCGCATGCGGTCATCACCTTCGAGGCATGCTCGTCATCGATCAGCGCGATCAGCAGATGTTCGAGGGTCGCATACTCGTGCCTGCGACGGCTGGCTTCGCCGAGCGCATTGTGCAGGGTCTCTTCGAGTTCGCGAGCGAAACTAGGCATTTACGTTGGCACTCCCACCGCTCCCGGGTGAGAACCCGGGCTCTCTGACAACAATGTCATATGCGCGGAACGCTCAATCAAGGGGCGCGGCCCCGCTTATCCCCAGTTTATGGGACCTTAAGGCTGTTCGTCCGATGAACGCCGGCGAAAGCAAATCACCGATCAGGATCCCCGATGCATTCCGCCTTTGGGGATAGTCAGCACGATCGAAACCGCGATGTTCATGAGGCTGGTTTTGATGCCCAGGCTCGCCGCCATGATCGGCGCGATGTTCAACGTGGTTTGCGCGAAGAGCCAGAAGGCGAGCACGCCCAGGATCATTCCGAACAGAAGCCGGTTCGTCCCCGCGGATTGGGTGGATGAGGGTTGTGCAGCCGTCATTCGCATCTCCGCGGAAATGCAGGATTTTTGTTCAGGGCTTCTTGAAAAGCTCTTCTGCCGCCGAGCGATGGGTCTGCGCCCGGTTCATGTGCGCCTCGACGCGTGCGATTTCGTCTTTGAGCGCCTCGATGCGGGCCTGCAGCTCATCAACCGAAAGCGGGTCGAGGTCCTGCTTCTTGAGCTCCGTCAGCGGATCCTTCGGCTTGTCGGGGAAGAGGTCGTCGAAGTCCATAACGTCCGAATCGTTGACCCAAGGGGGTGCGAAGTCAATAAGCCGCCCGCCGTGATCAGCAGCATTCCAACAATGATGAAAGCCGTCGTCGCTCCCCAGCCGGACGGGGCCGAGGAGCTGGCGCTGGTCGAGCGCCCGGTGCCGCGGCCCGGCAAGGGGGAAGTGCTGGTCAAGGTCGCTGCCGCGGGCGTGAACCGCCCCGATATCCTCCAGCGGCGCGGGCTTTATCCGCCGCCTCCAGGCGCCCCGGACATTCTCGGGCTGGAAATCGCGGGCCACGTGATCGAAGCTGGGGAGGGCGCGGAGGCGCTGGCCGATCGAAGAGTCTGTGCCCTCGTCGCTGGTGGCGGCTATGCCGAATATTGCGTTGCTCCCTCGGGCACCTGCCTGCCGGTTCCGGACATCCTGTCGTTCACCGAAGCGGCGGCCATTCCGGAAACACTTTTCACCGTTTGGTCGAACCTGTTCGAACGGGGCTTCGCGGCGGACGGCGACACAGTCCTGATCCACGGCGGGACCAGTGGCATCGGCACCATGGCGATCGCGCTGGGGCGGCTGTTCGGGCTTACCGTCATCGTCACCTGCGGGACGGACGCCAAGTGCCGCCGGGCCGAGCAGCTCGGCGCCGACAGCGCCATCAACTACCGTTCGCAGGATTTCGTCGAAGCGGTGAAATTCCTGACCGACGGAATGGGCGCGCAGGTCGTGCTCGACATGGTCGGGGGCGATTACGTCCCGCGCAACATCGCCTGCCTCGCGGACGACGGTCGCCATGTCTCGATTGCCTTCCAGCGCGGGGCCAAGGCAGAAATCACCATTCCGGACGTGATGCTCAGGCGGCTGACGCTGACCGGCTCGACCCTCCGGCCGCGCTCGGTCGAGTTCAAGACGATGGTCGCCGACGAGATCGAGCGGACGGTCTGGCCCTATGTCGAAGGGGGGAGGCTAAGGCCGGTCATCGACTCCACCTTTCCGCTCGCGGAGGCGGCGAAGGCCCATGCCCGCATGGAAGCCGGAGACCATGTCGGCAAGATCGTGCTCGAAGTGGCCTCATGACCTTGCCGATCAGCCGCTCGGGGAGTACATCGTCCGCGACCGGCCGCTCCGTGAGGGGCGGCCCTATTCATTTATAGATTTACCGGAGAATCCCAGTGGCCCAGCAAGCCCAGCCCTTGATGCCCCATGCGACAGCCGCCTGGCTGGTCGAGAATACGTCGCTGACGTTCGAGCAGATCGCCGGATTCTGCGGCCTTCATATCCTCGAGGTGCAGGCGATCGCGGACGACACTGCGGCGACCAAGTTGACGGGCCGCGACCCGGTCCGCTCCGGCGAACTGACTCACGAGGAGATCGAGAAGGGACAGAAGGACCCCGATTACCAGCTGCACATTCAGAAGGTGCCGGACCAGGTTCGCCGGACCAAGGGGCCGCGCTACACCCCGCTCTCGAAGCGTCAGGACAAGCCGGATGGAATCGCCTGGCTCGTCAAGAACCACCCGGAGCTCAGCGACGGACAGATCGGCAAGCTGATCGGGACCACTCGAACGACTATCTCCGCGATTCGCGATCGTTCTCACTGGAACATGGCGAACATCACGGCGAAGGACCCGGTGACGCTCGGACTGACTTCGCAGCGTGAGCTCGATGCCGCTGTCGCGAAGGCCCAGAAGGCCGCGGGCGCCGCCGCTCCGACGGACGTGAATCTGGAGGGGGACCGCCAGGCGCTGATCGAGCAGCTGCGCGCCGAGCGCGAGCAGCATGCGCGCGACGCGGAAGCTGCGCTCGCCGCTGCCGAAGGCGGGGAAACCCTCGCTCCGGACGAGATCGTCCCGGGTATCCGCGACCCGTTCAAGCGTTGATTTGCAGCTGTTAGAGGCTCATCCTTTCCGCTATGGACCAGCCTGAGCCCCAAACCGGCCAAAGCTCGAGCGAGCTGAGCTTCGAGGCCGCTCTCGCGCGGCTCGAGGAAATCGTCCGCATGCTGGAGCGTGGCGAAGCGCCGCTCGACCAGTCGATCGAGCTTTACCAGGAGGGCGACAAGCTCAAGCGCCATTGCGAGGCCAGGCTCAAGGCCGCGCAGGCACGGATCGAGCTGATCGCCTTCGGGAGCGACGGGAAGCCGGTGGGGGCCAAGCCTTTCGATGTCGGTTGAGATCGTCGACGGTCCACGGCTCGATCTCGAAGCCGAAGCAGACCGAGTCTCGGCCCAGGTCGACGAGTTCTTCACTCTCCTCCTTCAGCCGCCCAACGACAGCCGCGACCGCCTCTATTCGGCGATGCGCCACGCCGCGATTGGCGGCGGCAAGCGCCTTCGTCCGCTTCTGACCATTGCCGCCTCGCGGCTGTTCGGGCTCGGCCAGGAGCAGGCCCTTCGAGTCGCTGCGGCGATCGAAGCGATCCATGTTTATTCGCTGATCCACGACGACTTGCCGTCGATGGACGACGATGACCTGCGCCGCGGCAAGCCGACCGTTCACAAGGCCTTCGACGAGGCGACCGCGGTCCTGGCAGGGGACAGCCTTCATGCCCTGGCTTTCGAGATCCTTGCTCACGAGGCGACTCACCGCGATCCGCTCGTGCGCTCCGAGCTGGTGCTTGAGCTTTCGCGCGCCTCGGGCCCCAACGGCATGGCCGGCGGCCAGATGATGGACCTCGCGGCCGAAGGGCGGTCGCTCGACCTTGCCGCGATCACTCGGTTGCAGCAGCTCAAGACGGGCGCGCTCATCGAATATGCCGTCGAGGCGCCGTGCATCGTCACCCGACTGACGAAGGAGGCGCGAACGCCCTACCGCGGTTATGCACGCAACATCGGCCTGGCCTTTCAGATCACCGACGATCTCATCGATTACAGCGGGAATGAAGCGGCCGCGGGCAAGCGCATCGGCAAGGATGCGAAGAAAGGAAAGGCGACCTTCGTCTCGCTGCTCGGCCCGGAGCGTGCGGCGCAGCAGGCGCGGGTCCTGATCGAGCAGGGCATTGACCATCTGTCGGACCACGGCGAAGAGGCCGACATGTTGCGTGCAATCGCGCGCTTCGCGATCGAGCGGGATCGATAGGCATGGCGGACAGGATTGGAGTCTATCCAGGCACGTTCGACCCGATAACCCTCGGGCACCTCGACATCATCCGCCGCGCCACGCACCTCGTCGATCGCCTTGTTGTGGGAGTGACCACTAATCCTTCGAAGCAACCGTTGTTCACCGTTGCCGAGCGGCTGGATATGGTCCGTCGCGAAACTGCCGCGATCAACAATGGCAAGATCGAGGTGGTCGAGTTCGATTCGCTGCTGATGGACTTTGCGCAGGCGCAGAACGCATCGATGATCGTCCGCGGGCTGCGCGCGGTCGGCGACTTCGAATATGAATTCCAGATGGCCGGCATGAACCAGCAGCTCAACAACAGGATCGAGACCGTTTTCCTGATGGCCGACGTCTCCCTCCAGCCGATCGCATCGCGGCTTGTGAAGGAAATCGCCCGCTACGGCGGATCGATCGACAAGTTCGTTACGCCCGCCGTCGCTGCCGACGTTGGCCGCCAGCTCGGTCGAAGCTGAAAGACCAGATGAGATGAAATTCCTCGCTCTTCCCTTCCTCGCCTTCGTCCTTCTCGCTGCCAAGCCGGCGCCCGAACCGGTCGCGACGACGTTACCGATCGCGGCACCGGCCGAAGTTGCGGCCAATCCGGCAAATCGCATGATCCTTCAGCTCTCGAACGGAGGTACGGTCGTCATCCAGCTCCGGCCGGATGCCGCGCCCAACCATGTGCAACGGATCCAGACCCTGGTGCGGCAGGGTTTCTATGACGGTACAATCTTCCACCGCGTCATCCCTGGTTTCATGGCCCAGGGCGGCGACCCGACCGGAACTGGCGAGGGCGGCTCCAAGCTCCCGGACCTCAAGGCCGAATTCAATTCGCTGCCGCATCTTCGCGGAACGGTCGCCGCTGCGCGCACTGCCGACAATGTCGATACGGCGAACAGCCAGTTCTATATCATGTTCGCTCCGAATGCCTCGCTCGACGGGCAATATACCGTCTTCGGCCGAGTGATTTCGGGGATGGACGTGGTCGACAAGATCGCTCCGGGAGAGCCGCCGGCGGACCCGACGAAGATCGTGCATGCGAGCCTCGGCGACGGCACCCCTTCAGCCGCACCGCCGGCACCGCAGACGATGCCTCAGGCCGTACAGCAAGAGAATACGCCCGGCGGCTGATGCGCGTCGACCTTTTCGACTTCGATCTGCCGCCGGACCGAATCGCCCTCAGGCCGGCCCGGCCAAGGGATTCGGCGCGCCTGCTGGCGGTTCGAGGCAAGGAGATTTCCGACCGGACGGTGCTCGACCTCCCGAAGCTGCTTTGCCCAGGCGACGTCCTTCTGTTCAACGACACCAAGGTGATTCCGGCCCAGCTCGAAGGCCGCCGTGGAGAGGCGCGGATCGGTGTCACCCTGCACAAGCGCGAGGGGCCGAGGAGCTGGCGGTCGTTCGTGCGCAACGCGAAGCGCATCCACGACGGGGACCGGATCGAATTCGACGCAGGCGTGACGGCGACGGCGAGCGAACGCGTCGAAGATGGAAGCTTGCTCGTCACATTCGAAGGAGACGAGCCGGTCGAACTCCTGATCGAGCGGGCAGGGCGAATGCCGCTACCGCCCTACATCGCGTCGAAACGGCCGCCCGACCAAGCGGACCGCGAGGATTACCAGACCGTCTTCGCCCGCGAAGCAGGCGCGGTGGCTGCTCCAACCGCGGCGCTGCACTTTACGGATCGCTTGCTGCATGCGCTCGATAAGCGCGGAGTGCTCCGCGAAACGCTGACCCTGCATGTCGGGGCGGGGACGTTCCTTCCGGTGAAGTCGGATGACACCTCCGGCCATCGAATGCATTCGGAATGGGGGAAGATCGACGCGGCTACTGCAGATCGCCTCAATGCCGCCCGAGCGTCCGGCGGAAGGCTGATCGCGGTTGGAACGACCTCGCTTCGACTGGCGGAAAGCGCGGCGGACGAAGACGGCCAAATCCACCCTTTCGAAGGCGATACGGCGATTTTCATCACCCCGGGGTATCGCTTCCGTGCGGTGGACGGTCTCATGACCAATTTCCACCTACCGCGCTCGACCCTGTTCATGCTGGTGAGTGCGCTTATGGGTCTCGACGTGATGAAGCGAGCCTATGCTCAGGCGATCGATCAGGGGTACCGCTTCTACAGCTACGGCGATTCCAGCCTGCTTCTTCCCACAAGATCCTGATCATTTCGGACTGAGTGTTTACTGTCATTTAACAGTTCGCGTTTAACGAAAATTGAACACGAACGAGTAGACCGGAGTAATCCCCGAAATGAACAGGCTTGCCGGCGCGCCGATGCGCGAGCGGCCCCGCATCTACATCCCGGTGGGGGTGAAATTCGCGATCGCCACATTCGCTGCACTAAGTTGGATGATGTTGTCCGTCCTTCTGTCTCGCCCTTGGATGGAATCGCTTTCGGACGCGACGCACTGGCTGTTCGCGATCTTCGCGATCACCTTCATCGCCTACGTACCGGGCTTCATGAACACCTTCCTGACGGTCAGCCTGCTGCTCGACCGCAGGCCGAAGCGGAAGCAACCGGAAGTCTATCCCGGCGTGACGGTGCTCATCGCCGCCTATCAGGAAGAAGCTGCAATCGCTGGCACGCTCGAAAGCATCGCCCGGAACTCTTATCCGGGTCCCCTGGAAGTGCTGGTCCTCAACGACGGCTCGACCGACCGGACCGCCGCAATTGCGGCCAATGCGATCGATCGGCTGACCTTTCCGGCCGATTCGCAGGTCCTGATCCTCGACTTCAAGGTCAACCGGGGCAAGTCAGCCGTTCTCAACGCCGGCCTGGAGCGCGCAAGGCATGACCTGATAGTGACCGTCGACGCCGATTCCCGCCTTCACCCGCGGGCGCTGGCCAAGCTTGTCGAACGCTATCTTTCGGACCCGCCAAATACCCAGGCGGTGGCTGGCGCAATCCTGGTCGGCAACAGCCGCGAGAACATCATCACCGGCGCGCAGGAGTGGGATTATTTCCACGGCATCGCGGCAGTGAAGCGCATGCAGAGCCTCTACCAGGGAACGCTTGTCGCCCAGGGCGCCTTCTCGCTCTATCGCCGGTCGGCGTTGACGGAGGTCGGCGGCTGGCAGGACGTGGTGGGCGAGGACATCGTCCTGAGCTGGGGATTGCTCGATAAGGGCTACCGTATCGGCTACGCCGAGGACGCGATCGCGTGGACGAACGCACCCAATACGTTTCGGCAGTTCGCGCGCCAGCGCCAGCGCTGGTCTCGCGGCCTGATCGAGGCGCTCAACCAGCACGAAAGCCTGCTGTTCAAGCCGCGCCTGACGCAGATGTTCATCTGGTGGAACCTGCTGTTCCTGCCGCTGGATGCCACCTACACCTTCATCTTCATCCCCGGCGTCATCGCTGCGATCTTCTTCCAGCTCTACTGGGTCGCGGGCCTCATGACCCTGGCCGTCATTCCGATCGCGATTCTGTGGAACACGATCATATTCCGGGCCCAGGCCAGGATGTTCCGGGAGCAGGGGCTGAAGGTTCGCCACAACCCGCGCGGCCTCGTCTTCTACCTCGTCTGCTACGCGCTGATGATGCAGCCGATGTGCGTTTGGGGCTACGCCGTCGAAAGCCTGGGTCTCAAGAAGAAGTGGGGGACGAAATGAGCTTGCTTCTTCTTGCTGCCGCCGCCGCCGCCGGACCGGCCGCGGGCACCGATGTCTATTACTCGAGCGATGCCGAGGGCACCGAGGTGCTGAAGGCGGGCATAGACTTCGACCTCGCATATTCGGGACCGGAGAAGCATTGGGGGGTCCGGATCGAGAAGGCCCGCTTCACGCCGCTTGGCCAGCGTTCGCGAACAATGGAGCGGGCCTACATTCGGGCCGCGGATTCGCTGGGCAAATGGAAATGGTCGGCGACCGTCGGAACCGACGGCCATACCATGCTGGGCTCGGCCAACGTCCATGACGAGGCCCGCTTCCGGAAGGAATTCTTCGTCGAGCGCGAAATCCTGGAAACACCGCAAGGACTGGACCGGGGAATCTACTACACCTTCGCCGGGGCCGCGCTCGACCTTCCCGCCGACGACCGCAACATCGTCACCCTGGTCGGCGGGGTTCAGTCCTTCACTGGCGACAATGTGCGGACCCACCTGCGCGCTACCTACGTCCATGTTCTCAAGCCGGACTGGGGCCTCAGCGCCCAACTGCGTACGCGCTGGTTCCACAGCAGCGATCCGGGCGAATTCGATTATTATTCGCCGCGCTGGTATGCGGAGGTGCTTCCGGTGGTGCAGGTCCGCCGCTTCGTCGACGGATGGCAGCTGCTCGGCGCCGTGGGCTACGGGGCCCAGCGCGATAGCGAAAGCAAATGGCGGAGCTCGCGCTACTTCAACGCCCGCGTGACCAGCCCGAGGTTCCAGCGGGATTGGGCCCTGACGGCCGGCATCCTGTGGACAAACACGCCCGTCAGCACCGGCTTCACTTACCGGTACACGCAATTCAACATTGGGCTGACGAAAATGCTTTGAGAATTGCTCTGGACCACATGATGCATCCCTGCATACGAATGATGGGTGCCGGAATTCGGGAAGGGGAAGGTGAATGCGTTTCGAGGCAAGTCTTGGGTTGGCAGTTCTCGCCGCTGCCGTTCCGGCGAATGCCGGTGTGTTCACCGATGACCTTAGTCGGTGCATCGTCCAGAAGACGACGGATACTGACAGAACATTGCTGGTAAAGTGGATGTTCGCGGCCGTCACAAGAAATCCTGACTTGGCGGGCATGGCGAGTCTGAGCGAGGCGGATCGGGATAAACTGAATTCGAGCACGGCCGCGCTATATGACAGGCTGATTTTGAGCGACTGCCGATCGCAGAGCGTTGCCGCGCTCAAAAATGAAGGCGTTGGATCGCTCGGACAGGCCGGGCAGGTTCTCGGTTCGGCCGCTGCGCGCCAGTTGATGGGCTCTCCGGAAGTCTCCACCGAGATGGAGAAAATGGGAAATGGCATCGACAAAGCGCGCTGGAAAGCGCTGGCTGACGAGGCCGGAGTTCCCTGGAAGGACGATTAGGCATCAATCGTCGGGATAGCACTCTGGACGCTGATCGGGGTTCGCTGCGAACCAATTCTTCTTCGCCTCCCGGATTTCCTTGTTCCGGTCCGGCCCGGGGAGGATAAACAGGCGCTTCACCGTGGTCGACGCCACCGCTCGGGCATCGTCGTCGGTCGCCGGTTTCCAACTTTCCTTCATCGCATCGCAGGCGAGGAAACGCGTGTCGGCGTCATGGATGTTGTTTTCGCCCATCAGGCAACGCTTCGGCCGGGCGTCCTTGTCGAGCTCAAGATACACCCACGCCCACAAGTCGCCTTTCACGATTTGGTTCGTCATCCAGGGCAGCTGCCCGGGCTCGTGAGGTGGGCAATCGTCCGCTGCAGCGAGCGCCGGGCTGCCGCCGATCAGCGCCGCAACCAGCATCAGCTTCGAAATCTTCGTCATCCAGATATCCCCCTTAGCCGGGGTTATTGACTGGCCTTGCGGTTCGCAAGGGCGGCTGTTCCCTACGGCTTTGCTCGGCTAGGTCGCGCGCGATGCCCGGCCTGACCTTCACGATCTCCGCGACTGACGGTGCCGCGCGCACCGGAATCATCGCTGTGGCGCGCGGGGAAATCCGGACCCCTGCCTTTATGCCCGTTGGGACCGCCGCTACGGTGAAGGCGATGAAGCCGAGCGACGTCCGCGCGTCGGGCGCCGACATCATCCTCGGCAACACTTACCACCTGATGCTCCGTCCCGGCGCCGAGCGGATTGCCCGGCTCGGCGGCCTCCACGCGTTCATGGGCTGGGATCGGCCCATCCTTACCGACAGCGGCGGCTATCAGGTCATGAGCCTCAGCGAACTTACAAAAGTGACGGAAGAGGGCGTCGCCTTTGCCAGCCATCTGGACGGTTCGCGGCATATGCTGAGCCCGGAGCGCTCGATCGAAGTGCAAAATTTGCTCGGCTCAGACATCGCCATGGCGTTCGACCAGCTTTTGCCCGCAGACTCCAACCGAGAGCGACAGTCCGCCGCGATGGAGCGGTCGATGCGCTGGGCCGAGCGGTCGAGAGCCGCTTTCTCCGGACCCGGCGCTTTGTTCGGAATCCAGCAGGGCGGCCTGGACGAGGACCTTCGCGGCTGGTCCGCGGAGGCACTCACCAGGATCGGCTTTGACGGCTACGCAATCGGCGGACTCGCGGTCGGCGAAGGGCAGGAGGCGATGTGCCGAGTCCTCGACTTCGCGCCGCCGATGCTTCCAGCCGACAAGCCACGGTACCTCATGGGCGTTGGCAAGCCGGATGACCTGGTCGAATCCGTGCTCCGCGGCGTCGATATGTTCGATTGCGTGCTTCCGACACGCTCGGGACGGACGGGCCAGGCCTTCACGGCGGATGGCCCCATCAACATCCGCAATGCGCGCTTCGCAGAGGACAGGGAGCCTCTCGAGCCCGGTTGCCCGTGCCCGACCTGCACCCAATTCGAGCGGGCCTATGTGCACCACCTCGTGCGCTCGGGCGAAATCCTCGGCGCGATGGTGATGACCGAGCACAACCTCTGGTTTTATCAGCGGCTGATGCAGGCCATGCGCGATGCGATCGCGGGCGGCCGGTTCGCCGTCTTCGCAAAGGAATTCTTCGCCCGCTACCGACGCCAGTCCTAGATGGCGTCGTCCCTGACGGCTTCGGTTTCGTCGCTAGGCTGAAGCTTGTCCTGAGTCCGAAGCTTGAAATCGCTCGCGTCGTGCCGCTCGTGCAACTGCTCCGAGGGATCGCCGGTCATCTTGTTGACGATCCGCCCGCGCCCCGCGGCTGGACGGGCATCGATCTGCGCGGCCCACCGCATCACATGCTCATATCCGTCCGTCGCCAGGAACCTGTCCGCGCCCTCGTAGCTTCGGCCGAGCGCAATTCCGCCGTACCAGGGCCAGATGGCGATGTCGGCGATGCTGTACTCCGCACCCGCGATATATTCGTTGTCCGCAAGCTGCCGGTCGAGCACGTCGAACTGGCGCTTCACCTCCATCGAATAGCGATTGATCGGATATTCGAGCTTCTCGGGGGCATAAGCGAAGAAATGGCCGAAGCCGCCGCCCAGGAACGGCGCGGCGCCCATCTGCCAGAACAGCCACGACAAGGTCTCCGCGCGCTCCGCTCCCGATGCCGGAAGGAACTCGCCGAACTTCTCGGCGAGGTAGAGGAGGATGGCGCCGGATTCGAACACCCGAACCGGCTCAGGCCCGCTGCGGTCGACCAACGCCGGGATCTTGGAATTGGGATTGATGGCGACGAAGCCGCTGCCGAACTGGTCGCCTTCGCCGATACGGATCGGCCAGGCGTCGTAGTCCGCGTCCCGGTGCCCCTTCTCGAGGAGTTCCTCGAAGAGAATGGAGACTTTCTGCCCGTTGGGAGTAGCCAGCGAATAGAGCTGAAACGGGTGCTTCCCGACTGGCAGGTCCTTGTCATGCGTAGGTCCAGCGACAGGCCGGTTGATGCTTGCGAACTCGCCGCCGTTCGGCTGCTCCCAGGTCCACACGTTGGGAAGCGCATAATCGTTCATCTGGAATCCCTTTCCGCGATTCCAACTAGGGAGCGGCGGTTCGGCTTTCCAGTGTCAGCCTTGTGTCTCGCCGGCCATGGGGTGCCTAAGAGGCGCTGACGCTCAAGAAGCTTGGAAGCGGGCCGTTCCAGCCGCTGTCGGCGTCGACCGACTGTTTCGGTTTTTCGGTGTGCTTCGACTGGTCGGCTCTGACGGGCGCTGGCTTTGCCTGCGGCTTCTTCGGCTCCGCCTTCCGATCCGGCTCGACCCCCCGATCCGGCCCGCCCTTCCGTTCCGGCTCGGCCTTGCCGCTGTCGAGCCTCGGGATCTTGTGCCCGAGCAGCTTCTCGATCGCGGCGACCTGCTCGGAATCCTCGCGTGTCGCGAGCGTGATGGCGATGCCCTTTGCCCCGGCACGGCCGGTGCGGCCGATACGATGGATGTAATCGTCCGGCTGCCACGGAACGTCGAAATTGAACACATGGCTGACGCCTTTGACGTCGAGCCCGCGCGCTGCGACGTCGGACGCAACCAGGATGTTGATCTCATCGCTCTTGAACCGGTCAAGCTCGGCAATCCTGTCCGACTGGTCCATGTCGCCGTGAATTTGTCCCGCCGCGAAGCGCGCTCGTTTCAGGCTCGTCGTCAGCTCGCGAACCGTGCTCTTGCGGTTGCAGAAGATGATCGCGTTCCTGACGCCTTCCTCGCGGAGTAGCTTGCGCAGCGTGTCGCGCTTGTCGCTCGTCTTCACCTCGACCAGCCTTTGGTCGATGTTGACGTTGGCGGTCGCGGGCCTTGCCACCTCGATCCGCTTCGGATCATTCAGGAATTTCGACGCCAGCTTCTGGATCGGCGGCGGCATGGTTGCCGAGAACAACAGGGTCTGCCGCGACGCCGGAAGCTTGGTGCAAATCTCCTCGATGTCCGGGATGAAGCCCATGTCGAGCATCCGGTCGGCCTCGTCGATGACCAGCAGGTTGCAGTCGTTGAGCATGATCTTGCCGCGGCTGAACAGGTCCATCAGCCGGCCCGGAGTCGCGATCAGAACGTCGACGCCTTTCTCCAGCGCTTTCACCTGGTCGCCCATCTGAACGCCGCCGATCAGCAGCGCCATCGAAAGCTTGTGGTTCTTGCCGTATTTCTCGAAATTCTCGGCGACCTGCGCCGCGAGCTCGCGTGTCGGCTCCAGGATCAGCGACCGCGGCATCCGCGCCCGGCTGCGGCCGTGGTGCAGGATGTCGAGCATCGGAAGGACGAAGCCGGCGGTTTTGCCCGTCCCGGTCTGCGCAATGCCGATCAGGTCCTTGCCCATGAGCACGGCCGGGATCGCCCCGCGCTGGATCGGCGTAGGTTCGGTGTAGCCGCTGTCTTCAACAGCGCGCAGCAATTGGTCGGATAGGCCGAGATCGGCAAAAGTCATTCAAAGGTCCGGAAAAGGTCAGCGACGCCAAGACGGCTGCCGCTGTCGTTCCAGCTATGGCCCTTCAGCCGTCAAAGTTCAAGATAATGCGCTAGTTCCGCTGCTTCGGGACGAGCTGCCGGAATTTCTCGATTCCGCACGCGCCGCCCATGCGCGAGCGGATAGAATCGCGCTTCACGCAGATCTTGCCGTCATCTGACGTGAGGTAGAATCCTGTGTAGAAATCCAGCGCCGGGCAGCTTTCGTCGAGCTGGGCCCGGAGCAGCCGGCGGCCGGCCATCACGAAATCGACATGGTCGCCTCCCGACAGGAAAGCGCCCCGGATCTCGCTCGAATCGATGCATTTGGGGCCCTTGTGCTCGACCCACTCGATATCGGGCGGCGGATCCGGGCGGACGGGCACCCGGATGATCAGCTGGTCCTCGATGACGATGCTGCGCACGCGCGGCACGTCCCCGGCCACGCCGAAGGCCATTCCGAAGAATACCGGCACAAGCGCCAGCAGCGCTGTGATCGTCACTGTACAGGCCCCATGTCGGCAGGGAATTTGCAGGCAGGCGTTGAACAATCAATGAACTGCCGGAGCGTCAGTGATCGCTCCCGTACCCCACATGCTCAAAAGGGCTAAGAACAGTTGCGAAAGCATCGGCGCTTGCATAAGGCGTCGGCGACTTCCGGCCGGCGCCTGACGCAAGCCCAAAAGACCAATCACGGAGACATGAAATGGCGACCGAAGCGCCGACCCAATTGCCGCTCCTCTATTCGGCGATCGAGCCGCTGAGCTCCAATGTCCACGGCAAGATGAAGATTCGCCCGGTGGACAAGATGCCGATGATCGCCGCGACGCACGCGATTCCGGCGACGGTTGACGAGTTCACCCTGCTCGCCCGCCATTATCCGATCATCTTCGCGGTTGGCGATACACCGGTCCCGCTGGCGCTTATGGGGCTGAGCGAGGGGGTCAACGCCTTCGTCGACGAGAATGGGCGGGCTCTCGACAACAATCTCTACATCCCGGCCTACATCCGCCGCTATCCGTTCCTCCTGGCGCGGCTGAAGCAGGACAGCGACGAACTGTCGCTCTGCTTCGACCCGACGGCGGGCGCGGTCGGCGAATTCGACGAGGGCGAGCCTTTGTTCGAGGACAATGGCGAGCCGAGCCAGGCGACCAAGGCGATCCTCGAATTCTGCGAGCAGTTCGAAACCGCGGGCCAGCGCACGGCTGCGTTTGTCGACGACCTTCAGAAAAGCGGGCTGCTGATGGACGGCGAAGTCGCGATCCAGCCGGAAGGCGCGCCGCAGCCCTACGTCTATCGCGGCTTCCGGATGGTCGACGAGGAGAAGCTGAGGGACCTGCGCGGCGACGAGCTTCGCAAGTATAACCAGGGCGGGCTTCTGCCGCTGGTTTACGCCCACCTGTTCTCGCTATCGCAGGTTCGCGAGTTGTTCAGCCGGCAAATCGCGCAGGGCAAGGGACCGATCAAGGTGGCCCAGCCCGAGACCGCCGACGCGTGAGCCTTTTGCGGCGGGCCGAATTGAACGGGTGAAGCCGCGCACCATCTGGGATGTGCCGGACGGTTTCGGTTCATCCCCTTCGGAGCCGCGCGGCCTGCGTGCCCTTCTTTGGGCGCGCTCCTCCCTGAACTGCGCCGCCTCGGCTATGCCGGGGCGGCGCTTTTATTCGGCGGCCGCCGGCAGGCGCCGCTCGAGCAGAAGCTCGCCGAGTCTGGCTGCGAGCTTTCCCAGGAGGCCCGCGACTTCGTCGAACCGCCGACCCGGCTTTCCCGCCGCGGTCAGGTAGCACCGGCGATCCACTTCGACCTGGAGCGCGTGAACGCCGTTGTGCGGAGAGCCGTGGCGATCGAGAATATGGCCGCCGGCAAACGGGTCGTTCGCTGCGGCAATGAACCCGGACTGGGTCGCCACGGCCAGTGCTTCGGCCATCAGCCACGGCGCGGCGCTGCGACCGAAACGGTCGCCGAAGACGACCTGCGCCGTCCCCTTTGAGGGTGGCATGGAATGGCAATCGAGAAGAAGGGCGCAGCCGAAGCGGGCGACGACAAGTTGCACCTGCTGCTCGAGGGCACGATGGTAGGGATGGTAGGCATCGCGAAGGCGCCGCTCGAACTCCTCGCCGGCGATCGCCTCGCGCCACAAATGGCCGTGAGCGGCGGTCCTCGACGGAACGATCCCGAGCCCCCCGCGAGCCCGCGGAGTCGGCCTTGCCCGCCGGTTACCGCTGATGATCGCCGGGTCGATCTCGTCCTCGGCGCGATTGCAATCGACTGCTGCCCTTGGCGCCCGGGCGATCACCGCCCCCGTCCCCTGGCCCATGGCGCGCCAGACGAGTCGATCGACCAGCGGGTCTTCGAGCGCCGCAAGCGACGCCCGGCCATGGCTCGAAAGATCCAGCAGCCAGCCGGGGTAATCGCGGCCGGCGTGAGGAACCGAGAGCACGACGGGCAGTTGCCCGCGCTGCGGATGAACGATTGGGGGAGAGAGTGAGTTCACGGACAAGTGTCCCAGATTAGGACCGACACGAAGAAGCTGCAACGCATCGCGCCGTCATTCGCTTCTGGCAAATCTCGAATGTTCAGCGCATTATGAGGCCCATGCCGCGAATCCTCCTGGCCGAAGACGACACGTCGATGCGCGAATATCTGCAGCGTGCGCTGCAGCGGGTCGGCTACGACGTGCAGTCCGTTGGTTGCGGCACAGAGGCTGTCCCGCTGCTCCAGAAGGACCGCTACGATCTCCTCCTCACGGACATCGTCATGCCGGAAATGGACGGCATCGAGCTTGCCCAGAAGGCGTCGGCGATGGACCCGGACATCCGGGTCATGTTCATCACCGGCTTCGCGGCCGTGGCGCTCCAGAGCGGCCGCACCGCGCCGGAGGCAAAAATGTTGTCCAAGCCCTTCCACCTGAAGGACCTCGTCGCCGAGGTGGACCGCATCTTCCAGACCGAGGATCAGCACGGCCGCCTCTAACGGCTTGCCGAAGGCTGCTTTTAGCGGGTTGCGCCCTCGGCAACCCACCCCTAAATGGCCAGCCGAGTGGGCGTGTAGCTCAGTGGTAGAGCACTGTGTTGACATCGCAGGGGTCGCAAGTTCAATCCTTGCCACGCCCACCATTT
>Ga0207657_10001403_pt1 | contig 25687 bp, 28 predicted proteins | sample KBSC33metaG_FD_184316 | JGI IMG/M metagenome (GOLD analysis project Ga0207657, IMG submission 184316) | Corn rhizosphere microbial communities from Kellogg Biological Station, Michigan, USA - KBS C3-3 metaG (SPAdes) (version 2) | ecosystem: Host-associated > Plants > Roots > Rhizosphere > Soil ... | reverse complement strand
CGGAACATCGGTCGGCTTTGACTTCGGTCAGGCCGGGCGGCGCGAAACAGAAGCGAGGCTTCGGCCGGCGCACTGGAGTAGAGGCTGCAAGGCTCCTCTTCGGAGGGAGTGATCGGTGGAAAGCGACGCCTGAGCTGGTGAGCCGGAATTCAGGATGAGGTTCCCCTGGGACCGAGTTTTGAGATTTGGCGAATCCTACGCTCGGCGCAGTGGGGGCTGGCAGCGATGCCGGCCCCCATTTCTCTTTGGGGCCGACGTTCGCCTCGAGCTGGCGCGCTTTCCCCTCCTCGTTCGCCCCTCTTCTTTCGATACCATCGCACGGGACCAAAACCGGATTCGCGCGTTAGAGGCGTGAAGGTGGCGGCACTGTCGCTGCCCGAGCGGGCACGAAAGGAGAGTCACTCGTGCTTGCCCTTGCCGCGCTCATGCTGGCCTCAGCGTCGCCGACCCCTTCCCCAGCGCTTACCTCGACCGCGCCATGGTGGGAGAGATTCACCTTCACGATGACCGGCGACGGCACCCAGCAGGCCTGCCAATATGCGACGAGCCTGCCGGTGACGGGAGCGCCCGGATGCGGCGACGACAGCGACGATGCGGATGCCACGAACGCCGGGCTCCAGCAGGCGAGCGGCAGCTCGGGCGGGACCTATACCAAGATCACGATCGAACGTCGGTTCACGCCCGCGACCCAACCCGAACCGGTGAAGCTCGAGACCGGCGACACCCTGCTCGGCGAGCAGGTCCTGGCCCTGGCGATCGACGGCAGCGGCGCGGTGAGGAGCTGCGCAATCGTGGGCAAGTCGGGCGAGATGAAGCCGCCCTATGGCTGCAACGAAGCGCGAAGCGAGAAATTCGCGGCGAACGCGAGATCCACGCCCGAACTCCGGCATGGGTTCATGACCGTCCTCGTTTACGGCCACGAGGAATATCCCGTCTGAGCAAGCGTCCCGGAAAATTCGAATGATGGCTGGCGTTAACCGGCCTCATTGACGATCAGTCAGCCATTCTCCTTCAATCTGCGTGCGGCGATCGAAGGAAACCGAGCAATGTCCCAGCTCAGCAAATTGCACGAAGATCACGCCATTCTTGCAAAGCTGTTCAGCCAATTGGGCAGCGCGGTCGAGAGTTCGGAGCCGCCATCGCAGCTGGTGCTGTTCGATTTGAGGCGGGAGCTTGTTTCAACATTGCTCGCACATCTCAAGCTTGAGGATTGGACGCTCTACCCGCGACTGATCGAGAGCGACAACGAAGCAATCAGCGACGCTGGCCGCAAGTTCCAGCAGGAAATGGGTGGCCTTGCTCCGGCCTTCGTCGCTTATTGCGACAAGTGGAGCGCAAGCCGGATCGAAAGCGACTGGGCCGGCTATTGCGCCGACACGCGCGAAATCCTCGACGCGCTGGAGAATCGGCTGCTGCGCGAGAACCGCGAGCTGCTGCCGTTACTGGAGCGGCTGGACGAGGCAGCCTGACGACGGCCTGTTTCAGGGCCTGCGCCGGACCGCCCAGACAAACGCGGACAGGCTGCTGATCAGGGCGGCGACGGCTAGCAGCATGGCAGGATCGATCACGAGCATTCGACAGCGACTCCGAAGACTCCTTGTTCCCTATTTGTTCCTATGATGCAATAGGAATATTCCTACTATGGCGGCGCTGCTTGTGCCGTGGGCCGCTCTCGCATATATCGCGCGCCGTCCGGCGGGCGCACTTTCGCTTGCTGGGAGCCCGTCACATCGGCGAGCGCGTACAGTGACCCGGAACTGACCGGCGCTGGCCGCGCTCTTTGTTGCGATGGGTTCCGACGGACGCCGCTTCGGCATGGGGCCGTCTCGGCAGTTTGTTTAACCAGGTCCGCATGCGGGAGCTTTGCCATGGTGGCGGGCGCGGCAAGCTGATTTGAACGTTCGGAAAGACACAAATTTCATGGCCACAACGGCATTTCCCAGCCGCGACGATTTCGCGGCCCTCCTGAACGAGAGCCTCGGCGGCGAAGGCGAGAGCTTCGAAGGCAAGGTCGTAAAGGGTACTGTCACCGCAATCGAAAACGACATGGCGGTGATCGACGTCGGGCTTAAGTCCGAAGGGCGCGTCGCGCTTCGCGAATTCGCGGCGCCGGGCCAGAAGGCGGACATCAATGTCGGGGACGAGGTCGAGGTCTATGTCGATCGCGTGGAGAATTCACAGGGTGAAGCGATGCTGTCGCGCGACCGCGCGCGCCGCGAAGCCGCATGGGACAAGCTCGAAAAGGAATATGAGGCCGGCAACCGTGTCGATGGCGTGATCTTCGGCCGGGTGAAGGGCGGCTTCACCGTCGACCTCGGCGGCGCCGTCGCGTTCCTTCCGGGCTCGCAGGTCGACATCCGCCCGGTCCGCGACGTCGGGCCGCTCATGGACCAGCCGCAGCCGTTCCAGATCCTGAAGATGGACCGCCGCCGCGGCAACATCGTCGTTTCGCGCCGCGCGATCCTGGAAGAGACCCGCGCCGAACAGCGGAGCGGACTCATCCAGTCGCTGGCCGAGGGCCAGGTCCTCGACGGCGTGGTCAAGAACATCACCGACTATGGCGCGTTCGTCGATCTCGGCGGAATCGACGGCCTGCTGCATGTCACTGACATCAGCTACAAGCGCGTCAACCACCCGTCCGAAGTGCTGAACATCGGCGACACGGTGAAGGTGCAGATCATCCGCATCAACCGCGAAACCCAGCGCATCAGCCTTGGGATGAAGCAGCTCGAGGCCGATCCGTGGGAAGGCGCCAGCGCCAAATACCCGATCGACGGTATGTTCCGCGGCCGAGTGACCAACATCACCGAATATGGCGCGTTCGTAGAACTCGAGCCGGGGATCGAGGGGCTTGTCCACGTCTCGGAGATGAGCTGGACCAAGAAGAACGTTCACCCGGGCAAGATCGTCAGCACTTCGCAGGAAGTCGACGTCAAGGTGCTCGAGGTTGACGAGGAGAAGCGGCGGATCTCGCTGGGCCTCAAGCAGGCACAGGCCAATCCGTGGGCCGAGTTCGCCGAGAAGCACCCGGTTGGAAGCCAGGTCGAGGGCGAGGTCAAGAACGCGACCGAGTTCGGCCTGTTCGTCGGCCTTCCCGGCGACGTCGACGGCATGGTCCACATGTCGGACATCGCCTGGGGCGTGTCGGGCGAGGAAGCTCTCGGGCTTCACCACAAGGGCGAGACGGTCAAGGCCGTGGTCCTCGATGTGGACGTCGAGAAGGAGCGCATCAGCCTTGGCATGAAGCAGATCGAGCGTGGCGGAGTCGGCGGCGGAACGGCTGCCGGCGGCGCCGGCGGCCTCAAGAAGGGCGATACGGTCACCGTCACGGTTCTCGACGTGAAGGACGGCGGGCTGGACGTTCAGATTGGCGACGATGGCGCAGTCGGCTTCGCCAAGCGCACCGACCTTGGCCGCGACCGTGACGAGCAGCGTCCGGAGCGTTTCCAGGTCGGCCAGAAGTTCGACGCGATGGTCACCGGCTTCGACCGGTCCAAGAAGCCGAACTTCTCGATCAAGGCGCTCCAGATCGCCGAAGAGAAGCAGGCGGTAGCGCAATATGGCTCGTCGGATTCGGGCGCGTCGCTCGGGGACATCCTCGGCCAGGCGCTGAAGGAGGCCGAGTCGAAGAAGTCGACGAAGGCCGCCGCCAAGTCGACGAAGAAGAAGTAATCGAAGGCAAGGGCTTGCGCCGTCGGGACTTTCCTGACAGCGTGAGCCCGCCCACCGGGGACAGGGCTGCCGAATCTGCGGGGAAACTCATGATCCGTTCCGAACTGGTCCAGAAGATGTGCCAGGACTTCCCAGACCTGACCCAGCGTGAAGTCGAAAGCGTCGTCAGCGCCTTTTTCGATTCCGTAGGCGACCAGTTGGCGACGGGAGGGCGGGTCGAGCTTCGCGGCTTTGGCGCTTTCTCCACCCGCAAGCGCGACGCTCGCACCGGCCGCAATCCGCGGACCGGCGAGTCGGTCGAGGTCGATGCCAAGCGCGTGCCTTATTTCAAACCGGGCAAGGAAATGCGCGAACGCCTCAACCTCAAGGAAACCGCCGGCGACTTATGACCGTGGGGCCGCTGCGGACGTGGCGGAACGGTAGACGCTGGGGACTTAAAATCCTCTTCCCGCAACGGGAGTGTGGGTTCGACTCCCACCGTCCGCACCAAGCTAATGATTTGAAATAGAAACGACTTCTCCGTGCCCGCCGCCGGCGGCAGCGGAGGCGTCGTCGGCCTCCGTGTGTAGTTCTGGTGCAATCGTGTCAGGAATTTTCTGGTCGAGAACGCTGATCGCGCTGTCGATGTTCGATCCGAACAGGTGCGCGTAGTGCATCACCATGTTCATGACACCTCGTTTGACCTGCTGGCGCGGCACGCTGACCTATGTGAGGCTCGCGATAACCCTCGTCATCGGAAGGAAAAGTGTTCGCTGGCCCGTGGGAAATTCTTCGAAACCGAACTGCGTGTAAAAAGTGACCGCGTCGGCATCGATCGCATGAACTATGATCGCGGCTGCGCCAAACCTTTGGTTCGCCTCGATGCAGCGTTGCAGCGCATGGCGGAGCATTCCGCTGCCAAGATGGCGGCCGCGGTGATCTAGGTCGACCGCCATGCGGCCGAGAACCATTAGGGGGGTAGGATTTGGCATGTTTCTCGCGAGCTTCGGTCGCAGATCCGGGCGCTGCACGGCGCCAGCAGCTAATGAATAGAAGGCTACCACCTGGCCGGCGTCAGTTCCGGTTTGCGAGGCCACTACATAGGTTCGTGATGCCGGACCTTCGTTCTTGAGAGCTCGTCGCCGTAGAAAATCGTTCAGCGGCGGCTTGCCGCAGTCAAATGCGGCCAGCTGGTGCTCCTGGGTGATAGGCACCGGCTCGCTATATTGTGGGTGTGAAGCACGTAGTTCTTCTACTATTCCCATGGCGCTTTGCTAGAAAGCAGCTCACGAAGCTTCTGCGTCGGTCGCGGAGGCTCTGCTAGTACCCGGGCGAAGGCCTCAGCTTGATCTTCGTCGAGTTGGAACACAGTCTGATCCAGCAGGACATCGATCGCATGCGTCCAGGCACTTTCCGTGACGAACGCGCTGAAAGTCTTGTTCGTCGCCGTGGCGGCTGCTTCAATTAGCTCCTTCGTTTGAGTTGGCATTCGAATGCTAACTGCTTTGTCGTGCTTGGCCCTTTCTTGGACTGCTGCATTCATGATCATTCCTCCAGACAGCTGAGCGGGGGCCCCGCCTGGTTCACCCTATATCCGTGGACGTATTAATATTGTCAATACACAAGCGTTCCTCCTGAGTTGGGAAGGTGGTTGCAAATCGCGTGTAATCGCTTCGCGGAAAGTTCCGGTGGTTAGGCAACGCCCGGAACGCTCCGCTATGTTTCTCCGGCGGACTTAAAATCCTCTTCCCGTAACGGGAGTGTGGGTTCGACTCCCACCGTCCGCACCAGCATTCAAATCCAGGCATGCTGGGAACACGCCGATTTGAATGCTTTGCCTGCAGCGGATCCGGGAGATCGGCGAAGCCTGCGATCCGATCCAAGCTCGGGCATTCCACAGAAAGAAGCGCCCTCGCCCGCGGGCCGGGAAAGGGAGCAGGAGTCCCATTCCGGAACGACTGGGACCCCTGTGCCCAACAAGGCCGTTGAACATGGTTAAATGGCTGTTAAGCATTTCCCCATGGCTCACGCCCGCGCCTCTATCGCGCTCGACCCACGGCATTTCGGCCGAGGCCCCGTGCGCCTCGTGGAGGGGTGCTATGAGCGCCGATGGAGCATCTCCGACGATCTGAAGCTGTTCGCGACCACGTTCGCCGCGGGCTTCCTCTTCGTCTCGATCTTGATCGCCTGAACCGCCCACCGGACGGTCCGCTCCCAAAATTGATCTCCTAGACCACCCGACACCGGTCCTCGTCGCACGCCTGGTGCAGCTTCCATCCCAGCCAGGCCGCCACGATGCACATCGCAGCGACAAGCAGAAGCTGTCCGACGGGGCCGATGCCGATGCTCGACAGGGCGTAAGCGAGGAGCGCTCCGATCACCATCGCCCCGGAGTTGACGATATTGTTCGCTGCAACCGTCCGCGCCGTCTCGGTCTTGGGGACGGTGGTCGTCAGGAAGGCGTAGAGCGGGACGACAAACATGCCGCCGGTGATGGCGACTCCCAGCAAGCACAGGATCATCGGCCACGCCATCGGATTGAAGAGGAAGTTCCCGAGGGTCGTCAGCTCCGCGCCATGCTTGCCCCAGGTCAGGGAGACGAAGTGCAGGAGAAGCACGAAAACTCCCATCGCGATGACCGAGGGCGGAGCGAACCGGGCCGACACCTGGCTCTTCAGCATCCGATTGATGGCGACCGAGCCGATCGCGATTCCGATCGAGAAGATGGCGATGAACATGCTTGCGACCTGCTCGTCGGCCCCGAGGACATTCTTCACCAATGGCGGGAATATGATGATCAGTACCGCTCCGATGGTCCAGAAGAAGCTGATCGCAAGGATGGCAAGAAACAGCCGCCGAATGTGCATCGTCGCGCTGACGAGCTCGACCGACGCTTTGACGATATGCCACGTGATCGGCAGCCGCTCCGCCGAGGGCGGCGCCGGTGGCACCTGCCTTCCCGCAAGATAACCGAGCAACGCAAAGCCGACCACGGCGACCGCTGCCGACTGCGGACGGGGTGCGAGCACTCCCGCCAGGATCGTTCCGAGAAGGATGGCGATGTAGGTGCCCGCTTCGACCAGGCCGGTGCCCCCGAGCACCTCGTCCTTGTCCAGGTGCTGCGGCAGGATCGCATATTTGATGGGGCCGAAGAAAGTCGAATGGATGCCCATCGCAAAGACCGCCGCCAGCATCAGCGGAACGTTGGCAAGGATGATCCCCGCGCCACCGACCAGCATGATGAAAATCTCGGCGAACTTGATGATGCGGATCAGACGGGCCTTGTCATGGTCGTCGGCTAGCTGACCCGACAGCGCCGAGAAGAGGAAGAACGGCAGGATGAAGAGCGCCTGCGCGATTGCGCTGAACTGAAACTCCTTCGCCGGGTTGGAATAGAGCTGATAGGTGACGAACAGGACGACCGCCTGCTTGAACAGGCTGTCGTTGAAGGCTCCGAGAGCCTGGGTCGCGAAAAGCGGAAGGAATCGCCGCGCGCGGAGCAGGTGGCTGATGTTCTGGATCAACGGAGGCGCGTTGCGGATCGCATGGACTTCGGACTTTCCGCATAGCCAGCTTTGCGCAACTCGCCAAACGCTATAACTCTGGCCTCCAGAGATGCTGACGCTTCCCAACCTCCTGACCCTGTCGCGGATCTTCGCGGTGCCGATCCTGGTATTCCTGCTGTGGCAGCCGCGGCCGTTCGATTATGCGGTCACCTTTGCGCTTTATTGCGTTGTCGGGATCACCGATTACTTCGACGGCTACCTGGCGCGCGCGCAGGGACAGATCTCCAAGCTCGGGCAGTTCCTCGATCCCATCGCCGACAAGATCATGGTGGCGGCGGTGATCGTGATGCTGATGGCTTCCAGGAAGGCCAACGGCGAACCGCCGATCCTACAGGATTTCAACATCGTCCCGGCGCTGATCATCCTGCTTCGCGAGATCATCGTGTCGGGCCTACGCGAGTTCCTGGCCGACCTTCGAGTAGGAATGCCGGTCAGCCAGATGGCGAAGTGGAAAACAACGATCCAGCTTGTTTCGCTCGGCGCGCTGATCCTCGGCGGCGCAATGCCTCACCAGCCCTGGGTGCACAGTGTCGGGATCGCATGCCTTTGGGCCGCAGCGGCCCTGACACTGGTTACCGGATACGACTATTTACGAATCGGCCTGAAGCACATGGAATAGACTCGACAGGACCGAGGCGGCGGCCGCAATCGAAACAGGAACTTGCGCATATAAGGGACTCCTCGTCAGCAGGAGCCGGTCATGCGCGTCGGCAGATGCCCGGGCACCGGACGCGCCCGCTATTCGGCGTTCAGCCGGTCCGCGGACGTGCGGAAAGTCTCGGCGAGCAGGCGGAACTCCTTCTCGCGCGGGCTCCGGCGCCGCCAGATGAGGGCGATCTGCCGAACGGCATTGTCCGCGTCGAGCTCGCGCGAGACGAGCGAGGTGCCCTCCAGGATTCCCGCGTCAACGGCCATTTTCGGGACGAGAGTCAAGCCAAGACCATTGTCGACCATCTGAATGAGCGTGTGAATGCTGGTACCCAGCATTGCACTTCTCGGCGCGGTCCTTCCGCACGCGGCAAGGGAGTGGTCAGTGAGGCAATGGCCATCCTCCAGCAGCAGCAGGTCGGAATTGCGGATCGCGGCCGGCGGGACCTGCCGGGGAAGCGAATCCGCCTGCTTCCGGCGAAGCGCAAGGAGCAGTTCGTCGTCGAACAGGCTCTCGCTATCGACGTCGCCGCAGGGGAACGGGAGCGCGAGAAGCACGCAATCGAGGCTTCCGCGGTGGAGGGCGTCGCACGCCTGCTGGCTTGTTTCCTCGCGGAGATAGAGCTTGAGCTGGGGATAGGTCTTCCGGAGATCCGGGAGCACCCGCGGGAGGAGGAATGGAGCGATCGTCGGGATGACGCCCATGCTGAGCTCGCCGCTGAGGGGCAGTCCGGCGGCCTGGGCGAGGCCGGTGATTTCCTCGGCTTCGCGGAGGAGGCGCCGGGCGCGCTCGACGATCTCCTTGCCGAGCGGCGTGAAGCGAACCCCCTGCCGGGCGCGCTCGACCAGTTCCGTGCCAAGCAGCTTTTCGAGCTCCTGAACCCCCGCCGAGAGCGTCGACTGGGTTACGAAGCAAGCTTGGGCGGCGCGACCGAAATGGCCCTCATCGTGAACCGCGACGAGATACTGGAGTTGTCTCAACGTTGGGAGATAGGCCGTCATTTCAATCGATTTAATCGATGTATAAATAAAAATCAATCGATTGGACCGCTCATCGTGCGACTCCTATCTCCGTCTCACACCAAATTCTTGAACAGGAGAACCTATTCCCATGCTCACCGTCGGCGACAAGCTCCCCACCCTCAAGCTCCCCGTCCAGCAGGGCACTTCTGCCCTCCCTGCCGGCGAGACGATCGATCTCGGCGACACCAACGGCAAGTGGAAAATCCTCTTCTACTGGCCGAAGGACTTCACCTTCGTCTGCCCGACGGAAATTGTCGGCTATGGCGAGCTCAAGAAGGACTTCGCCGATCGCGACGCCGTCCTGGTCGGCGCTTCAACCGACACCGCTCACGTCCACTTCGCCTGGCGCCGTTCGGACGAGGAGCTGGCGCAGGCGGACTTTCCGTGGATCGCCGACAACGGCAAGGAGTTGGCTTCGCAGCTCGGAATCCTCGATCCCGAAGAGCATGTCGCTTACCGCGCGACCTTCATCGTCGATCCTGACAACATCATCCAGCACGTGACGGTGAACGGCCTCAATGTCGGACGCAATCCGCAGGAGACGCTGCGCGTCCTCGACGCCCTGCAGACCGACGAGCTTTGCCCGTGCAACTGGAACCCGGGCGAAGAGGTCCTGAAGCCGGCCGCTTAAGCGCGGGATATTTGCCCCCCGGAGGGGGCTGTTGATGCGTAAACGGGCGGGCCAGTCCCCTCCCCCTAGCCGCCCAAGCCGCACGGTCGCGGGCAGTCCCCTCCCAGTTTCCCCAATTCGAATCCGGAGTTCCCATGTCGCTGAAAGACTTCGCCGAGACCCTCCCCGACTATGCGAAGGACCTGAGGCTCAACCTGACCTCGATCCTGTCGGACCAGCTGCTCGGCGACGAGCGCAAGGGCGGGCTCCTCCTCGCCTGCGCGCACGGGTCCGGGTACAAGCCGCTGGTCGACGCCGCGGAATCGGAAGTGTCGGGCAAGCTGTCCGAAACGCAGGCGAACGCCGCTCGCGGAGCGGCCGCGCTGATGGCGATGAACAACGTTTATTACCGCTTCGTCCACCTGGTCGCGAACCCGGAATATGGGACGATGCCCGCCAAGCTCAGGATGAATTTCATCGGCAGCCACGGGATCGCCAAGGAGGATTTCGAGCTGTTCAGCCTCGCGGTGTCGGCGATGAACGGTTGCGGCATGTGCATCGACAGCCATGAGCGCGTGCTGCTCGAGCACGGAGTGAAACCCGAGACGATCCAGTCGGCGGTTCGAGTCGGTGCGGTGATGAAGGCGCTCGCGACCGTCCATTCAACGCTCTGACCTCTGGCAATCGGTCCGCCGCACCCATAGATTGGGCGGAAAGCATCAAGGACTGGCGCTTGTTTTCTGGTCTGATCGAATATCTCGAATCCGTCGAAGCCCGCGATCCCGCGGCGCGGTCGCACTGGGAAGTCCTCACTTATCCCGGGGCCTGGGCGCTCGCCCTGCACCGGGTCGCCCATTGGCTGTATGGCGGCGACCTCTTCCTGCTCGCCCGCTGCGTCAACCATTTCGCCCGCTTCCTGACCGCGATCGACATCCATCCCGGTGCCGAGATCGGGAAGCGCTTCTTCATCGACCACGGCTTCACCGTGATCGGCGAATCCGCCGAGATCGGCGACGACGTCACCATCTATCAGGGCGTCACGCTAGGCGGGACGAACCCGCACGAGGGGACGGCCGGCAAGCGCCATCCAACCATCCGCGACAAGGTCGTCATCGGGTCGGGCGCGCAGGTACTCGGGCCGATCGAAGTCGGGGAAGGCGCCCGGGTCGGCGCCAACGCCGTGGTGACCCGCGACGTTGCGGCCGGAGCAACGGTCATCGGCATTCCGGCCAAGCCGGTGCCAGTCGATGTCGCGGCCGCCGAGCCCAAGGAGTTCCTTCCCTATGGAACGCCATGCAACGAGATCGCCGACCCCGTGCTCGCCCGGCTATGCGAGCTCGAGCGCGAGATTGCGAAACTGCGCGACGAGCGGAAGGAGAAAACCGGCGCCAAAGAGGCGCCCGTAAGGAGCAAGCGCGCTTGAGCGTCGTCCAGCCGTTCCCAAATCCGAGGGACCGGCGCCCGATTACGGCTTTCGATCGGCTCGAGCTGATGCGGATCATGGATCTTTACGGACGCATGGTCGCCGCCGGGCACTGGCGCGACTATGCGCTCGGCCATCATCACGACCATGCCGTCTTCGCCGCTTTCCGCCGCCACGCCGAACGGCCGGAAATCCGCATAGAAAAACGCCCCGAGCTTCGGCTGAAGCAGGGGGCGTACGCGCTCGTCAGCGAGCATGGTCTCGTGCTCAAACGAGGCCACGACCTTTCGGGAATCATGGCCCCGCTCGAGCGGCGTCTCATGCGGATCGTGCGGTAGACAGGACCGGCCGGTCGACGACCGGGAGCTTCGCCCTCAGACTGTCCGGAAGCGGTTTCAACACCGTCTCGCGCGCCTGGTGCCAAAAGGCCGACAGCAGCAGGAGCGAAGAACCGATCACCAGCGCCGTCAGGGCCACGTTGAGCTCGATTGCGCCGAACTGCTTGAACAGTTCGTTGAGCGCAAATAGCACGTAGGCAAGGGCCGAAACGAGCAGCGCCCGGCGGTCGATCGCCAAAGCGGTCAAGCCGAACAGGACGTAGAGCAGAACCACGACCAGCCCTTCGCCGACCGTGACCCTGCCGCTGGTGAGGCCAAGCAGAGCGAAGATCGGGTGAGCGATCATCGGCGCCGCGAGCAGGTGAAGCCAGAAGGCGACGTCGGAGCGACGGGTGAGCCGCGCCGGATCGGACGAGTCCCAGCGCATCGCGAACAGGAAGACTCCGATGCCAAGCACCAGGACGATCCCGAGGATCAGGTTCTTGGACTGCTCGGGATCGCCGACGACAGCGATCAGCAAGCCGACAACGATGGCGGAAACAGCGGCCGCGCCGGCGGCGACCGTGATCGGCACGCGAAAGCGCTTCCAGTGAAGCCAGGCGGCGCCGGCGGCGAGTGCGCCGGCAATCGCTGCGATCGTTCCGGAATAGAGAGCCTGCTGGTCGCGGGGCGGCTCGCCGACGGCATAAGCGCCAAGGAAACCGACCGTCGCAAAGACGGAGCCGACGAATGCCAACAGGAGGATGATCGAAGGCAGCGCCATGCGCCGCTTTGCAGTGAAGAACAGCGCGAGTGCCCAGGCGGTCACGGCGACCGGGAGCGGCGCGAGGAAGGACGGGCCATCCGCCTCCACGGTCGTTCCGAGCGACTGGCCGATCCACTGGCCGATCCAGCCGACAGCGACGAGGAGGATCACCGCGGCGATCGATACGAAGATATCGTTGAATCCCGTGATCAGGCGGAACTGTTCTTCATCGACGGCCGGCGCGGAGCGCTGGACCTCCATGAAATTGCGCAGCGATGCCGCTGCTTCTGAGCTGATTGCGCCGGCGGCGACTGCGTCGTCGAGGTCGTCCTGAGTGTACATTCCAGCACCCCGCTTTTTGAGGGGCCGGAAGTTACGCCTACTGTATTAGTGTGTCAACACAGCAGAAAGGTTGGCCGGCACTCCGACGGGGGAGTTGGGAACTACGAAGTGCCGGCCGTTCGTTAGCGGCAGCGAACGCGTGACCGTTCGACGCTGCGCCCGATGAGGGCGCCTGCCGCAGCTCCTAAGATCGTTCCGGTCGCCCGTTCGCCGTGGGTGTCGATTGCCCGACCCACGAGCGCGCCACCGGCAGCGCCGATGATGAGCCCGGTTGTCCCGTTCGGCCGCTTGCAACGCAATCGCCCGTGCGAATCACGCCAGACCTTGCCGTTGTAATATGGGGAATGGTGACGTGACCGGGCATCCGCCTGTTGCGGAAGGGCCGGTACGGTAATGCTCACCGCGGCGAGCGCCAGCATCGCTTTTTTCATTTTTTGGTGCTCCCACGCTTGTTGGATGTGCTTCTGTCGTAACCGTAACGATGGCGCGAGCGGAAGGTAAACGCCCGGACCGAGGTTAACGACGAACCGACTCGCCTCGGCGGCGGGCGGACCTCAAGGTATGCGGAAGGTTTACGCCGACTGGCGCGCAGCGGATTTTTCGCGCCACCGGCCGTCTTCGTTAGCCCAGTAATGGCGTTCGACCTGGCTCCGGCCGGCGAGCGATCGCCACGCATCTCGCGCCTCGTCGATCGCATCATGGCCGAACAGGTAGAAGACACGTTCGAAGGCGAGCGAGGCTTCACGCCACTTGCCGTCGGCAATCAGCAGGTTGCGAGCCCGATTGGGCGCGTCGGCATCGGCCGCGAGCAGGACCGGCTGGCGGGAGTCATCGCTTTCGCCGACGGTTGCGTGCGGAAGGAAGCTCGCCGGTCCCTGGTCCCAAAGGATCCGGTCGAGCCGCGCCAGCTGCACATTGTCGCCCGATACGACGACCAGCCGCTCATTCTCCTTGAGCAGCTTTTCCGCAAGGCTTGCGATAACCTGCTCGAGCGGTACGGCGCCGAGTTGATAGAAGTCGACGCGCACCGGCGCGATCAGCCTTCGAGATTATCCGCCACGAACTGGTCGAGCAGTCGCACTCCGAAGCCGGTCGCGCCCTTGGCAAAGGTGTTCGACGGCTTGTCCGACCAGGCCATTCCGGCGATGTCGAGGTGCGCCCAATTCACGCCGTCCTCGATGAATCGCTTGATGAACTGCGCGGCGGTGATCGACCCTCCCTCGCGCGGGCCAACATTCTTCATGTCCGCAATGTCGGAATCGAGCATCCGGTCGAAGGCGTCGCCAAGCGGCATTCGCCACAATTTGTCGCCGCTCTCGTCAGCCGCCTTCATCAACTCTCCCGAGAGCTTGTCGTCGGGGGTGAACAAGCCGGCATATTCGTGCGCAAGGCTGACGAGGATCGCGCCGGTCAGAGTTGCGAGATCGATGATCGTCGTCGGCTTGTACGTCCGCTGGACGTAGGCAACCGCGTCAGCGAGCACGAGGCGGCCCTCGGCGTCGGTGTTGATCACCTCAACGGTCTGGCCCGACATCGTTGTGACGACGTCGCCCGGCCGTTGCGCATTCCCGCCCGGCATGTTCTCGACGAGCCCGCAGATGCCGACGATGTTCGCCTTCGCCTTGCGGAGCGCGAGCGCCTTCATCGTGCCGACGACCGCGCCGGCGCCGCCCATGTCCCACTTCATCGATTCCATGCCCTGGGCAGGCTTGATCGAGATTCCGCCGGTATCGAAGGTGACGCCCTTTCCGACGAAGGCGACGGGCGCCTCGCCCGGCTTGCCGCCGTTCCAGCGAAGCACGAGGAGGCGTGCTTCGCGGACCGAGCCCTGCGCCACCCCGAGCAGCGCACCCATGCCGAGCTTCGCCATCGCTGCGGCATCGAGAACGTCGAGCTCGATCCCGAGCTTGGCGAGATCGCGGCAACGCGCGACGAAGCTCTCGGGATAAATGATGTTGGCAGGCTCGGTGACGAGTTCGCGGGTCAGGCCGACGCCCTGGACGACCGGTTCCCACCGCGTTTTCCAACGCTGTTCTGCACCATCGCCGCCGCCGACGATCGTAACGGTCTTCAGCGTGGGCTTCTGCTTGTCCTTCTGCCTGGTGCGGTAAAGATCGTAACGCCACGAACGAAGCGCAGCGGCGAGCGCCACCCGGGCGGTCGCGTCGGCATCATAATCGAGCCCGCCGAGGTCGATGACGACCTGCGTTTCCCCCGAAGTCAGGAGCCGAGCAACGCCGGTCCCGCCGAGCTTCTCCGCCGACTGTGCGGGCAGGCTATCGCCGCCCGTGCCGACGACGAGCAACCGCCGCGACTTGCCGTCCTGGTCGACGAGGAGATCCGCGACATTGCCGGAATCGCCTTCGAACCGCTGCCGCTTCAGCGCCGCCTCGATCTTCGCTTTGTCGTCGAGCGATTTCGCGGCGGGGCGATTGGGACCGGCCGACGGAATCACCAGCGCATAATCTCCACTCGGCCGGGAAGCGGCGAATTCAATCTGCATGAGCGTACAAGGTCCCTGGAAAGAGGAAGCGAGGTTTGCGGCGCCTTTAGGACGGCATCGGCCTCATGGCAAAGCGCCCCGGACGAGATGGTTCCGGCGTGCGTCCGTTCCCCGCGAAGAGCGATTGTCGGGCGGCGGGCAAGGTGCGATAGGCGCGACTAACGAAACCGTCGGTGGACTGGGGCGGAAGGCGAGCGTTTGCGCAATCGGAAAGTTCGGTCGCGACTAATCTGGAGTACGGCGCTTCCGCTGCTGGCGTGGTCCGGGGCGGCAACCGCCGCGCAATCGTTGTCGCCCGGCGCCGAGGCGCCGCCGCCGCTCGCTGCGGCACAGCCCGCGCCCGTCGCTTCCGCCCCCATCGCCACTGTCGATTCCGATGGAGTCATCGAGTTCAGCGCCGACCAGGTCATCTACGACGGCGACAACGATATCGTCACCGCGTCCGGCAAGGTGCGCATGGCGAGGGATGGAAATTATCTCGCCGCCGACCTCGTGACCTGGAATCGCAAAAGCGGCGAGGTCCGAGCCCAGGGCGATGTCGCTGTCGTCAATCCGCAGGGCGACAAGATGATCGGCCAGAACGTTCTTCTCAGCGACACCTTGAAGGACGGCACCGTCGACAACCTGCTGATCGTGCTTGAAAGCGGAGGCCGAATCGCTGCCCGGCGCGGAAGCCGCTCGAACGGCATCTACACGCTCGAGAATGCCGCTTACTCGCCCTGCCCCGTGACGACGGCGAGCGGCTGCCCGAAACGGCCGAGCTGGATGATCACCGCCGCCCAGGTCATCGACGATCCCGCCACCGGGAGGGTCAAGTTCCGCGGCGGCCGGCTGAAGCTGTTCGGGATCACCCTTCCGCTGCTCCCGATCTTCAGCGTCGGGACCAACGGCGAAGGAGCAACCGGCTGGTTGATGCCGGAACTCAAGATTTCCAGGAACAACGGTTTTGAGGTCGCCCTGCCCTACTTCTGGCACATCGCGCCCAACCGGGACCTTTCGATCATCCCGCATCTCTACACGGGAACCCTGCCTGCGATCGAGGCACGCTATCGCGAGCTCAACAGTCTCGGTGCGTTCCAGGTCGGCGGATTCCTCGCCTACAGCCAGATCGAAAATGCGGACCTCACTCCAAGTAATGAGAGCGGCCGCGAAGTGCGCGGCTATTTCGAGGGCAACGGCAAGTACCAGCTCGACCGCGACTGGAGCGTTACCGGTTTCTTCCGTGTCGCGACCGACAAGACGGTCACTCGCCGGTACGACATCACCCGGGACGACCGGCTGCGCAATTTCATCAACGCCGAGCGGATCACTCCCGATAGCTATATTTCGATCGCTGGCTGGGCGTTCGAGGGACTTCGGGTCGACGACGTCCAGAAGCAGATCCCGATCGCACTTCCCGCGATCGACGCGCGCTTCAATCTCCAGCCGCCGGTTCTTGGCGGCAAGGTGCAAATCCAGGCGAACAGCCTCGCGATTCTTCGAATCGACGGCCAGGACACCCAGCGCGCTTTCGTCAGCGCCGAATGGGATTTGAGGCGGCTTACGACCATGGGACAGCAGGTCACGCTGACCGCCTATGCCCGCGGCGACGTCTATCATACCGACGACGCGGAAGAGACTGTCGTTCCGATCTACAGGGGCACGGATGGCTGGCACGCGCGCGGGATCGTCGCCCTCGCCGCCGACCTGCAATGGCCGTTCATCGGGTCGCTTTTCGGGGGCGTGCAGCGAATCACTCCGCGAGTGCAGATCGTTGCGACTCCTCCCACGCCGAACATGGACATTCCCAACGAGGACGCGCGCTCGGTCGATCTGGAAGACAGCAACCTCTTCGCGCTCAACCGCTTCCCTGGATACGACCGGTGGGAGGACAGCTCCCGGATCACTTACGGGCTCCAATGGGCGTACGACCGACCGAACCTGTCGATCCAGACCAGCGTGGGCCAGAGCTACAGGCTCAACAGCAGGCCCGGGATTTTCCCGGTGGGCACGGGGCTTAGCGATCGTCTCTCCGATATCGTCGGACGAACCGACATCCGCTACGGCCGGTTCATCGATCTCACTCACCGCTTCCGGCTCGACAAGAGCAATCTCGCCGTTCGCAGGAACGAGATCGATCTCACCGTCGGCGGAACCCAGACCTACGCCCAGATCGGCTACCTCCGCCTCAACCGCAACATCGACCCGACGATCGAGGATTTGCGCGACCGCGAGGAGATTCGGCTCGCCGGCCGGCTGAAGTTCGCGCGATACTGGTCGATCTTCGGTGCGACGGTGATCGACCTCACCGACAAGCGGGAAGATCCCTTTTCCGTCGCCGACGGTTTCGAGCCGGTCCGCAACCGGCTCGGGATTTCGTACGAGGACGAATGCCTGGAGCTTGGCCTCACGTGGCGTCGCGACTATGAGATCCTCGGGGATTTCCGTAAGGGCAGCACGATCGCGCTCCAGATAGGATTGAAGGGTCTAGGCCGCTAAGCCTGTGTTCAGCGGGCGCGGCTAAAGCAAACGTGCGGATTTGTTTGGGCAATAAGGGAAAATCTGTGGTGGTAGCTTCTCAATTCCTCCGGACTCGTCTCCGGTTGGGCATGGTCGTCCTGGCGCTTGGAGCGGCTACGGCTGCGGTTGCGCAAGACGATCAGCAAACGAACCAGGCACCCGCACCCGAGGCCTCCCAGCCGGGCAACCGCCCGCTCGACCTGCCGGAAAATCCGCAGTTGTTCGGCACCACCCTCCCGTCGGTCGTCAAGGCGACCGCAATCATCAATGGAACCGTCATCACCCAGTCGGATATCGACCAGCGCCTGGCGCTTCTGGCGATCTCCCAGGGCGGAACGATCCCAACCAACCAGATGGAGGCGCTTCGCCAGCAGGTCCTGCGCAACCTCATCGATGAAACGCTCGAAATCCAGGCCGCAAAAACCGACAAGATCGATGTCACGACCGCGGACATCGACAAAACGCTGCAGCGGGTGGCGGGGCAGAACAACCAGACGCCCGACCAGCTGGCGGCCTATCTTCAGAGCCACGGGTCTTCGATCAAATCGATCCGGCGCCAGATCGAGGGCGAGATCGCCTGGAGCCGGCTGCAACAGAAGCGAATCGAAAGCTCGGTCAGCGTCGGCGACGACGAGGTCAAAGCCGTGCTCGACCGCCTGAATGCATCGAAAGGCACCGAGGAATATCGGGTCGGAGAAATCTATCTGTCCGCGCCCGGCGGCGACACGACGCAGGCCATGGGAACCGCCAACCAGATCATCGCGCAACTGCGGCAGGGCGCGTCCTTCGCCGGTTATGCGCGTCAATATTCGGAAGCCTCGACCGCGGCCGTTGGCGGCGATCTTGGCTGGGTTCGTCCGGCGCAGCTTCCAGCGCAGATCGCCACTGTTCTCCAGACGATGAAAGCCGGCGAAGTCAGCAACCCCATCTCCGTCCCGGGCGGCGTTTCGATCATCGCCGTCCAGGACGAGCGAAAGGTGCTCGCACCGGACCCTCGAAATGCGGTGCTGAGCCTCAAGCAGGTGTCCATCGCCTTCCCGAAGGGAACGACTCAGCAGCAGGCGGAGCCGACCGTTGCCAAGTTCGCCGAGGCTGCCCGAAACGTCGGCGGCTGCGGCGGTACCGACAAGATCGCCAAGGATTTCAACGGCGAGGTCGTCTCCAGCGACGACGTCAAGCTGCGCGACCTTCCGCCGGCGCTCCAGCAGATCATGCTTCCGATGCAGGTCGGTCAGGCGACCCAGCCATTTGGTTCGATCGACGAGGGCGTTCGAGTGCTCGTCATCTGCGGCCGGGACGAGGTCGATCCCGGCGCTCCAACGTTCGATGAGGTCTATGCCCAGTTGAACGAGGAGCGCGTGAACCTTCGCGCCCGGCGCTACCTTCGCGATCTTCGTCGCGACGCGGTGATCGAATACCGTTAGCGGCATAATTGGGGTAAGGTCACATCCGTGTCGCTTGCTCCTGAATTCCCGCTCGCCGTGTCGCTCGGAGATCCCGCCGGAATCGGCCCGGAAGTGATCGCCAAATGCTGGGACAATCGAGAGCGTTTCAGCATTCCGCCGTTCGTCGCCATCGGCGATCCGCGGTCGGTCAGCAATGTCTGGGACGGGCCGCTCGCGATCATCGACGATCCGATGGAAGCGGACTCCGCGTTCGACGTTGGGCTTCCCCTTATCCAGATCCGTTCGCCGGAAGAGGATCGGCCCGGGCATCCGAGCGTCGCGGGCGCACATTGCTCGCTCGACGCACTCGAGATCGCTGTTGGCTTGGCGAGGTCGGGGTCGGCGTCGGCAGTCGTTACCGGCCCGGTGTCGAAGCAGCAGCTCTACTCGATAGGATTCCAGCACCCCGGCCAGACCGAGTTCGTCGCCGAGCGCTGCGGGATCGCCGCCGGCAATGTGGTGATGATGCTCGCTGCGCCGACGCTGAGGACCGTGCCGGTCACGACCCACGTCCCGCTGCGCGATGTCCCCGACCACCTGTCAGCCGGGCTGATCGAGTCGCGGGTCCGGACCACTCTTCGAGGGCTTCAGCGCAGCTTCGGGATTGCCGAACCGAAAGTCGCGGTCGCCGGCCTCAATCCGCATGCCGGAGAGGGCGGCCTTCTGGGCCAGGCAGAAATCGAGGTGATCGAGCCGGCGATCGCAGCGCTGCGCGCCGAAGGCTGGCGTGTGACCGGCCCCCACCCTGCCGACACCTTGTTCCACGAAAGCGCTCGCGCCGCCTATGACGCGGCCGTGTGCATGTACCACGACCAGGCGCTTATCCCGGTGAAGGCGCTGCACTTTGTCGATGCCGTCAACATCACGCTCGGCCTGCCGATCGTGCGCACTGCGCCGGACCATGGCACCGCCTTCGACATCGCGGGCCAGGACCGTGCCGATCCGAGGCCCATGGCGGCGGCGATCCGTCTTGCCGCACAGTGCGCCGCGCACCGCTCCGCCGCGGCGTGACAGAGCCGCTCCGCGATGTCATCGCCCGCCACGGGCTGCATGCGAGCAAGGCGCTCGGCCAGAATTTCATTCTCGACCGGCAATTGCTTGCCAAGGTCGCAGCGATACCAGGCGAGATGGCGGGGGACAGTGTCTATGAGGTCGGCCCCGGCCCGGGCGGCCTGACGCGTGCGCTGCTCGAGCGCGGAGCGAAGGTGGTGGCCGTCGAGCGCGACAGCAGGTTTCTTCCGGCGCTGGCCGAATTGGGTGCGGAATTTGCGGGCGATCTCGACATTATCGAAGCGGACGCACTGAAAGTGGATGAGGCGGCGCTCGCAGGCCGTGGAGCGCGCGTGGTTTCGAACCTGCCCTATAATGTCGGGACGGCGCTCCTCCTGCGCTGGCTGACGGATGCATGGCCGCCATGGTGGAAATCGCTGACCTTGATGTTCCAGAAAGAGGTCGCGGAGCGAATCGTCGCCAGGCCGGGCACCGGTGCGTACGGACGTCTCTCGATTCTGGCTCAGTGGCGAGCCGACGCACGGATTGCGATGAACCTCGGTCGATCCGCATTCGTGCCGCCGCCAAAGGTCGCATCGGCGGTCGTTCACATCGTTCCGCGCGAAACGCCGCACGGCGTCGACCCGAGGCGGATAGAGCAACTTACCGAGGCGGCGTTCGGGCAGCGGCGAAAGATGCTTCGGTCAAGCCTGAAGGGCGTGCCGGGCGCGCTTGATGCGCTGGAAACCCTCGGGATCGATCCGCAGCGGCGGGCGGAAACCCTGGCGGTGGACGATTTCGTCGCGCTCGCGCGCGCGATGGCTTGAGGGGACCGGCGCCGTCCCTCGGGCGGCGCCGCGTTGGTCAGTCTTTCTTCGGCACGTCGGTCGGAGTCACCGACGCGACGGCTGGCCCATGCGAAATTGCGGCGGAGAGATCCGCGACCTGACGGCAATTGTTCGAGCAAAGCTTCTGAAGCTTGGCGAGATTTTCCTTCGCCCGCGGAATTGCGCCAAGCTCGACCATCGCTTCGCCCTGGACCTCGATCGCGTCGAGGTCGTTCGGCTCCAGCTCCAACGCTTCGGCGGCGAGCCGGATCGCCTTGCCGAACAGCTTCTGCTGCTTGGCGACGCGAGCGAGGTCGACGAAGGCCGAGCGGTTGCGTGGATCGACCGCGACCGACGTCTCGAGCAGGTTTCCGGCTTCGGTCAGCTTGCCGGCAGCGAGCTGCGCCTGGCCCTGCTGCTGAAGTTCGATCGAGCGCGGGAGAATCTGGTTGTCCGGCCTTTGCCCGATCACCGGGCTCGCGACGAGCGCTGCCGCTGTACCAAGCGCCAGAAAACGCACCGAAATTCGCATCATTTTCTCCATCACGTCGCGCCTGCTCCTAGCATGGCTTGATGAGCCGCGCGATGAAAAAGCCGTCCGTTGCGTCATGGGCCGGGGTCAGGAGCCGGCCGCAGCCGTCCGGACGCCCCGCACCTTCGGGACTATCCTGCGCGACCCAATCTGAACCTCGGCCTAAGAAGGATTCGATCTGTCCGGCACCTTCGCGGGCGAGCAGCGAGCAGACGGCATAAACCAGCGACCCGCCGGGTTTGACGAGATCGGCGGCAATGTCGAGCAGCCGCTCCTGTGCGGAAACGAGCCGGTCGAGACGCTCGGGCGTCCCCCGCCAGCGCGCTTCCGGGTTCCGACGCCATGTGCCGCTGCCGGAACAAGGCGCATCGACGAGAACGAGGTCCGCAGCGCCGCGCCAGTCTTCCAGCTCGGCAAGCTCGCGCGGCGGACTGAGCAGCCGGGTTTCGATCGCGGCGTGCGCACGCTCTGCCCGATGCGGAAGCTTCGACAGCCGCGCCCGGTTGGAGTCCGTCGCCAGGAGAGTTGCTCCAGGCGCTGCGGCGGCGAGCGCCAAGGATTTTCCGCCGGCGCCTGCACAGAGATCGAGGAGCCGCTGGCCCGGCCTTGGATCGCAGGCGAGAGCGATCAGCTGACTGCCTTCGTCCTGCACCTCGACCAGGCCGTTGCGGCTGGCATCTGCGTCATCGACACGCGTGTCGGACGGCAGGCGGAGGCCCCACGGGCTCAGGCGCGTTGCGACACTCCCGGGGAATTCCCGAAGCATTTCTTCACGAGTGGTGCGCGCGATGTTGACCCGAAGATCCACCGGTGCGCGTTCGAGCAATGCCGGCCATTCGCCCGGTGTCACCAGCGGCGAAAGCTCCGGAACAAGCCATTCGGGAATCAAGGAGGCTGGGCTCGCCGGCTCATCCTGCCGAAGCGCCTCGGGCCCGCGCGGCTGGCCGCACAGGCCGACCAGATCCGGGTCGTCCTGTACCAGCCCGAGGATGGCGGCCCGTCCGCTTTCAGGCTGCTCGCCGGTCCGGCGGATGGCCCGGAACACCAGCTCGCGGACCGCTCGCCGGTCCTTCGACCCGGCGTAGCGGCGCGTCTTGAAATAGCGGGTGACGATCGCGTCTGCAGGCGCCCCCTGGTCGCGAGCGGACTGGATGACAAGGTCGAGGATCTCGACCGCAGCCTGAAGACGCGCGGCGGGCGTCATCTATCGCGTCGGATAGTTCGGCGCCTCGCGCGTGATCGCGACATCGTGGACATGGCTTTCCGAAAGGCCGGCATTGGTGATTCGCACGAACCGCACCCGCTGTTGGAGATCGGCAATCGTCCCCGAGCCCGTGTAGCCCATGGCCGCTTTCACGCCGCCCACCAGCTGGTGGATGATGTCGCGGACCGGGCCCTTGTACGGTACCTGCCCCTCGATGCCTTCCGGAACGAGCTTCAGATGGTCCTGGATATCCTGCTGGAAGTATCGGTCGGCCGAGCCGCGCGCCATGGCGCCGACCGAGCCCATGCCTCGGTAGGATTTATAGCTGCGGCCCTGGTAGAGGAAGATCTCACCCGGGGCTTCTTCGGTGCCGGCGAGGAGCGAGCCGATCATCACCGTGGACGCGCCCGCGGCCAGCGCCTTGGCGATGTCGCCGCTGGTGCGGATGCCGCCGTCGGCGATGACCGGGACGCCGGCTTCGCGAGCAGCCGACGACGCGGCCATGACAGCGGTCAGCTGCGGAACGCCGACCCCGGCGACGATCCGCGTGGTGCAGATCGAGCCGGGGCCGATTCCGACCTTCACCGCGTCGGCGCCCGCGTCGATCAGCGCCTTGGTCGCCTCGGCCGTGGCGACATTGCCGGCGATGACCTGGACCGAGTTGGACAGTGCCTTGACCCGCTCGACCGACCGGCCGACGTCGATGTTATGGCCGTGGGCGGTATCGATGACGATGCAGTCGCATCCGGCCTCGATCAGCGCTTCAGACCGAGCGAATCCCTTGTCGCCGACGGTCGTCGCCGCGGCGACGCGAAGCCGCCCTGCGGCATCCTTGGTTGCGAGGGGCGCGGCAACCGCTTTCTCGATGTCCTTCACAGTGATCAGGCCGACGCAGCGATTCTGGTCATCGACGACCAGCAGCTTTTCGATCCGCCGCTGGTGCAGAATCCGCATCGCCTCTTCCTGGCTCGTCCCGATTGGCACCGTCGCCAGATTGTCCTTCGTCATCAGCTCGGAAATCGGCTGCTTCGGGCTTTCGGCGAAGCGGACGTCGCGGTTGGTGACGATCCCGACGAGCTTGCCGGATTTCTCGACGACGGGGATGCCGCTGATCCGGTTCGCCTTCATGAGCTGGAGCGCTTCGGCGAGCGTCTGGTCGGGAGTCATTGTGATCGGGTTGACGACCATCCCGCTTTCGAAGCGCTTGACCGCGCGAACGGCGGCGGCCTGCTCCTTCACCGACAGATTGCGGTGTAGAACCCCGATGCCGCCAAGTTGGGCGAGAGCGATTGCCATATCGGCTTCGGTCACCGTGTCCATCGCCGACGACAGGATCGGGATGTTGAGCGGGATTTCGCGAGTGAGGTTGGTTCTCGTGTCCGCCTGGCTTGGGAGGACGGAAGATTCGAGCGGCTGAAGAAGGACGTCGTCAAACGTCAGCCCAAGCGGAATGTGCGGATTGGAATTCGGGTCGGCCATATCGGCCCATGACAGAGCACGCGCGATTCGCCAAGTGGCGGGTCGATCAGAGTTGCTCCCTCACCTCTTCAATCCAAAAACGCGTCTTTGCGGACGTGTCGGAAGGAAGCGCGCCGAGGTCGGCCTCGCAAATCGCCTCGACCTCAAGATTCCAGCGGGGACGATAGCGAACGTCGCGGACCACCACCAGCGATGCCGTGCCGCGCTTGAAATGGGGCCGTTCCTTGAAATCGCGAACGACTTTGACGTCAGCGTAGGCCGTCAAGCCGATTTCCTCGCGCAGCTCACGCAGCGCGGCGTCGACCGGCGGCTCGTCCCCCGGACGCCCGCCGCCGGGGAGCCGCCAGCCAGGTGCGTAGCGAAGCCGGACTAGGATCACCTTCCCATCGGGCGTCAGCGCGACAGCATGCGCCCCGAAAGTCTCGGGGCGACGGACTAACCAGCTTGCGCGGAGCAGATAATGGGCCGTCGTGAGGACAATACGGAGCGCTCCATCGAGGAGGCTCACGCGCGGTCCAGCAACCGCCGTGCGGTCTCGACGTGCATCCGTTCGATCATCTCGCCTTCGAAACGTTCAGCGCCCCCGCCAAACGCGTCGACCAGCCGCCGAGCGCGGGCCAGTTCCGCTTCGCCAGGCGAGAAGGCACGGTTGCAGGCGTCGATCTGCTTGGGGTGAATCAGGCTTTTCCCGTCGAAGCCGAGCCCACGCCCTTCGGCACATTCGGCGGCAAAGCCCTCCCAATCGTCGAGAGCGTTGAAAACGCCATCGAAGGCCGGGATTCCGGCCGAACGAGCCGCGAGCAGGATCATCTGCAGAGATGCCGCAATCGCGCTCCGATCATTGCCCGTGGGCACGCGAAGGTCGGCGCGAAGGTCGTTCGTTCCGGCAATCAGCGCGGCGCATTCACGAGCGATCGGCGCCGATGTCAGCACACCGGCCGCGGTTTCCACCATCGCCATCAGCGGCTTGCCGATCGCTTCCGCGACTTCGTGCACCAGGTGCGCAGACCCAGCGCGCGGCAGGACCGCGTAATTGGCATTCGACCGCGCCACCGCGTCAATATCGAGCGAATGCCATTCGCTTCCGGCCCCGTTGATCCGGATCGCGACCGGCATCGGCCATGTCCCGGCCGCCGCCTCGACGGCCGCCGCCCTCGCGCCGCCCTTGTCTTCGCGCTTCACCGCATCTTCAAGGTCGAGAACGACGAGATCGGCCGCGCTTTCCCTCGCGTGCCCCACTGCGCTCGGATTGGACGCGGGCAAGAACAAGACCGACCGCACTTGCTCAAGGCTGGCGCTCACCTCGATTTTCCTTCCGTTCCTGTGTCTCCGGTCCCATCATGGTCCCGGAAGGGAGTGGGGACAAACATGTTGACCACCTTGATGACCGCCGTTGCCGTGCTGGCGCTGCTGTTCGTGATGATGAGCGTCAAGATCGTTCGCCAGGGCTATCGCTTCACGATCGAGCATTTCGGGCGCTTCACCCGGGTCGCCGAACCCGGATTCAACTTCGTTCCACCCTTCTTCTACCGCGTCGGCCGCCGCATCAACATGATGGAGCAGGTGCTCGACATCCCGGGGCAGGAGATCATCACCAAGGACAATGCGATGATCGCGGTCGACGGCGTGGTCTTCTTCCAGGTGCTCGACGCGGCCAAGGCAGCCTATGAAGTCAGCGATCTCTACATGGCGCTGATGGCGCTTTCGACGACCAATCTCAGGACGGTCATGGGGTCGATGGACCTCGATGAGACCCTGTCGCGGCGGGACGAAATCAATGCGCGGCTGCTGTCGGTGGTCGACCAGGCGACCGAGCCGTGGGGCGTGAAGATCACCCGCGTCGAAGTTCGTGACATCCGGCC
>Ga0207657_10001402_pt1 | contig 25693 bp, 34 predicted proteins | sample KBSC33metaG_FD_184316 | JGI IMG/M metagenome (GOLD analysis project Ga0207657, IMG submission 184316) | Corn rhizosphere microbial communities from Kellogg Biological Station, Michigan, USA - KBS C3-3 metaG (SPAdes) (version 2) | ecosystem: Host-associated > Plants > Roots > Rhizosphere > Soil ... | reverse complement strand
AGAAAAGCGCGGTCGTCAGCGAAACGTGGCGATGTCCATTCATCTGTGGATTCCTCCTCCCGGTTTCCTGCGTGATGTCGGCACTTTCCCTCAAAGCGGACATTCGTCAGCGCGAGGTGGCACCTCCGCTATGCGCCACCAGCAGACACACTCGGTCACTAACGACCAAAGCGCAGATTGATGCCGACGTGGACAACCTTGTCGGTGTCGTCTGATATCAACAAAAGCCGTCGGCAGGAATGAGAATTGCGGGCCAAGCCGCATGCATGCTGAGTGTCAGCATCGACGTCCGATTAGTGCCAATGGCGGACATTAGCATGAGTTAGGGGTTTTTTATTTATGCCATTTGGGCCGTCTACTGGCTAAGGACCCGATGGCCGTTTCACGAGGAGCTCTCATGCGAAGACACGTGTTTGCTACGACCCTAGGACTTCTGCTCGCATTCGCTCTTTCACCCATCCCTAGGGCGCAGGCTGCTCCTGTAACGGAGGAGGAGGCGCATGCCATCGGCGTCGATGCGTATCTCTATTTTTATCCGCTAATCACGATGGACCTGACGCGGCTTCAGTTCACTAATGTTGAACCTGGTAAGGACCCCCTCAAGGGGCCAATGAACACCTTTGTCAACATCCCCGCCTATCCGAGCGCGGATATGCGCGTCGTGGTGAGGCCGAACTTCGATACTTTGTATTCCAGTGCTTGGCTCGACTTGACCAAGGAGCCTGTGGTCGTCTCCGTCCCCGATACCGGCGGTCGCTATTATCTACTGCCCATGCTTGACATCTGGACTGATGTGTTTGCCTCACCGGGCTGGCGCACCACGGGCACGAGCGCGGGCAACTTCCTCATCACCCCGTCCGACTGGAGCGGCACAACTCCTTCTGAGTTCACGCAGATTAAAGCGCCGACGCCATATGTCTGGATCATCGGTCGAACCAGGACTAATGGACCCGCGGATTATGAAGCCGTCCACAAGATTCAGGCTGGCTACAAGATCACGCCTCTGTCGCGGTGGGGAAAAGAGCCAGAGCCAGTAACGGTGAAGATTGATCCCAACGTCGATATGAGTACCCCACCCAAGAAGCAGGTCGATACAATGCCCGCAGGCAAGTTCTTCGCCTATGCAGCAGAACTGCTCAAGCTCCATTCGCCGCACATTACCGACCAACCGATCATCGTGGAGCTTAGGAAGATTGGTTTTGAGGCGGGCAAGAGCTTCGATCTTGGTAAAGCCGATCCCACGGTGAAGAAGGCGCTTGAGAATGTGCCGGAGGACGCCCAGAAGCTCATGGCTTGGAAGGTCCCGACCCTCGCTCGTGTTGTGAATTATTGGTCGATGAACACGGACACGATGGGCGTCTATGGGAACTATTATCTAAAGCGTGCCATCGTCAGCCAACTCGGCCTTGGCGCGAATCTACCCGAGGATGCGATCTACCCGCTCAACCTGAGCGACAGCGAAGGCCAGCCACTCGACGGCGCAAACAAATACACAATCCATTTCGACAAGGGCGCAACGCCCCCCGTCAATGCTTTCTGGTCGATCACGCTCTATGATCCAGAAGGTTTCCAAGTCGCAAACACGCTCAATCGCTTCGCTGTCTCAAGCTGGATGCCATTCAGCTACAATCCCGACGGCTCGCTCGATCTTTACTTCCAGAACGAACGCCCCGGAAACCACAAGGAAGCAAACTGGCTACCGGCTCCAAAGGGGCCTTTTAACCTGACCATGCGCCTCTACGCACCGCGAGGGGATTCATTGACGGGGAAGTGGAACCCGCCGCCAGTTGTGAAAATCCCGGAGCTGCCCAGCTTGACGGTGCAATGCGCTATTTGCGCAGAGTCCGCTTTGGGTCATTTGCAGACATTGAGGTCTTCGCCATCAAAGTCTGCTTTGCGCTCAAAAGCAGACATTCCCCAACACGGTTTTCAGGTCCGCTAAGTGCCATAAGCGGACAAAAGCCCGTGAGTTTATGAGTTCCGAAAATGGGGCTTAGGATGTCCCATATTACTCTCCAACTCTAGCGGGCTTTGTTATTTGGTATGACCAGAGGCCGCTCATTGAGATTGACCACTAGGATGAGCGGCTGGGTCCATAGGATGGCTTCATTCAGACTTTCGTCTTCTGGCATCATCCCCAAGCGCGCCTGAGGTCGCGGCCTGGAATATCAAGCCGCATCGAAACCGATGACGCCGAAAGCGAAAGGACACGCCATGTGGGCACTGGTGATTTTCACATTCGCAACAAGCAGCGTAGCATCCGCCACCGTGACAACGTTGGAATTCAACACGCAGCAGCTTTGTCTAATGGCCGTTCGAGAACTCAAGAATCTAACGGATCCTGTGGTTACTCAGGGTGTCGCTAGATACAAGGTCCTCGGGACCTGCGTTCAGACCAGTGAAGTGGTGAAGAAATGACACTTCTCGACTACGCTTTGGCTCGTGTGTTGGTGAGGGCTTTCCGAGCGTGCGAAACTTCGATCGGAAGCTCGCCTCTGGCCGAGAGAAGCAGGCGGATGATCACACTCGCTAACTCCAAGTTCGAGTACCACCCCGACCCAGAGGGTCGTGCACTCCGACACTTGATCACTTAAGGCAACTTTTAGCGGCCTTAAGGCAGCCGAACTTAGATCCCAAGCCACCCAGATTCGGTTTCTCTATCTTCGTTATGAGCTGAAATCGCGGGTCAATCGGCTCTCCAGGCGGTCAAGAAGTTTCCTCGGTACTCGGGCAGCGCCCCTTGAGAACTGCGTGGAAGGGGGTAATCAGCCGCGCGCACAAAACTCGCTCAAAATCAATAGTTGTAGTGCACGAAAATTGCACAATAATTCCACAAAAGGGCGATTCGGAAGGTACGGTCGGGGGGCCATATCTGAATGGATGCGCTCAACGAGCTCGGCCGGGGCGTTGACCAAGGGCGCCTGCTTACTCGCTTCTGGCGATCGGCCTCGACATTCTGGACGGGCAAGTGGGCCCCCTTAGCCTGGGGCTTAACTGCGTTCCTGGTATTTCTCGCTATTGCCGAGCTGCTGGTCCAATACCGGCTGAATGTTTGGAATCGCAATTTCTTTGACTCGCTCGAGCGCCGCGATGCCGCCGGGTTATGGACTCAGGCCCAGCTTTTCGTGCCACTTGCTTTGGTAAGCTTATTGCTCGCTGCGACTGCGGTATGGGGACGCATGACGACGCAGCGCAAATGGCGTGAGTCGACCACGCGTCAACTGCTGGGTTACTGGCTTGCCAAGGAACATTTTCGGCGGCTGCACCATCTCGTCAATGGGTCAGGCAATCCCGAGTATCGTCTCACCGAAGATCTTCGCATAGCAACTGACGATCCGATCGATCTAGGGTTTTCCTTCCTGTCATCGCTGATGTCGTCGGTCACCTTTTTAGTCGTGCTGTGGAGCCTCGGCGGCAGCCTGGACGTTCGACTGTTCGGTTATGCTTGGGTGATCCCGGCCTATCTCGTCATCGGGGTCATCGCCTATTCAGCCATCTTTACCAGTCTCATGATCCTCGTGGGGCGAAACCTGACGACCGCGATCGAGAATAAGAATCAGGGTGAGGCAGAGTTCAGATCGGCGGCAGATCGGTTGCGTCGGGATGGTGACCGTGGCTTGCACGCAAACGAGAGGACAGAGCGCAAGGTGTTATGGCTCTCGCTGCGGAAAGTGCTCGTCGTGTGGCGCGAGCTCTTGTGGCAGCTCGTTCGCATAACCCTCGTGTCACACGGCAATTTCGTAGTAGCGCCGGTGATGGGCCTCTTACTTTGCGTGCCCAAGTATGTCGCCGGAACCATGACGCTCGGCGAGATGACGCAGGCCGCTGCTGCATTCGTCATTGTGCAACACGCTTTCAACTGGGTCGTAGACAACTATGGGCGCCTCGCCAATTGGCGCTCTTCGGTCAACCGAGTGGCCAAGCTACTTATCGCTCTCGATACGCTGGACACGATCGACCGCAGCTCGGAAGTGCAAAGACTTATGGATTCGGCGAGCAAGCCTCAGCGCACTCGTATCGTCGCTGCCGTTCGCACCATCAAACTGCCAACACCCATCTATATCGGTCCGAACCGATTCACTCGGCCCGCCTGAGTGGGGGCAGGCTGTCGGCGCTCGCGGCTTAGCCGTGTTGATTTAATCAAATCGGCGAACCAGGTATACGAGGCCTTGGGAATGCGCCTTTGTGTCGGGTAGTCGACATAGACAAGCCCGAAGCGCACACCATAGCCTGAGCCCCATTCGAAATTGTCGAGCAGCGACCAGACAAAATATCCGCGAACGTCGGCACCACGGGCCATCGCCTCTTTGACCGCGTTGATGTAATTTGTGAGGAACTCGACACGCTTCGGATCCTCGACGGTGCCGTTCTCCGCCTGCTGATCCTGTGAGCCATACCCGTTCTCCGTCACATAGATCGGCAGGCTGTAACGATCGCTGACGCCTATCAGGGTGTCGCGGAAGGCCTCGGGGTGAATTGGCCAGTTGATGGGCGTTCGCTCGATCTCTGGCGGATGCGGGCCGAAACCGAAGCCGAGATCGTTGTCCTCGGTCTGTGCATAGATTGGCGAATAGTGATTGAGCCCAAACCAGTCGATGGGACGACAGATGCGGGCGAGATCGCCGGGCTCCATGTAGCGCTCCATCGCGTCGGCAATGAGCGTGGGGTATGCGCCCAGAATCTGCGGATCCGGGTGAGCTTGGTTCCAGTAGGTAGCGAACAATGCCGCGGCGTTCTCATGAGCCGCCGATGAGGGAATAATCGGCTGGTAGTTGTGAATCGCTCCGATCGAAGCGTGGGGTACATGGGCACGAAGCACATCGACGCCCGCGCCATGAGCGAGATTCACGTAATGCACGGCTTTCTGCAAGGGAACCGTGCCAGCGGAGTGTCCGGGAGCAGACTCCCCGAAGCCGTAACCGAAGATCGTGAACACCGAAAACTCGTTGAACGTGGCCCAGCGCTTTACGCGGTCGCCATAGCGGCGCGCTACAAGTGTGGCGTAATCGGCGAACCAACCGGCGCTGTCGCGCACCAGCCAGCCGCCATGGTCGTCGAGCGCTTGCGGTAAGTCCCAGTGATAGAGGCAGATCCAAGGCTCGATGTTTGCTTCGAGCAGCGCATCGATGAGCCGATCATAGAAATCGAGTCCGGTCTTGTTTGGCTTGCCGCGTCCAAGGGGAAGGACTCGCGGCCATGCAATAGAGAAGCGATAGGCGTCTATGCCTAGATCGCGCATAAGCGCCACGTCTTCCTCAAAGCGATTGTAGTGATCGCAGGCAACGTCGCCCGTGTCCTTATTCTGGCAGCGGCCGGCTGCGCCGAACGTATCCCAGATGCTGGGGCCACGGCCGCCTTCTTTCGTTGCGCCTTCGATTTGGAAGCTCGAGGTCGACACACCCCACACGAATTCCGGTGGCCAGGTGCCAACTTGTCCCTTGGATTGCATTTTGGCCGTTTCCTCTGACATGTCGCCGTTGCTCGAACGAGGGGTTCAGTCCTCTTCTTTTTAAGGCACGCCCGTCATGAAGCTCGAATAAGGGATGAACGTTGTTGGCAGCACGCTGGATGTCACGAGGCTGTCGCAACGAGCAACAAAGGCGAAGCGTACTATGGAGATGCGACGATTTCTGGCAAGCCCTACCCTGCTGGATGCGAGCTAATCAAGCTTAGAGTGCCAGGGAAACGCAGTCGCGCATCGCTTTAATCCGCAGGGTAACGCAGAAAGCCTAGGTGCGGGGTAGACACGCCAGGGCTGAAGTTTGGCGCGTACGTTGATGTCCGCTATGGGTCATTAGCGGACAAAGTGCCAAGCCCGCGCCATGTCCGACTAACCCCCAAAAGCGGACCTGCCGTTGGTCCGCTCAAAGAGTCTGCTTTTGTGCCAATAACGGACATTTTCCTTAACGAGTTACCACCGGAAGGTCACACCCATGATTGGCCCGTGTTGCACCATGTCGATGCCGTTCTTTCCGAATTTGCCATTCTCGCTGAAATCCACTGACAGCGCGCGATAGCCGATCACCGCATGGAGCGGGGTGCCTATGCAGGTTGTGTCGAAGCCATAGGTACCGACCACCTGCCAAGAGAAGTCGCTGCTGACACCGAAACCACCAAAGTCGGCTTCAAGGCCAAGCTCTTTAGAAGGCCCCATCTCATGGCGTATACGGAACCCCACAAAGGGATCGACCCATTCAAGATCTCCGCTCGGCGCAAATGCCACAGCCTTTGACACATCTACTTGCACCGTTTTTGACAGGGCAATGTCTTGGCCCGACCCGAATCGCCGATCGATCACATGCTGCAACAGCTAGGCCCTACGTGAATTGAGTCGGAAACCGCGGTCGCGAACGATTTGCGTCAGCACATCGCGGGGCTCGAAGGTCGCTGAAGCGGCAACGTCGGCGGTGAAATTGCCCTTCAGACTGACCGAGGTGTCAACGTTCTGGTTCCAGTAACGAGCTCCCGCCAGCAGTTCCAGCCCCGTGCGTGACGAGTGGCCGAACCAATGTGCGACTTCTAATCCAGCGCCGGATTGGACGATGACCGATTGATAGTCGAGCTGTGCGTGACCCTTGATGTGCAGGTTGGCGTCGACACTCACGCCCACCCCGAGGGCAAGTCTAGCGCATGCTATGCCTCCTCGTCTCTTCAGAACCTCAGCCGAGAGGCAACGCCGGCTGCCATCGACCTTAAAACCTCATCGTTGCGCCTATCACCGGTCCGTAGATGACGTTGTCCCATTCAAATCTGGATCGGCCAGAACCCGAAAAATCCGCCGACAATGCGCGGAATCCAACGTAGCCATCGACGGGGATGCCATGGATCACACAGAGCGGTGAGTTATAGGTGGCAATGGCTTGCCATGAGAATTGGCTGCCGGCGCCGAAGCCACCAACATCGCCGCGGAGCTCGATCGCCTGGCCAGGCGCCAGCTGCTGCCGTATGCGCGCCCCGACGAACGGATCGACCCAATCGATACCACCGGATTTCGCAAGCGCGCGGCTTCCGGATATCGTGATATCGCCGGCACCCCCCAGCGTCAGCGTCGTCGTCAGGTCAGCGGAGACATCTATGTCTTGGTGCCACCAGCGTGCGCCGGCAAGAAGGTCGAAGGCCGTGGAACCAGGGGAACCTTGCCTGCCTTGAGATCAGACCGTGTAAGCACCGCCCGCTTCGACGATTGCTAAACTGTAGTCAACGTCGATATCGGCGCCAAATGTCGCGGCCGCTCTCCTGCCGTGGAACGTCCTGCTGAAGCCTCCCGAGCCGGTGACATCTCCCCAAACGATGTCGTTGAATAAGCTCAGCGGGCCACGGCGGGCCTCCGCATGGCTCATCCACGCCGGCACGATAACGGGCCAGTCGAGATGGTCGATGAGCTGCGCGGGGTCGACCGACACATCTAAGGTGCGGCCTTTGACCACCACGTCCCCGGTCATCCACGGGAGCCAAAGATAAGGCGTAAAACTGAACTGCCATTGGCTGGGTGGCGGCGCAGGGACGGCTAACTGTGCAGGCGGCGATGGTCCGAGGTCGGCGCTCGCGGCGGGACCGATGCCCTGGCTGGGTTCATCACCGGCGTCGTGCCTTATCACTGGACCCAGGTCGTCAACATCAAGCGCGATCCGTTCGAGACTTCGATTGGTGAGTTTGATAAGACGCTTATGGGTGTAGGCGGCGCCCTCGCTGGACCGGTCACCGCCTACCAGTATGATTGGAACATGCTACCAATCGGTCTGGGAATCAATCAAGCAAAGTCATCTACACTTCGACGCTGACAGCGACGAGGAGGCTGAGGTCCGCCGCGAGCTGGTCGAGATCGCTCGCATAAATGGTGTGAGTGATCCAGAGACGTTGAAAGATATCTTGTTAGCTAGCATGCAAGCATCAGGCGCGCCGCAACGTTATCCTGGAGATTGAGCTGAGGACGCACGCGAGTGGTGTTCTGTGCCCACCTTAACCTTCGCTGATAAGGCTCCTATATGGCTGTTCGCGGCAATACCGGGGGCTGAGGCACCTAAAGACCAATCTTGCGAGAATCCAAGCCAAAGTTCGCGAATTGGCGCTCCGGCAAGTTCCATGGATGGCGTCCAATTGCCTTCGAGCTGCGATTCGAAACGGGCTACGAGGAAGCGCGCGAGTGGCTTCACGGGGCAGCCGCTCAAGATGAGTTTGAACGCCTGTGCCAAAGTGCTCGCGAAGCCAAGAATGAGGCGGCTTGAGCTCAAGTTTTCTGTGAGTTCCGACCGGCGCGGCTATTGCACTGCACTTGGCACACTAGTGCGCCGCATGAAGACGCGCCGGGCGAGAATTGCTAAAATCCCCTTCAACTAAGCGGACAATAGTCGGTGGGGCGTGGGAGCCGAGAGCACTGGGGACTTCTCGGCGGTTCTCCGGAGGTGCTAGGCTATGCCCTTCGAAGCTTATTCAGCTTACTTTCGGGCCGAGGAGCTCGGCGTTTTAGCCGCTGCCTATGACGCAGCCTGGCAGGACTTGTGGACTGAGAGACTTACCCTCGGCGCTGAGCAAACTTTGGTCCTCAAAAAGAATCTCGCGCAAATCATTCTGGCTTCCGCGTGCAACGGAAAACGAGACGTCGACCAACTGAAAGAGATTGCCCTGCGCGGAGTATCAAGGCGAAGGGAACCTCGCTATAGACGAGACAATCGCCGCTGATTTGATCTTACTCTTGATCTAAGGTGACGTAGGACGGTTTGCGGCGATTGGCCGAACATTAGCAGTCTGCCAAGCTCTGACTGCGGCAAAAATCTTCTCGGCAATTAGTCTTTGAGCTTCCGCTTGGGCGTGCGTGCCGCCAAAGCGATGGCCGCAATCCTTAGCGATATGACGCGACGCGCTTCGAAGCCGAGCAGCTATGTCAGATGCCAACCCAATCCAAGATTGAGTCATCCGTCATGACGCGAAGTCGATCGTTGAGTGGCGTTGTGACTGTCGAGAGCCTCTGCTCGCGAGGCCATATCCCGGTATTCGTTAGCTGTGTCCAACAACCGAATGCGCTCATCATAGCGTCCTGCAGTGAGAGCCATTCGAACACACAAATCAGCCTGACGATGATAGTACTCTGAACGCGACATCCCCCTATCCCCCGCTACTCTAACCCCTTTGAGCGAAGTTACTGGCTAGTTTCGAACCGCGAAAGTTGGCAAGCAGCGGTGAGCAACGAAATTCTACGCACGTGACTTAGGTGCAACAAAGGGGGTTAGGGTATTCGCCATACTATGAGTCTTCGGACAACCCGATGCTCGGGCATGCAAGGCCAACCGAACTGTGGCGTTTTGATCACTCGCAGACTTTATTGCTTGGCTAGAGAGGCGTGACCCAAAATTGCCAAGTTAGATCACTAGAATCAGTTTTACATGGGGGACTTCGCCAACGGGAGCAGCGTCGCGACTGCCGGCGGAACCCTGGCAGACCGGGGGGCATAGTCATGCCGCATCGCAACGCCACCTTCACAATTGATTTTGGTTCGTGGCAACACAACACGCCCAGAGCGGACCCGCTCTGGCGCTCGTGGTGCAAATCACCAATTTGGAAGTCGATCAGAAGGCACAGGCTCGCCGAGGAACCGCTGTGTCGGCAGTGTGCGATTGAAGGTCGAACTGTGGTTGCAAGCCACGTGGATCACGTCGATCCGCATCGCGGTCAGTGGTTACTGTTTTTCAAATATGAGAATACCCAGAGCCTATGCCCTCACCACCACAACAGGCACAAACAACACGGGAAGCGTGCATCTGATTACGAAAAGCTAGTGGCGACCCATTTCAGGGACAGTCGTGCCCGATCTTAAGCTGTATAGCGATGAGCAGTTGAGAAAACTGGCTATTTCGGAATTGGGGACCGAAAGAGGGCGATCGCGGAGGAATCCTAGGAAGACGCCAGGAAGAGAGGCGGTAGAAGTGGCTGGCCCGCGATGTCCCCCTCGCCAGCTTGTGAAGGTCAAAAGCAGACCCCAAACTGGGTGAGCACAATGTCCGCTAAGTACCAATAGCAACCATCCTAGGTTAGGAAAGCTGTTGGTCAGCGCCGCATCTGCCTCGTCAGTGTGCCACTTGGAACGAAAGCATCTCCGCCGAACCAGAGCCATAAGCCGTGGGTACGGAAATGCGATAGGGTAGATAAAGTTTGGTGCTCGGCAGAGGTACGAGCCAGACCTCGATCGCGTCGCTGTGCGAAGACATGTATTTGATGGCGCGATTGTCCGGACGAAAACCCGAGATGGCGATAAATTTCACCCCGCACACCGACGCGAGACCCGAGTAGCTGTTAGACGTTTTTGGTTCAATTCGAGTCTGCTGCCTAGGCTTGAGCACAAGGTCAAACCGAAGCTTGCCGTCGAACACTGGTATGGTTTCGTTGCACACCGTCAAGTCCCCTTCAGAAAGATTGGGACGCAGTCTAAGGAAGGCTCCAGTCATAGGATCGAGCACGCCGCGAAGCTGCTCTCTTGTGACGGGAATGTTCTTGGGGTTAGGTCGCTTGTTTGGCGAGGTCGAGACGCCTGAAACAGCGCCTCCAAAGAATGAAATGCGCACATCTCCGCGTTTATCACCACCCGAATAGCTCAGGGTGTACAGCGAGGGGCGCGGACCTGACTTGCCGATTTGCCCAGAGCTCGTCGTATCGCCGCTCCACTCATAGATCAGTCCGCCCATTACCGAAAATCGGCCGTCCCCTTTCATTTCGTATTCGGAGTTCTGGATGGTGATCACGAGACGAACATCGCCGAAATTCAGCCCAGCCCAGTAGACACCGTAATTCGCCGTGATCTGTGTTGTGGCGCGACCAACATCCTCCGCCAAGGCTCCGCCGCTCACCAGACACGCAGCCGCCATATGAACGGCGAAAAACACGAGAGCATTTTTACTCGGGGAGAAACTCATTGTTACAAGTAAAGAGTACCCAAACACGGCGATGAACTGAGCCGGGGGCCGAAGGGTATCGCGCCCGCCGCTGTTGGCTTCACTCAAAAACAAGAATAAGTCCGCTTTTGGTCATTAGCGGACATGTCGGGTTGCATAAAAAGCATCTGCTTCACCGCTGAAAGCAGATAGTCTGCGGGCGACGAAAGAGTCAGCTATGGGCCGCTAGCTGAGATGTGAAGGGCCGAGGGGCCGGCACGCTCATCACCTCATCATTGACAGGCAAAATCCAGTTGAATCGAACCCCCGCAGTAGGTCATTACCGGTAAGCCTGCGATTGGGCCCACCCTTGGCACGGCGCCGATCCCAAGAGTAGAATCGGGTGATATTGCAGCTTCCCCCAGTGTTTCAGCACCATGTTTTGGTACGTGAACTCTAATCAGGGCATCGACACCAGGGACGGTCGCAGCCTCGATACCGCCTTCAGACGCATCCTTCATGCGATCCATGTGGCAGGACCCGAGGACACCATTATCATTGTGCCGGGCGTCTATGATCAGGACCTAGCTAAGCGCATCGGAGAGGCTCGCTCGGGAGGTGTGAGTGTGACAGTTGCCGGGAGCGAGACGCCAACGTAGACAGGCTTTGCCGTTCGGTTGCGGAAGCCTCGCATCATGATGGGCTGAGCCATGCCGACTTATCAATATCGTTGCGAGAAATGCGAAAAAGGGTTCGAGCGCACCGAGACCATCTCCGAGCATGCCGAGGTGAACCGCAATGCCCGAAGTGTGGGAGCAAAAAGGGTCACCTTCGTGCCGGGCCGTGTTTTTGTGGTGACATCCAAGAAGAGCTAAAAGACTCCGAGGAACTCTGGTCCTCAGCAGCTGGCTCGGATCGCATGGATAGACAGCATACCGAAGCCGCCAGGACCACCACCGGGGCCGCCGCCTCGGCCGGAGCCACCGCCGCCACCGCCATCACCATTCGATGTAAGCCGGACATGCTTTTCATTTCGCGCAATGTGACGCTGCTTTTTGGGTGAGTGCCACTGTTGACCACCGCGCAAGCGCAACGGCACCTTCGGGGGTAAGCTGATAAAGGCTCGCCTGCCCTCGATATCGCCATACACGCCCGCGATTGCGAATTTTTTCCACGCGATAATGAACAATGTCGCCGGATCGCACCGCTTTTAGTCGCAAAGCGAACTTGAACGCTGCTGATCATAACGTTTGCTTATGACCCACAGCAGACCTTGCCGCTGGACAGAACGCTCGGTCTAGGAGCGTACGAGGACCAATGTCGGCCGCGAGAGCGTTGACATGTTCGCGCAAGGCGTCCGGCAGGATCTCTAGGTCACGTTTTAACAAGGGTCCTTGCGGTCCCAGTGCAAGACTGAGGCGTCCGGGCATAGCTCAGCGAAGTAACATTGGCCGCCGACCACTGAATTTGGAGTGCGTGCCGCTTTGCAGCTGCATACGATCGCGCCAAGCTCGCCCTTGTCGCACTCAGCTTCCGACTTGCAGCTACCAGAGTTTCTCATTTCGCTGCAGTCGCTCGCGCCGATGCAGGCACATCTGATTCCCTCACCGGGCGTCCGGAAACAGTTAAACTCAGCCCCTGCGCCCATGCTCCCAGCGAGCGACGCTATCATGAGAGTCAGAATGAGATTCGCATGTCGCCCTACATCCAACAGCGTGATTTTAGTGGAGGAACTCAGTGATATTGTGGCGGAGGATCAACGCTAGCTGGCGGCTGGTGCGACCTGATCGCGGTTCAAGGCATCGGCTTTGGTCGCGCACTTTTTTGCTGAGCCATTCTTTTGTGAGTTGCCTGGGGATTACGTGTAGGCAATGGTACTGCTTCGCTTTGCCCCGCTGAGACGCGAACAGGTTTTTGCTTCGGTTTCGAAAAGTTCGTGACGCTTCCGTCTTTTTCTGACGCACGAAACGCTGAGTCTCCTAAGGGGGGCTGAGTGCTTGTCGCAGTAGCCCGCGTGACGAGATCAATTGATGCGAGAAGAACCAGCACGATTATAAAACCCGCTGCGATTCTAAGAGGCCGTATGTGGTTCAAGAGGACGCCCAAATCGCCCATAAAATTGGATATGCGGCGAGGGTGATTGTGTGAGGGTAGGTGGAGGACAAGAAAGCGCTCGGCCTCTGGAACGAGCCACCTAGCAGTGGCGAACAGCCGGTGAGCGCATCCTTTGCAGGAGCGTTTTAGTGCCCAACCTAAAGCAACGGCCAGATTGGCCAAAAAGATTCGGTATCGGCGCCGGAGTTGCCCACTCGGGCTAGGTTCTGCCTCGATGTACTCTTCGAGTGTCATTTCGAAGAAAGCCTGGCCTCAAACTCTTGCAGAGCAGTTAAAGCGGTAGATGCCGATAAGCCGAACCCGCCCGCCGACTGTTTCGCGGCCGAAATCTCGCCTGCGCTTGCCGGACGATGGCGTTGACCTGAACGGTCTATAAGAACTTGTTAGGAGGTGCGCTTTTACGCTGTTCGCGTGGGCAACCTACTCACCAGAAACGTCGCCCTGTTAGTAGTCGCGCTCGCATCAGGTCTCGCGCTCGGTGCGATGGCAGAGCGCGCATACGATATTGTTTTGATCGTAACTTGGCTTGCTGGCTCTTAATGGCGTCGTGCCTTTGAACAGCTTCCGGTAGGGTTCGCACCCTGGAAGGGGCACGCGAAATGACAATCATTGGGGGAACCCTCACGGAATTGTCATGATGACTCGCTGCGTCGACTCGCTATGACGACGGAAGAGGAGAACTTCCAATGTTGGCTAGAGAAGAATTGGGATCGGCCTCTTTCGGACGAGGTGGAGCGGCTACAAGACGAGCTGAAACGCTTAGAGATCACGCATGAAGCCGACATCCGTCGCCTTCAAAGGGTCGAGTGCCTGGGGTTGGTGGCTTTACTGCTCTGGTACATGAACAGCTACTCAGAAATGAGAGCTGCGCTCAACGTGCGCATTCATCGCGAGTGAGGCGAGCGCGAAGCTCAAAGAGGATGCAGGGGGAATCCCCGCGGAGGACCTTAAAGAGGTTAACAGCGTTTGTAATGAGAAGGCGGCTCTAGGGGCAAATACCGTTCAAGCGTCGAGATGAACCAAAACAATCACTCAGGGTTTAGGGACTTGGTTTCCGTCATCGCGGTGTGTGGCCTTGTCTTGTTCGGCGCTTTGATCGCTCCCCTATGGTTCGGGCAAGCCCAAAATTGGCTCGGATCGCTGAAAGATTGGCTGCCTATGGCACCACCAGAGCAAGGGGGGAAAGCGCCTCAGGGACCAACCGCTACTTGGACCGATAAGGAAATCGAGGCTGCGCTCATGCAGTGTGTGCAAGCATTGGCGCCCATAACGGCTGATGTAGATTCATTAGCCCCGATCCGCAGTGGCGATTGCGGTGCGCCCGCGCCAGTGCTTGTGAAGAGCATTGGTGGCGCGGAAAAGGTTTCATTCGATCCGCCTCTGGTTTTGGACTGCGCCATGGTGGTCGGCCTCGATCGCTGGCTTCGGGACAGGGTGCAGACCGCGGCTAGAGAGGCGTTTTCATCGCCGGTTTCGAAGATCATCGGTTCCTCGTACGCATGTCGCAACGTCTATAACCAGCCAGAAGGCCATCTCAGCCAACATGCCTTTGCCAACGCGATCGATTTGCCGATATTTGTGCTTGCCGATGGCAGAAAGATTGACGTCACGCACGGCTGGGGTCCTACTCAGCGCGACCTTGCCGCCGCAAAAGCGAAGAAGGCGGCCCCAGGCATTACTGGCTTGCTCGCCCAACAGAAGACAGAAAAGAACACCAAAGACACGACAACCGAGGTGGTGAAGGTCTCGACTGCCACGGCCTCAAACAGCCCAACAGTCGCGAGTCCGAGTTCGGCCGCCGCTGATGATTCTGGCGCCGAAGCCGAAGCCAAATTCTTGCGTCTCGCGCACGACGGCGGCTGCAAAATATTTTCCACAGTGCTTGGCCCAGAGGCCAACGACGCGCATCGGTCTCATTTGCATATGGACCTTCAGGCCCGAAAGACCGCGGTCTGCAAATAAGTCTCGAGAATCATTCAGGGAAGGGTGCAAGAAGGTTCGCCATCTGCCGCTATCTCTTGATCGAGAGGGACCCGGAGTTCTTTCCCGCATATCATCATTAGGACCATGTGAGCCGGCAATTGGACCCCAGGAGGCACCAATTCTCGGACTGCTGAGATGGTTGGCAAAGCCGAATCCACATTGGCAGGTTTACACAGGGCAGCCGACGGCCCTAAACGCGCCGAGCGGTCACCGGCCTATATCGTGTCCTTCACGCGACGGAAGCAGAAGCAGTAATTGCTTTTTTGGCTTCGCAATCCGGCTGCTGTGATGGTCCTGCTCAGAGATCGATGACCATTCGGCCTTTTATGTTTCCTGCGAGGATTTCATTCGCAAGGGATGGGACATCGTCCAGTCTAGCGCGCGCTGTCATGCTGTCGAGTTTCGCGATATCGAGGTCCGTTGACAAACGACCCCAAGCCTCTTCGCGCTTTTCGCGCGGAGCCCAAACTGAATCCACTCCCGCGAGCGTCACGTCGCGCAGGATGAACGGCATGACCGTTGCCGGTAGGTCCGAACCTTGTGCCAAACCACAGGCCGACCGCGCCATCGTATTTGATCTGCGACAGTACGTTTGCGAGTGTTCGGCTGCCGACAGAATCGACTGCGCCTGACCAGCGCTCTTTGCCCAATAGACTACCAGTCTTGGAAAGCTCGCGAGCATCGATAATCTCATCTGCGCCGAGACCGTGAAGATAATCAGCTTCCTCTTCCGCTCTGCGGGATGATGCGATCACGTGATAACCGAGTTTGTCGAGAAGAGCGATCGCGACTGAGCCCCCCCACCGGCAGCACCCGTCACGAGGACTGGTCCTCGATCTGGCGTCACGCCAGCGTGTTCCAAGACAAGCACACAAAGCATCGCGGTATATCCGGCCGTACCGATTGCCATCGCTTGGCTAGTGCCAATTCTCGCGGGAAGCCTAATAAGCCAATCGCCTTTAACGCGAGCCCACTCGGCATAGCCACCGTGATGGACCTCTCCAAGTCCATAGCCATTCACCGCGATGCGATCTCCCGCCTGGAAGCGAGGATCATCCGAATGCAACACGCTTCCGGCCAAATCGACGCCGGGGATAAGAGGGAATTTGTGAATGATGGGCACCTTCCCGGTTATCGCGAGGCCATCCTTGTAGTTAACTGTGGAATGCTCGACCGCCACGGTGACCTCTCCGTCCATGAGGTCTGACTCCGTCAGTTCAGTGATAGCAACACTCTGCGGGCCGCTGTCTTTGGTCGCAAGCAAAGCTCGAAATTTGTCGGCCATTACCTCTTCGGCCCAGGTTGCTGTCACCCTTGCCGCAATCTGCTCAGTTTGCTGTTCTGGCACGTACCACGAGACGCGTGAAGAGTCGCACTTGACCGCGGAATCGGTGCTCTCGCATTTGGAGAAAGTTCAGCAGCTTCCTATTGAAGTCCAAGTCGGCATTGCCAGGCGTATCGAAAGCTGCATCAAAATAGCCAGGGCCGCGAAGAATGAGGCTGTCGTAGCAAATATCGCCTCCAGCGCGATGGAAGAGCAGGCCAAGGTCATCGGGCATGGCACGATGGACCCGCAATGGGGCCGCACCGGCAATTACTGAGGCATGGTCTTATGCCACGATGAGCCTCACCAAGGGCTACCTAGATCGATTGCACGCGCAAGCCATCATCGGAGCAATTGAGGCGTTCACATCAAGTCGCGCTTAGCAGCTGATGTCGAGAGAGTTGCGACTAATTCCTCGCGAAGACCCATCGTGGAGTGCTCTTAGTCGTCGCGACCCTCGGGGCAACTGCCAAAAAGCTCCGACATTGAAACCGCTTGCCACGTCGCCGCAGTTGGCTGCGGGCGGCAGAAGGGTTGGTCAAGTATTAACCTCGACTCGCCTTTCACCTGTTTTGAAACCAATTTTAAAGAGCAGCAGCGCGACGCTCGTGGCAACAAGGAGGTGCTGCCATGTTGCCACTCTATTCGAACTCGGTTGGTAAAGCCCAATTCACAGTCGTGTATCGCGGTTACGATCTCGATGTGACGCGCGCAGTCTCGGGTTGGCGCGTAGGAGTTCACCCGAAAACAGCCGATCTGCCTATTCTCGGCCGCAGTGAGATATATGCCCATGACCAGGACGACGCCGTCGTGGAAGCTAAGGGCCGAATAGACGGAGCTCTCTCTTTCCTAGGCTGCTCTATCTAATCGACCGCGCCTAAAAGGCTCATCCGGAACGCTAGGGGCATTCACTGGCGAAAGCCTTTAAGCTCTCGGAAGCATGCGATCGCTGATGATGCGCCGCTGTATTTCGCTTGTGCCTTCAAAGATCGTCGTCAGCCTTGCGTCGCGCCAGTAGCGTTCTATCCGACGCTCGGTGGTGTAGCCACTGCCGCCATGGAGCTGCATGGCCTGATTGGTTACCCGCACTGCCATTTCGGTCGCGAGCAGCTTTACCTGCGCGGACTCGCTTTCCGCCGGCTGGCCCTCGTCCAACAAATGCGCAACCTGCTGCCAGAAGACTCGAGCTTGGGCAACCTCAGCGGCCATGTCGGCCAGCGCAAAGCGCAGAGCTTGAAACTCACCGATCGGATGACCGAACTGCTCGCGCTCCTGGAGATATGCCCACGTGTCCTCTAGGGCTGCGCGGGCGACGCCGACGGCGCGCGCCGCAGTATGTACGCGAGCGATGTTCAAGCCTCTTCTGGACGGCGGCAAATCCCCCCGAATCCGCATCAGCCCTTCGTCGCCGTAGAGACCTGTGAGGCGGTCATTTTCCGGAACGCGCACTCGATCGAGTTCGAGGTGCCAAGTGAGGAAGCCGTGATAGCCAATCTTGTCAATTACGCGCAGTCATGCCTTCAGGGAAAATGCCTGGCTGTTTGACCACCAGGAATGTTTCAAGCCCGGCCGAGCTGGATTCGCCATCCTTAGGTTCGCGTGTTCTAGCGAGCACCTCAATAAAGTCGGCGGCGAGCGCAAAGCCCGCCCATCGCTTTGTTCCCGAGAGGAGCCAATAGCCATCTTCGCGGGTGGCTCTGGTTTGAACGGCCGCGAGGTCCGAGCCTGCGGTGGGTTCAGATAGCGCGATGGCCCCAATCCATTTGCCCTGGGCTGAGCGGCGGAGCAGTCCGAGCCGGCGGTCATCATTGATCGTTTGCGTGCCGAGTCCCTGTCCCCGTGCCAAGATGCTGCCGACCGAAAGCCAAGCGCGGGCGAGTTCCTCCGAGACAAGGCAGTATTCGAATACACCAAGCCCCATACCGCCGTGCTGGGCTGGAATGGTAATGCCGAACCAGCCCTTCGCGGCCATCTGATCGATAAGACTCCGCGGCATCTCCCCCTTCTTGGGATCAAGCTCGTCAGCAATTGGGAGCACGATATCCTGGGCAAAGGCGCGGGCCTCAAGCTGCAGTTCGACGCGCGCGGCGGTTCGCCAGGGCGGCTGCAGATCGGGAGGTTGCGGCTCTAGGCGCGTTTTGGTCGACATGCCATCTGGAATTGCAGACGAGACTTTGGCGTCAGCGCGCCGCTTAATGCGATGTGGAGATGGTGATTTGAGAAGTCAGCGCGCTGGCCTCCACCTGCTGCACCAGTTCTTCTGCTTCGCGAGTCATCCGCTTCTCACCCGCCTCCATCAACAGCTGAACAACCTCCGCCAACTTCATTGATGCTGTCTCGAGCGGTTCCGCTTTTGTCACACTCGCCATACTAGCCTCCTGTGAGCCCTCGGGAGAAAGTATCTTTCTGCAACCCTTTGGGCAAAGCGCCTGGTTAAGGGCTTCGGCCGACGTCATTCGTGACGAGAAAAGAAGACAATTGATGGCATTAGACTGAGCAAGTGTCTGGCCGTCGACTTCAAGCATCGGAAGGCACCGAACGGCGCGTTCTGAGGCGACACGCGATCATCCTCGAATTGGATACCTGCTATCGAGAGGGCCAGTCTCGCAGACTCTCCGTGCCCTCCATGAAAATCGAGGCAAGTCAGTTTAGTTTCGGCAGGAAAGCTGCCTCCATTATCTTCACCCCTGACGTTTGCGAGGCTTATGGAACAGCCCGCCGACCGCATCTTTTCACGGAGCAAGCTGAACCGCTTCACCGCGTTTCAGTCTGCAAGACTTCAACCTGAATGTCGTTCTCGGCCAAAAGCTCCAAGGTTTCGGGACAGACTTTCAGCCGCTGCCAGATTCCTATTGAGAGCACCACGGCTTTTGCCTCGTGCTCAATCAATTCTCGAACGTCGGCGGGTTGAATGCCAAGCACGTGGCGAGTGCCCGTCTCACGCCAGTCCCACTCTCGTGCGCCACCGGGAAAAATTTTGGCGTCCTTAAGAGGCGGATACCCTTCGACCTCTATGTGTCCCCAGGAAAGGTGCGAGATGCGCGGAGAGTTAAGTTCTTAGACGCCGCTGAGGCAAAGTCCGTGAGTCCTACTCGAGCTTTCTGCCGTTTGCTGAATGTCACCAGCCTGGATAGGGAGCCTGAGTAGGTCCGTTATTCAGGGATGCCGGCGGGAAGTCAAAATGAGGACCGAAGTCCGTCGGCGCTGGGGGCATGAGCGCGGATCTCAACCTTTTTCGCTGCTTGACGATGGGGCGCTTCGCGACATGGGGGCGAGCACTCGCGTGGTGCTTAGCTGCATACACTGAGCTTCGGGTGGTGGCATGAGCGATGTCCGTAAACGTGGCAAGCATAGGCATCACAAGAGCCAATGCAATTGCAGACATACGCCACGGCGAGCGCAGATCCTTAAGCTGCCGGTTCAGCGGGCGGAGCAGATATTTGTGCTCTTCTTGCCTTCGCATTATCAACCTACGGTGCCCCTCCAATATGGTCCGGCAAGTCCGTTAGTGTGATCGTACCGTGCTCCAGGAGACCTTGCGCTACAAGATGTCCTCGACAACACCACTTGAGTATCGGGATGCATTTGTCGCGCGAGTAAGGCAGGCAGGATCGATGCGGACTATACTCAACGTGCCGTTGCAACGCTCCGCGGCGTGGACGCAAGTACTTACAACAACTATGAGCGTGGACGAGGCAAAGAGCCGCCGACGGCAATACCTCTGCACCTGATCGAGCGCTTTTGCGTTCTTTGCCAAGCTCCAATCGATTGGCTTTTGACAGGCAGAGAAACTCGACGAAGTCGAGTCGACAGCTTTACCCACTTCTGCTTTACGTTACGGCTGAACTGCTTCCAGTTTTGCTCGATAGAAGACCAGGCCATCTTCCTCCTCGCGGTTGCGAGAGAAAGGCATAAGAGCCAAGCACAGTAGCTTTGTGGGACGAGAATGAGGCAGTCGCAAAAATTGCGACTGAGCAATTCACCTTCGCGGAACGGTCGGCCTTAGATCAACTCACCGCACTCAATACAGTCAGAGTCGACTCTGCTTTCTCAGTCTTCTGCTTCTGCTCCTTAGCGTCGCTCTTCTCGGTCCTGTAGACGACATTAAATATCATCGCTAAGGCCTTTAGCCAGTTAGCACGATCATTAATGGACCAAATGCTGCTGGATGGCGGAAGCTTATCCACGAGGGCGTGAATCAGCGGATCCGTCGTTAAGCTGGATTCAGGCTCCTTTCGCTCAGCATCCTCCATAAGAGTTAGAACTGTGTCGTCCGGTTCAGTGCTTGGTTCAGCTCCTCTCGTCACCAAGCGACTTCGGTCGTTCTGAACGCCTACTCTGGTGCGTAGGTCCGATATATTCATGACTGTGCCCTCCATCTTTGCAGTCCGAGGTCAATAGCAGAAGCGCAACAACCCGCCTTGGATTGTCAGTCTCGCCTGCTGATCACCCGTGAAGCGTATCGTTTAGCTCTGACCCACGAAGCACCATCCTCTCGGTCGAGCAGGCCCAGAACCAAAACGGATCCAGTGGTGCTTCCTGAGGTTTTCTTGCAGCATCGGTTGGTAGTGTGGCTCGCTCTCTTTTTTCCGCAACGCGGGCAAGCAGACGAAACCAATCCGCTTTTCTAGCAAAGGCCACTCTGGTGTGAGCGGGAAGGCTGATATCGAAGGCTGCTTTATCGTAAGCCGCGGCAATATGGCAATGCTGCTCTGCCTTTAGAGGCATCCGCGCATGCCGTTGAGACAGCCCCGGGATCGACACGTAATTCATGGGAGCCCTCCGTGGCCCCCGCCGAATCAAAGAAACGCGATTTCACAAGCTAAGTTCCCTGTTCAAGCTTCCTATGAGGCGCCTTGCTGACAGCCGGACAGATGGTCCCCCTCAAAAGAGCAGTCCTCTGGCGGTTTCAGCATTGCGCTTATCGATGTGAGCGTTTGGACCAACTTCTTGAGGGGGCACACAATTTATCGTCAAACAATTCTTGCCGTGCCTTTGCGCATTTGGCGTCCATGGCGTTGGTGAACACTCCTTACGAAGGGACTGAGCCTACTATTCGGAATAGTCGATCGGTTTACTGTGCTTTAACCGCAATCGTAAAAGGTGAGTGGCCATATCCACTTCCTGTTGAGCTTCGCAGGTTCACATTCGCGGCCCGTCGCTCGTCAAAACGGCTATGAATCCCTGGACTCTTGGTGTCGCTGTTTTGTGCGTCCTGTTGATGGGCTGCGCTATTACCCAAGACAGGTCGCCCATTCCATACACTCTTGCTGGCTCCGAAATAGCGGCTGTTGAGAATGGAGTCCGCTCAGTTCGACGTGACCTGGACAATTCTGCCTTTCGGGGTTTCAGAGCCACCCAGCATGAAGACGGACAAATCGATGTCTGTGGTTGGATACTTCCGACCGGGAATTTGTCAGAACAACCGTTCATTGGAACATTATTCGCAGGGACCTTCGCGCCTGAGCGCATCGGCGGCAATGAAGTGGACAATGCGCAAATTATCTCTGACTGCCAGAATCGTGGGGCTCGAATAGCATAGGCCAGTTAGGGCGGATCATCCCCTAGCCCAACCCCCTCCTGCAGTGCTCGTGTTGCTAACTTCAGTGGCATTCGCAACGAGCCGATGGCTTCCAAGGGTATCCGCATATGTAACGCACTTCATCTTCCGACCTCTGACGAGCATCGACGTTCCGGGCGTCGGGACCGGACTTTGCTTGAGGCGGTCGGTACGACCGAAAACATGAAGGGCGAAAGATGTTCGACAAGATGTCAGTCCGCCGTCAGGCACTGAACGTTCAGTCCGGCGATAAGAAATATATCGACGGCGCGTGCGTGCTGGCAGACGCGGACGCGACAAATCTTTTCGACTTTTGGCACGCGCGATCTCGATAAGTCGCGGCCAGATATGAACTGCGGCACGCACGTTATTGTCGGCACTGGCAAATATGCTGGACCCATCTCTCTGTAGCATTGCAGTTTTTGGATGGGTGCCATGACTAGCTGGAACGAAGCCGAGGAGCTTAGACGCGACGCTCTCGGCAAAGAAATCGACAAGTCGACCCGATATAACGAGCGAGAGAAAAAAGTACGGCGGGATTTTGGGCCAAGCTGAAAGCCCTGGGCAAGCATCTACCGTTCGTCGAGGATCTTCTAGCCGTTTATTACTGCGCTCTCGATCCGGCAGGCGACATCGATGGCGACACGGAGTATGTCTGCTTTTCAGTTTAAAGTGGACATGGCGCGGGCGTAACGGAGATGTCCGAATGACCCATAGCGGACATAACAAGGGGCTACGCCCACAATGAGAGCGAAGTCTGATCGTCCCCAGAAGTGGCGATCTTTTCGCCAAGCGGCTAAGCTGCCCCGTACTACCACCAGCGTTGCGAGCCGCTGGCCAATGCGGTTTCGATGGAGAAAGTCATGTTACGACATCTTGCATTCGTCGTCGGTTGCGCCGCGATCCAGATACTTTCCACTGCTGCCCCCCTTCCGGCAGCTCAATTCGGTACTGCAGAAGAAGCCGAAGCTATGCTTGAGAGGGCAGTTGCCGCGGTGAAAGAGGACAAGGCGAAAGGACTAGATATGTTCAACAAGGGCGAAGGCGGCTTAAAGGACCGTGACCTCTATGTGTTCTGCGCCAACGCCTCTGACGGCATTCTCACAGCGCATCCCTACCTAAAGGGTGAACACCTGCAGGACATTAAGGGCAAGAAAGGCTTTCCGCTCGGGCAAGAGATTATGCAGATCCACCGAAAGAACCATAAAAGAGGTTACCTATTGGTGGCCTCGTCCTGGTTCCGGGGGACAAAATCGTAAAAGGACTGGCCGTTGGGACACATGCAGGGATCAGCGTTTTCGCCAGTGCTGAAACTTGTACGGTGTTCGCAGGGCGCTAGACTGCTGAATCCGTTGTTTTCGGAATGTCCGCTTTTGGCGCTTAACGGACATCGCTGACCGGCGCCGAGAATGTCTGCTTTCAGGGGTAAAGCAGACGCTTTTTCACGCAGTCTGACATGTCCGTTAATGACCCATGGCGGACCCAAACGCGCTACAGTTCTGGCAATTGAAGAGTAGCGCAACTGCTCATCGGAGTGACCGCGGCTGTGGGACGGGTGCGTGTACAGCGAATAGCCGGACGCAAATCGAATAACGAGAAGGCGCGCTTGCCGGAGAAAGAAACCGGCCACGTCGCGTCTAGACCAACACGACATTCGGAGGGTGGAAGTGGATAAGCGGCCCTCGATCGCGTTGGTTGTTGCCGTGGTGCTCACGGCCATTCTCGAGGTGCTCGACATCACCATCGTCAGTGTGGCGATCCCGCACATGCTCGGCAGCTTCGGCGTTACCTCCGATCAGATCACTTGGGTGCTCACTTCCTATCTCGTTTCGGCCGCCGTGGTGATGCCCCTCACCGGCTATCTCTCGGCAAGGCTGGGACGAAGGCGGCTGCTTAACATCTCAATCATCGGTTTTGTTGTCTCCTCGGCATTGTGTGGCGTGTCTTGGAATCTCCTCAGCATGGTGATCTTCCGCGTCGCGCAAGGTGTATGTGGTGCTCCGCTCATAGCTTTGAGCCAAGCGATTCTGCTCGACGCCTTTCCTCGTGAGAAGCATGGACAGGCTCTCGCCGTCTTTGGTCTTGGTATCATGGTCGCCCCGATACTGGGCCCTGTCCTCGGCGGATGGCTTACCGATACCTTCCTCTGGCGAGCGGTCTTCTACATCAACATACCCATCGGTCTCATGGCGCTCCTGCTATCGATGGGGCAACTGCCTCGCGTGCCCGTGACGTACCTCAAGACCGATTGGGCAGGTCTTGTGCTCTTAATTATGACGGTCGGCTCGCTCCAGCTAGTGCTTGATCAGGGCCCCACGCGTGATTGGTTTGACTCGCGCTTCATCCAGATCTTCAGCGGAGTTGCCTTCTTCTCGGGAGTTGCCTTCGTGATGCGCGGCTGGGGCAACCCGCTCAACATCCTTGACCTGTCGTTATTGAGAGACCGCAACTTCGCTGCGGGTCTTATCGCCAGCGCTGCGTACGGCATCCCACTTTTCGGTACGGTGGCACTGCTCCCACTCCTGACGCAACGTCTTTTGGGCTATCCGGCGATGAGCGCCGGGTTGTTATTTGTACCCAGAGCAATTATGAGCGCGATCTCGCTTGCAATTACCGGCGGCATTCTGATGCGCTTCGTGGACTCCCGCTATCTGATGGCGGTCGGTCTTATACTGACGGCCATTGGCACCATTGTGATGGATCGCCTGACCCTCTCCGTTGACTCCTGGGGCCTGGTTTGGCCAGGAATGATCGCCGGTGCTGGGATGGGCCTGTTCTTTGTGCCGCTGAACGCCGTCGCATTCGCGACCATACCAAGCGCCAAGCTCGACGAGGCATCCGGCGTCATGGCTCTGATGCGCAACATCGGTGCCTCCATTGGCATCGCGGTGGTGAGCTGGCTTTTAGTGCGCCAAGGCCACGTCAATTGGGAAAATCTCATCAGCCGTATCAGCCCCTTCAACCCTGCCCTGCCGCCTTATCTCTCCTCGCAGGGCCTCGATTTCCACTCGCCAAGCACTATGGCCGCTATCGCCCATGAGATTGCCCGGCAGGCGCAGATGATCGCCTTTAATGACCTATTCTGGTTCATCGGCTGGATCACCTTTGCGCTTTTGCCGCTTCTGTTACTCATGAAGCGGCCGGAAAAAGTAGGCCTCGCGCTCGCGTAGAGCCAGCCCTTATACGAGGAGTAACCCCCATTGCGGATACTTGGGATTGTTACGAGGACCCACGATTCGGGCCTTGCATTGCTTAGCGATGGAGTTCCAACCCTCGTTCTGGAAGAGGAACGTTTCAAAGCGGACGGTTGGTGGTGATGCTCACGCAACTACGGCGTACCCCCTTATTGGGGTGCTTGAAGTGACATCCTCATTCCGTCGTGTGTTTTACCAGCTTCAGTCCCAGACCGTCAGTCGCAAACGAAATCCATTCTTCAAGAAGATCGTTTAGGCAACGAGACCAGGCGCAGCATAGGCGGCTTCGGTGAAGTACCAAACCACCGGTAAGCTGATTACGGTTCCAAGAAGGCTGACTATAAGAACGTACAGCGAGTGGGTGTCGGTGTGGTAGGTCATAGCCTCCTCCATCATCATGAGGAGAATGTAGTGAACCTTTCGGATTCTCTATGTGGGATTTGCCACACCGCAAACCGGCGCAGCCAAGGTCGCGAATCGAGACTGTTTTCGAGATAATGGCGGTTGACCGAGTTACGCGGTGTAGAGGGCTTACTTGTAACCGCGATCAGTTGGCGAGTTACGATCGTGTTGCTGCTCGAGCTGGACGCTGGCGAAGCACACTCCGTGCGGTGGTTATAGACGCCTCAGCTAGCTGCCCGGGTGATAGTCGACG
>Ga0207657_10001401_pt1 | contig 25700 bp, 20 predicted proteins | sample KBSC33metaG_FD_184316 | JGI IMG/M metagenome (GOLD analysis project Ga0207657, IMG submission 184316) | Corn rhizosphere microbial communities from Kellogg Biological Station, Michigan, USA - KBS C3-3 metaG (SPAdes) (version 2) | ecosystem: Host-associated > Plants > Roots > Rhizosphere > Soil ... | reverse complement strand
ACAAGTGGCATGATGACCTTGCCGCCGCGTACATCGCGTCCACGCTCAAGCTGCTCAAGCAGGACAAGGACGCCGAGAAACTGATCGCCGGACCGCAGTCCGTGCTCGTGCGCTCGACGATCGAGAACGCGTTCCGTTTCGAACGCTACTACGATCCGCTCGTGCGCGATGCGACGACGTTGTACCTGCTCGCCAAGCACTTCCCCGAACGCGCGCGCGCACTGCCGCCCGAGGCGATCGGGAACATCCTGCGCGTGGTGCAGCGTGGCTGGTACAACACGTTGTCGTCGTCCTGGACGATACTCGCGCTCGATGCGTACGGTACTTCCGCCGCAGCCGACGGCAAGCTGAGCCTCAATGAACTGCACAAGGACAATACGATCGCCGCGTTCGGTGCGCAGCAAGGCAGCTTGATGCGTGGCGCGTTTACTGCTGCAGCGACTGGAGTGAGCGTACACAACGATGCGGATTTGCGTGCATGGTATGCGGTCACGCAGTCCGGCTTCGATCGCACGCCGCCGACGACGGAACTCAAGCAAGGCATCGAAATCGTGCGCGAGTATACCGACGAATCCGGCAAGACCGTCACCGCGGCCAAGCTCGGCGAAGAACTCGACGTGCACATCAAGATTCGCGCAACGGAAAGCGACAGTGTCGGCAGCGTCGCGATCGTCGATCTGCTGCCGGGCGGATTCGAGCCGGTGCTGCAACCACCTTCGGCTCCGGAACCGGCCGCCGAAGGCGAGGACACGCCGTCCGCGCAACCGGCATGGCGCTCGCCGATTGGAACCGCCGCCTCGACCTGGGCGCTCGAATACGCCGACGTGCGCGAAGATCGCGTCGTCATCTACGGTACCGCGCTGCGCAACGTGCAGGAATTCGTCTACAAGATTCGCGCGACGAATGCAGGCGCGTTCGTCGTTCCGCCGGCGTATGGCGAGTCTCTGTATGACCGCAACGTGCAGGCGCGGTCGCTCGGTGCGAAGATCGAGGTAACGAAGAAGTGACCGAAGGTCATCCCGGCAGGGAGTGCCGGGATCCAGACTGCAGGGATGCCGGAAGCGCGGTTGCCTGAAACCATCCATGGGGCCTGGATTCCGGCATTCCATGCCGGAATGACGAGCATGAAATTCATCCGCCGATACCAAAATGCATTAGTCATTCTTTTGCTGATCGTTGGCACGCTCATCGGCATCCGCCTGTGGCCGCACACGCAGCTTTCGCAGCTCGCACCCACTTCGACTGCGGTTTATGACGACCATGGCCGCCTGCTGCGTCTGACCTTGGCGAGCGACGAGCGCTATCGGTTATGGACGCCGTTGAGCGAAATGCCGCCGGCACTCGTCCAGGGCGTGATGCTGCAGGAAGACGCGTGGTTCCGCTGGCATCCGGGTTTCAATCCGGTGAGTCTCGCGCGCGGCGCGTGGGTCACGTACGCGCGCGGTGGCGCGCGCCAGGGCGGGTCGACGCTGACGATGCAGCTCGCGCGACTGATCTATCGCCTGAACACGCGCACGCCGGGCGGCAAGTTGCGTCAGGTGTTGCGCGCGATCGAACTGGAGCTTTGCTATTCCAAGAATGCGATTCTCGAGGCTTATCTGAATTACGCGCCGTATGGACGCAACGTCGAAGGCGTAGGCGCCGCGAGCCTGATCTATTTCGACACGCCGGTAGCGCAATTGAGTTTGCCCGAAGCGCTCGCGCTGGCGGTAATTCCGCAGGATCCGAGCCGGCGCGTGCGCGATGCCGCACCTTCGGAAGCCGAGGACGTGATCGGCTCGCGCCTGCAGGCCGCGCGTGCGCGTCTGTTCGCGCGCTGGCTCGCGCGCAACCCGCGCGATGCGACTTCCGCGTCGCTGATGACGCTCCCGCTGCACCTGCGTTCGCCCGCGCATCTGCCGTTCGCCGCGCCGCATTTCGTCGAGCAAGTGCTGGCCGATCGGCGCCTGCAAGGACGAGCCCCGGAACCGGTTTTGCGTTCGACATTGAATCTGGATTTGCAGCACTTGCTCGAGCGCCAGGTTGCCGCACACGTCGAGCATGCTGCTGACCGCGGCGTGCGCAACGCCGTGGCGCTGCTCGTCGACACGCGTGACCTCGGGGTGAAGGCGCTGGTCGGTTCCGCGGACTATTTCAACGCCGCCATCGCGGGACAGGTGAACGGCGCGGCGGCGAAGCGTTCGCCCGGATCGGCGCTCAAGCCGTTCATCTATGCGCTCGGTTTCGATCAGGGCGTGTTGCATCCGCAAACGGTGCTGCGCGACGTGCCGACCGCATTCGGCCCGTTCACGCCGGAAAATTTCGACGGGCGTTTCCTGGGTCCGGTGACGGCGACCGAAGCGCTTGTGCGCAGCCGCAACATCCCGGCCGTGACCGTTGCCTCAAAGTTGCAAAATCCCGATTTCTACCAGTTCCTCAAGGGTGCCGGCATCAGCCGCATGGCGTCGGCGGATCACTACGGCCTGGCGCTCGTGCTCGGTGGCGGCGAAGTCACCCCCGAAGAATTGGCGACGCTCTACGCGATGCTGGCCAACCGTGGCGAACTCGCGCCGCTTCGACATGAGGCCGGCGAGAAGCGCGCACCGGGGGCGCGTGTGCTCAGCGAAGAGGCGAGCTTCATGGTGCTCGACATGCTGCGCCAGAATCCGCGCCCCGACGACACGCTGGTCGCGCAGCCAGGGCGGTTGCCGGTGTACTGGAAAACCGGAACGTCGTGGGGATTCCGCGATGCGTGGACCGCCGGCATCATCGGTCCGTATGTGCTCGTTGTCTGGGTCGGCAATTTCGATGGCAGCAGCAATCCGGCATTCGTCGGCGTGGAAACCGCGGCGCCGCTGTTCTTCCACATCGCCGACGCGCTGCGCGCACGCGATCCGCAAATCAACGAGCCGCCGCACGCGCCGCCGAAGAATCTCAAACGCGTGCAAGTATGCCTGGCCAGCGGCGATCTGCCGAACGCGTGGTGTCCGCAGCGCGGCTACACCTGGTTCATCCCGGGCAAGTCGCCGATTCGCGTCAGCAATGTGCATCGGCCGGTCGTGCTCGACAATGCGAGCAATACGCCGACATGTCCGCCGTACGACGCATTGAAGACGCACACTGAAGTCTTCGAGTACTGGTCGTCGGATCTGGCCAAGGTGTTTCGCCAGGCCGGAATTCCACGCCGCGCGCCGCCGGCATTGCCGGATTGCGACACCGCTGAAGAAGCCGGCCAGGCGCCGCAGATCGTCTCGCCGCTGCGCGGTGAAACCTATACGCGCCGCGTCAGCCGCGGCGGCGAGGAACGCATTGCCCTGCATGCGACGGTGGATGCCGGCGTACAGAGCGTCTATTGGTTCGTTGGCGACGATTTCGTCGGTGAATCCAAAGCCGGCGATTCGTTGTTGTGGCAGCCGCAACTCGCCGGCAATTTCACCGTGCGCGCGATCGACGACCACGGTCGCGCCGATGCGCGCCCCTTGCGGGTGGAAGTGACGGAGTAAATTCGAGCGCGAACCGCTATGCTTTGGCGTAGAGGTGATGCATGCGAACAATCTTGATTCCGGGAATTTTTCTTGCTCTTGGCGGCTGCCAGACGATGTCGGTGGGGAAGTCCACACAGGGCGACGTTCTCGGCCGGCTCGAAACCGCGCTGGCGGGCGAATACGACAACCACGAGCAAGCGCAGGCCGGCGCGGGTGCTGCAGGTGCCGTCGCGGCGCCGCACCTGCATGAAACCTGGAAGCGGCTGGACGATGGCTTTTGGCTGTGGCGCATGCGAACACTGGATGCCCCCGGCGGCGCCGAAGCGATCTGGCTTTTTCGGCTCAGTGGCGCCGATGCTCGTGTGAAACTGATGCCGTATCGTCCGCTGGATTCGTCCGTTGCGAAAGCGGCAGCAGAGTCCAAGGAACGGTTCAAATTCGACGCCGCGCAATGGGCCGAGCTTGCGCCGTGCGCGCAAACCGGCGAGTGGAAAAGTACACAATTCAGCGCTGCGGCCGATGCCGCGGCGTGCAGCGCATTGCTGCCGGGGCTGGGCGAATCCGCGGCGCTGTTGCCGCTGCGCTTTACGCTGGACGGTGACTTGCTGAATTCGGTGACCTTCGCCGATCAAGCGCGCGGCAAAGACGCGAGCATCAGCGCGCGCCGCTTGCGCTGGTTCGGCGGCTGGGCGGCAATCAACGGCGGCGGCCCGAAAGCGCAATCGGACAATCAGGATTGGCACATGCAAAGTGATCTGCGCCTGTCCAGCGAAGGCGGACGCGTGCCGTTGCGCTGGCGTGACGGAGCCGCGAGCGGATGGTCACTGGAACTGGCGCGCACGAGCTATACCGAACGCAAGCTCCACGTGCTGCAACTCAACGTGATCGACGATGCGAGCGGTCGTGTGCTGAGCTACGTGTGGGCGAATCCCGAAACGAATGCGATCGGGTTCAATCTGGGCTGGCTGCAGGTGGGACTCAACGAAAATCCGCGGCATTGAATCGAACCGCGCCCGGTGTCATGCCGGCCCGAAAAATATCGCAGCTCTCAGAGCTACGTCAGTGCCTTCGTCGTTTGCCACACTGACGCCCTTCGCGGTCACCGTCCTGACTACGTAGTAATGCGTGCTGACCGTCTGACCCTGTTGTGCCTTGCGATTGCGCGCTACGAGAATCGGGTGTATAAGGCTGCCGCTCCGTCTGCCGGGAGTGCTCGCCATGCCAGCCCGCTCGATCTGGAAGTGGGTAAGACGCGTTCTGCTAGCCTTGATTGTCCTCGCCATTGTCGCGGTGTTGATCGTATGGGCGGGCAGCGAGCGTGTTTTGCGCAAATCCTATACCGAGTTCAGCGCAGCGACGCCGAGCGTGCACGGCGACGCCGAGGCAGGCAAGCATTGGGCGGCGATACTCGGCTGCACGGACTGTCACGATCCCACGCTGCACGGCATGATCATCGACGACGAGTCATTCTGGCTCGGGACTCTCGTCGCTCCCAACTTGACCGTCAAGCGCAGGCTGTATGACGACGCCGCGTTCGCGCGTGTCATACGTCACGGCGTCAAGCAGGACGGGCACGGCGTCGACTTGATGCCGAGCAACGTCTTCTATCACGCCGACGATCAGATCGTCGCCGACGTCATCGCCTTCTTGCGCGCCGCGCCCGATTCAGAGCGCGCGCTACCGGAAAAATCTTATGGACCTATCGCGCGCTGGAACTTCTTCACCGGTGCCTGGCAGGCCGTACCGGATCAGTTCGATCACACCGCTGCGCGTATCGGTGATCAACCGCACGCCAGCGGATTGGATCGGGGCCGGTATATTGCCACGCTTGCCTGCGGTGAGTGTCACGGCCTCGACCAGAGGGGCGATCCCGACGCTGGTGTGCCGAATCTCGCAGTGGCGAAGGCTTACAGTCTCGAGGAGTTCACGAGTCTCATGCGCAAAGGCATTGCCAAGGGCAACCGACCGATCCGCAAGATGATGTCCGCTACGGCGCAGCGTCGTTTCGCAGCGTTCAGCGATGACGAGATCGCGACGTTGAAGGCGTTCCTCGACGCCCGCGCACCCTAGCAGGATTTACGCGGCAAATTGCAGCCGCGCGAGTTCGGAATACAAGCCGCCCCGGCGCAGCAATTCCGCGTAACGAGCGTCGTGCGATCGCGCATGAGGCGTTCGAGCGCTGACACAAACGCTGCCGGCTGCGAAATAGATGCATGCAGAAGCCCGGCTTGCGCCCGGGCTTTCGCATGTGTGCAGTCCGTACGCTTTCGCTACTTCGTCAGCTTGACCTCGTTACTCGCCGTGCCGAGACCGGCGGCGTTCACCGCCTTGACGACGTAGTAGTACGTGGCGACGCTGGATTTCGCTGAAGTGTCGTTGAAGGTCGTCGCCGTGCCGTTGACCTTGCCGACGAGCTGCGACTCGTTGCCGGCAGCGGTGCCGCGGAACACGCGATACTGCTTGATCTCGGCACCGCCGTTGTCAGGCGCTTTCCAGCTCAGGTGCGCCGCGCTGTCGCGCGTACCGGCGAGACAGGCGCGTTTCGGTGCCGCCGGTTCGGGCGAGTCGAATTGCGCGAACAGGCTCTTGCCGCCGCTCTGGCGCGCGACGCGCATGTAGGCGACGAAGTCGTTGCCGGCAGTGCCGGCGATGCAACCGGCGCTGACGCAACCGTCGCTGTAGCCGTACAGCGGATGGCCTTTCGCGTCGACCGTGATCTCGTTGAAGTCGAGCAGGTTGCGATCCTGATTGCCGCCGCCTTGCTGCCAGATGCCGGTCTTGCTCTGCACCGGATCGTTGGCCGTGGCGTTGACGGTCGTCCAGGTCTTGCCGCCGTCGTACGTCGAGGCAATGAATGCGTACCACTGACCCGGGAAACTTTGCGCCTGATAGTCACCGGCCTTGTTCGTGCCGATAAATCCGCAGGCCGCGCGGCCGGAGCTGCCGCCGACCGCTTCGGTATGCGCGGCATTGACGATGCCATGCGATTTGCCGATATCGAAGTCGTTGATCCAGGTCGCGCCGCCGTCCTTGCTGACTTTGACATGCACATGACCTTCCGGCGGCTGGCCGGCCGGCACCGGCTCATTGTTGACGTAGCAGTAGTACGCCGTGCTGTCGGTATCCACAGCGATCGACGGATCGGCACCGTTCGGCTGCGACAGCGCGCCGCTGACGACGAACTCATTGAATGTCAGGCCGCCGTCCGTACTCGTAACACCGCCCTGCAGACCGTTGCACTGGTTGACCGGCAGCCACTCGGTGCCGTTCGGCGCGATGTGCATGTGGCCATGCAAGCCGCCGCAGCCGTACGTGCCCTGACCGGTGTAGGCCGGCACGCCCGGACCCCAGGTCATGCCGAGGTCGAGACTGCGCTGACACATTGCCGGCCCGACGATGTCCTGCGAGCAGTACATCGTGTTTTCGCCCTGGTTCAGCGGCGTGGTCAGCAGTGCTGCCTGCGCCGCCGGGAATGGACCGGTTGCAATCGTTTCGTGATCGGCGCCGCCGTCGGGCGGACCGATGCCGACCGGTATCCAGCTGTCGCCGTCATTGTCGCTGTACGAGTAGACGGCGTTGGCGCCGACCGTCGAGTTCGACGCGATCGTGCGGCCGGATTTCTGGTCGGTCCACAGAATCGGATCGAGGCCCGTATCGGTGACCATCGACGACTTGTCTTCCCATAGCGCATCGCAGCTCTCCGGATTCGCCGGGTTGAGCACTTCCGCCGGCGTGATGCGCCAGATAGGGCCGTAGTTCATCGTCATGATGCGGCCGGTGTGCGGATTGAAGCCGATATTGAATTCGCCGTTGCCGCCCTCGGCCGACGTGCCGTGCGGCGCATAGTAGTTCTGGTAGCGCGGCGCGCCGGCGACGGTCGCGTCAGCGCCGCCGAACGAACTCGTGCCGCCGCCGGAACTTGCCAGTCCGGGCAGCAATTCGATTTTGACGTTCACGGTTTCGCCGGTCGGGGTATACGGAACGACCTTGACGGTGAATGTCGTGTTGCCGTCCGCAAGCGGACCATAGGTGGCCACTTCCGGATTCGCCGAACTCGCCGATTGCGAATCTGCGGTCTGCCCGCCGTTGGTCGTGATCACCGTGCCTTTGTAGACGTAGAGGTCGTAATCGGATGCGCCGGCGAGGGCGTCTGTCCAACTCATCGTGACCTTGACGGCGGCATTCGGATACGTCGTCGTATAACCGGCCGGCAGCGATACGGTGAGCGCGTAGTCGTCGCAGGGTTGCAGCGGATTGCTGCACTCCGGCCCGACGTCGTATTCCGGTACCGGCGTGGGGTTGGGCACGGTAAATGGACCTGCGCTGTAGGTCAGCGGGCCGGAAGCCGTGGTCAGGGTGCCTGATCCGGGCGTCGCCGCCCAGACTGAGAAGGGCGCCGCCAAGGCGCATCCGATCAAACGTGCAAGACGGGTTTTGCCGATCATTTCGCAAGCTCCTTGCCGCGATCCGCCTCGGGCGGCTGGCAGCATCTATGCCAATGACTAGCCGCGATTTTTGATTGCTCACGGCTCCAACCCGGCAATCTAGATTGAGGTAGAGCCACGCACAATCGGGAATTCCCTCACGGGACACGCAGGGTATTCCCCATGCAAAATTTCATTCTCAGGCCCGAGCAAGAATTGCCCGAGGGCTTGTTACGGCTGATTCGCGCACCGATCTAAACAGGATGAAGCTGCGTAGTCTCGATTTGCTCGTGTTGATACTCGCGCTGGCCAGTGCGCCTGCGAGTGCGCGCAGCGTCTGGCGCTGCGTGCGCGACGGTACGGTGAGCCTGGCGACGGCACCGGAGCCTGGCTCCAAGTGCGTGGAAAAAGCGCTCGACGACGCGTCCCCAACGGTGCCGAATTTATGGGGGAGCCTCGGCACATTCCACGGCACGCTCTATCAGCGCGAACAGGACGGAAAAATCGTCTACGGCACGCGCAACTTGCCGGGATCGGTCCCGCTGCAGGCATTTACCGTGGCAACTCCCGCCGCTTCTCCGGCGCATATCGGCCTCGGCAAAATCGGGCGCCCACAGATCGGAATCTATCGGCGCGAATTCGCCAGTGCCGCGGCGAAGACCGGAATCGATGAAGCCTGGCTGCGCGCGATCGCTCACGCCGAAAGCGACTATGCGGCCGACGCGGTCTCGCTGAAGGGTGCAAAAGGGGTAATGCAACTGATGCCGGAGACGATCGGCGACTACGCCGTGACCGACGCGTTTTCGGCACAACAATCGATCATGGCCGGGGCCAGGTATCTGAAAACGCTCGAAGCGACGTACGGTGGCGATCGCATACTCGCGGCTGCCGCCTACAATGCCGGACCCGCAGCTGTCGCCCAGTATGGCGGCGTGCCGCCCTATACGGAGACACGCCTGTATGTCGCGAAGGTAAAGGCGTTATACGAACGTTACCGGCAAGCCCTGGGGCTGGCGCCGCGATCCCTCGAACTGGCGCCAGCCCTGTAAAACGTCTTTCTAGCGGAAGTCCATATCCGTCGAACGCACATTGCCCATGCGGTCGACTGTGCAGGACATCGGTCCCTTCGGCGTACTTACATTGACGACGAACATATCGTCGCTGATGCGGCGGATATCGGCCGTGCCGATCTCGTCGCTGCCGAACGGCTGGTCCGACGTGATCCGCGAAACACACGCACTGGCGGCGAGGCTGCGACCGCTTTCGTCCTCGGCGTAATAGCGTGGACGTTCCGTGCGCGAGTACGAGTCATTGTCGTCATAGTACGTGCTGCTGTAGCGCGGCTGTACCTCGAACACCGCGCGGCATCCGCCCGATACCCAGATGCTGTCGTTGTCCGCGCCCCAGGTGCTGCCTTCAATGCAGGGGCTGTTGCTGATCTGCTCGATCAGTTGCACGCTGCTGCCCGGTTGCACGGTGCCGCAGGCTTCGGCGCGCCCACCGTGCGACTCGCAGGTGATCTGATCGGCGAATACGGCGGTGCTGCCGAGTGAGAGTACGAGGATGAGTGCGGAACGTAGTGCTGACATATGACCTCCTTGCTGGCCTCGGCTCGTCGAACCGATTTCCGGAGCCTTGGCCACGTTGATTTGCCACTAAAAGAGCGGCAAGGTCATACCTTGCACGCTGGGGCGGAAATGGGCGCTGAATTCCGCCGCAGCTGAACAACGATCTTCAGGCGGCATTCCGGTGAGGTTTCAGGCCGCGAATTGCAGACGCGCCAGCTCGGAATACAAGCCGCCCTGACGCAGCAATTCCGCATGGGTGCCTTGGGCGACGATGCGCCCGGCGTCCATTACGACGATGCGGTCGGCTTTTTGCACGGTCGCCAGACGGTGCGCGATGACGAGCGTCGTACGATCGCGCATTAGATTTTCCAATGCGTACTGGATTGCAGCTTCCGATTGCGCATCCAGGTTGCTGGTAGCTTCATCGAGCAGCAGGATCGGCGAATCCTTCAGCACCGCGCGCGCGATGGCGATACGTTGTTGCTGCCCGCCCGACAAACGCACGCCGCGTTCGCCGAGATACGTTTCGTAACCTTGCGGTTGTGCGGATATGAACTCGTGCGCTTCAGCCGCTTGCGCCGCGGCGACCACGGCGGCGTCGCTCGCCTCGGTGTGGCCGAAGCGAATGTTGTCCGCGGCCGACGCGCCGAAGATCACCGTGTCCTGCGGCACGAGTGCGATCGCGCGGCGCAGTTCGGGCAGGGCCAGCGTGCGCAGATTCATGCCATCGACTGCCACGCTGCCGTGCTGGGGATCGTAAAAGCGCAGCAACAAATGAAAAATGGTACTTTTTCCCGCACCGGACGGTCCGACCAGCGCAACCGTTTCACCGGGTGCGACGTGCAAGGTGAAATCATGCAACGCAGGCGCTTCGGGCCGGCTCGGGTAGCGGAATTCGACGTGTTCGAAGCGGATGTCGCCGCGCAGCGGGCTCGGCAACGTCGCCGGCGCGGCGGGCGAAGCGATGTCCGGCCGGGCTGCCAGCAATTCAGCGATGCGTTCCATCGCGCCGTTGGCGCGCGAGATTTCGCTCCACACCTCGGTGAGGCCGCCGACGGAGCCCGCAGCGATCACCGCGTACAAAACGAACTGTCCGAGCACGCCGGCATCGAGGCCGCCGCTCATCACCGAGCGCGCGCCGGACCATAGCGCGAGCGTGATCGCGCCGAAAATCAAAAGGATCACAAGAGCGGTGAGACCCGCGCGCTGACCGATGCGCCGGCGCGCGGTCGCGAGTGCGCGCGCAATGGCCGTATCGTAGCGTTGCTTCTCGACCGGCTCGCGTGCATGCGCTTGCACCGCGTACATCGAATTCAGCGTCTCATTGGCAACTGCTGCAGCATCGGCGATGCGATCCTGATTTGCGCGTGCCAGGCGTCGCTGTCGGCGCCCGGCCAGTGCGATCGGCAGGATCACGATCGGGATCACGAGTGCCGCATAACCGGCCAGGCGCGGACTGGTCTGCACCAACATCGCCGCGCCGCCGACCGCGGTAACCACACTGCGCAGCGCAACCGACATGCTCGAGCTCACGACCGTCTGCACGAGCTCGGTATCGGTGCCCAGGCGCGAAGTGAGTTCGCCGACGCGCGTGCGTTCGTAAAATGCCTGGTCGAGCGTGAGCAGATGCGCGTACAAATCGCGGCGCAAATCAGCGACGACGCGCTCGCCGAGCACGCTGACGCAAAAGTAGCGCGCCGCAGTCGCAATCGCCAACACGGCAGCAACAGCAAACAAGCCGATGAAGCTGCGATCGACCGTCGCCGGGTCGGCATGGGCGAAGCCGTGATCGATCATCACGCGCACCGCGATCGGCAGCGACAGTGTCGCCAGTGACGACACTGCGAGAAACGCCAGCCAGCCAAACAGCATGCCGCGGTAGCGGCGGAAGTAGGGCGCCAGCAGATTCAGCGCAGCGAAGCGGCGCGAGAGTTTGGGTTCCGGACTATCCATGTTCCACTTGGGGGTAACGGGAAGACCTACTTGAGGTCGCGCAGGTCATCTGGCAAGTGGTAGTCCGGATACATCTTGCGAAACTCGGCCAGACTGCGCAGTGCCTCATCGTGTCGGTTCTCGCGCAGCATCGTGCGGATATTGGCCAGCCAGTGTTCCGGGTACAAACTGGCGTTGGGGTCCTTCGAGCGTACGGGCGCCAGATGTGCGGTCTTGGCGGCCGGCGCAGCGCGGGTCGACTCGGCGGCCGTTCCGCTGCTTGCTGCTTGCGCGGGTGGTGGCGCAGAACTCAGTTCTGCCTGCGCAGCGGCGGCTTCTTCGCGCGCCGGCGGCGGCGCCGCGCTCGCGGCAGGTTCCGTAGCAGGTGCGGTGGCGGCGCGTTCCGCGCGCAGTTTCAGCGTCGGTGCTTCGGGCGCGGTTTGCACGGGTTGATCGCGCTTGCGATCGAGAACCTGTTCGTCCAACTCGCCTTTGGCTTGCGCCCGGACCGCGTCATTGGCGCTTGCCGCTGCCCCGCCGGTCTCGACCGATTTCTTTTCCTGTTCGAGAGCGGGCGACGGGAATGCCTGTGGTGTTGGTGCATCGACGCGCGCGGGCGGCGCCTGGACCGTGCGGGAAGGTGCGCGAGCGGCCGGTGCCGCATTGGTCATCACCGGCGCAGCGGGCGGGGGAGGTATCACGGCAGGCTTCGGCGCCGCCTTGTCCTTGAACGCATCGGCATCGGATGGAGTCTTTTCCACCGCGGCCGTCGGTGCCGACATTGGTGGCGACACCTTGTTTTCTGCGGCAGATTTTTGCAATTGCCCCGTCTGCCGTTCCTGCCAAACCGTCGGCCCGATGCGGAAAGCGATGCCGGCGGCCAGCGTGACCACCGCCGCGGCGCTGAGCACGGGGATCCAGCGCGGCGTACGCGCGCGTACCTGCGGTGCGGCTGCCTGCGCGCGTCGCGCCATTGCCTGCACAGCGGCATCGAGCTTGGCATCGGGTTCGGCTCGCGGCAGCTTGCGGTAGAGTGCAGCCACGCGCGAATTTTCCTGTTCCAGGAAATCCTTGAACTCGCGCTCGAATTGTTCGTTGCTGCTCATTCCGCAAACTTCTCTCTGATCTTCGCGAACGCGTAACGCAATCGCGATTTCACCGTTTCCTGGCCGACAGCGGTGATCTCGGCGATCTCTGCCAAGCCCAGCGCACCTTCCACGCGCAGCAGGAATGCTTCTCGCTGTTCGCCGGGCAGTGCATCAAGCGCCATTTGCAACCGGCGCCGCTGCTCGAATTCGCCGAGCACGTGTTCGGGGCGCTCGCTCTCGGGTGCGTCGAGATCGCGCAGGATGTTCTCGGTTTCCTCAGGCCCGGCCTGCGGCCGCGCGCGGCGAAAACTGTCAATAACGAGATTGTGCGCGATCTGCAAAAGCCAAGTGCTGAACTTGGCTTCCACGCGGTAACGCTCGCGCGAGGCGATCAGCCGGCTCCACGTTTCCTGAAACAGTTCGTCGGCGCTGGCGCGATCGGCGATGCTGCGCAGGATGAAGCGATACAACATGCCGCGGTTGCGCGCATACAAGGTGTCGAATGCGCGCAAGTCGCCGTCAGCATAGGCGAGCATGAGCTTTTCGTCCGAATATGCGACGTCCCCCATATCGGAGGAGGTTAATTGAAATCGGCGTCGCTGATAAGTGGTTCATACTTATCGGAAACGCAGGGCAGGCCGCAACGGGGTTAGGAGTCGCGCACGACCATCAGGCGCACCTCGGTCATATCCTCGATCGCATAGCGGATACCCTCGCGCCCCAACCCGGAGGCCTTGACGCCACCGTACGGCATGTTGTCGACACGAAACGACGGTACGTCGCCGATGATCACGCCACCGACTTCGATTTCGTCCCACGCGCGCATCGCCTTGCGCATGTCGTACGTGAACACGCCGGCTTGCAGGCCGTAGTCGCTTGCGTTGACGGTGCGGATCGCGTCGTCGAAATCGCGATATTTCTGCAGCAGCGCGACCGGACCGAACGCTTCCAGGCAACTGACTTTCTGGCGCGGGTCGACATTTTCGAGCACCGTCGCCTGCAACATCGTCTTGTCGCGCTTGCCGCCGCACAACAGTTTCGCCCCGCCGTTGATGGCTTGCTGAATCCACTCGTCCAGACGTCTTGCTTCCTTTTCATCGATCATGGGTCCGATAAAGGTTTTTTCGTCCTTCGGATCTCCAGCAACGAGTTGCTTGACCGCGGCGACAAAAGCATCGCGAAAACGATCGTAAATGTCTTCGTGCACGAGAATGCGCTGCACGCTGATGCAGCTTTGCCCGGATTGGTAATACGCGCCGAAGATCATGCGCTCGACGACGAAATCCAGGCGTTCGCCCTGATCGGCATCGACAATGCACGCCGCATTGCCGCCGAGTTCGAGCACGACCTTTTTCTTGCCCGCGCGCGCCTTCAAATCCCAACCGACGGCCGGTGAGCCGGTGAACGACAGCAGCTTGAAACGCTCGTCGGTGGTGAACAAATCGGCGCCGTCGCGGTGCGCAGGCAGAATCGAAAACGCGCCTCGTGGCAGATCGGTTTCGGCGAGCACTTCGCCGATGATCAGCGCGCCAATCGGCGTGCGGCTGGCGGGCTTGAGCACGAACGGGCAACCGGCGGCGAGCGCCGGCGCGACCTTGTGCGCCGCGAGGTTCAGCGGAAAATTGAACGGCGAGATGAACGAACACGGACCGATCGGCACACGCTGCGTGAAGCCGCGATAACCTTTTGCACGCGCGGAGATTTCCAGATTCAGCACTTCGCCGCTAATGCGCACCGACTCTTCGGCGGCGACCTTGAACGTATCGATCAGGCGCGTGGCTTCGCCGCGCGAGTCACGAATCGGTTTGCCGGCTTCGATGCATAGCGCCATCGCCAATTCGTCCTGCCGCTCGCGAAAGCGCTGCACGCAATGTTCGAGGATGGCCTGGCGCTCGAACGGGCGCATCTTGCGCAATGGCTCCTGCGCCTTAACAGCAGCCGCAATCGCCGTGTCGATTGTCCGGGCATCGGCGAGCGCGACGCGCGTGGCAACTTCTCCGGTGTATTTGTCCGTGACCTCGAGGTCCGTATTCGCCGCAACGGGCGCATTGGCGAGATAGTAGGGATACGTGGGCTTGAGCACGGCTCTTCTCCTTGATCCGCTTTTGCAGGGATTCTACTCCGCATCGTTCTGTGCCGGCTTCGATAATCCGAACGGCCGTAGCGCGGCAAGCGATCTCGACGGCGCCGAGCGCAAGCAAGGTACACACATCGACATCGGTGCCTGCGAACGCGGCGCGGAAAAGATTTTTGCGAATGGATTCGAGTGGATTCCTAAGCGGGAGCGATCCCGAACAGCCCTCCGACGCCCGCGGTGATTGCCATCGCTGCTGCACCCCAGACGAGTACGCGCAGGGCGCCGGCAATGACACTCGCGCCCCCCGCGCGCGCGGCAACGCCACCGAGCAGCGCCAGTACGATCAGGGAAAACACGGCGACGCTCGCGATCAGCCAGGTTTGCGGGACGAGCAATACGGCCAGCAGCGGTAATGCCGCGCCGATGGCGAAGGTGACGGCCGACGCCAATGCGGCCTGCAGCGGACGTGCTTTGAGAGCTGTGGTAATGCCAAGTTCATCGCGCATATGGGCATCGAGCGCATCATGCGCCATCAGTTGTCGTGCGACTTCTTTCGCCGTTTCCGGCGTCAGGCCGCGCTTGATGTAGATGTTGGCCAGTTCCTTGTGTTCGCCGGCGCTGTCAGTTTCAAGTTCGCGCCGTTCCACTTCCGTCGCCGCTTCTTCCATATCCGACTGTGAGCTGACGGAAACGAATTCACCGGCCGCCATCGACATCGCGCCGGCGACGAGACTGGCCAGGCCCGCGGCGAGGATCGTCTCGTGGCTGGCGTGCGCAGCGGCGACGCCGAGGATCAGACTGGCGGTGGAGATGACGCCGTCGTTCGCGCCGAGCACGGCCGCGCGCAACCAGCCGATGCGATGGGTCAGGTGGGTTTCATGGTGACGCCTAGCCACGCCGGGACTCCACGCGTACGTCGAATTCGCCGTCGTGGACGCGCGCAGTCAAACGGCTGCCATGCATGGCTTGCGTCGTCGAGCGCACGATCCGGCCGGATTCGGCCTCGAGCAAGATGGCGTAGCCGCGTTGCAGCGTCGCCAAGGGACTGACCGCATTCAGTGCACGCGCGAGTTCGCCGAGCTGCAGGGCGCGTGCTTCGAGTCGATGTGCGAGACCGCTGCGCAGCGAGCGCAGGTTGAGGCGCAGGTCATTGCGATGTCGTTCAAGCAGCAGCGTCGGATGTTGCCGCTGCAGACGCGCACGCAGTTGGCCGAGGCGTTCGCCGCCCGCGCGCAGGCGCGTGCGCGGCTGCTGCTGGGCCAGGCGCGCCCGCGCATGATCGGCACGTTGTGCTGCCGCGCGCAGGCGATGGCGCAGGTGCTGGCGCAAACGTTCGCGATGATGGCGCAGGCTGCGCAGCAGATCGGTCGCGTCCGGCACGAGCAACTCGGCAGCGGCCGATGGCGTGGGGGCGCGCAGATCCGCAACGAAATCGGCAATCGTGAAGTCGATTTCGTGACCGACAGCGGACACTACCGGAATCGCACTCGCACGAATCGCCCGCGCGAGCGCTTCGTCATTGAACGCCCACAGATCCTCCAGCGATCCGCCGCCGCGTGTGAGCAGCAGCACGTCGTGGCGGCGAGCGATCGATGCGGCGTTGAGCATGCGCAGGATCGCCGCCGGCGCTTCGCGGCCTTGCACCGGCACTGGCAAGACTTCGATATCCGCCAGCGGAAAACGGCGCCGAATGACGCTGAGCACATCGCGGATTGCCGCGCCGGTCGGCGATGTGATCACGCCGATGCGGCGCGCCAGTTTCGGCAGCGCTCGTTTGAGCCCGGCGGCAAACAGGCCTTCTGCGGCAAGGCGGGTTTTCAGCTGCTCGAAAGCGCGCAGCAGTGCACCTTCGCCGGTCGGTTCGAGGTGCTCGACGATCAGCTGGAATTCGCCGCGTGCTTCGTACAGGCTCAGGCGCGCGCGTGCGAGCACGCGTTGGCCATCGGCCGGTTTGAAGCGCAATAGAATGCCGCGCGAGCGGAACATTGCGCAGCGCACCTGCGCCTGCGCATCCTTCAGGCAAAAATACAGATGTCCGGAGCCGGGTCGCGACAGATTCGAGATTTCGCCTTCGACCCAGATCAGCGGAAACGTGTCTTCGAGCACGTCGCGCGCCATGCGCACGAGCGCGCTCGGCGAAAGTACTTCGCGCTGTTCGCGCGCAAACAAGTCGGGAGGCGAGGTCATGGAACACGCAGCGTAACCCGTGCGCGCAATCGAAGCAAAATCGCGGATCAGGCGAAACGACTGGCCTGCAGGTAGCGCTTGGCGAACCACGCGATGATCAATCCGAACAGCCACATGGCCGCCATGTTCGTGCTGAAGTCGTAGAAATTCATCTTCGGAAAATCCCGGTGCATCGACAACGGACGCACGGCGTAATTCATCACGAAGAACACGACGACGCCATAAGCAATGCCGGCGGCGATCCAGCGCCGCAGCAGAGCGGGAATGCGCGTGGCCACATAGACGAAGATGGCAGCGATGATCAGCGACATCATCCACTGCAGCAGCAGACCGAGCATGGCGATTTCCGGCCCGCCGGCCTTTGCCGCCGCGCGGCCGATAAGACCTCCGGCGATGAAGCGCAGCACGCCGAGCGGATTGATCCAGTAGATCAATGAGGGCGCAAAGATATCGATCGTGCCGGCCAGCAGGCCGCCGTAGATTATCGCCAATAGCGCATTGCGCCGCATGAGTTGTCTCCGTTGCGTTTGTCCTAGCGACGTGCGAGCGGCAGCGTTTCGTCGCAAGCCCGTGCGATCAAGGTTGCTCACCGCCGGATGGGCCGTAAAAAACGACCCAGGCAGAAAAGTCCGCTGTGAAATTCTCGAAGCGATGTTCGACGTGCGCGGCGACGAATAGTGCGTCGCCGGCGGCAAAGGGAGAACGTTGGCCATCGACGACGAACTCGCCGGATCCGCAAATCACGAAATAGACTTCATCGCGATCATGAGGCTGCTGCGGGTCGCGATCCAGCGGCGCGTAAAGTTCGACGACGAGCGTGCCGTGACGAAATGCTTCGACGAAGCGCTCGCCATCCGGCCATTTCGAAGACCGCGGCCCCGGCAAGAGGCGCAGGAGGTCTGAACTGTTTGCGCGCATTCGACGACCCGGTGTTCCTTTCGGACAGAATAACACTGTCCGATCAGGCTCCGGTTCGCGCTTCGATCTTGTTGCGTTGATCTGCGATGATGCGCGCATGACCGAGTTCGCGACCGATGTCGAAAGCTGCGTCGCGCGCATCATCGCGCACGCAAAAGGAACATTGCGACTGGCCACGCCTCTGGGTCTGGGCAAGCCGAACGTGTTGCTCAATGCGATTTATCGGCGCGTGGCAGCCGATGCGTCGATGCGGCTGGATATCTACACCGCGTTGTCACTGGCCCGGCCGCTGCCGAAGAACGATCTGGAGCGACGTTTCCTCGGGCCGTTTTTGCAGCGGCATTTCGGCGAGAACTATCCGGATCTGGCCTGGGTCGCCGCGCAGCATGCCAACGCGTTGCCGGGCAATATCCGCGTGCATGAGTTCTATCTGCAATCCGGCGCGATGCTCGGCGTGGAACAGGCGCAGTGCGACTACACCAGTCTGAACTACACACATGTCGTGCGCGATCTTCTTGAGATCGGTATCAATGTCGTCGTGCAGTTGATCGCGGTGCGCGAGGATGCGGCAGGCACGCGTTACAGCCTGGCCTGTAATCCTGATGTCACGCTGGATCTGGCCGACCGCATCAAGGCCGCAAGACTGCCCAGGCCGTTCGTGGTCGGCGTGATACATCCGGATTTGCCATTCGTCGGCAACGAAGCGGAAATCGGTGCGGATTTTTTCGACGTCGTGCTGCGCGACCCGGCTTGTGCGCACGCGCTGTTCGCGTTGCCGCGCGAGCCCGTCGACACGGCGGAGTACGCGCTCGGCCTGCACGCGAGCGCGCTTGTGCGCGACGGCGGCACGTTGCAGATCGGCATTGGCGCGCTGTCGGACGCCCTCGTGCACGCGTTGCGTTTGCGCCAGCTGCACAATCCGGATTATCGCGCCGCGCTGGCGGCCATTGGCGGTATCGATAACGCGTTGATCCCGCGCATCGGCGGTCTCGAGCCGTTTGCGGGCGGCTTGTACGGCGCCAGCGAGATGGTCATGGATGGCTTCATGCATCTGGCCAAGGCCGGCGTCGTCAAACGCCGTGTCTACGAGGATCTGGAAACGGAGCGCGCGCTCGCTGCAGGCCGCGCAGTCGATGTTGGCAACCGGCGCGATGGCCGTTATCTGCGCGGCGCGTTCTATCTCGGCTCGAAAGAGTTCTACGCCTGGCTGCGCGGGCTTGCCGGCAGCGAGTTCGATGGCTTGTCGATGACTCGTGTCTCCGACATCAATCAACTTTACGGCGGGCGCGAAGAGCTCGACGCCCTGCAGCGCCGCGACGGACGCTTCTTCAATACCTGCATGATGGCCACGCTGCTCGGCGCGGCTACGTCCGACGCGCTGGAGACCGGGCAGGTCGTCAGCGGCGTCGGCGGTCAATACAACTTCGTGGCCATGGCGCACGCGCTGCACGACGGGCGTTCGGTGCTGATGCTGCGCAGTTCGCGCAGCAAGAACGGCGAAATCGTGTCCAACATCTTGTGGAATTACGGGCACACGACGATTCCGCGTCATCTGCGCGACATCTATGTGACTGAATACGGCAGTGCCGACCTGCGCGGCAAATCCGACGAAGACTGCATCATCGCCATGCTGGCCATCAGTGATGCCCGCTTCATCGACGCTCTGGCGCGTCAAGCGAAAGCGAACGGCAAGCTGCGGCGAGATTTCGCCATTCCTGACCGCTGGCGTCAAAACACGCCGGCGCAGCTGAGCGCGGCGTTGGCGCCCCACCGCGAGCGCTTTCCGCCATTCCCATTCGGCAGCGATTTCAACGCCGAGGAACTCGCATTGCTGCCAGCATTGCAGCGCCTGCAGACGGTTTCCGCGCGCAAGATGACGTTGGCCGCGTTCTTGCTTTGTTCCCTGTGGAAGCAGGAAAAACCTGCGGACAAACCACTATTGCGGCGGTTGGAACTGGCAAATCCGCGCAATGCGGGGGAGCGGCTGTTGCGCCGGCTCATGATCGGGGCGCTGCGAGCCGTAGGGTAGTTGGCCAAGCAGCTGTATACTTAGGGTCGTACTCAGGGGTGAGCAATGAGCGTGTTGTTCCAACGCCTCGTGCATGGCCTGCCCGAGCGCCATGCTCCGGCAAAAACCTCGTTTGCGACCGACGCGAAATCACTGCGCGCGTGGATCGCGCACTTGCCGCTGGCCAATCCCGGCGCGACGGCGCGCCTGCTGATCGGGGCCTTGCGCGAGATGAATCAGTTGCGCATCGATCCGCAGCAACGGCTCGACGCGCTCGAATTGCTGCGCCCGGAAGTTGGCCGGACCGTGGCCACGCTCGGCAAGCAGGTTATCGGCGACTGCTTTCCGTTGCCGCCGCAAAAGAGCAAGCTCGGCGAACTCGCGCAGGATTTCGAACACGAGCTGGCGCTGGGCTATTGCGCAGTCGTCTACGATTTGTGCGCACCGGCAGGCGCCGTGCCGTTCATGCGTGGCAAGCCGGTGACACTGGCAATGGCGCGCGCACTGCAGCACCGCGGCGCCTGTCTATATCAGGCCTATCTGCGCTACCAGGCGCCACCCTCGGGTGCGTGGCAGAACATGCACGACGTGTTTCGCTTCGCCGTCGCGGTGAAGCTTGACGAAAAACCGGTAGAAGACACCCTGTACGGCGCGGCAACGAGCGTGCGCTTGGCCTATGCACAGGCGCTGTTGTTCGCCTTGAGCAATCCCTATCGATTCACGCAGCGCGAGAACGGCGAGATCTACGCGTTGACACGCATCTGGGCCGAGCACTGCGGATTACGCCAGGGCCGCGCACCGGAAGGCGCGATTGCGGTTCGCACCGACAGCGACCGCAGCATCGGCTACCTGCCGGAGGAACGTCAGGCGCCGGAAGCCGGGTTGTGGGCCTTCGAGATCAATGCGCTGGTGCGATTCATCGAGGGCCATCTGGCCATGCTGCCGCCGGGCGCGACGAGCACGCAGTTCGGTCTACGCGGCGCGCCGGTAGTGCAAACGCATGCCGCGTTTGTGGAGCGGCTCACGCGTCTGTGGGAGACGCGCGCGGAGCGTGAGCAGGACCGCTTGCCGGCCGGACACATGCTCGATGCGGTCATTGGCTTGCACGATTTGCACTATGTGTTGGCCGGAAATCTCGACTTCGATTCGTTCCTGCGCAAGAACCGCGGCGTGACGATCAGCTTGCAGGAAAACGAATACGTCGCCGCTTGGGCGGGGCCGGGCAGTGCGCAGACGTACGTGAAGCATCCGCCGGCGAAGGTGCTCGATCAGAGCTTGCGCGGTTATCGCCTGCTTTGGGAAAAACTCGGCGGCCTGCGTGTCAGGGTCGGTGAACTGGTCGGTCTGGCGACGATGGCCGAAGACGAGGAGATGCAGGACTGGATGATTGGCGCTGTGCGCTGGTTGCGCATCGACCCCACCGGCGCAATGGAAACCGGCATCGAATTGTTGGCGCGACGGGCGACCTCCGTGGCGGTGCGCAGCATGAGCGGTCAGGAACCCATTGGCGCGACCCTGCGTGGCGTGCTGCTTCATGCGCTCGACGGCCACTCCGGCAATTGCGCCGGAGCCACGATCATGGTGCCGCAGTTGTTCGATCACGAGCTGCATGACATCGAGCTTACCAAGCCCGGCGACCCGCTCGGCTGGCCGCCGCAACCGAGCGTGGAAACCTTGACCGGCATTCACGCCGAGGAACACGGTGGCGGCTATCTGCGCATCGACATTCCGTCTGCCAGTCCCGCAGGCAAGCCCAAATCGATTCCCGCCGCCGATGCGGCCAACGATGACACGGGCACTCAATCCACGGTGACCGCGATTGGCGAGGACTAGCAGCGCTCTTGACGGCGCGGTGGCAACCGGGTGAACTGCGCGGTGCTTACACGGGTCCAAGCGGCACGATGATTTCCTCGAATTCCAATACGACGGCCAAGCCGCGGCGCGCGTCCGTGGGCGTGATGGTCGGCGGCGTGCGCGTTGGCGCCAATGCGCCGATCGTCGTGCAGTCGATGACCAATACCGATACGGCCGACGTGGCGCGCACGGCGCAACAAGTCGCGGAGCTTGCGCGCGTCGGCTCTGAACTCGTGCGCATTACCGTCAATACGCCGGAAGCTGCGGCGGCGGTACCCAGGATCCGCGAGCGACTGGACATGATGGGTATCGGCGTGCCGCTGATCGGCGATTTCCACTACAACGGCCATCAGTTGCTCGCCGCCGAACCGGCCTGCGCGCAGGCCTTGGCCAAGTACCGCATCAACCCCGGCAACGTCGGCTTCGGCAAGAAGAAAGATACCCAGTTTGCCGCGATCATCGAATTCGCCTTGCAATACGGCAAACCCGTGCGCATCGGTGCAAATTGGGGTTCGCTCGACCAGTCGCTGGTCGCGGCGCTGATGGATGAGAATCACGCGCGTGCCGAACCATGGGATGCAGCTCACGTTGCGCGCGAAGCGCTGATCCGCTCGGCACTCGATTCTGCGGCGCGCGCCGAAGAATTGGGATTAACTCGTGATCGTATCTTGTTGTCTTGCAAGGTTTCCGGGGTGCAGGAGCTCATCGCCGTTTATCGCGATTTGGCCGCACGTTGCGACTATGCCTTGCACTTGGGCCTTACCGAAGCCGGCATGGGCAGCAAGGGCATTGTTGCCTCAAGCGCGGCATTGGCCGTGCTGCTGCAGGAGGGCATCGGCGACACGATTCGCATCTCGCTGACACCGGAACCGGAGGAGTCGCGCACGCGCGAGGTTATCGTCGCCCAGGAGTTGCTGCAGACGATGGGTTTGCGCGCGTTTACGCCGCTCGTGACCGCGTGCCCCGGCTGTGGGCGCACCACGAGCACGCTGTTTCAGGAACTGGCCAAGACCGTGCAGGATCGCGTGCGCGAAAAAATGCCGGAATGGCGCATCAAATACGACGGCGTCGAGAATCTCACGCTCGCGGTGATGGGCTGTGTCGTCAATGGACCCGGCGAATCCAAGCACGCCGATATCGGCATCTCACTGCCTGGCACTGGCGAAGCGCCGGCGGCACCGGTGTTCATTGATGGCGCCAAAGCCATGACCCTGCGCGGCGAGCACATCGCGCAGGAGTTTGTCGGCATCATCGAAGACTATGTGGCGCGCAAGTACGCTGCGCGCCACGAAACCTCTGAATAAGCTGCTGCGCTCGTCTTCGCTCGCTACGCCATCATTGTGGACAGCTCGTGCCATCGATCTGCGTAAGCCGCTGAATCGTGGTCGGCGTGTCGTTGGCGTTGCCGTAACCTGTCAGGTCGGAGTGCCAGCTGACGGTGCCGTGATCGCAGTCGCTGAAGGCAAACGTCAGGTTGCCCCACAAAGACGAGTCGTTCGGAACGCGGTGCAGGTCGGCGCCGTTGAAGTTCGGCGGGAATCGCGCCCCGGCCAGCAGCACGGCCGGCAAGGTCACCGAACTCGTGGCCGGATCGAAATCGCCCTGCGCATAGATCCAGTTCTGCCCGCTGCCATCGCTGAGTGCGCTGCCGGCTGGCGTGTAGGCGAACCAGATCGCCAGCGCCGACTTCAGGCCCGGCGCCGATCCTGGCGCATTCGTGAACTCGAGCTGGAAGCCTTGGCCGCCGCCCTGGCTTGGCATGAACCAGTTGCCGCTCAGATAACCGCCGAGCTTGATCGATGGCGTCGTCACCGCGTTGACGACGATGCTCCCGGTCATGCCCATGCTCGCATGCACGTCACAGTGAAATGCAATCGTGCCGGGCGTATTGAACGTGCGTGTGAATGTCCAGTGTGCCGAGGACGGGCTGCCGTCGCCGCCGGTGTCATCGCAGCCGTTCGCACAACGGAATGAGTTATCGTCGGCATGCACGTTGTGGGCGGCACCACCCAGATTACTGAACGTCACGCTGTCGCCGGCATTGATTGTCAGGGGTACCGGCGAGAAGGCCAGCACGGGGCTGTTGCCGTAGCCGCCGTATCCGTTGTCGACCGTCGTGGTGCCGCCGGCGTCGACTTGCCACACCGTCGCCGTCGCAGTTTCGCAGCCGAACAAAAGCAGCAGCGAAAAGCCCAGAATCTTCACGCCCATTTTTGCACTCCGCATTGGCTGACCTCTGACCGGCATGCTGCGGCTTTTGCCTGGCGCTGTCTTCAGTCGGAAGTTAGGTACACTTCGGCAGATGTCTGACACATCTTTCATCGTCGCCATTCCCGCGCGCTACGCCTCCACGCGCCTGCCGGGCAAGCCGTTGCAAGCCATCGCCGGCGATCCCATGGTGCTGCACGTGGCGCGCCGCGCGCTCGCAGCGGGTGCGCGTGACGTCATCGTCGCCACCGATGATTCGCGAATTCGCGATGCGCTGCGCGGCACTCCGGTGCGCGTGGTGATGACGCGCGCCGATCACGAGTCGGGCAGTGATCGCCTGGCGGAATGTGTGGAGACCCTGGGCTGGCCGGACGATTCGATCGTCGTGAATCTGCAGGGTGATGAACCGCTCGCGCCGCCTAGTGGCATTCGCGCGGTGGCCGAGCTCCTGGCGCAAAGTGGCGCGCCGATGGCGACGCTGGCGACCGCCGTCGCAGACGCGGAGGAATTCTTCAACCCGAACTGTGTGAAAGTGGTGATGGCGGCCGACGGCCATGCGCTGTATTTCAGCCGCGCGCCGGTGCCGTGGCCACGCGATGCCTTCGCCCATGCGCGCGAGCGCCTGCCCACGGGCGTGACCTTGCTGCGGCACATCGGGATCTACGCGTACCGCGCCGGATTTCTGCGTACCTTCGCCGGGCTGCCACGGACACCGCTGGAGCGCACCGAATCTCTCGAACAACTACGCGCTCTCGAACATGGTTTTCGCATTGCCGTGTCAGTCGCGCCGGAACCGTTCCCTGCCGGCGTGGATACGCCCGAGGATCTGGCGCGCGTGCAAAGGCTGTTGCCGGGATGAGGCGCCTGCTGTTCGTCTGCGCCGGCAACATTTGCCGCTCGCCGGTTGCCGAAGCGGTGGTGCGCGCCGAATTCGCTCGCGCCGGTGCCGATTTTGCGGTCGCATCGGCGGGCACGGGCCCGTGGCATATCGGCAAACCGGCGGATGCGCGCGCGCAGGCGAGTGCCGCAGGCCATGGCTACGATCTTTCCGCACACCGAGCGCGTCAGGTGCGGCGCGAGGACTTCGCGCTCCACGATCTGGTACTGGCGATGGATCAGCATAATCTCGACGAACTGCTTGCGCGCTGCCCGCCGCAGTACGCCGGCAGGCTGGGACTGTTTCTGCCATATGCCGGTGTCGAGGAGGCGCGTGAAGTGCCGGACCCATACTATGGCGGACCGGCCGATTTCGAACGCGTGATCGAGCTGGCGGTGGCCGGCGCACAGGCGCTGCGCGAACGCCTGGGGATGGCATAATCGTCGCCAGGGCTTTCAGGGGTGTTTTGTGAACGCACGCGTGGCCGCGCCGGAACTGTCCAGCGCCTTGGAGTGGGTCAACACGGACGAGGCGCCGACACTGGCCGCGCTGCGCGGACGCGTCGTGCTGCTCAATCTGTGGAGTTTCGATAGCGTCAACTGCACCAATGCGCTGCCGGACATCCGCTTTCTCGAGAACAAGTATCACGATGGCCTGAGTGTCGTCGGCGTGCACACGCCGAAGTACGAATATCAGCGCAGCGCGGCGCCAGTGCTCAAGGCGGTCAATCGCAATCACATCCGCCATCCGGTGGCGAACGATCCCGCATACGTCACGTGGCAGGCTTATGGCGTGCAGTCGTGGCCGACGATGGCGCTGATCGACGCGCAGGGCCAGCTCGCTGCAGTACTGCCCGGGGAGGGCCGACGCAGCGAAGCCGATGCGATGATCGGGCATCTGCTTGAGGAGGCCGCGAAGCAGGATCTGCGTGTTTACGAATCGCAAATCAGTTCGGTGCGGCCGGAAGCGCGCCAGCCGCTGCGCTTTCCGACCCATCTGCTGGTGACGAATTCGAGCTTGTGGATCGCCGATACCGGACACAACCGCATCCTCGAATGCAGTCACGAAGGCCGCATCGTCCGCCAGTTCGGATCG
>Ga0207657_10001400_pt1 | contig 25701 bp, 26 predicted proteins | sample KBSC33metaG_FD_184316 | JGI IMG/M metagenome (GOLD analysis project Ga0207657, IMG submission 184316) | Corn rhizosphere microbial communities from Kellogg Biological Station, Michigan, USA - KBS C3-3 metaG (SPAdes) (version 2) | ecosystem: Host-associated > Plants > Roots > Rhizosphere > Soil ... | reverse complement strand
GATGAAGCTCTGCGCCGACCCGCGGGTGAAGCCGATCGGCCTGGGCGCGCGCGACAGCCTGCGCCTGGAGGCCGGCCTGCCGCTCTACGGCCACGACCTCGACGAGACCGTCTCCCCCGTCGAGGCCGACCTCGCCTTCGCCATCAACAAGAACCGCCGCGAACAGCGCGACTTCCCGGGCGCGGCGCGGATCGTCAGAGAACTGGCCGACGGCCCGGCCCGCGTCCGCGTGGCGCTCAAGGTGCTGGAGGGCGCGCCGGCCCGCGAGGGCGCCGAGATCGCCGACGCGTCCGGCGCCACCATCGGGACCGTCACCTCCGGCGGCTTCTCCCCGACCCTGAAGCAGGGCATCGCGCTCGGCTTCGTCCCGCCCGCGCACGCCGCCGTCGGCACGCCGCTCAAGGTCATCGTCCGCGGCAAGCCACAGGCCGCCGAGGTCGTCAAAGCCCCCTTCGTCCCCCACCGCTACGCGAGGAAGGTTTGACGATGGCCACACCGTGCGCGCGCCATGATGCTCTCCCTCTGGGGGAGCATCTTGGCGACGCGTCACGCCCAATGACACCGGATTTTTGAGAAGGACCTGGAGATGCGCTTCACCAAGGATCACGAATGGGTGGAGGTCGACGGCGACACAGCCACGGTCGGCATCACCGCCTATGCCGCCGAACAGCTCGGCGACGTGGTGTTCGTCGAGACGCCTGCGGTCGGCAAGGCCGTGAAGGCCGGCGACAACTTCGCGGTGGTCGAGAGCGTCAAGGCCGCCTCGGACGTCTACGCGCCGATCTCCGGCGAGGTGGTCGAGGCCAACGGCATGCTCGCGAACTCGCCGGAGACCGTCAACGCCGCCCCGGAAGCCGCCGGCTGGTTCGCCAAGGTCAAGCTCGCCAACCCGGCCGAAGTCGACGCCCTCATGGACCGCCACGCCTACGAAGAATTTCTGCAGACGCTTTGAAGACCGCGCGACCAACCCAGATCCTCCCCCAGGGCGAACGCCCGGTCAGGGGGAGGTGGATCGCGGCGGAGCCGCGAGACGGAGGGGGTTTCACCTCCTGCGGTTGGGATCGTGGGCTGCAACCCCCTCAGTCAGCTTCGCTGACAGCTCCCCCTGATCGCGCTGCGCGCTGGGGGAGCATCTGGACAACGCTGAAAGACACCGAATGCGCTACCTGCCCCTGACGCCCGACGACCGCGCCGAGATGCTTGGCGTCATCGGCGCGCCCGACATCGACGACCTGTTCGCCGACGTGCCGGCGGCCGCGCGCAAGAAGGACCTCTTCGACCTGCCGCTGCGGGCCGGCGAACTCGCTGTCGAGCGCGAGCTCGGCCAGCTCGCGGCCATGAACCGCCCGGCCGGCGCGGGGCCGTTCTTCTGCGGGGCCGGCGCCTACCGCCACCACGTGCCGGCCAGCGTGGACCACATCATCCAGCGCTCGGAGTTCCTGACCAGCTACACGCCCTACCAGCCGGAGATCGCCCAGGGCACGCTGCAGGTGCTGTTCGAGTTCCAGACCCAGGTCGCGGCGCTCACTGGCCTGGAGGTCGCCAACGCCTCGATGTACGACGGCTCCACGGCTTGCGCCGAAGCCGTGATGATGGCCCAGCGCGTCACCCGCCGCGAGAAGGCGATCCTTTCCGGCGGCCTGCACCCGCACTACGCCGCCACCACCCAGACCATCGCCCACGCCGAGGGCATGCAAATTGTTCGTCAGAGCGCCGCCGTCGACGCCGAGGCCGCGGTCATCGAGGCCATCGACGCGGAGACCGCCTGCGTGGTCGTCCAGACCCCCAACGTCTTCGGCGTCGTCACCGACGTGACCAGGATCGCCGAGGCCGCCCACGCCGCCGGGGCGCTCATGATCGTGGTGACCACCGAGGCGGTCTCCTTCGGTCTCCTGAAATCGCCGGGCGAGATGGGCGCCGACATCGCCGTGGCCGAGGGCCAGTCGATCGGCAATGCGCTGAACTACGGCGGTCCCTACGTCGGCCTCTTCGCCTGCCGCGAGAAACTGGTGCGCGCGATGCCCGGCCGCCTCTGCGGAGAGACCGTCGATGCGGAGGGGCGGCGCGGCTACGTCCTGACGCTCTCCACCCGCGAGCAGCACATCCGCCGCGAGAAGGCGACCTCCAACATCTGCACCAACTCGGGCCTCTGCGCGCTCGCGTTCAGCGTTCACCTGTCGCTGCTGGGCGAGGTCGGCCTGCGCCAGCTCGCGGCGCTCAACCACAGCCGCGCGCGCGAGCTGAAGGCGGCGCTGGACGGCGTCGTCGACGTGCTCACCCCGCGGCTCTTCAACGAGATTGCGGTGCGGGTCTCCGATGCCGCCGCCGTGGTCGAGGATCTGCTGGCGGAAGGGATCGTCGCCGGCGTCCCCTACTCGCGCCTCGACCCGCATGCGGGCCTGGACGACGTCCTGCTGCTCGCGGCCACCGAGACCACCACCACCGAGGACATCGCGGCCTTGTCTGCCGCGCTCAAGCGGAGGCTCGGCCGATGAGCGGCATGAACAGCGTGGGCCGCCCCACTCAGCCCGCTGCGGCGAACGCCTCGGAGACGAGCCACCAGTCCCTGACGGGCGGCCGCGGCCTCCTGCAGGACGAGCCGCTGCTGTTCGAGCTCGGCGGCTGGGATAAGACCGGCGTCGATCTCGATCCCGCCCAGCACGACGCCTCCGACTTGGGCGACCTGGTGCGCACGTCCCCCATCGGCTTGGCCGGCCTCTCCGAGCCGGAGACCCTGCGCCACTACGTGCGGCTATCTCAGAAGAACCACGCCATCGACCTGGCGCTCTATCCGCTGGGCTCCTGCACCATGAAGCACAACCCGCGGCTCAACGAGAAGATGGCCCGCCTGCCGGGGTTTTCCGACCTGCACCCGCTGCAGCCGGTTTCGACGACGCAAGGCGCGCTCGCGCTCATCGACCGGCTGGCCCACTGGCTGAAGACCCTGACCGGCATGCCGGCGGTCGCCATGACCCCCAAGGCCGGCGCCCACGGCGAACTCTGCGGGCTCCTGACCATCCGCGCGGCGCACGAGGCGGCCGGCCACGGCCACCGCCGTCGGGTCCTGGTGCCGACCTCCGCCCACGGCACCAACCCGGCCACCGCCGCCTTCGTCGGCTACTCGGTGCAGGAGATCGCCCAGACCGCCGACGGCCGCGTCGACCTGGCCGACCTCGCCGCCAAGCTCGGCCCCGACGTCGCCGCGATCATGGTCACGAACCCCAACACCTGCGGCCTGTTCGAGTGTGACATACTGGAGATCTCCCGCCTCACGCACGATGCGGGCGCATACTTCTATTGCGACGGGGCGAACTTCAACGCGATCGTCGGCAAGGTCCGCCCGGGCGACCTTGGCGTCGACGCCATGCACATCAACCTGCACAAGACCTTCTCCACCCCGCACGGCGGCGGCGGTCCGGGCGCGGGGCCGGTCGTGCTCTCGCAGGCCCTGGCCCCCTTCGCCCCGGCGCCTTGGATCGTCCATGGCCCGGACGGCCTGACGCTCGTCGAGGAGGCCATCGGCGACGCCGCCCAGGCCTTCGGCCGCATGAGCGCCTTCCAGGGCCAGATGGGCATGTTCGTCCGAGCCTACGCCTACATGCGCAGCCACGGCGCCGACGGCCTGCGGCAGGTCGCCGAGGACGCCGTGCTCAACGCCAACTACGTCAAGGCCCGCCTCTCGGCCGAGATGACCCCGGCCTTCCCGCAAGGGCCCTGCATGCACGAGGCCCTGTTCGACGACACCTGGCTCGACGGGACCGGCGTCACCACGCTGGACTTCGCCAAGGCCATGATCGACGAGGGCTTCCACCCGATGACCATGTACTTCCCGCTGGTGGTGCATGGGGCGATGCTGATCGAGCCGACCGAGACGGAATCGAAGCGCGAGCTCGACCGCTTCTGCGACGCGCTCCTGGCGCTGGCGAAGGCGGCCAAGGCGGGCGACGCCGCCCGTTTCGCCGGCGCGCCTTACCTGGCTCCGCTGCGGCGGCTCGATGAGACGCAGGCGGCCCGGAAGCCCAAACTCACGTGGCGCCCAGACGACACAGGTGTGGCGCCGGCGCCATTGGCGGCGGAATAGCTTGACGTGAGAAAAATTTAACGGCTTGGCGCCTTTACGACTCCTAAGGTCGTTCGCATATCAGGTTTGCACGGCGGCGGTTCGACCTCCCCTTGGGCCTGTCGCGTGCTTCCAGGTTTTGCTCCCAGTGACTTTCGCCATGCCATCTTTGCGCGTTTACCGCGCCTCCGACGAATTTGCCCGCGAACTGGCTTCGCGCGTGGGCCGCTGGCTTCTGCTTGGGCTGGGCGGGCTCATCATGGCTGCCGGTCTGGTGCTGGCGCCGCTGCCGGGCCACATCGGCCTGCCGCTGCTGGTCGTCGGCCTGATGATCGTCTTGCGGAACTCCTTCAAGGCCAAGCGGCAGTTCGTGCGGATGCAGCGGGCGCACCCGAAGATGGTGTTTCCGATCCGCCGGTTGATGCGCCGCGATCCGGAGATCATCCCGGTGTTCTGGCAGCAGTACCTGCGACTGGAGCGCCTCATCCTTCCGAAGCGGATCCGCTTCGCCGGTCGGTGCCGCCGCTACCTCGGCCGCCGCCTCAAGGCGCGCGCGACCTAACCCCTTCGCGGCCCGACATGAAAACGCCCCGGAAGCGCAAGCTCCGGGGCGTTTTTTGTCAGTGTGTGCGCCGATCTATTGCAGCTTGCCGGCGAGCTGGCCGATGGCGGCGTCGATCAAGGGGTCGCTCTTGGAGCCGGCAAGGCGCGCGGCGAGGACCTGCTCGGCCATCTGGGCGGCCAGTTCAGCGGCGGCGACCTTCACCTGAGCCGTGGCCTGCGCTTCGGCGGTGGCGATGCGCCGCTCGGCGAATTGGCCCCGGCGCTGGATCTGCTCGGCGAGGCGCTCCTGGGCCTCGGCCTGCATGCGCTGCGCCTGTTCCTCGGCATTGGCGAGGATCTCCGCGGCGAGCTTCTCGGACTGCTGACGGTCCGCCTGAATGCTGGCGAGCAGGGCCTGAGCCTCTTCGCGCAGGCGATTGGCCTCGTCGAGCTGGGCCTGGACCTTCTTCCCGCGGGCGTCCAGCGCCGTCAGCGCCATCCGGGGAACCCCGACGTAGGCCAGGATACCCAAGAAGACGATCAGGGCGGCCCCAACCCAGAAGTGCGCGTCTGTCAGAATTTCCACGTGCAGTCCCCTAGGCGCGGCCCGCGGAGCCGAGCTCCGCGGCGGTCGCGGCCTTGCCGGTGAGTTTTTCCACGATCGCCCTGGCCGCGTCGGACGCAATTGTCGACACGCCGGCCATGGCGTTGTCTCGCGCCGTGGCGATCCGCGCTTCGGCCGCGGCGCCCGCCTCGGAGAGCTTCGCCTCCTCTTCCGCGAGCCGCGCCGCCAGTTCCGCGGCGGCCTTGGCGCGCGCGTCGCCGGCCAGCTTCATGGCCCGGGCGCGCGCCTGGGCCATTTCGGCCTGGGCCGCGGCGGCCTGGCTGTCGGCCTCGTCCTTGAGACGCCGGGCCTCGACCACATCGCCCTCGATCTTGCCCTCGCGCTCGGCGATCGTGCCGCCGATACGGGGCACGAAGACCCGCGACATCAGAACGAGCACGACCACAAAGATGATCAGGAGCCAGGCCATCTGGCCCGGCCACATGGCCAGGTCGAATTGCGGCAGTCCGCCGGCGCCACCTTCCGGAGCAGGCGCGCCTGTTCCTTCGTGCATCTCGCTCGCGGGAGCTTGCATCGGAGCTTAGCCGACCTTCACGAACAGGATGATGAAGGCCATCACGAGCGCGAAGATGCCCAGCGCTTCGGTCAGCGCCATGCCGAGGAACAGCATGGGCTGCTGGCTGGAGGCGGCCTCGGGATTGCGGATGGCGGCGGCCAGGTAGTTGCCGAACAGCACGCCCAGGCCGACACCGGCGCCGATCAGGCCCATGGTGGCCAGGCCGGCGCCAATGTACTTCGCGGAAACGGGATCCATGTCTTCAGTCCTTCTTGGAAACAGCGTTGATCAGTGGCCGTGACCGAGGTTCACGACATCGTTGAGGTAGACGGTGGCCAGCGCGGCGAAGACGAACGCCTGCAGGAAGGCCACGATGAATTCGAGGGCCGTCAGCGCCACGACCATGGCGAAGGAAACGCCGGAGCCGGCGAAGCCAAGCGAGGCTATTCCGCCCTGTAGCGCGAACACGCCCAGGCCGACCACGAAGCTCGCGAACATGTACATGACGACGTGGCCGCCAAGCATGTTGCCGAACAGACGCATCGAGAGCGTGACCGGCCGGATCATAAAGGAGAGGAATTCCAGCGGCGCGATGAACAGCACGACGTACCAGGGCAGGCCCGAGGGCGTGAACAGCTTGAAAAAGCCCAGGCCGTTCTTGACGAACCCGATGACCACCACGCTCAGGAAGGTGATCAGCGCCAGCGCCACCGTCACCGCCAGCTGAGCCGTCGCGGTGAACGTCCACTCCTGGTGGGCGAGGTTTCCGAAACTGAGGACCAATCCCATCATGTTCATGACGAGCACGAGCATGAAGATCGTGAACACGAACGGCACATAGGGCTTGCCGGCGTGCCCGATGATCGGCCCCACCAAGGTGGTGTCGACCAGTTCGAAGAGGCTCTCGCCCAGGGACTGCAACCGTCCCGGCACAAGCTGACGCTTGCCGGCCGCCAACAGCAGGACGCACACGACGAGAGCCGCAAAGGCCATCGCGACGGTCGCATTGGTGATCGACATGTCGAGCACGAAGCCGCCCAGGCGCAAGGGCGGCAGCTGCACGAGCGGATGGACCATGAACTGTTCCATCGGGGCGATCGGGGGCGCTTTGGCCATTCGTCCTTACCGTCTCAACTCTCATCGTCGTCGGGTGCGGACGGGAGACTTCCCGCCTTTTCCGACTCCGTCCTGGCCCATGCCGCGGCGCCTCGAATGGCGACGAAGCTGGAAACCCCCACGCCAATCAGCAAACCGCCGACCAGCCCGAAGGGCGTCGTATGCGCGAACCGATCGACAAGCCAACCCAACCCCAGGCCGCCGAGCACCCCGCCCACCACTTCACCAAGGAAGCGGTAACCCTGCCCCACCGCCCTTTGGGTGGCGCCGCTCGCCAGAGGTCGCCGCTTGGCTTCGAACGCGTCGAGGCGCGCATCGAGGCTTTTCAGCGCTTCGTCGCGCGACTTGTCGGTCCGGGGCATGCGTCGGAGGGCCTAGAGACCGCGACGTCGCCGCCGCGGCGGGGGGCTTCAGGTCGCGCGGAACCTATAGGTGGCGCCGCGGTGCGTCAAGGGCGGCTGAACCGCAAATAACTCCATGTATTCGTTACTTTTTCGCGATACCGAACGGTCTCCGTGCTGCGACCCGTTGCCGCCGCGCTTACTGCGCGGCCATGGCTTCGGCCTGGCGCAAATCCACCGAGACCAGTTGCGAGACGCCCCGCTCGCCCATGGTGACGCCAAACAGCCGGTCCATGCGCGCCATCGTCACCGGATTGTGGGTTATGGCGATGAAGCGCGTCTCGGTGCGGCGGCGCATCTCGTCCAGCATGTTGCAGAAGCGGTCGACGTTGGCGTCGTCGAGCGGCGCGTCGACCTCGTCGAGCACGCAGATCGGCGAGGGCTGGGCGAGGAACACGGCGAAGATCAGGGCGGTGGCCGTCAGCGCCTGCTCGCCGCCGCTCATCAGGCTCATGGTCGCCATGCGCTTGCCGGGCGGGCAGGCGTAGATCTCCAGCCCCGCCTCCAGGGGATCTTCCGACTCCACCAGCCGCAGCTCCGCCTGGCCGCCTTGGAACAGCGCCTGGAAGAGCGTCTTGAAGTGCTCGTTGATCACCTCGAAGGCCGCCAGCAGGCGCTCGCGGCCCTCGCCGTTCAGTTCGTCGATCCCCTGGCGCAGGCGCGCGATGGCGCCGGTCAGGTCTGAGCGCTCGGCCTGCATGGCCAGCAGGCGTGCGCCGTGTTCGGCGGCCTCTTCCTCGGCGCGCAGGTTCACCGGGCCGATCGCGTCGCGCTGGCGTTCGAGGTTGTAGAGGTGCGCCTCGATTCCGCCGGCGTCGGTGGGGATGGCGATCGCCTCGTCCGCGAGTTTCTGCGCCAGCGCCTCCGGCTCGGTTCGCGCCGTCTCACGAATCTGATCGGACACTTCGGTCAGGCGCGCCGCGGCGGCCTGCGCGTGCGCCGCCAGGCTGGCGCGGACTTCCCGGGCTTCGGAGGCGGCAGCCTCGGCGGCGCGCAAGGCCCGATCCGCCTCGGCCCTTTCATGCTCGGCGCCGGCCAAGGCGTCGGAAGACTTCGAGCGCCGGGCCTCGGCGACCGCCAGTTGGTCCAGCAGGGCGGCGCGGCGGGTGTCCAGGGTTTCGGGCGCGGCCTTGGCTCTGGCGAGTTCGGCCTCGGCCTTGACCCGGGCGGCGGCCAGAGCCTCCAGCCGCCGGCTGGCCGCCTGCGCGCGGCGCGCCCAGTCTTCGCGATCGCCGATGAGGAGCTCCAGGCGACGGGCGCGGCCATCACGGTCGCGGATTTCGACGTCAAGTGCGGCGCGGGCGGTCGCGGCGGCTTCGCGGGCGGGGACCGCGCCCGCGCGCGCTGCGGAGAGCCGCTCGGCCAGATTCGTCTCGCTCGCGTCCGTGGCCGCCGCCGCTTGAGCCGCGGCGAGAGCCTGCTCGAGCTCGGTCAACTCGGCCTCGAAGCGGCCGATGAGGTCATCGAGCGAGGCCGCCTGAGCCTCCTTGCGCGCCGCTTCCCGGTCAAACCGCTCCAGGGCCTGACGCGCGGCGGTGGCGCGCTGCTCGGCGGCGGGTGTCGCCCGGCGCGCCCCGCGCAGGGCCTCTTCGATGGCGCCCAGGCGAGCGGCGGCCTCGGAGAGCGCTTTGCGAGCGGCGTCCGCCCTCGGCGTCAGCGTTTCGATCTCGTTTTCGACTTCCGCCAGCCGGGTCCTCTGCTCCAGGCGGACGGCCGCCGGCTTGGGCGCCTCGGCGCGGGCGGTGAAGCCATCCCAGCGCCAAAGGTCGCCCTCCCGCGAAACCAGTCGGCACCCCGGCGCCAATTCGGCCTGCAGGCGCTCGCCCTCGGTCCGGTCGACCAGGGCGGTGAAGGCCAGGCGGGCGGCCAGGGCAGGCGGCGCCTTCACCAGGCCCAGCATTGGCCGCGCGCCTGCGGGCCATGACGGCGGCTCCGCATCACGGCCGCCCCAGAACGCCGGCGCGCCACGGTCCAGCGCAGCGTCCAGGTCATCGCCCAGCGCGGCGGCCAGGGCGATCTCATAGCCGCGCTCGGGCGACACCGCATCCAGCGCCGGCGCGAAGCCGCTGCGCCGCGCCTGGGCGACCAGGGCCGCCAGCGCCCGCGCCTCGGCCGTAAGCCGGCCAAGCTGCTCGTCGAGTTTGCGGGCCGCCTCCCGCGCCGCCGCCTCCGCAGCCTGCCCCGCAACGCGGGCTTCCTCCGCGGCGTCTTGCGCAGCGCGCGACGCGGCTAGCGCGGCCTCGGCGGCATCCACCTCCGCCTTCGCCTGGGCGGCCTGCGGGTTGGCGATCAGGCCGAGCGCCTCGCGTTCCCCGCGCGCCTGCTCAAGCGCCCGACGCGTGCGGGAAAGCCGAGCCTGCGCTTCCTCGACCCGGTGCGCGGCGGCCTGGCGCACGGCCTCGTCCGCAGCGAGCTGCGCGGCCAGGCTCTCGACCTCGGCGTCGGCCGCGGCGCGCGCGGCCTCCGCGGCCTTGGCCGCCGCTTCCAGCTCCGGAACGCGTTCCGGCGCCGAGGCGATGGCGGCCTCGAGCGCCGCAAGATCGTCGGCCAGGCGCTTGAGCGCCGCGTCTGCGTCCCCGACCATGTGCTCTTCGCGCGCCCGATCGGCGTCGATGCGCGTCAGGTCGCCGGTGAGCCGTTCGAGCTCCGCGGCGTGGGCTTCGTGCTCCCGGTCCAGGCGGTCCTTGTCGATCGCGAGCTTGTGCAGGATGGCCGCGGCGATGGTTTCCGCCTCACGCAGCGGCTTGATCGCCTCCTCCGCCTGGGCGGCGCGCGTGGTCGCCGTCGCGGCGACGGTCGCCGTCTCCTCGACCGCACGGATGGCGGCAGCCGCCTCCGCGCCCAGGCGCTCGGCGGCGTCCCTGGCCTCAGCCCAGCGGGCGTAAAGCACCGCGCCCTGCAATGCGCGGATCTCCGCGGAGAGCTTCTTGTAGCGTTCGGCCTGCCGCGCCTCGCGCTTCAGGCGGCCGAGGGTCGCCTCGAGTTCCCGGGCCACGTCCTCCAGCCGCGCCAGATTGGCCTCGGCGGCGCGCAGGCGAAGCTCCGCTTCATGGCGGCGCGAGTGCAAGCCGGAGACGCCGGCCGCCTCCTCCAGGATCATCCGCCGGTTCTGCGGCTTGGCGGCGATCAGCTCGGAAATCTGCCCCTGACGGACGAGCGCAGGCGAGTTGGAGCCGGTCGACGCGTCGGCGAACAGCAACTGCACGTCGCGGGCGCGGACCTCGCGGCCATTGATCCGGTAGGTCGAGCCCTCGCCGCGGTCGATCCGGCGGACCACCTCCAGCACCGGATGTTCGTTGAACGCCGCGGGCGCGCGCCGGTCGGCGTTGTCGATGGTCAGCGCGACTTCGGCGTGATTGCGCGACGGCCGGTTTCCCGAGCCAGCGAAGATCACGTCGTCCATGCCGCCGGCGCGCATGGCCTTGGCGGAATTGGCGCCCATGACCCAGCGGAGCGCCTCCAGCAGGTTCGACTTGCCGCAGCCGTTCGGACCCACGACGCCGGTGACGCCGGGTTCGATCCGGAACTCGGTCGGATCGACGAAGGACTTGAAGCCCGAAAGGCGCAGCCGCTGGAAGTGCACGGAGGTCTAGCGCCCTCCCTTCGTGGCGGAGGCGATCGCCGCATCCAGGTCGGCCGGCGTCAGGGGCACGTTCTCGATCCGCTTGCCATTGATGAACAGGGTGGGCGTCGAATTGACGCCGTCCTGTTCCGTGGCGCGCTGGGCGCGGGCGGTGATCGCGTCGATGGCGTTCTGGTCCTGGAGGCACGCCTCGAATTTCGCGGCGTCGACGCCGTTGGCGGCGCCGATCTCCTGCAGGATCGGCTTGATCTTGCCGTTCTGCCAGCGCGGCTGACTGCGGAACACCTCGTCCACCACCTTGAAATATTTGTCCGGCCCGGCGCAGCGCGCCATCAGAAAGCCGGCGGCCGCCACGGTGGCGGGCTCGGTCAGCATCTCCTTCAGCGTGTAGCGCACCTTGCCCGTGTCGATGTACTTGGCCTTCAGCGCCGGGAAGACCGCCTCGTTGAAGTGGGCGCAGTGCGGGCAGCTCAGCGAGGCGTATTCGATCACCTGGATCTTGGCCTTCGGATCTCCCATCGAAAAATCGTCCGGCGCTGGCGCGGGGGCGGCGAACGCGATCGTGGCTGCCGACGCGCCCGAGGCGAATGTCAGGAGGGCGGCGGCGACGGAGCGGCGACTAAGCATGCGAGCGATGGTCTCCTGGACCTTGGATTAAAGCCCGATTCCCCTCTGAGCCCATCAGGGCGCCGGGTCCGGCAGGGCGATGCGGCCGCCTTATCTGTTAGTCAATCGCGCGGCGCTGCCGCAGGACGCCGCGGCCCAGCGCCATCAGCGCGCTTTTCAGCCGCCCCTCCGGCGCCTGGGCCAGGTCCTTGGCCAACGCCGCTTCCTCGGCGGCGTCCAGCGGCGGCAGGCGTCGCTGCGTCCTGGCCGCGGGCTCATGCCTGTTCTGCAGCGGGCCCTGGACGATCCGCAGCTTCTGCACCGCGTCGGCCCCAAGGAAGAGGTTCACGCGGGCCAGGATCTCGTGGGCCTGGTGCTGAATGATGGCGGCGGCGGGGCCAGCGACCCGGATTTCCAGCGACGACGGGCCGCCGTTTCGGCCCCTGGTCAGTTTCACCGGCTCGGTGCGCTTGGCGATCTCGACGCCCACGACCTCGCGCCAGCGCGCTTCGAGCGCGCCCGAACCCTGCCCGAATTTGGCGTCGAGCGCCTTCAGCGTCTTGTTCAGGGCGCGGCCGAGCGGCGGCGGCGGACGGCGCTGCGGCCGCGTACGTTTTTGCCCCAGGATGCGGAGCGCCTCTTGCGGTGTCGGAAGGTCGCGACGGGGCATGACGTTTTGTAGCGCGCACGCGCCTTGCGCGCGACAGGCGGAATGACGCTAGAGATGAAGCGGTGAACGTCGAGGCCCTCCGCGCGAAACTGCTGTCCTGGTACGACGCCAACGCGCGCGACCTGCCCTGGCGCGTGCGCCCCGGCGAGCACGCGGCCGGCGTCCGGGCCGATCCCTACCGCGTCTGGCTGTCGGAGGTGATGCTGCAGCAGACCACCGTGCCGCACGCCACGCCCTATTTCCTGAAATTCGTCGCACGCTGGCCGACCGTCGCCAAGCTCGCGGCCGAGGCGGACGGCGAGGTGATGGCCGCCTGGGCGGGCCTGGGCTACTACGCCCGCGCCCGTAACCTGCTGGCCTGCGCCCGGGCCGTGGCCGGCGACCACGCCGGCGTCTTCCCGGCCACGGAAGCGGGCCTGCGCGCCCTCCCTGGCCTGGGCCCCTACACGGCGGCCGCGGTCGCCGCCATCGCCTTCGACCAACCGGCCAACGTGGTCGACGGCAACGTCGAGCGGGTGATGGCGCGGCTGTTCGGCGTGGATGAGCCGCTGCCGAACGCCAAGCCGGAATTGAAGCGGCTGGCCGCGGGCCTTGTTCGCGACGCGCGGCCCGGCGACTGGGCGCAGGCGCTGATGGACCTGGGCGCGACGGTCTGCCGGCCCAAGGCGCCGCTCTGCGAGCGGTGCCCGGTGGCCGGGCGCTGCAGCGCCCGGGCGACGGGCGCGCCGGAAACCTATCCTCGGCGCGCGGCCAAACCCGGGCGGCCGCACCGCCACGGCGTGGCCTACGTGCTGACCCGCGGCGACCAAGTGGCGCTGGTCCGGCGCCCGCCCAACGGTCTGCTAGGCGGAATGCTGGCGCTGCCGACCTCCGAGTGGCGTGCGGCGCGCTGGAGCGACGCCGAGGCCTCGGCGGCCGCGCCGGCGCAGGCCGACTGGCGCGGGGCGGGCGAGGTGGAGCACGGCTTCACCCACTTCACCCTCACCCTCCGCCTGCTGCGCGCCGAGGGAACGGCCGGCGACGGCGTCATCTGGAGCCCGCGCAGCGATCTCGGCGCCTTGCCCAGCGTGTTCCTCAAGGCCGCGCGGGCGGGGCTTTCCAACCTCCTCTAATGGGCGACGGCCTTTTCCAGGCCCTCCAGCATCTTGGCCCAGGTCTTTTCGTATTGCGCCCTGTGCTCGAGGTCGCCCGGTTCGACGCGGCCGTTGAGGTTCTCCTGGATCACCGTGACCTCCGTCCCGCCGTCGCAGCGCGTCAGCTCGATGGTCACCAGACGGGTGCTCTCCGGGGCCGCGGAGCTCACATGGGTGTAGCTGAACCGCCGCTCGGGCAGGAAGGATCGGACCTCGCCATGGTCCTCGAAGGGCTTTCCGCCCACCTTGCCCTGCAGGCGGATGGGGCCGCCGACCGACCAGTCGGTGTCGACCTCGGCGCCCATCATGTACGCCCTCATTCCGTCGCGAGAGGTCAAGGTTTCCCAGACCTCGGCGCATCGCGCCGGGATCACTCGCGAGACCTGAGCCGTTGCGGCCATGGCGAAGCTCCTCCTCCTCGGTCGGCGAGTGAACGCAGAAGACGAGGAAAGGCTTCAGCCCTCGATGCGGGCGTCAGGCCGGCATCTGGCTGCGGACCTTGGCGCGCAGCACGTCGATGGGCGCCAGCCCCTTGTCGGACTTGAAGTGCCAGTAGGTCCAGCCGTTGCAGGCCGGCTGCGACTGCACCATGGCGCCGACCTTGTGGATCGAGCCGGAAAGGTCGCCCACCACCAGGCTGCCGTCGGCGCGGACGCGGGCGGCGTGGCGGCCCTTGTCGTCGTAGAGCACGTCGCCGGCCCGAAGCAGGCCCGCCTCGACGATCTGGCCGAAGGGCACGCGCGGCTCTGATTTCTTCGAGCCGGTGACCGCCATCTCGGCGGCGGTGGCCGGGATCACCTTGGCGATCCGCGCCTTGGCGAGCTTGGCGTAGGCCTCCTCGCGCTCGATGCCGATGTAATGGCGGCCGAGCCTGCGGGCCGCCGCCCCGGTCGTGCCGGTGCCGAAGAAGGGGTCGAGGATCACGTCGCCGGGGCGCGTCGAGGCCAGGATCAGGCGGTGCAGCAGGGCTTCCGGCTTCTGGGTCGGATGGGCCTTGGCGCCGGCCTCGTCCTTCAGCCGCTCCTCGCCGGTGCACAGCGGCAGGCTCCAGTCGGAGCGCATCTGCAACTCGTCGTTGGCCATCTTCATGGCGTCGTAGTTGAAGGTGTAGCGCTTGCCGCCCCGCGACTTCGTCGCCCAGATCAGCGTCTCGTGGGCGTTGGTGAAACGGGTGCCCTTGAAGTTCGGCATCGGGTTCGACTTGCGCCAGACGATGTCGTTGAGGATCCAGAAGCCCAGGTCCTGCAGCGTGGAGCCCACCCGGAAGATGTTGTGGTAGCTGCCGATCACCCACAGCGCCCCGTCGTCTTTCAGGACGCGCCGGCATTCCGCCAGCCAGGCCTTGGTGAAGGCGTCGTAGGCCGCGAAGCTCTCGAACTGGTCCCAGTCGTCGTCGACCGCGTCGACCTTTGAGTTGTCCGGCCGCAGCAGGTCGCCGCCGAGTTGCAGATTGTAGGGCGGGTCGGCGAAGACCAGGTCCACCGACCGCTCGGGGAGCTTCTTCAGCTCCTCCAGGCAATCGCCCAGAATGATGGTGTCGACGGCGCCGCCCATGACTGACCCTTGGAAAAACCCGGAGCCGGAATCCTGGGGCCACATGGTGAAGGACCCGTTGCCGATCATGGTGAACCAGGTGTTAAGGAGCCGAGGGTTGGCGAAGTGCGGGCTTCATCGGCGCGGTCCTCCTCCCCTTGTGGGAGGAGGTGGCCTGCGAAGCAGGTCGGAGGTGGGGTTTCTCCGACCTCTCGGCCCCGTCCCGGCGTTCAAATTTCGCGCCGACAGCCAACTGCGACCCCACCTCCGTCAGCCTTCCGGCTGACACCTCCTCCCGCAAGGGGAGGAGGATCACGGAGTCTTACCCGCCCACGGCCTTGCGGGCCTTGTCCAGCGCCTGGACGGTCGCCGCTCGGCTGGGCTGGGTCTTGGGCATGCGGTTCCAGGCGTCCAGCGCGGCCACCTTGTAGGCCTCGGCGAGCGTCGGGTAGTTGAAGGTGTTCTCCACGAAGTAGTCGAGCGTGCCCTCGAGGTTGAGCACCGCCTGGCCGATGTGGATCAGCTCGGTCGCGCCCTCGCCCACGATGTGGACGCCCAGGAGCCGCCGGGTTTCCAGCGCGAACAGCATCTTCATGAAGCCCGAGCCGATGCCCATGATGTGGCCGCGGCTGGTCTCCCGGAAGCGCGCCACGCCGCACTCGTAGGCGATGCCCCGTTCGCGCGCCTGTTCCTCGCTCATGCCGATCGTGGAGATCTCCGGCACCGAATAGATGCCATAGGGGAAGAACTCCGGCGCAGCGTGGGCGGGGGCGTCGAAGGCGTGGCAGGCGGCGATCCGGCCCTGCTCCATCGAGGTCGAGGCGAGGCTCGGGAACCCGACGATGTCGCCGGCCGCATAGATGTGCGGGACGGCGGTCTGGAAGGTCGCCTTGTCCACCGCCAACCGGCCGCGGGCGTCGGCTTCGAGTCCGCAGGCGGCGAGGTCGAGGCTTTCGATGGCGCCTTCGCGGCCGGCGGAGAACAGCACCATGTCGGCGCGCAGCTCCCGGTCGTCGGACAGCGTCAGGCGGCAGTTCTGAGGACCTTCCACTTCGGCCGACACCACCTTGGCGCCGAAGCGCAGCACGACGCCGCGGTCGCGCAGGTCGTGGACGAACTCGTCGGCCACCTCGCGGTCGATGAACGGCAGCAGATGCTCGTTCGGCTCCACCACCGTCACCTTCACGTCCAGCGCGCTGAAGATCGAGGCGTACTCAACGCCGATGACGCTGGCGCCCACCACCACGAGCTGGCGCGGGATACGCTCGATCTCGAGGATCTCGTCGCTATCGAGGATATTCTGGCCGTCGAAGCCGATGTGGCCGGGCCGATAGGGCCGCGTGCCGGCGGCGATCAGGAAACGGTCGGCCGTGTAGTCGGCGACCCCGGCCGCGCTCTGCACCGCCACCGTTCGCGGGCCGGTGAAGCGGGCGACACCCTCCACCGTGTCCACGCCGTTGCGGGCGAACTGGTGCTCCAGCACGTCCACCTCGTGGTCCAGGGTGATGTCGAGGCGCCGCCGCAGGTCGTCGGCGCCGATGTGCTGCTTGGCCCGATAGGCGCGGCCATAGAAGCCCCGCTCGCGCCAGCCGGTCAGGTTGAGCACGGTCTCGCGCAAGGTCTTGGAGGGAATGGTGCCGGTGTGGACGGACACGCCGCCCACGCGGCGGCCGCGCTCGACCACCAGCACGCGCTTGTTCAGCTTTGCCGCCTGGATCGCGCCGCGGCGGCCGGCCGGGCCGGAGCCGATCACGATCAGGTCGTAGTGGTTCGAGGTCACCCGCTCACTCCGGCATTCTGCAGGAGCGGAAACCATAAGGGCGGCGAGTTAAGGAAGGCTGGCGTAACGCCGTCAGGCGGCGAACCAGTTCACATAGGCTCCGTGCGGGTGGGTCTCCCCCAGAACCCGCGTCTCGCCGCCCGGCCACAGGGTGAGGCGGATCTCCATGCGCGGGACGCTGCCCGGCGGCTCCATGCGAAGCCAGGCGAACGGGGCTTCGGCGGTCGCGGCCGATCCAATCTCCTCGATCAGCGCGGCCAGTGCGGCCTGGCTCGCTGGCGGCATGTATTGCCAGAAGACGGAATGGTAGAGGACCGTCGCCGCCCCGGGCTTCGGCGCCACGCGCCGGCGCGTCCAGTCCACCGCGTCGGCCGTCTCGACCTCGACGCCGCTGGCCAGCGCGACCTCGATGGCGGCTTTCGCCCGGGCGAGCCGTTCGGCCTGGTCGGCCCAGACGTAGGCGATCAGCCGGCGACGTTGATCCGGGTCCTTCAGGTCCGTCGGCCGGCGGTCGCAGGCGGCGCGCTCGATCACCTGGACCGGCGCGTCCACGGACGGCGCCGGGCCTGTCCATTCGGTGTCCATCGACACCGCGGCGGCCGGGTCGCCCCAGGGCGCCTCGCCGAACCGGTAGCGATATCGGTCCCAGGAGAGGTTCAGGCCGGCGCTGGCGGCGATCTCGAAGCACCGCATCGGCAGGTTCGTCTCGCGGGCGATCTCCAGGAACCCGCCGACCAGGCAGAGCGAGCGGCGCACCTCATTGGTCTGCGGCTCGTGGGTCATGAAGGCGCCGAGCCGATCGCGATGCGAAACCATGGCGGCCTGCACCGCCGCCCAGATCGCGGCGGCGTCCAGCCTGGCATAGGCCGCGGCGACCGCGGCGTCCTCGCCCGACAGCGCCAGTTCATGCCAGGCGCCGACCAACCGCAATGCGACGGCGGCGTCGAACTGCGCCTTGAGGTCCAGTCCGGCCCAGGGCTCGAGCAAGGCGCGCAGCGGCCCACCGGCCAGCCAATCGTCCGCGGCCCGGTCCAGAAGATCGCCGTTGAGGGGCGAGCCAAGATTTCGGCAGGCGCCAGCCTGGAGCCTCAGGCCCTTCACGAGGTCGGGGATATCGTCGCTCATGCCCCTGCCTCGCGGCAGGCCCGGCCGGGGTCAAGCTTGATTCAGTTCGTCAATCTGCGAACGGCAGGTCGTCCTGCATGGCGTCCTCGAACGCCTGCAGCGGGTCCTTGCCCATCAGCGCGAGCTTCACCGGACCCCAGGCCATGCGGTGGATTTCACAAGGCCCCAGCGCCAACAGCCCCTCGGCATGGATCGGCGCGCGATAGCCCTTGTGGCTCGCAAACCCATAGCCGGGATAGCGGGCGTCCATCTCGACCATCAGCCGGTCGCGGGCGACCTTGGCCAGGATCGAGGCGGCGGCGATCGACTTCGACTTGCCGTCGCCGCCCACGACCGTCTTGACGTCGCAGGGCAGCTTGAAGCGGTAATTGCCGTCGACGAGGGCGAACGCCGGCTGCACGGCCATGGCCTCGACCGCACGGCGCATGGCCAGGCCCGTCGCGTGCAGGATGTTGAGGCTCGCGATCTCCTCGACGCTTGCGAAACCGACGCCCCAGGCCACCGCCTTGGCCTTGATCTCCACCTCCAGCGTCTCTCGGGTCTTGGCCGAGAGCTTCTTGGAGTCGTCCAGTCCCTTGGGGACCTTCTTGGGGTTGAGGATCACCGCGCCGGCGCTCACCGGCCCCGCCCATGGCCCGCGCCCCGCCTCGTCCACGCCGCAGACGAGGCCGCCGATGAAGGCCTTCTCGAGCAGCATCGAAGGGCCTTTGGCCATCAGGCGCTCATCTTCCGGATCGGGGCGTGCCGGAAGCACGTGGTCTGATGGTCGTTGACGATGCCGACCGCCTGCATCCAGGCGTAGACGATCACCGGGCCGACGAACTTGAAGCCCTTGGCCTTCATCGCCTTGGAGATCTCTTCGGCGAGCGGTGTCTGGGCCGGCACATTGCCGTCCTCGCCCCAGCGGTTCTGGATCGGCTTGCCGCCGGTGAAGCTCCAGCAGAAGGCGGAGAAGTCCTCGCCGGCGTCGCGCATGGCGAGATAGATCTTCGCCGAGTTGATCGCCGCGTCGATCTTGGCGTTCGAGCGGATGATGCCTGCGTCGGCCATCAGCCGGGCGCGGTCCGCCTCGCCATAGCGGGCCACCTTCTCCGGATCGAAATTGTCGAAGGCGGCGCGGAACGCCTCGCGCTTCCTCAGGATGGTGATCCAGGCCAGCCCCGCCTGGAAGCCGTCCAGCACCAGCTTCTCCCACAGCGCGCGGGAATCGTACTCCGGCACGCCCCATTCCGTGTCGTGGTAGGCCTCATAGAGCGGGTCGCCGGCCATGCCGCGCCAGCCGCATCGGATCAGGGGTTCAGCCATCGCCGGCACAATCGTCCGAGCCGGGCCCAGGCCGCAAGGGGGCGTCGTTTCGATGGCCTTCGAAGGCTTCGAACTGTCGCAGATCGACGCGGCGGCTGGATCGGCTAAACCGCCTGGTGCTCCAGGAACCAGGCCGGGCGCTCGACCTGGGCGCGCCGGCCATCCACCGTCAGCTCCGCCCTCTCGATACGGTCGAGGCGCAGCAACGCGATGGCGCGACCGGCGCCGGCGGAGGTCACGACGCCGGCTCGCAGCTCGCCCGCCAGCACCTCGGTTCCGGGCGCGGGCGCCGATCCCTCGAAGGCGATCGGCAGCATGCGGCTCTTCACCTGGCCACGCCGCTTCATCCGCGAGGTGGTCTCCTGGCCGACAAAACAGCCCTTCTTGAAGTCGATGCCGTTGAGGAGGTCGAAATTGGCTTCGATGGGATAAGTCCGGTCCGATCCCCAGTCGGCCGGGCCAGGCACGCCGAGCGCCAGCTTCTGCATCTCGCGGGCGGCCTCGTCGGCGATCTTCGCGCCCGCCGGGGCTTCGGCGCCGTAGCCGCGCCATCCCAGGGCGGAGAGCCTGGGATCGGGCGCCCATCCGTGACCCGGAGAGCTTCCGCCGCCGGGGAACAGGACGGAGACCGCGGTCTCGTCCGCCGCCAGTTCCACTTTCGCCCGCAGGCGGTACATCGTCAGCCGCTGCAGGATCGCCGCGCGGTGCTCCGCCAGAACGTCGAGCCAGCAGCCCGCGTCGCGGCCGATGACGAAAAGGTCGTGGAGCAGCCGGCCCTGCGGGGTCAGCAAAGCCCCGAACCGCGCCTCGCCGGGCGCCAGGGTTTCCACGTCCTGCGTGATCAGGCCCTGGAGGAAGCCCCGCCAATCCGGCCCCGAGACCGCGATCAAGGCCCGGCTCGGCAGGGGCGCATAGGTCAAGGTTTGGGTCATGGGGTGCAATTTGGGGCGTCGGGCTGTGGAGCGCCAGCGTTCCGCACCCTATAGATGGCGGCGATGGCCCGCGGCGCATTCCCCATCCTGTTCATCACGTCGAATAGAATCGGCGACGCGGTGCTGTCGTCAGGGCTGCTCAGGCGCCTTTCCACCGAAATCCCAAACGCCCGCTTCACGGTGGTGGCCGGCCCGCTCGCGGCTCCGCTGTTCGAAGAGGTCCCAACCCTCGACCGGATCATCGTCCTGCCGAAATCCAAGGGCGGCGGGCATTGGTTCGAGCTCTGGCAGAAGGTGCGTTCGACCCACTGGGGCCTGGTCGTCGACCTGCGCGGCTCGGGCCTGTCGCGGTTCGTCAGCACGCGCCGCCGCGCGATCTGGCGCAAGACCTCCGGCCCGCCGGCCCACAAGGTCGTCGAGGCCGCGCGCATCCTGAAGATCGAGGATGATCCGGCGGCGCCCTACATCTTCACCTCGCCTGAGACCGAGGCGCGGGCCGAAGAGCTCACCGCCGGCTTCGGCCCGATCCTGGCGCTGGCGCCGGCCGCCAACTGGCTCGGCAAGACCTGGCCCATCGAACGGTTCTCGCGCGTGGCCATGCGGCTGCTGGATCCGCAGGGGCCGATGAAGGGCGGCCGGCTGATGGTGCTGGGCGGCCCCGACGACGCCAAGCTCGCCAGGGGCCTGCGCGACATCGTCATGCGCAACCAGTTCATCAACCTGACCGAGGACACCGACCTGCTCACGGCCTTCGCGTGCCTGAAGCGAGCCCGCCTGTTCATCGGCAACGACTCCGGCGCTATGCATCTCGCCGCGGCGGCGGGCGCGCCAACGCTCGGCCTCTTCGGTCCGTCGGACGAGCGGCTCTACGCGCCATGGGGGGCCAACACCCGCGTGGCGCGCGGGCCGCGCACCTACGAACAGATCCGCGCGGTCGATCCCGGCTTCGGCCAGGCCCTGTGCCACATGATGGACCTGTCGGTGGAAACGGTGGGCGAAGCCGCCGAGCAACTGCTGGCCGAAACGGATGGAGCCTATGCCTGAAACCTATGATCTGATCGTCCGCGGCGGCGAGGTGGTGAACCATGCGGGCCGCGGCCGGGCCGACGTAGGCGTGCGGGGCGGCAAGATCGCCGCGGTCGGCGACCTGGGCCAGGCCTCGGCGGGGGAGGTGTTCGACGCCGCCGGGCTGACCGTGATGCCGGGCGTCATCGACACCCAGGTCCATTTCCGCGAGCCCGGGCTGGAGTGGAAGGAAGATCTGGAAAGCGGCTCACGCGCCGCGGTGCTGGGCGGCGTGGTCGCCGTCTTCGAGATGCCCAACACCGAGCCCACCACCACCGACCCCGACGCGCTCGCCGACAAGCTTTCCCGCGCCAGGGGCCGCATGCATTGCGACCACGCCTTCTATGTCGGCGGCACGCACGAGAACGCCGCCTGGCTGGGCGAACTGGAACGCCTGCCCGGCTGCTGCGGGATCAAGGTGTTCATGGGCGCCTCGACCGGCACCCTGCTGGTGCAGGACGACGAGGGTATCGAGCAGGTGCTGCGCCATGTGAACCGCCGCGCGGCCTTCCATTCCGAGGACGAGTACCGCCTGGCCGACCGACGCCCGCTCGCGCGCACCGGCGACTGGACCAGCCATCCGGAGGTGCGCGACCCCCAGTCGGCGATCCAGTCCACCGAGCGGCTGGTGCGGATCGCCACCGCGCTCGGCAAGCGCATCCACGTGCTGCACGTGACGACCAGGCAGGAGGTCGCCTTTCTCGCCGCGCACAAGGACGTGGCCAGCGTCGAGTTCACCCCGCAGCACCTGACCCTCGAAGGCCCCGAGGCCTATGAGCGGCTGAAGGGCTACGCCCAGATGAACCCGCCGATCCGCGGCGCGGAGCATCGCGCCGCGCTCTGGGAGGGCCTGGCCAACGGCGTCGTCGACGTGCTGGGCAGCGACCACGCCCCGCACACCTCGGAGGAGAAGGCGCGGCCCTACCCGGCCTCGCCCTCCGGCATGCCCGGCGTGCAGACCCTGCTGCCGGTGATGCTGACCCATGTCGCCGAAGGCCGCCTGACCCTGGAGCGGCTGGTCGACCTGACCAGCCATGGCGCGAACCGGCTGTTCGGCCTCGCGGACAAGGGCCGACTGGCCGAGGGCTACGACGCCGACCTGACCATCGTGGACCTCAAGGCCCGCCGCACAATCAGGCACGAGGCGATGGCGAGCCGCGTCGGCTGGACGCCTTTCGACGGCATGGAGGCCAAGGGCTGGCCCGTGGCCACGATCATCCGCGGGACCGTCGTCATGCGCGACGACGAGGTGGTCGCGCCCCACCTGGGCGAACCGGCGCGGTTCAACGAGACCCTGGTCCCCTAAACCAGGCCGAGCTCGGCCCGCGCCTTCCTGGTCAGCTTCGCGGCGATCAGCCTGTGGGCGGTGGCCAGCCAGTCGACGAGGTCGGTGCGCGACGGGCCGGCCAGCGGCACGCTCACCCACTGGCCCTTGGCGCAGTAAGGCGCCTGGCGGCCAGGCCCGCCTTCGGTGAGCGCCAGGAAGCCGATCTCGGTGACCTTGAAGGAGACGCTCTCGTCGCCGCAGATGGCGAACACCTTGCCGCCCACCTTGTAGACGTCCGAGCCGCCCCATTGGACGACCCTGGTCGTCGCCGGCAGCCCGAGCGCGACGGCCTCGATCTCGCCGCGGGTCAATCCGGCGATCCGGGTCGTTCACGCATGAGCTTGGCCGCGCTCCGGGCCGCCGGCGGCATCGAACCTAAGCCTCCACGCCGACGCCGATCGGGCAGGTCACGCCGGTGCCTCCGACGCCGCAATAGCCGGCCGGGTTCTTGGCCAGGTACTGCTGATGATAGTCCTCGGCGAAATAGAACTCCCCGGCGGGGACGATCTCGGTCGTGATCCGGCCGAAGCCCTTGCCGCTCAAGGCCTGCTGATAGGCCTCCTTCGAGGCCTCCGCGGCCGCCGCCTGGGCGTCGTTCTGCGGATAGATGCCCGAGCGGTACTGGGTGCCGACGTCGTTGCCCTGACGCATGCCCTGGGTCGGGTCGTGACTTTCCCAGAACACCTTCAGCAGCGCCTGGTAGGTGACCACCTTGGGGTCATAGACCACCAGGACCGCCTCCGCATGCCCGGTGCGGCCGGAACAGACTTCCTCGTAGGTCGGGTTCGGCGTCAGGCCCGCGACATAGCCCACGGCCGTCACCCAGACGCCGGGCAGGCTCCAGAACTTCTTCTCCTCGCCCCAGAAGCAGCCCATCGCGAAGACGGCCGTCTCCAGGCCCTCGGGATAGGGCCCCTTCAGCGCATGGCCGTTGATGAAGTGGGTCTGAGCTGTCGGGATCGGGTGCGCGCGCCCCGGCAGGGCGGTTTCCTGGGTCGGGATTTCCAGCGTCTTGCGTCCGAACATGTGGCCTCCTTGCGGTCGCTTGAAAGATAGTGACCCGCGCCCGGATTTGCACTCGCCAGACTAGCTGACGCCGCGGAAATTCCGTGGCAATCTGCGCGGAGAACGACGTTAGGGGAGCATCCCATGAGACGCGCGTTGAAATCAGCATTGATCGGCGGGGCCCTGGCCATCCTGGTGAGCGGCGGCGTCGCCTTCGCGACGGGCGGGGCGGGCGGTGCGGGCGGCGCGCGCGCCGACATGGACCTGCCCTCGGGGCCGCGTTACGACCCCTCGGTCGAATACGCCAAGGCCATCGCGGCCCTGAAGGCCCAGCAATACAAGGAGGCCGCCAGGGCCGCCGAGCACGTGACCGAGGCCGTGCCGAAGAATTCCGAAGGGTGGCAGTTGCTGGGCGCGGCCAAGGCCGGCGCCAACGACTGGAAGGGCTCTCGGCGCGCCTATGAGAAGGCGGTCAAACTGTCGCCGGACGACTTCAAGGTCCACGCGGGCCTGGGCCTGGCCCTCGCCAACCTGAAGGATCCGAAGGCGCAGGGCGAGCTCGACTGGCTGAACGCCAGGACGCAGGCCTGCGGCGACACCTGCGCGGACGCCGCCAACCTCAAGGCGGTTTCCTCAGTCGTTCAGAACGCCATGAACCCGGCTGCCGCGCCGGCGCCCAAGCCCAGCGCCATGCTCGACCATTCGATGCTGTTCGGCGGCGCCAAGGCCGGCGACGCGGCCTATGTGCAGGCCGTCAGCCTGATCAACGAACGCCGCTACGATGAGGCGCTGGCCGCCCTCTCCAAGGCCGCCGACACCTTCGGCCCGCATCCGGACATCCTGACCTACGAGGGCTACGCCTGGCGCAAGAAGGGCGACTACGCCAAGGCGGAGGGCTACTACCGCCAGGCGCTGGCCATCGACCCCCGGCACATCGGCGCCACGGAATACTACGGCGAGCTGAAGGCCGCGCGCGGCGACATCGTCGGGGCGCGCCTGATGCTGGCTCGGCTGGACAAGCTCTGCGCCTACGGCTGCGCTGATGCAGAGGAGCTTCGCCGTTGGATCGACGCCGGCGGCGACCCGCAAAGGAACTAGCGGCCCTCGGTTTCGTCCTGGCGGGGCTCGCGGGCGTTTCGGCGCTCGCCGCCGTCGGCGACGCGCCGATCCGCGGCATGCTCTGGATCGACCGGCGCGCCGACCCGGCCCGCGCGCTGGGGTCGACGCCGAGCGAGTGCCTGCGCCTTCCGGCCGATCCCGTCCAGGCGGCCAAGGTCGAGATCGGCCGCGCGGCGTTCCGCACCCCGGTGCTGCTGGGCGGCCAGGCGGGGCGCGCCGGGATCAGCTGCGAGACCTGCCACCGCGACGGGCGCGACAATCCCGATTTCCTGTTCCCGGGCGTCTCCGGGGCGCCGGGCACGGCGGACGTCACCAGCTCGCTGTTCTCCACCCATCGCGGCAATGGCGTGGACGACCCCAAGCCCATTCCCGACCTGTCAGGCCCCAAGGCGAAGCTGAAGGTCAGCCAGGTCCCGGCGGAGGCGAAGCTGAAGCCCTTCATCCACGGCCTGATCACCGAGGAGTTCGACGGGCCGGAACCGACGCCCGCGGTGCTGGACGGGCTGGCCGCCTACGTCCGGGCCCTGGATCCCGCCGCCTGCCCGGCCAAGGCTCGCCGGCCCATCGACGCGGCGCTGCTGATGGGAGACGTCCGGCGCGCCTTGAACGCGGCCCGGTCCAGCGCCGCGGCGGGCGACGCGCCCACCGCCGTGCTGATGGTGGCCAGCGCGCGCAGCCGGCTGGGCATGATCGACGAGCGCTTCGCCGGGCCAGGGCTCGCCAAGCCCCGCGCCGACCTGCGCGCCGCCGATCGGCGGTTGGACGACCTTCAGGCGGCCCTGCGTGAGGGCCGGCCCGACGCGGGACGCGGGATCGCCGCCTGGCTCGCCGCCGCGCCGCGCCTGCAGCGTGAACTCGCCGCCCGGGAGAAAGCTTCACTGTTCGATCCCGCGCGCCTTGCGCGGGCGGCCAGGCGCCGCTTGCCCGGCTAGGCGCCATTCTATATGACCCGCCTTCCGTCGAAGGCCTCGGCCTTCGGACCGGTAGGTGCGGTGGCCGAGTGGTTGAAGGCGCACGCTTGGAAAGCGTGTTTAGGTGAAAGCCTAACGTGGGTTCGAATCCCACTCGCACCGCCATCCAGTCCCTGAAAACAGTCTCTTTTTCACGGTGCCCAGCTAACCCCCGGAAAAGTCGCGCGAACCCCGCGGAAAACCGGACTAAGGGTGGCACAAACGAGACCCGATTTCCCTGAAATCGGCGCGAAATTGCGCCGCCGTCTCTCCCGCCGCGATGGAGGGTCTTGTTTCCCTGGCTCCTCTCAAGACGGCTAGCGCCGT
>Ga0207657_10001395_pt1 | contig 25756 bp, 21 predicted proteins | sample KBSC33metaG_FD_184316 | JGI IMG/M metagenome (GOLD analysis project Ga0207657, IMG submission 184316) | Corn rhizosphere microbial communities from Kellogg Biological Station, Michigan, USA - KBS C3-3 metaG (SPAdes) (version 2) | ecosystem: Host-associated > Plants > Roots > Rhizosphere > Soil ... | reverse complement strand
ATGAACAGCTAGCCTTTGAATCCGCTCCTGCCAGCGTGCTCCATTCGGTCCGCCGCCGGAACGATAGCGGATCGAGGCGCATCCTAGGAAGAGCGGATCGGCTCTGAAGAAAAAGCGATGCGGATCGAAGACTACGCGATGATCGGCAACAACCGCACGGCCGCCCTGGTCGGGCGCAATGGATCGATCGACTGGCTGTGCGCTCCGCGCTTCGATGCCCCCGCCTGCTTTGCAGCGCTCCTCGGCACCCCCGACCATGGCCGGTGGCTGCTCGCGCCGCGTGGCGCCGTGCGGCGGATCGAGCGCCGGTACCGCGACCGGACGCTGGTACTCGAGACCGACTTCCACGCGGCCGGAGGCGCCGTGCGGATTGTCGACTGCATGCCCGGCTGGGAGGAGCGCACCGACGTCGTGCGCATCGTCGAAGGCCTGCGCGGACGCGTTCGCATGCACATGGAACTGGTCATCCGCGGCGGCTACGGCGTCATCGTGCCCTGGGTTCGACGCGTCGACGGGGCATTGCTCGCAACCGCCGGGCCCGAATCGCTGGAATTGCGCTCCGACGTGCCGGTCCACGGCAAGGGATTCACGACGGTCGCATCGTTCAGCGTCGCTCGGGGCGAACGGGTTGCCTTCGTCCTGACCCATTTTCCTTCCCACCTGCCGCGCCCGATGCCGATCGATCCTGATGCGGCGGTCGACGCGAGCGCGCGCAGCTGGCGCGCCTGGAGCGACCGCTGCACTTACGACGGGCGCTGGCGTGAGCCCGTCATGCGCTCGTTGATCACACTGAAAGCGCTGACTTACGCGCCGACCGGCGGCATCGCCGCCGCGGTGACGACGTCGCTGCCGGAGGCGATCGGGGGTGTCCGCAACTGGGACTACCGTTACTGCTGGCCGCGCGACGCGACCTCTACGCTTTACGCGTTCCTGCTCGCCGGCTACCGCGACGAGGCGCAGGCCTGGAGACGCTGGCTGTTGCGCGCCGCCGCCGGCAGGCCGGAGGACATGCAGACGGTGTATGGCTTGTCGGGCGAGCGCCAGCTGACCGAATACACGCTGCCATGGTTGCCCGGCTACGAGAACTCGGCACCGGTGCGCATCGGCAACGCCGCCGCGACCCAGTCGCAACTCGACACCTACGGCGAAGTCATCGCGGCGCTGCAGCTCGCGCGAAGCGCGGGGCTCGACCCGGACGCCGACGCCTGGAATTTCGAGCGCGCGCTGCTGCACTACCTGGGAACCAACTGGGCCCGGCCCGACAACGGCATCTGGGAAATGCGCGGGCCGCGACGGCACTACACGCATTCCAAGGTCATGGCCTGGGTCGCCGTCGATCGGGCGATCAAGGCAGTCGAGCAATATGGTCTCCCCGGACCCGTCCAGCGCTGGCGCGCCCTTCGTGCCAGGATCCACGCGCAGGTCTGCCGCAAGGGCTACGACGCCGCACGCAAGACTTTCGTCCAATACTATGGTTCGTCCGAGGTCGATGCGAGCCTGCTGTTGCTGCCGATCGTCGGTTTTCTGCCGGTCGACGATCCCCGGGTGCGGGGCACGCTGGCGGCAATCCGCCGCGACCTCATGGTCGACGGTCTGGTTGCGCGCTACCGCAACCTGTCCGACGTCGACGGGCTGCCGCCGGGCGAAGGCCTTTTCCTGCCGTGCTCATTCTGGCTCGCCGATCACTTGAGTCTCGCCGGGCGGCATGCCGAAGCACAGCGCCTGTTCAAGCGCCTGCTCGGGCTGTGCAACGATGTCGGCCTGCTGGCCGAAGAGTACGATCCGTCAGCGCGGCGGCAAGTCGGCAACTTTCCGCAGGCGCTCACCCACGTCGCGCTGGTGATCACGGCGCGCAACCTGTCGCGCCGCGGCGGACCGTCGGAGCACCACAGTCACGGCATGCGCGGTGCTCCCCCCGGCGGGTCGCAGCCGATCGTCGTCTCGGCGCCCGATTCGACGATGGCGGGCACGCGTGTCCGTACCCGGCGCAAGTCCAGTCGACCGTTGCCTTCGGCGCTGCGGCCGAAGGCGTGACGCCGCACAGGGCTTTTGCCGCCGCGAGTGCACGCCGGGCGCGGTCGCGGCTATGATGGCGCCTTGCTCGCCACTTCCGCGCCAACCCCGATGGAATCGAACCCGGCATGAGTCGTCGACCCGAGCCGGAGCACGCCCGGCGCGCTCCGCTGCGTCCCGCGACCGATCCGCACACGCTGAACACCGCGTTGCGCGCCTGGGCATCCGCGATCGATGCGGTATCCGACCTGGTATTCATGCACGACGAGGGCGGCTGCTTGATGCGGGTGAACCGCGCCTACGCCGAGCGCGCCGGCACCCGGCCGGGCGAGCTGCTGGGCAGGCCGTTCCGGATGGTCATGCCGGAGGCCGGGGAGGCGCCGGGTCACGAGGGCCTGGCGGCGCAGTGCACTGACGGCGAAGCCGAGCTGCTGCTGGCGAGCGGTGAATCGTTCAGCTGCCGCAGGCAGCCATTGCTGGACCCTTCCGGCGGCACCGTCTGTTGCATACATATTCTGCGCGACCGCGCCGCGACGAACCTCGGCGACACGCCGGCCGCCGGCACCGGCGGGCAGGACGAGGCTGCGCCGCTGCGCCGCAATTGCGAAGCGACCGTCCACGCGTTTGCTGCGACGATCGAGCTCAACGATCCGGCCAATGGGAGCCACGGGCGCCGCGTTGCCGCGCTGGCGCAGGCGATCAGCCAGGAGTTGCCGCTGTCGGCCGATGAACGCGAAGCCACGCGCCTGGCTGCCCTGATCCATGACCTGGGCAGCTTCAAGATTCCGGTCGAGGTCCTGGTCAAGCCGGGCAAGCTGACCGCGGTCGAACGTTTGCTGGTGCAGTCGCATCCGGAAGTGGCGCACCGCATATTGCAAGGCATCGAATTTCCCTGGCCGATCGCCGAAATCATCCTCCAGCATCACGAGCGGCTCGACGGCACCGGTTACCCACGGGGGCTAACGGGCTCGGCAATACTTATCGAAGCCAAGATCATCGCCGTAGCCGATGCCATGGAAGCGATGCTTTCCGACCGGCCGTACCGGCCCAGCCTGGGCGTCGAGGCCGCGGTGGGCGAGTTGCTCGACTATCGCGGCATCGCTTACGACCCGGCGGTCGTCGACGTCTGCGCCCGGCTGTTCACCGAGCGCGGGTTTGCGTTGCCCGACTAGATCCGATCGCCGTCCGGCAGTTTCGATACGTCCAGGATGTAGATCAAGCCGGACTGTCACAAGACGCCGCCGCAGCACCCAGCGGCTGTCATATTCGTCACATTCGATCGGCGCGGCGCGCGCCGGACGCTTTCCGGGCCTCGCTTGTGGGCTACGAAAGCGTCAATTTTGGCGCCGGATGGCACAAGAAAAGACTGCAAAATCAGGCAGATGAGTTGCTGGACTCCCGATTCTTCCGGACGTGGCACGGCCGTTGCTTTAGGGGTGATTGCCAAAGTTTAGATCACACGTCGAGGCGGCACCAAGCCTCAATTAATTTCTAACGGGAGAGCATCATGAAAGCAAGCAAAATCGCCGCCGCGCTCGGAATGAGCGTCGGTCTGATCGCCGCCGGAGCAGCCTACGCCGCCGATACGTCGAACATGACGGTGCAAGCCACTGTTGTCGGCAGCTGCAAGTTCAACAGCACGCCGACGCTGGACTTCGGCAACCTCGATCCGGCCAATGCGACCAACGGTTCGGGCAGCTCGACGATCAGCTTCTGGTGCACCAAGGGTTCGAGCTACACGGTGACCGCGGGCAACGGCAACAACTACGATGCCGGCAATACGACTCGCCAGATGAAGGGCCCCGGTGCAACCGACCTGATTCCGTACTCGCTGGCGCTGCCTGCGGCTGCGACCGGCACCGGCTCCGGCAAATCGACGGCGATCACTTTTGCCGTCACCGGTACCGTGCTGAACGCGAACTACATCAACGCCACGGTGGGTAGCTACTCCGACACGGTGCAAATGGCCGTCAATCCGTGACCAGGCGAAGTGTCTGCAACAGCGAAGCCGCCGGAGCGATCCGGCGGTTCGTTTTTTGTGGCCCCGCCAGCGCGCCCTGCGTAGACTGCACCCCATGATGCGCGTGGTCCTCGCCTGCCTGTTGCTCGCCGCTGCGGCGCCCGCCCTGGCCGGCCGGTTCAGCGTGGCGCCGATCCGCGTCGATTTTGGCGCGGGCCTGCGCATCGGCGCAGTCACCGTGACCAGCGAGGACGACCATCCGCTGGTGTTCAAGAACACCCCATCGCTGTGGACGCAAAATGCCGACGGCGGTGACGTTTACACGCCGACCAGCGACCTGGTGGTAACGCCGCCGCTGCTGCGGGTCGAGACGGGCGAGCCGCGCATCGTGCGCATCGGCACCTTGCGCGATCCGGGCGATGTCGAGCGGAGCTACCGCGTTTTCCTGGAAGAGCAGGCGCCGGCCAACCCCGAAGGAGGGGGTGCCACGATCGCCGTGGTCATCAAGTTCGGCGTTCCGGTCTTCGTGGCGCCCCGGTCGGAGCGCGTCGCCGGCAGCGCCGAAATTGTCGAGCGCAAGCCGGCCCGGATCAGCGTGCAAGTCAAGAACACCGGCAACGTGCATTTCAACGTCGAAACGATCACCGCCAACGGCGTCGCCTTGAAGGACGTGTCGTCCTGGTACCTGCTGCCGGGAACGACGCGGCGCTACGACCTGGCGATCCCGCCGGAGGCCTGCACGGGCCCCTCGGTCGACCTTCGCATTCAAGCCACGCGCACTGTCCTGTCGGCGAGTGCCGCGGCGGGCGATGTGTGCCAGCACTGATGCCGTGGCGCATCCCATCCGACATTGCTGGCGCGGCATTCTGGCCGCCGCCCTGGTCGCGATTGCGGTCACGGCGAGCGCCGATCCGGTGCCGACGATCATGAGCTTCACCGTCAACGGACAGGGACGCGGCGATCACTTCGTCATGAAGGACGGCGATCGCTGGCTGATCGCCGATGCGGAGCTGCGTCAGCTCGGATTGCAGGAAGCCGGCGGCGACACCGTCACGATCGAGGGCAGGAGCTACCGCGTGCTGGGCTCGCTCAAGCGGGTGACGGTCGTCATCGACGAGGCGGCGGGCCGGGTCGACCTCGTCGCGGACCCGGCCGTGTTCGGGCAGCAGCGCCTCGATCTCACGCCGGCGCCACGGCTGATGCCCACCTACGACACCAGCGCCTTTTTCAACTACCAGCTCAACTGGGCCGACGCCGACCACCAGCGCAGCAGTTACGGCGTCAATACCGAGCTCGCCGTCCGCTATGGCCGCTGGCTGTTCGACAACCAGAGCAATTATCTGAACGACGCGACCGGAAGCACCTTCACCCGGCTCGGCACCAACGCGACCTACGATTGGTACGAAAAGCTCGCCCGTTTCGTCGTGGGCGACCAGGGCGCATCGACCGGCGCGCTCGGTCAGTCGATGCAGCTCGGCGGTGTCGGCTTCTACCGCGCCTATTCGATGGATCCCAGCCTCATCACCTCGCCGACCGCGCGCTTTGTCGGTACGACGCCGGTCGCTGGAGAAGTCGAGGTCTACGTCGACGGCATCCGCGTCTATACCGCGCAGGTCAAGCCGGGGAGCTTCGAGCTCGACAACATCACCCGTTACGCGGGGCTGCGGCACGTCGAAGTGCTGGTGCGCGATCCACAGGGGCAGGTGATTCAGCGCTCGAGCAGCACGACCTATCTGTCCGACCGGCTGTTGCGCGGCGGCCTGGATGAGTTCACTTATGCCGTCGGCCTGGTGCGGCCCGAGATCGGCGTCGGCAGCGATCGTTACCACGGCCTGGGTTTCGCCGCCGCGCACCGCGTCGGCCTGACCGATGCGTTCACGCTCGGCGCACACGCCGATCGGACGCCGGACTATGCGACCGCCGGGGCCGACGCGACGATGCGTCTGGGCGATCTGGGCGTGCTCGGCATCGAAGCCGCGGCCGGCCGTCCGCAGGATACCGGCCATGTCGCGGGTGGCGCGAGCGTGCTCTATTCGTATACGGCGGACGGCTTCGGCGTCGATCTCAACTACCGGCGACTGCAACGCGGCTTCCTGCCGGCGACGACCCTGTTCCCGCAATTCGTGCCGCTGAAGGACGCCGGCGTCCAGGTCAGCTACGGCTCGCCGCGCTTCGGCACTTTCACGGCGACGGCGACGCGCAGCGAATTCGAAGACGGCAGCCGGCAAAACAGCTATACGCTGCGCTACAACATCTCTGCGTCCGTCCACTGGAATATCGATGCGACGTTCGGCCATGTCAGCGGGCAGGGCGGCGCGCAGTCGGGCGTGTCGGCCGCGCTCAGCGTCAACTATTTCTTCGGCGACCGCACGACGGCGACGGCGCGGATCCAGCGCACGCCCCGCAATGGCACCGAATACGATGTCGAGGTCGCGCGCCCGGCGCCGATCGGACCGGGGTTCGGCTATCGCGTCGACATGCAGCGCAGCGCCGGCGTCTACCAGGTGCGCCCGCAGGTCCAGCTCAACACCGACAAGCTCGAATACACGCTCGGCATGTCGCGCCTGTTTGGCAACGACGCCAACGCCACGACCGCGGAAGCCTCGGTCGCCGGCGCCTTCGCCTACGTGGGCGGAGTCGGCAAGTTCACCCGGCCGATCTACGACAGCTTCGCAATCATCAAGACGGGAGACCTGGCAGGCGTGAGCGTCCGGCAGAACAGCCAGGACGCAGGACGCAGCGGAGCCGACGGCACCTTGCTCGCGTCGACCGTAGGCTCGTACGTCGAGAGCCGGTTTACGCTGGATGCCAACACCGTTCCGATCGACACTATCATCGGCCAAAACAGCGTCATTGTCGTGCCCGCGCTGCGCGGCGGTGTGCTGGTCGATTTTGCGCTGCGGCCGCAACGCGCGGTGAGCGGCGTACTGCTCCTCCGCCGCGGGCGCGACGAACGGCCGCTGGGCGGCATCGACGCCGTGCTGGCGTCGGGGAGCTCGCAGCTGCAACTGTTCACCGCGGCCGACGGCGCGTTCTATATCGAGGACGCTGCGCCGGGCCGCTACAGCGCCGACATTCGCACCGAGGGCGGTGTATGTCGTCTTGGAATGGACGTGGCGGCGAACGCCCGCATGCCGCTCAACGTCGGAAAGGTCTATTGTGAAATGCAACCTTAAACCATGCGTGGCTGCGGTGTTGTTTGCCGTAGCCGTCCCGGCGCTCGGCGCCTCCGTCTGCACGATCCAGGCGCTGCCGACGCTCGGCTTCCCGAGCTACGACGTGTTCGTCGGAGCGCCGACAGTGACCTCGGGGATCGCGACGATCCACTGCACCGGCAGCGGCAGCCTGCCGTCGTTCACCGTGGGTATCGGACAATCGGCGACGTCCAGCTCGATCTCAGGACGGCAGATGGCGCAACAGGGGGTTGGCAGCACCGGCCGGCTCAACTACAACATCTACAAGGATGGCGGGTATTCGAACCTGTGGGGGGATGGCACCGCGGGAACGACGCCGCTGGTGGTCACGACGGCGGGGCCGAACACCCAGGTGCCGGTTTACGGCAAGATCGATCCGGGCCAGGACGCGCCGGTGGGAAACTACAACGATACGGTGATCATGTCGGTGAATCCGTAGGATGCGCGCGACGGCGGAGGCGTGCCCGCCATCGCGGGTTGCCTCAAGACAGCTAGTACATCAGGGGATCGCTCGACAACAGCTAACGGCTAGTACATCACCGTCGAGGAAATCTGCAGCGGCCAGGGATAGCTGCCCGGCGCGACTTCGGGAGCGAGGAAGAACCGGTAGCTCAGCCGCATCAGCATCTGGTTGCCGGTAAACGGCTGATGCGTCATTCCGCCCTCGGGGCCGAGCTCGAGGCCGTTGACCAGACCGGTTACCTGCGCCTTGCGAAACACGTTCGACCGCGCGTCGAAGCTCAAGGAAAAGCCGTTGCGGTCGTTGGTCTTGGCCATCAGGTCGGTCGCCGCGGGCACGTCGATGTAGCCGCGTGCGATGTCCTCCGGCGTCACATCCAGCGTCGAAGCCTGCTTCAGTACCTGCAGCCTGAGATACGGGAGCACGTTCGCCGTCACCTTCATCGTCGACGATCCGACCGAAGCGGCGCGTGCGGTCTTGGGGCTGGCGGACAGCGCGAACGCCGCCGCCAAGGCAACGCCGACCAGAACGCGCTGCAGCTTCAACCCGCGCGCGATGTCGCGCTCGCTGACTGCGCCGGTCGCGACCAATGCCTCGCCGAGACGCTGGTGCGATTGCGCCTGGCGCTCGATGCCATCCTGCAGCTGTTCGGAGGTGATCCTTCCGGTGCTGACCAGCAGATTGCCAAGTTGCAACGGTCCCGCGCGTCTGGCGCGCGCGGCGTCGAGACGCTCCTGAAAGGCAAGCAATGCCGCGAGCTCGGCTTCGCTGAGCCAGCCCTTGCGCACGAGCACCTGTCCCAGTCTTTCTTTCGAAGACTGCTGTTCGGCGAGAGCGCGAGCAAGTTGCGCTCGCGTCAGCCGGCCCGCTTCGAGCAACAGTTCGCCGATCGGTTCTCTGGGGCCGGCTGCGGCATCCAGTATATCGTCGAGGCTTGCCCATTGCGCGCAAATCCGCTCCACCGCCTGCCGCTCTTCCGGACGCAGCTTCTTGCCGTGCAGCACGCTGTCCACCATCCGGCTGACCTGCGCCCCGCCGTCGAGGGATCGATGCTCGTTCTTGTTGTCCGATGCATTGCCCATTCGGTGATCCTTGTTGGTTACAACCATGTCGTGCGTTGTCTCGATGGCCGGGACGTCAAACCGTGAGCCGCAGTCGCAAGTGACGCGCGGCGCCGGTTAATGGCGCTAAAGCGCGGGGCCCGATCCGGTTCCTCCTGGCATCGCCCCGCGTGCGCGCGGTGCGCGTTAAAGGCAGCAAGAACCATGCCTTGCAGCCCCTATGACATTGTCATTGCAACGACACGGGAAAGCCCGTTGCGGACACAAAAAAAGGCGCCCAGGGGCGCCTTTTTTGTCTTGCGATGCGACGTCTAGACGCGGCGGCGATATTCGCCGTTGCGGGTATCGATTTCGATGCGGTCGCCGGTCGCGACGAACAGCGGTACCTGGACCTCCATCCCGCTCGCGAGCTTGGCCGGCTTCAACACTTTGCCCGAGGTATCGCCGCGGACCGCCGGCTCGGTGTAGGTGATTTCGCGCACGACGCTGTTCGGGAGCTCGACCGAAATCGGCTTGCCTTCATAGAGCGTGAGCTCGCACGGCAGGCCCTCTTCCAGGTAGTGCACGGCCTCGCCGATGTTCTCGCGGTCGACCTCGATCTGGTTGTACTCGGCGTCCATGAAAACGTACGCCGGGTCCTGAAAATACGAATAGGTGACTTCCTTGCGCTCGAGTTGCACGAGGTCGAATTTCTCGTCGGCCCGGTAGACGGTTTCGGTTCCGGAGCCGCTCAGCAAGTTCTTGAGCTTCATCTTGACGACGGACGCATTGCGGCCGGACTTGTTGAATTCGGCCTTCTGCACGACCATCGGATCCTTGCCGATCATGATGACGTTGCCGGCGCGGACTTCCTGCGCGGTTTTCATGGCTGTACCTGCACGGTTGATGTCTGAATAAGCGAGCCGAAACGCAGGGCTCGCGAAACCCGAAATTATATCAGGCTTTCGACCATCCTGACCAGCCGCGCGACGAGGTCCGGCTGAGCCGCGAGCTCGGCAGCCCATCGGTGAGCGTGGCGGGCCAGTGCGCTCCATTCGCCCGCGAGCGCCGCCCATGCCCCGGCGACGGAGCCCTTGCCGTCGATGGGATCGTTCCAGTCCCGGTGCAACGCGCTCCATGTCGCCGCACTCGCCGACGTCATCCCCGAGGTGCAGCGCGCGAGAAATGCGTCGAGCTTCGCCAGCTGCGCGTCATCGGGCTGCGGATAGGGTTGCCAGATCAGCGGGCGCGCCGCCCAGATCGCGCGCACCAGCGAGTCCTCCCCGCGCACGAAATTCACGTCGCACGCCCATAACAGCTGGTCGTAGTGGTCTTGCGCGACAAAAGGAATGCCGGCCAGCGACAGACGCCCGCGCGTGAGAACTTGCCCTGCATGCGGCACCGCGCCGCCAGTCCATCGATCGATCTCGCCGGCGGCGACACCTTCGGGCACGATGCAGCACACCGGCTGGTCGCCGTCGGACCACGTGTCGAGCAGCGCCGGCAGATGCCGGTTCGGATAGCAGAACAGCGAGATCGCGAGCGCGTCTTGTGCCGGTGCGATGCCCAGTGCGCGCCAGAACGCGGCGCGCGCGGCGGGATCTTTCTGGAAAGCGTCGCGGCGCGCAAGGAGTCCCGCCTCGCGCAGCAGGCCGCCGCTTTGCGGCGTGAATCCGGGGAAGTAGAAATGCCTCCGCAAGGGCAGGCGCGGATGGCGTGATACCAGGCCATGGCTGCTTTCGATCCAGCTTTCGGCCGACAGATACTCCAGATTGATCCAGACCGGCTGCGCGGCGAGCGCGATCATCGCGTCGAGATACGACGACGGGAGGCCGCAGCCGAACGCTTCGATGACGACGTCCCCCGGCGCGGCTTGCGGCAGCGGAGCATCGGGACCATGCCAGCGCACGATGTCGACGCCTCCCGCGGATTGTCGTTCGCGCGACGGATCGACCTGCGGCGCGATGCGCGCCAGCACCGGCACCGCATCGACGAACAGACGCACGTCGCGTCGATACTCCGCGACCAGCTGCCGCGCGAGCCGCCACGCGACCCCCGCGTCGCCGTAGTTGTCGACGACCGAGCAGAAGATGTCCCAGCGCTGCGGCGAGGTCACGGTCGGGAGGAAAAGCTCATCGGGCGACAGTTGAACCTATTGTCATCGTCGTGTCGAGTGCGCTACGCACGAATGGCGGCGGGGGTACTACAATGGTCGCGTCCACCTCATCCGTTTCCCGGCTCGAATCTTGATCAGCAGTCCCCCCGCCGACCGATCGTCGGACACGCTCGCGGTCGACGTCATCTCGGACGTCGTCTGCCCGTGGTGCTACATCGGCAAGCGCAAGCTGGAGGCAGCACTGAGCGATCTTAAGGCTCGCGAACCCGCGCTCGACATCGCGGTGCGCTGGCATCCGTTCCAGCTCAATCCCGATATTCCGGCGGGCGGCATCCCGCGCAGCAGCTATCTTGCGGCCAAGTTCGGTGGTACCGATCGAGCCGCCGACGTCTATTCGCGGGTACGCGCCGTCGGCGCCGAGATCGGCATACCGTTCGCGTTCGAGCGCATCGTCATCCAGCCGAACACGCTCCAGGCGCACCGCCTGATCGCCTGGGCGCAGGCGCGGGGTGACCTGGACGCGGTGAGCGTGCTGGTCGAGCGCTTGTTCCAGGCGTATTTCATCGACGGCGACCCGATCGGCGACCGCGAGCAGCTAGTCGATACAGCCGCCGCCGCAGGCTTCGATCCGGCAGAAGTGCGCGCAATGCTCGCATCGGACGAAAACCGCGATGTGGTCGCGGCGGAGGACCGCGAGGCCCGAAGTGTCGGCATTCAAGGCGTTCCGTTTTTTATTTTCAACGGCCGCGTCGCGGTGTCCGGAGCGCACGACCCGCCGACGCTGCTCGACGCCATCGCCGCGGCGCGGCAGGAGCGGTAAGCGTCGCGGCGATGCCGGAGCGTCCCGAGCATTCGATGAGCGCGCCAGCAGCGAGCGCTGACGATGTCGCGGCGCTGCACGCGTTGCAGCGGACGGCATTTTCCGCGGAACGGTATCCGTCGCAGGAGGTGCGGCGCGATCGGCTCGATCGCCTCGCCGTGCTGATCGATCGCCACGAGCCGGAGATCGTCGCCGCGGTCGCGGCGGATTTCGGCGTTCGGCCGGCGCAGGAAACGCGGCTGACCGAGCTGTTCATCGTCGAGGTCGCCCTGCGCCACGCCAGCCGGAATCTCACGAACTGGATGCGCTCGCGGCGCGCCGCGACGCCGCTGTACCTGCGTCCGGGAAGGAGCTGGATCGAAAGGCAGCCGTTGGGCGTGGTCGGCATCATCAGCCCGTGGAATTACCCGGTGCAGCTCGCGCTGCTTCCGGCGATTGCCGCGCTGGCGGCGGGCAATCGCGCGATGATCAAGCCGAGCGAGATCACCCCGTCGACGTCGGCGCTGCTGGCCGCGCTGGTCGCGCGCTACTTTTCGCCCGGCGAGCTCGCCGTCGTCAACGGGGGCGCTGACATCGGCGCGGCATTCGCCCGGCAGCCATTCGACCATTTATTGTTCACCGGCTCGACGCCGGTCGGACGCAGGATCGCCCTCGCCGCGGCGGAAAACCTGACACCGCTGACGCTCGAGCTCGGGGGCAAATCGCCGGCGCTGATCCATGCCAATGCCAACCTGGCCGCGCTTGCGGCGCGACTCGCCATCGGCAAGCTGCTCAACGCCGGGCAGACCTGCATCGCGCCCGACTATGCGCTGATTCCCGAAGAGCGTGCCGAAGCGCTGGTCCAGGCGCTGCAGCGCGCGGTCGCGAGGCTTTATCCGGCGCCGGTCGACAATCGCGACTACGCGAGCATTGTCGACCAGCGGCATCATGCCCGGCTCGTCGCGCTGCTCGACGACGCGCGGGCAAAAGGCGCGCGAGTCATCGAGCTGGGCGCGGCGAAGTCCACCACGGCGGCTGGACCGCGCCGCATGCCGCCGACGCTGGTGCTCGACGCCAGCGATGCGATGGCTGTCATGCAGGAGGAAATTTTTGGACCGATACTTCCGATCGAGACTTACGCCACCCTCGACCAGGCCATCGCGCGCATCAACGCGCGACCGCGCCCGCTGGCGATGTACATGTTCGGCGGAAGCGCGATCGAGCGGCGTCGCGTGCTGGAGCAGACGATCGCCGGCGGCGTGACGCTCGACGATACCTTGTGGCATTTTTCCAACGAGAATCTGCCTTTCGGCGGCGTTGGAGCTTCCGGTTACGGCGCCTATCACGGCGAGCGCGGATTCCTCACGTTTTCGCACCAGAAGCCGGTTTTCGCGCAGTCGCGCGCGACACCGGGTCGACTGCTGTACCCGCCGTACGGCGAGCGTTTCGAGGCGACGCTGCGGCTGCTCAAGCGAATCGTGTAGCGTTGCCGGCGCGGCGCACCGGCGGCGCCTTCAGTGCGCGCCGCGGGCAGCGAGGACGCGATCGATCATCTCGCCGGCGAGCCCGAGGTAGTTCACCGGATCGCAAAACGCGGCGAGGCGCTCCCGGTCGAGATGCGCAGTGACCTCGGCGTTCTCGGCCAGCAGGTCGAGCAGCGGCCGCTGGCGCTCGAGGGCCATCCGGCAAAGCTCGTAGACCAGATCGTGCGCGCGTTCGCGGCCCAGATGCGGCGCCAGCCCCATCATCACCGCTTCGGCGACGATCAAGCCGCGTGTCAGTTCGAGGTTGTCGCGCATCCTGCCCGCGTCGACTTGCAGGCCGTCGACGATCGCACGCGCGTGCGCCAGCGCGCCCGCGGTCAGCACGAATGCTTCCGGCAGCACGATCCATTCGATATGCCAGGGACCGGTCGCGCGCTCGTGATCCGCCGCCATCGCCTCGAGCAGCAGCGCGGCATGCTGGCGCACGACCGCGGCGCAGGCATGGAGGTACACGCTCGATACCGGATTGCGTTTTTGCGGCATCGTGCTGCTGGCGCCGCGACCCGGCGTAAACGGCTCGGCAACCTCGGCGACCTCGGTTTGCATCATCAGCTTGGTATCGATCGCGAGCTTGGCGAGCGTGCCGGTGGTGAGCCCGAGAAAGCAGCCGACCTCGGCGATACGGTCGCGCTGCGTATGCCAGCTGATGTCGGGTTCGCCCAGCCCCAGTTCGAGCATCAGCGCGGCGCGAACCTTGAGCCCGTCCGCGCCCAGCGATGCCAGCGTGCCGACCGCGCCGCCGAACTCACCGACCAGGACGCGGGGCTTGAGCTCGGCCAGCCGCGCGCGATGGCGCTCGATCGCGGACAGCAGGCCGGCAGCCTTGTAGCCGAAGCTGATCGGCGCCGCCTGCTGCAGATGGCTGCGTCCGGCCATCGGCGTGTCGCGGTAGCGCAGCGCGAGGCCTGCCAGCGCGTTCGCGACAAGGGCGAGCTCGCCGTCGATCAGCGCGAGCGCGTCGCGAATCTGCAACACCGTCGCGGTGTCGGTGATGTCCTGGGTGGTCGCGCCCCAGTGGCAGTAGCGGCCGTGCGGCTCGGCGCACAACGCCCCGAGCTGTTGCACGACGCCGACGATGGGCGAGCCGGCGCGCTCCGTCTGCGCGCGCAGCTTCGCCATGTCGATGCGGTCGACGCGGCAGTTGCGCTCGATCTCCGCGGCCGCTGCCGGCGGAATGACGCCCAAGCGTCCCTGCACGCGTGCGAGCGCCGCCTCGACGTCGAGGTAACGCTGCGTGCGGTTGTCGTCGGAAAACAGCGCGCGCATCGCTTCGGTGCCGACCAGGTTGCCGAGGATCGTCGAGTCGATCAGGGTCGAAGGCATCGTTTCAGAGCTCCGAAAGCGTTGGCTACCGCGCGACGGCAAGTGGTGGCGGCGACGCGAGACGGACGCGGCGCGCGGGCGATCATACCGCGCCGCCGGCGCGGAGCTCGGCGATTCGCGCTGCCGAGTAGCCGAGGCTCGTCAGGATGGCGTCGGTGTGCGCGCCCAGCGCCGGCACCGCGCCCCATTGCGGGTCGGCCTCGTCATCGGTTCCCGGCGGCAGCAGCGCCGGTATCGGCCCCGATGGCGAGCCCACGTCGCGCCAGCGCCGCCGCGCGGCGAGTTGCGGATGCCGCCAGACGTCGTGCATGTCGTTCACCTGCGCATTGGCGATGCGCGCCTCGTCGAGCCGCCGCAGCACTTCGGTGGCGGTCAGTCCGGCAAACACCTCGACGATGATGCGGCGCAATTCCTCCCGCGCCGCGCTGCGCCTGGAGTTGCTCGCGTAGCGCGGATCGGACGCGAGATCCGGGCGCATCAGTACGCGCTCGCAGAAGGTCGACCATTCGCGTTCATTCTGCAGCCCGAGCATGATCGTCTTGCCGTCGCCGGCCGGGAACGGACCGTAGGGATAGATCGTCGCATGGCTCGCGCCGGTTCGCGGCGGCTGCGGAGCGCCGTCGAACGCGTAGTACAGGGGGTAGCTCATCCATTCGACCAGCGACTCGAGCATCGAGACATCGAGGTGGCGGCCGCGGCCCGTCCGGCCGCGCTCGAGCAGCGCGGCGAGGATGTTGCTGTACGCGTACATGCCGGCGGCGATGTCGGCGATCGAGCAGCCGGCTTTCACCGGGTCGGCCTCGGTCCCGGTCACCGACAGGAAGCCCGCCTCGCTCTGGATCAACAGATCGTACGCTTTCTTGTCGCGATACGGCCCATCGGCGCCGTAGCCCGAAATGTCGCAGACGATGATCGAAGGCTTCTCGGCCGACAGCGCGGCGTAGGCGAGACCGAGCCTCGCCGCGGCGCCGGGCGCCAGGTTCTGCACGACGACGTCGGCGTGGTCGACGACCAGCCGCTGCAGGATAGCGCGCGCTTCCGGATGCTTGACGTCGAGCGTCAGGCTCTCCTTCGAGCGGTTGGTCCAGACGAAATGCGAGGCGAGGCCGCGCACCCTTTCGTCGTAGGCGCGCGCGAAATCGCCGACGCCCGGACGCTCGATCTTGATGACGCGCGCCCCGAGATCGGCGAGCTGCCGCGTCGCGAACGGTCCGGCGATCGCATGCTCGAGCGTGACGACGGTGATGCCGGCAAGCGGTTGCACGATCGGACCCTTACGAGACGATCGCCGTGGCTTCCATCGCCAGGCCGCCGCGATGATCCTTCGCCCACAGCCGTACGGTCGTGCCGTCGCTCGCGGGCTCGCCGCAGACGAAAAAAGGATCGATGTCGAATAGCGGGCTGGATGCACGGAAGGCGAAGCGCACGACCGCCGCGTGGGGTCGATGCTCGCGCAAGAGATCGAGCAGCAAGGTGGCGAGCAACGGACCGTGCACGACCAGGCCCGGGTAGCCTTCGACCTCGGTGACGTAGCTGCGGTCGTAGTGAATGCGGTGACCGTTGAAGGTCAACGCCGAATAACGAAACAGCAGCACGGCGTCGGGGACGACCTTGCGCTGCCATGCGGCAGCGACCGGCGCGGCCGCGGGCGCAGGCGCGCCGGCACCGGCCCGCGCGGCCTCGCGATAGACGATGTCATGCGTTTCGGCGAGTGCCAGGGCGGATTCGCCGTTGCGCCGCAACTCGTGGCGCACCTTGACGAACACCAGCGATCCCGAGCGTCCCGTCTTTTCGTTGATCGCGGCGATCGTCGAGACGCGGGTGACCTCGTCTCCGACGCGAAGCGGGTCGTGGAATTCCAACTCGCTGCCGGCCCACATCCGGCGCGGCAGCGGCACCGGCGGCAGGAATTCGCCGCGGCGGGCGTGGCCGTCGGGACCGACCTCGGACTGCTGGTACAAGGGCAGGAAATAAAGCCAGTGCCAGAGCGGCGGCAGCGGCGTTCCTTCAGGCGGGCGCCCGCTCGGCCGGTCGAGCGTCGCCGAAAGCGCCGCGTACGGCGTGGCGGTGATGACGTCGGTCGCGGTTTCGCTGCGGCCGAGCCATGTCTCGAAGTTCATGGCGAGAGTCAGTCGATCGGCACGACGGCGAGGACGCGCGCTACTTGGCCGCGGGCAGCTTGCCCTGCACGCCCTCGACGTAGTAGTCCATCTTCAGCAGGGCCTCGTCGCTGATCACCTTGCCCGCGGCGAGCCGCTGGCGGCCTTCGTTGTCGGAGAGCGGTCCGGTGAACGGATGGAATTTGCCGCTGGCAATGTCGGTCGCCGTCCGGTTGACGAGGTCCTGGACGTCCTTCGGCACGACAGGATTGAACGGCCCCATCCTGATCATGCCTTCCTTGATACCGCCCCAGACGCTGCCCGGCTTCCACTTGCCGTCGATGGCAGCCTGCACTTCCTTCGTGTAGTACGCGCCCCATTGATGCGTGACCGCGGTCAGCTGCGCATGCGGGCCGTATTTGGACATGTCGGAATGGTAGGCAATCGCGTAGACCTTCTTTGCCTCGGCGTCCTGCACGACGGCGGTCGAATCGGTGTGGTTGGTCAGCACGTCGGCACCCTGCGAGATAAGCGTATCGGCCGCTTCGCGCTCGCGGCCCGGGTCGTACCAGGTATTGACCCATACGACCTTGGTCACCGCATTCGGATTGACGCTGCGCATCCCGCGGGTGAATGCGTTGATGCCCATCACGACTTCGGGAATCGGAAACGCGGCGACGTAACCGGCGATGTTCGATTTGGTCATCCGGCCCGCAACGATGCCGGCGAGATAGCGGCCTTCGTAGAAGCGCGCGTTGTAGATGCCGACGTTCTTGTCGGTCTTGTAGCCGGTCGCGTGCTCGAAATACGTCTTCGGAAACTGCTTGGCGACCTTGATCGTCGGATTCATGTAACCGAACGAGGTGGTGAAAATCAGCTGGTAACCGCTTTGCGCCAGGTCGCGGATCACGCGCTCGGCGTCGGCGCCCTCAGGCACGTTTTCCACGTACTTGGTGACCACCTTGCCGTCGAGCGCTTTTTCCATTTCCTTGCGCGCGGCATCGTGCTGCGAAGTCCAGCCGGCATCGCCTACCGGGCTGACATAGACGAAGCCGACCTTGAACGGCGCGTCGGCTGCGGCGGCGGTGAGCGTTGCCAGGCCCCCGACTACGGCCAGCACGGTGGGCAGCACGATCTTCGGGGACGGCAGGAACATGGTTTCTCCCAGGGCGGTTTGCCGACAGCGGCACGTTCACGCCGGCTGCGGAATCGGACATTTTACTCGATGCGGTGTGCCGGTCCGCAGCCTCAGGTATCCGCGTGGAACGGCCGACCCAGCGACGCCGGCGCATTCAAACGGATCGCCGTGGTGTCGCGGGAGATAAGCGCGAGCACGACGATCGTCGCCGCATAGGGCAGCATCGCCAGGAACTGCGAGGGCACGGCGACACCGCTCGCCTGTGCCTGGAACTGCACCAGCGTCACCGCCCCGAAAAGATAGGCTCCGGCGAGTACGCGCCAGGGTTTCCAGTTCGCGAACACGACCAGCGCGAGCGCGATCCAGCCGCGGCCGGCGGTCATGCCCTCGGTCCACATCGGCGCGTACGCCAGCGCCATGTAGGCACCGCTCAAACCGGCGCAGGCGCCGCCGAATGCGACGGCCGCGTACCGCACCGCAATCACCCTGTGGCCGATCGCATGCGCCGATTGCGGCGACTCGCCGATCGCGCGCAGGATCAGGCCGGCGCGCGTGCCGAACAGAAACCATTGCACCAGCGCGAACAGCAGCAGCGACAGATAGACGAACGGGCTGTGAGCGAACAGCAGCCGGCCGACCACCGGCAGCCCGGAGAGCACCGGCGGTGCCAGCGGCGCGATCGGATCGATGACATGGCCGACATGGCTCAAGCCGACAAACGCCGACAGGCCGATGCCGAAGAGCGAGAGGGCGAGCCCGGCCGCGACCTGGTTCGCCATCAGCGACAAGGTCAGCACGCCGAACAGCAGCGACAGCGCGGTTCCGGACAGCATGCCGGCGAGCACGCCGAGCCAGTCGTTTCCGGTCTCGTCGGCGACGATGAAGGCACCGACCGCACCGACCAGCATCATGCCTTCGACACCCAGGTTCAGCACGCCGGCTTTTTCGGTCACCAGCTCGCCCAGCGCGGCGAATACCAGCACCGTTCCGGCGGCGAGCGTCAGCGCAAAGAGCGTGATCGCATGCTCGATCATCGGGCGAGGCTTTCCGCTGCCGGCGCGATTGCCCCGGGACTGCGCCGGAAGCGCAGCCGGTAGCCGATGAAGACGTCGGCGGCGAGCAAGAAAAACAGCAGCATGCCCTGGAACAGCCGTGTCACCGCCGACGGCAGCTCCAGTGCTATCTGGGCGGCTTCGCCGCCCAGATAGAGCAGCGACAGCAGCAGGCTCGCCAGCGCGATACCCAGCGGATGCAGGCGACCGACGAAGGCGACGATGATGGCGGCGAAACCATAACCCGGTGATATCGACGGCAGCAGCTGCCCGATCGGTCCGGCGACTTCACCGACGCCGGCGATGCCCGCGGTCGCGCCGCCGACCAGCATGGCGATCCACACGGTCCTGTCGGCCGAAATGCCGGCATAGCTCGCCGCGCGCGGCGCCAGCCCCGCAACGCGCATCCGGAACCCGGCGAGTGTGCGCGCGGTGAACAGCCAGCCTGCCGCGACGACGGCGACGGCGAGCAGGAAGCCGACGTTGAGCCGCGTGCCCGGAAGCAGCAACGGCAGCAGCGCGTTGTCGCCGAACAGGCTCGACTGCGGGAAGTTGAAGCCTTCGGGATCGCGCCACGGTCCCTGGACCAGGTACGACAGCGCCAGCGTGGCGATATAGACGAGCATCAGGCTGGTGAGAATCTCGTTCGCGTTGCAGCGGGTGCGCAGCCAAGCCGGGATCGCGGCCCACGCCATCCCGCCGGCGGCGCCTGCGGTGATCATCAGCGGCAGCAGCAGCGCGCCGTTCAGCTGCGGCAGCCACAGCGCCATGCCGCCGCCGCATATCGCGCCTATCGTCAGCTGGCCCTCGGCGCCGATGTTCCAGACGTTGGCGCGGTAGCCGATCGCAAGACCGAGCGCGCACAGCATCAACGGCGACGCCTTGAGCAGCAGCTCACCGACGCCGTAGCGGGTGGCGACAGGGTCGACAAAAAAGACGAGCAACGCGTCGACCGGGTCCTTGCCGAGCAGCGAAAAGAGGACGAAGCCGGCGATGACCGTTGCCGCCGCGGCCAGCAGCGGCGAAGCCCAGGCCATCAGGCGCGACGGCTCGAGACGCGCCTCCAGTGCGATCATCATCGTCGATCGGGCGGCGCGTGCGCGGGCGGACCCTCGGGCGCGACGAACGATGCGCCCATCAGCAAGCCCAGCTCCTCGGCGTCGGTATCCGATATCGCCTTGACCGGCGACAGGCAGCCCCGCGTCATGACCGCGACCTTGTCGCAGACCTCGAACAGCTCGTCGAGCTCCTCGGACACAAGCAGCACCGCCACGCCCGCATCGCGCAGATCGATCAAAGCCTGCCGGATCTCGGCCGAGGCGCCGATGTCGACGCCCCAGGTCGGCTGCGCGGCGATCATCACGCGCGGATGCTGCAGGATTTCGCGCCCGACGATGAATTTCTGCAGATTGCCGCCGGAGAGGCTCCGCGCCGCCGCCTGCGGCCCGGCGGCCATGACATCGAAACGCGACATCGTCGCCTTGGCGAACGCGCGCACCGCGCGCCGCCTGATCAGGCCCTGGCGAGTGACCAGTTGCTGGCCATAGGCGGTCAGCAGCGCGTTTTCGTCGAGCGACATTTCAGGCACGGCACCGTGGCCGTCGCGCTCTTCCGGGACATAGCAAAGCCCCAGCGCGCGGCGCGCGGCCGCGTCGAGCCGGCCCGCGGGAATCCCGTTGATGACGATCGCGTCCGCTTCCTCGACCGGACGCTCGCCCGCGAGCGCTGCCACCAGCTCTCTCTGGCCGTTGCCGGAAATGCCGGCGATCCCGACGATCTCACCGCCGCCGACACGCAAGTCGATGTCGCGAAGATCGGTGCCGAAGGGATCGTCTGCGGCGAGCGACAGGCGATGCACCTCGAGCAGTCCATCGCCGCGCGCGGTCGCGGTGCGGTGCTGCGGATGCGGCAGGTCGTGTCCGATCATCAGGCGCGCGAGATCCGCACTGCTTTGCCTGCGCGGATCGCAATTGCCGGTGACTTTTCCCGCGCGGAGGACCGTTGCGCGATCGCACAGCGCGCGAATCTCATCGAGCTTGTGGCTGATGTAGAGGATCGAGCAACCCTCGCCGGCCAGGCGCCGGAGCGTTCCGAACAGCCTGTCGATCGCCGCCGGCGTCAGCACCGACGTCGGCTCGTCCATGATCAGCAGATCGGGCCTCTGCAGGAGGCAGCGCACGATCTCGACGCGCTGGCGCTCACCGACCGACAGCGTGTGAACGTGGCGGCGCGGATCGAGCGCGAGGCCGTATCGCGCGGAGGTTTCGCGGATCTGCGTGTCGAGCTCGCGTCCGCCCTGGCTCTTGTCCAGCGCCAATGCGATGTTTTCGGCAACGGTGAGCGTCTCGAACAGTGAGAACTGCTGGAACACCATGCCGATGCCGAGCGTGCGTGCCTTCGCCGGGCTGTCGATGACGACGGCTTCGCCATTCCAGCATACGGTACCGGCGTCGGGCCGGACGATGCCGTAGACGATCTTGACCAGTGTCGACTTGCCGGCGCCGTTCTCGCCCAGAACCGCGTGGATCTCGCCGGGCAGCACGGTCAGATCGATGCCGTCGTTGGCGACGACCGCGGGAAAACGCTTGGTGATGCCGGAAAGCGTAAGGCGTGGTACCGGCGCCGCTTCCATTGTGTCAGCGGCGCCGGTGTGCATTCGTGGCGGCGCGCGGATGATCCGCGCACCGCGTGCGGCGGCGCTCGAGCGCGAAGGCCGGGCGCCGCCGGTGGTTCACCGCTTGCCGGCAGCGCGCGCGATGTCGGCGTTCAGCCGGTCCGCGCCCTTGCTGCGTGCGGCGCCGCGCAGGATGTCCGCCGCGCGCGCCCCCTTCTTGCCGTAATACGCTTCGTTCCAGTCCTCGGAAATGGCGACGACGGTACCGTCAAGATTGATGCCGCCGTACAGGCCTTTCGCGCGGCTGTAGGTGACCAGGTCGGTGATGATGTCGGCCTTGGCGCCGGCGCCGACCGGCCCCGCCGCGACGCTCGCGTCGGGACCCATCTTGAACGAGTTGGACATCAGGGAATTGAGCCCCTTGTCGGTCATGACCAGCGTCATCATCTGCGAGACCGATACGCCGGCCTGGAAGCCGACGCTCGCGGTTGCCAGCGTATAGAACACGGGGCCGCTCCACCGGCCGGTCTTGGCATTGCGCACCAGGAGGACTGCGCGTCCGCCCGAGCCGCCGAAGATGAATCCGACCTTGGCGACTTCCGGCGCAATCAATATCGCCTTGGCGCGACGAATATTGTCGTGCAGCCAGGTCATTTGCGGGTCGCGCATGAAATCGCCGAACGTCCGGTCGGCCGCGTCGACCAGTGCCTGCGGCGTGGGCTTGGCCGGAGTGTTCGTCGCCGGGCCCTTGCCGGTCTGATCCGATTGCGCGATTGCCGCGGTGCTCCCGGCGGCCAACAAGATCGATGCGAAGGCATGGACTGCGATCATCGATAGCTTGTACTTCGACATGGCTTCCTCCCTGGGGATGCGATGCGGTTCATTGGGCCTGCTCCGGCATTATATTCCGCCGCACCCTGGCATGGGATTGGCGTCCGAATGCTATAGTGGCGCCTCGCAACCCGTCACGGCTTGAGGGGCGATGTCGCTCGACGCGGTGCTGCTCTCGCGGCTGCAATTCTTCTGGGTCATCGCGCTGCACATCCTGCTGCCGGCATTCACCGTCGGGCTGGCCGCGTACATCGCTGTGCTCGAAGGCCTGCATCTGACGACCGGGCGGCCGATCTATCTCCGCCTTTCCAAGTTCTGGCTCAAGGTCTTCGCAGTGTCGTTCGGCATGGGTGTCGTCTCGGGCATCGTCATGCCGTTCCAGTTCGGCACCAACTGGAGCCGCTTTTCCGACGCCACCGCCGACATCTCCGGCCCGCTGATGGCGTACGAGGGCCTGACGGCGTTCTTCCTCGAGGCCGGCTTTCTCGGCGTGCTGCTGTTCGGGCGAGCGCGCGTGCCGCCGTGGGTTCATTTCTTCGCCGCCCTGATGGTCGCGGCGGGAACGCTGTTCTCGACGTTCTGGATTCTGGCTCTCAACAGCTGGATGCAGACGCCGACCGGGTATTCCGTCGTCGACGGCCGCTTCCTGCCCGAGGATTGGGTGGCGGTGATATTCAGTCCGTCGTTTCCATACCGATTGACGCACACGGCGGTCGCATTTTTCATCACGACTGCACTGGTCGTCGCGGGCGTCGCCGCGTATCACCTGCGGGCAGGGCGGTTTCGCGAGGAAGGCACGACGATGCTCAAGATGGCCTTTGGCCTGTTGACGCTGCTGGTGCCGCTGCAGATGGTGCTGGGCGACCTGCACGGCCTCAATACCCGCGAGCACCAGCCGGCGAAGCTTGCGGCGATGGAAGCCAACTGGGAAACGCGAAGCCGCATGCCGCTGTTGCTGTTCGCCTGGCCGGACGAGCAAGCCGAAGCCAATCGCTACGAGATCGCGATACCCGCGCTGGGCTCGGTCATCCTGACGCACGAGGCGGACGGGGTCGTCCGCGGCTTGAAGGAATGGAAGCCGGAAGACCGGCCGCCGGTGGCGATACCGTTCTTTTCGTTCCGGTTGATGGTCGGCATCGGCCTCGCCATGCTGGCGCTCACCTTCTGCAGCTGGTGGGTGTGGGCGCACGGAGCGCTCGATCGCACGCGCTGGTTCCACCGGCTGTGCGAAGCGGCATCGCCGCTGGGATTCGTCGCCGTGATCGCCGGCTGGGTGACGACCGAAGTCGGGCGGCAACCGTGGACCGTCTACGGATTGCTGCGGACGAAGGATTCGGTCACGCCTTCCCTCACCGGAAGCGACGTCCTGACCTCGCTGATCGTCTACGTCGTCGCCTATGTCGTCATCTTCGGCGTCGGCGGATATTTCATGGTGCGCTTCCTGCGCGCGGGGCCGGTCGACCGGAGCCCCGGGACCAGGCATCGGGTCGCGGCCACGGCGGCGCGGCCAATGTCGGCCATGGAAGTCGACTGATGTCGCTCGACCTCGTTCCACTGTGGGCCGGCATTCTTGCGCTGTCGGTGTTCATGTACGTGCTGCTCGACGGCTTCGATCTCGGCATCGGCATCCTGTCGCGATTTGCGGCAGACGAGGCGAGCCGCGACACGATGATGGATTCGGTCGCCCCGATCTGGGACGGCAACGAGACCTGGCTGGTGATGGGCGGGATCGCGCTGCTCGCCGCCTTTCCGCTCGCCTTCGCGATCATCATTCCGGCGGTGTATTTTCCGATGCTGTTCATGCTGATCGGGCTGTTGTTTCGCGGCGTCGCCTTCGAGTTTCGGCACATGTCCACGCGGCGGCACTTATGGAACCGCTCGTTCCATCTGGGCTCGGTGGTCGCGACGTTTGCGCAAGGCGTTGTCCTCGGCACCTACGTGCAAGGCATTCCGGTCGAAGGCCGGCATTACAGCGGCGGCAGTTTCGACTGGGCGACACCTTTTGCGCTGCTGACCGGCCTGGGACTGATCGTCGGCTACGCGCTGATCGGCGCTTGCTGGCTGGTGATGAAAACCGAGGGGGAGCTGCAGCGTTGGGCGCGGAGCAAGGCGATCTTCCTCACTTTCGGTGTCGCCGCGTTCATCGCAATGGTCAGCATCTGGACGCCGCTGATACAGCCGCAGATCCGAGAGCGCTGGTTCGCCTGGCCCAACCTGCTGCTGCTCTCGCCAGTACCCGTGATCACTCTGGCGCTGTTCGTCTGGCTGTTGCGCGCACTCAAATCGGGCCGCGAGGCGGCGCCGTTTCTGCTCGCGCTGGGACTTTTCGCGATGTGCTACCTCGGACTGGGCATCAGCATCCTGCCGATGATCGTGCCCTATTCGGTCACACTCTGGGCCGCGGCGTCGTCCCCGAAGTCGCAGGCTTTCCTGATGATCGGCACGTTGTTCCTGCTGCCTATCATCGTCACGTATACCGGCTGGTCGTATTGGGTGTTTCGCGGCAAGGTGCGCGCCGGCGAGGGTTATCACTGATGCCTGCCGCGCCCGTCCGCGCTCGCGTTCCCGTGCCGCCGAGCGAGCTGTCGCGATGAGCACCGCCACGGCACCGCGCCCCGCCGAGGCGCCTGCAGCGGCGCTGGCGGTCGCCGATGCCGGCGACCGCCGCGAGCTCAGGTTCTCCGGGCGGCTGGACGCCTATTCGATCGCCGCCGTCTGGCACGACGCGCTGGCCGCGCTGGCTGCGGCCCCCGAGCGCGCCATCGTCATCGACGCGTCGCGCGTGGACTATTGCGACGGTGCCGGCATCGCGATGCTGATCGATCTGCTGCGGCAGCCCCGCGCGGCCAATGCCCCGACGTCGATCTCGGGACTGCGGCCGGAATTCGAGGCGCTGCTCGACCAGTTCGACCCGGCGGCGATGCAGGTGCCGGTCGAGGCGCATGTCACCCGGATCAACGTCATCGCGGAGATCGGGCGCGCCGCGGCCATCACCGGCCGTGACATAAAGGCGCAGATCGCGTTCATCGGCGAAACCGCAATCGCGCTCTGGTACGCGGCCAAGCATCCGGCGCGCATCCGCTGGAAGGATGTCTGGTATACGTGCGAGCAGGTCGGCGTCAATGCGCTGCCGATCGTCGCTCTGATCTCTTTTCTGCTCGGCATCATCCTGGCCTTCCAGGCCGCGGTGCCGATGCGCCAGTTCGGCGCCGAGCTCTTTGTCGCCGACCTGGTCGGCTTGTCGATCCTGCGCGAGCTCGGACCCTTGATGACGGCAATCCTGCTGGCCGGGCGGTCGGGCGCCGCGTTCGCCGCCGAGATCGGCACGATGAAAGTGAACGAGGAGTTGAACGCACTGACCACGATGGGACTCGATCCGGTCCGTTTTCTGGTGGTGACCCGGATCATCGCCGCGCTGCTGATGATGCCGCTGCTCACGCTGTTCGCCGACCTCATAGGGATCCTCGGCGGCGCGCTGACGATGATCACGTTCAACATCCCGATCGTCAGCTTTCTGCACGAAGTAGACAGCCTGGTCGACGTGAAGGACCTGCTGGCCGGACTGGCAAAGGC